>MKWU01000449.1_pt1 | contig 78926 bp, 68 predicted proteins | sample 809101 | NCBI WGS metagenome assembly MKWU01 (sample SAMN05860141, study PRJNA318959) | sponge metagenome | host: Aplysina aerophoba | place: Slovenia: Piran, Adriatic Sea, Gulf of Piran | collected 2013-05-07 | reverse complement strand
TGTCCGCCGGGTGGCTCCTTGCCATCGGGTCCCGTTTCGTCTTGCGTCAGGCCCGGCGGTAGGACTGCACGAGCCAGTCGCGCTCTTCCTGCCAGTCCCGCCAGACCAGCCGTTCCGCCTTGCTTCGGTTGACCGGCAGTCTGGAAAGCGCCATGCGCAGGTCGTGCCGCGCCGGGCCCGGCACGAAGGGCAGAGGCTTGCGCGGCGGGCCCATGTCGCGGCCCGAGAGCCGCGCGGCTGCCTTGACACCGCTCAGGTAGTCGACTTCGTGGCGGTTGTCCCACAGCCACAGGCAGACGTCACGCATCGCATCCCACAGGGCCAGCGCCTCGGCATGTTCGCCGGCAGCGATCAGGTCGTAGAGCCTGGCGCACTCCTGGGGCATGAAGTTCGCCGCGCCCCAGATCATCCCGACACAGCCAGCCATCAGAGCGTAGGGCGCATAGGGATCGGCGCCGTTGAAGACGCCGCCGCCGCAGGCAACGAGTTTCTGCAATTCAGGAAGGTCGCCGGAGCTGTCCTTGACATAGTCGAGGTTCTCCACCGCGATCAGGCGGCGGTAGAGATCGACAGTCAGAGGCGCGGCCTGTTGCGGCACGTTGTACATGACCACCGGAATGCTGATCGCCCGGGCGATCGCCTCGTAGTGGTAGAGCACTCCGCGTTCGCCGGGAGGCTCGAGAAAGGGAGGCATGACCATGACGGCGGTGACACCGCAGTCTTCTGCCGCCCGAGCCCTGGCAATGCAGTCGGCCGTGCTCAGCGCCGTGGTTTGCGCGATCGTCGGCACGCGGCCATCAACGTGCCTGGTGCCGTCGAGGATGAGACGGGCGCGCTCTTCGTCCCTCAGGTAGGCGTATTCGCCGGTTCCCGAGCACAGCACGAGACCATGCAGGCCCGCCTCGATCATGTCGTCGATATGAGCTCTGTAGCGCCCCGGATCGATCGTCTCGCCGTCGTCCTCGAAGGGTGTGCACATGGCCGCGAAGATGCCGCGCAGTTGGGTCATGTCCTGTTCTCGCCGTCCCCCGGAGCCAGGCGATGATAGTCAGGGCCCATGGTATCAACAAGAAACGAATTGTCCCGGTCTGCCGTTGCAGCCGGGGCCCATCGCGAGGTCAGGTGTTGCATGCCCTGCGCCAAGACCGATGTTCACGGCAAGCGGGATGCTGCCGGCGCTTTCGAGCTTTGCACCTGTGTCGCCCCGGGTGATACCTGGAATCCTCGTGGTGTGCTCGTTTCCGGGTCCTGCACGGCCTCTGCGTAGACCGGTCATCGGTAGAGGCCGGTGACTGGAACATCAAGTCCGGGCGGGGCTTCCCGGCGCGTACTTGACTGTGCGGGTGACCCGTTCGCAAAGCAAGGCTCGCCTTGCGTTGTTTGCCATGCTTCGCAATAGCTGCACTGGTAGCGCTGGACGCTCTCGACAATGAGCGTCGTATCCGCTCACCGCGGACAACACGCTGATGATTTTGTGGAGAAAACTCGCGGCTGAAGGGTCCGTTGCCACGATGCAACAGGAATGGAACCACGGGTCGTGACCGACGCCCTCTCGGCACCCCCATCCGGGCTCGCGTTGACATTCAGATTCGCTGCTGGTTAAGTGACTTGTCGGCTTTGCCGGTTCCATGATGGCGACAGTTCTGCGGCGCTTTTGTGCTGGAGAGTGGAGTACCGGGCCGAGATTGGAGAACCCCCACCTTCCTGAACGAGAGGTTGTTCCCATGACCAAATCAAAACAACATCCGGAAACGGACAGTGTCGTTGAAGAACGGCGTGCATTCCTCAAACATGGCGCCCTCGCGGCCGGAGTTGCAGCGGCGAGTGCTGGCGGCCTTGCTGCACCCTATGTTCGGGATGCGCATGCAGCTGAGACAACGACATGGCGTATCCAGACTTCGTGGCCGGGTGGCATCGGCCTCGATATTTTCAAGAACTGGTGCGCCACCATCGTCGAGAAGACAGGTGGAGAACTCGCCTTCCAGGCGTTCGGCGCCAAGGATGTCGTCGGTGACTTCCAGCTGTTCGACGCTGTGAAGAACGGTGTGATCGAGGCGATGAACCCGTTCACGCTCTACTGGGCAGGCCGCATCCCGGCTTCGGTGTTCCTGAGTTCCTATCCACTCGGCCTGCGCAATCCCCATGAGTGGGATGTGTTCTTTCTCTCGCTTGGCGGCCGGGAGATCGCCCGCGAGATCTTCGCCCAGCACGACATGTTCTACGTCGGCCACATTCATCATGGTCCCAACATCATCCATTCCAAGGTCCCGATCCTGTCGATCGACGACTTCAGGGATCGCAAGATGCGGCTCCCTGGAGGCATGGTGGCGGAGGTATTCCAGGACGTGGGCGCCAAGACGACGCTCCTTCCCGGCTCGGAGATCTTCCCCGCCCTGGACAAGGGAACGATCGATGTCGCAGATTACGTCGGCCCGGCCGTCAACTACGCGCTGGGATTCCACAAGGCGACGAATTACATCTCGATGGGGCCTCCGGGCTTCATGTCGATTTACCAACCGGTCGACCTTATGGACCTCACCGTCGGCATCGAGCACTGGAACGCGCTCTCCGACCAGATGAGGCAGTTCGTCGAGATGGAGGTTTGCGTCTATTCCGACCACCATCACGCCCTGATCCAGAAGGCCGACCAGGAAGCCTGGGCCAAGTTCGAGGAGGCCGGAACAGTGGTGACCAGGCTTTCCCAGGACGACGTCGAGGAGTTCACCAATTTTGCCGTGCCACGCTGGTTCCAGTGGGCCAACAAGGACAAGGACGCTGCCCGGGTCTTCAAGATCCAGCTGGATTACATGATGTCGGGAAGCCTTGGATACGTGACGCCTGACATGATCGATGGCCAGGTCCTGGACCTCTGATATCACGATGAAAGCCAGGCAACGCCGGGTGGGGTCTTCCCGCCCGGCCGTTGCCCAGGCGCCATAAGCACGTTCCGGACGCCCGCGTTGCCATGGAGTGGGTGCTGGGTTCAATAGCGACGGTGCTGCACGGCATCGTGCCGGAATGGCTCGTCCTGCCAAGTCTGACGTTGACGCTGCCCCACGTGGTGTATTGGGCTGGCTTGCTGCTGTTCCCTCTGCTCGCGATGTACCTTGTGCGCCGGGCCAGGCAGATGCCGCGGCGGAGCGCTTCGGCGGCGATAGCCTGGATGTTCTGGTTCTGGGGCGGATTCGTCGGCTTGCACCGGTTCTACCTCCGCTCGAGACAGGTGGGGACCATCTTCATCCTGCTGTTCGCGCTGCTTCTGCTGGGCGAACGTTATTCCTCGGATGCCCGGAATGTCCGGTCCGCGTTCGACAACGAACTCCGAATCACGGAGTTCAACGTCACCAAGCATCAGAAAGATGTCGATCGAGAGTCCGAAGGGGCGGAGGAACGCCTCGCTTTGGCCCTTGAGGAGCGCGATGCGGTTCAGGCGAAAGCGCAAGCGGCGGCGCAGACCGAGGATGAATGGCAAGCCTTTGTCGGCACCGTCTTCTATCTGATCGTCGTACTTCTCCTCTTCGATGCGTGGCGCCTTCCCAAGCTTGCCCGCGAGAGCGAAGCGCGCGACGCCGCCGAATCGAGAGAGATCGATATCCTGCAACGGGACGTCACTCCCGATGAGCGTGACTCGATCACCAACCCGTTCATAAGGGCGATCGAGAAGATCAGCGACTGGTCCGGTAGTTTCGTGTCTTACTGGATCGTGCTGGCGGTGTTCGTCTACTACTACGAAGTCATTGCGCGCTACGTCTTCAACTCTCCGACAAACTGGGCCCACGAGGCCATGTTCCTGATGTTCGGCATGCAGTACCTGCTCTCGGGCGCCTGCACACTGCGTGATGGCAAGCACGTCAAGGTCGATGTGATCTACGCGCAGTTTTCCGTACGCAACCGGGCCAGGCTCGATATCGCGACTTCCGTGGCCTTCTTCATCTTTGTCGTGACACTGATCGTGACGGGTGCCCTTTTCGCTATGGACGCCGTCGAGGTGATGGAGGTGTCCTTCACGGAATGGGCCATTCAGTACTGGCCGGTGAAGTTCGCCATCATGATCGGCGGAATCCTGATCCTGCTTCAGGGCGTTGCCGGGCTTATGCGCAACATCATCTTTCTTTCTCGAAGCCGGACAGGTTGATCCATGGGTCAGGAGATCGATCTTCTGTGGTTGACCGTGCTGATGTTCGGTTCGCTCGGCGTCCTCTTGATGGCAGGGTTGCCCCTGGCGTTTGTAACCGGCGGCCTGGGCTGCATTTTCCTGTTCCTCTTCGGTTCGGTGAGCGAACTCAACATCCTCCCATCCCGCATCTTTCCGTTCATGACGGATTACCAGCTGAGCGCTATCCCGTTGTTCATTTTCATGGCCGTGATGCTGGAGCGTGCCGGTATCATCCAGGAACTCTTCGACGTCGTTTACAAGATTCTCGGAGGCTTGAGAGGCGGCCTTGCGTCCGCGACGATTGTTTCTTCGACGATACTCGCCGCCATGGTCGGCGTGATCGGTGCGGCGGAGGTCGCCATGGGGATCCTCGCACTTCCGGCCATGCTGAGACGGCGTTACGACCCCCATCTTGCCTGCGGATCCATTCTGGCCGGCGGCACGCTCGGCATTCTCATTCCCCCATCGATCCTTGCCATCCTGTTTGCAGTGGTGGCCCAGCAGTCGGTAGGAGATCTCTTCATTGGCGCAATATTCCCCGGACTTCTCCTGTCCGGCCTCTACGTCATCTACGTCACAGCACGCTGTTACATAAATCCCGCCGCGGGACCGGCCTTGCCGGTGGAGGAGAGAATCAGCTTCCGGGAGAAGCTCGTTCTCCTGCGCAACATCATTACCCCGATACTCCTGATCTTGCTGGTTCTCGGCGTGATATTCACCGGTGTTGCCACACCTGTCGAAGCGGCGGGAATAGGCACCTTCGGAGCCCTCTACGTTGCTGCGATGCACCGTCGTCTGTCCTGGGAGAACATCCGGGAGGGTGCGCTTGTCACGCTCAAGGCTTCGGCCATGGTGTTGTGGATCATTTTCGGTGCCAGCATCTTCGTTGGCTTCTACATCCTGCAAGGCGGTCAGCAGTTTGTAGCCGACGTGCTGATCGGAACGGGTCTTGGACCCTATGGAATCCTGCTGATCATGATGATCATCCTGGTCATCCTCGGAATGTTCCTCGACTGGGTCGGAATTCTCCTGCTTGCGGTGCCGATATTCATGCCAATCCTGTTGCAGATGGAGTTCAACGGTCTGCTGGGTCTGCCAGGTCCGACTGCCGGAATCACGGATCCCGACAAGGCGCAGGAAGCTCTGCGCCTGTGGTTCGGTGTCGTCTACATTGTCAACATGCAAATGTCCTTCCTGTCTCCGCCATTCGGCTACGCCCTGTTTTATCTCAAGAGCGTCGCGCCGCCGGAGATCGGAATGGGCACGATATTCCGGTCCGCGGTTCCGTTCCTGCTTCTCCAGGCACTCGGACTGTTCATTTGCGTTGCATTTCCCCAGATCATCCTGTGGTTGCCCGGCCTCGTGTACGGCAATTGAACTGCGCTTCAACAGCCTCGCGACAGACCGCCCAGTGATGTCGCCCGTTTGGTCCTGCCGGCCGAGCGTCCGGTCGCGTACTGCAGGATGACGGCGGATATGGCATGGAAGCCACCAGCCTTGATCGCGACAGTCCTTCAGATCCGAACTCTCGGCGAAACCGGATCCGGGACATGACGAAGAAACACATGAGAGTCCGAGGTCCCTGGGCCGGCGGAGATCCCTCCATGGCACTTTGCCGGACGCGCCCGTCAAATCCCTCGGTACCGCCAGTTCGGCCGATCCGGATTGCCCGGCCAAGGACGTTTCCAATCCGAAACTCCCGCACCGCGTGGCATGGGTCTTTCGGGCTCCGCATACCAGGCGCAATCTCCGGCGAGGTCGCTCGGTTTCAGCCGCCGGGACGGACGTAAGCCTGTGAAGGCCTGAATGTCGACCGTGTGGACCGCAAGGAAATCGGCGACCTCTCGGTGTCCACCGTCAGGTGAAGCATGCGGCCCCTGATCTTCTTGCCCACGCCATAGTACGCAGGACTGCCACATTCCGTGGTCTTCACACGCCGACTGTCGACCACCTCGCGGTGGGGTGAACCAAGCACCCCGATAGGCGACGCGCCAGGGCGGGCAACACGTCAAGCATGCGCTCCACAACGCTCTCTCGCGACCACCCGGCGGTCAAGAAGACCGCTGTGCTCCGATTGGTGGCGCAACTGCGAAGATGGTAGAATGACAAATAACCGGCACGAACTACAACGTGCCGCAAGGGGAGGAATGGCCATGAAGACATCGTTAGCTTCACGGGGCGCTGCCTTGCGGGCGACTGGACCCGTTCTCGCCGCCATCGCGGTTTCGGCCTTCGCGTTCACCGCCAGCGCGACGGAGGATCTCAATGTCATCGGCTGGTGCGACATCACGGATCCGGAACTGAACGGTCCGTTCGAAGAGGCCTTCGACGTGCGCATCAACATCAAGACCCACGAGGATCCGGCGGTCGCGCAGACCATCATCGAGCAGTCGGCGCCCGGGGATTGGGACGTCTTCCACACCGACGCGACACTCGTGGCGACCCACGTGGAAGCCGGCCTGCTCGCCGAGCTCGACCCGGCGGACTTCCCGCTCGACGACATCTTTCCGCAGGTTCTCAGGCGTGACCTCCACTTCGTGGACGGCAAGCTCTACGCGGTGCCGGACGTCTTCGGCTGGAACACCGTTGCCTACAACAGCGAGCGTGTCGATGCGGAGGATATCGCAAGCTACGACATCGCCTGGAACCCGAAGTACGAAGGCCGCATCGCCGTTTGGGATTTCTACGTGCAGATTGTGCAGAATGTGGGGCTCGCCATGGGACTGGCTCCCGACGAGATCACCATGGACAATCTTGCAGACGTCGAGGCAAGGCTGCTCGCCATGAAGCAGAATGTCGGCGTCATCGGCGACATCGCGACCATCCAGACGGCCCTTGCAACCGGCGATGCGGATATCGTCCTGGGAGGGGGGCAGTGGATCGTGACCGGCCTGCAGGAGGAGAATCCGGCGCTCGACTGGATCGTTCCCGAAGAGGGCGGAATCTTCTACCTCGAAAGCGTCGGCATCGTGGCGTCTTCGGAGAAGAAGGAGCTTGCCAACGAGTACGTCAAGTATCTGATCGGCGCCGCAGGGCAGGGGCGGTTCGCCATGAATTCATGCGGCATGGCGATGCCGGCGAATTCGAAGGCTGAACTGACCGACGAGGAAAGAGCCCTCCTTCGCTGGGAGCTCAAGGACACATTCCTCGAGGATTCCCACATCAACCACTACTATGACCAGGAACTTGATATGGCGATGATCGACGCCTGGGCGCGGTTCCTTCAGCACTAGGCGGCCCGGCGCCGGACCGGTCAGTTCCGGCATGCCGTCAACCGTTCACACCGGACCCGATGCCGGGGCGTGATTCCAGGGGCTGGGGGTACGTCCTCCCGGCTTTGGCATGGACGCTTGCCTTCTTCGTGCTGCCGTTCCTCCTGATGGCCTGCTACAGCCTGTGGCGCTTCGACGCGGGCAAGGTCCAGCATGTCTGGACCTACGAGAATTACGAAGCGTTCATCGCGAGGCCTCACTTCCTTCAAGCGCTCGTCAATTCGCTCGAGGTGACGGCGCTGACCGTGGTCTTGAGCGTCCTGTTGGCCTATCCGTTGGCCTGGATCCTGGCGTTCCGGGTGCCTCGACACCTGCAGAAGATCGCGCTGGTGCTCGCGGTCCTGCCGTTCTGGACATCCTATCTCGTCCGCTCCTACAGCTGGCTTCTCGTCCTCTCGGACAGGGGCATCGTCAACAGCGCGCTGCTCGCGGCCGGTATCGTCGAGACACCCTTGGAACTCGCCCACAACCGGGGCGCGACCGTTCTGGGGTTCACGCACTTCTTCACCATGCTGCTGACACTGACCATCTTCGCCAGCCTGGTCCAGATCAATCCTCACTACCACGCGGCCGCCGCGGACCTCGGGGCATCGCGCCTCAGGATCTTCCTCAGGATCACCCTTCCGCTGAGCCTTCCCGGAGTCGTCGTCGGGGCCTTCCTGACCTTCGTCGTCGCCGTCGGGGACTTCGTCACGCCGCAGATCCTCGGAGGGGGCACCGAACTGCTGATGCCCCAGGCGATCATGCTCCAGATCAGCCGCTACGTGAACCTGCCCATGGCGTCGGCGATGAGTCTCGTTCTCATGGCCGTCGTGTCGCTGGTTTTCTTCGCCTGCGCGCGCTGGCTGAGGGTCCGGAGCCAGGCGTCGCCATGATGTCACGCAGGTCCTTCGCCCGGCTGGCCGTCGTCGTCTATGTCGCGCTGATCTACGGATTCATCTTCCTTCCCGTGCTGGTGCTCATCGTCTTCTCCTTCCAGGACGGCAAGCTTCCGGTGCCGCCCTTCCGCGGGTTCACGCTGAAGTGGTACGACGCGCTGTTCGCCAACAGGCGCCTCATGGACAGCCTTGCGAACTCGGTCGTGGTCGCTCTCGGGTCGGGTGCGGTGTCCACGGTCCTCGGGTTTCTCGCCGCCTTCGGTCTGGCGCGGCATCGTCCTGCCGGTGCTCCGATGATCCGGTGGCTCCTCGTCCTGCCGCTGTTCGTTTCCTATCTCGTCATCGGCATGGGGCTCCTGCTGATGCTGAGGGAACTCGGGATCTCCAAGTCGCTGTTGACGGTCGGCATGGGCCACCTCGTGATCAACCTGCCCCTGGCCTTCGCGGTGATCTACGGCCAGATGGGCGATCATCAGGTGTATGCCGAAAGGGCCGCCAGGGACCTCGGGGCCGGCGAGGCCACCGTCCTGCGGCGAATCACGGTGCCGATGCTGTGGCCCGCCCTGTTCGCCGCGTTCGCGCTCACGTTCACCTTCTCTTGGGACGAATTCATCATCGCCTTCCTGCTCAGCGTCTTCGACGTCACCTTGCCCGTGGAGCTGTGGAGTCTCCTGCGCAGGGGCCTCAACCCGCAGGCCAACGCGGCGGGGTCCCTCGTCTTCACCGTGACGATTGCGGTCCTGATCCTCGCCCTTCTGGCCTACCGCCTCCATCGCAGGAAAGACGCGGGAGGCACAGGCCGATGAACGGATCCCACGTCATGCTTGAGGGAGTGACCAAGCACTATGCGGGAATACCCGCAGTTTGCGACGTGAACCTCTCGATCGAACGAGGTGAGTTCGTCGTCCTCCTGGGGCCTTCCGGGAGCGGCAAGACGACGCTCCTCTCAATTCTGGGAGGGTTTGTCGAGCCGACCTCGGGACGTGTCGCAATCGGCGGGAATGACGTGACTCGCACACCGCCGGCCCGGCGGCCCACCTCCACGGTCTTCCAGGACTATGCCCTCTTTCCGCACATGAACGTCGCCGGCAACATCGCCTTCGGCCTCGAGATGCAGGGACTGGGGAGAAAGGAACGGCTTGTCCGCGTGTCGGACGTGCTGGCGATGGTTGGACTCACCGGTTTCGAGCGGCGGCCGGTGGGCGAGCTCTCCGGCGGGCAACGACAGAGGGTGGCGCTCGCCAGGGCTATCGCGGTTCGGCCCGAAGTGCTGCTCCTCGACGAGCCGCTCGGCGCGCTCGATCTCAACCTGCGGCGCCAGATGCAGGATGAACTGGCCGGCCTGCAGCGAAGCCTGGGCACGACCTTCGTCCATGTCACCCATGACCAGGAAGAGGGAATGAGCATCGCCGACAGGATCGTGGTTCTGAACAACGGCCGCGTTGAGGACTGCGGCACTCCGGACCGGGTCTACCTCGAACCGGCGACATTGTTCGCGGCCACGTTCATGGGCGAAACCAACATCGTGGCGGGCCGGGTGGAGGAGGCTGGTGACGGGTACCTGAAGCTCTCGACACCGCTGGGCGGGATCCGGGTCCGCGGTTCGGCGCCGCCGGGACACGATGTCCGCGTCTCGATCCGGCCGGAACATGTCCTGTTCGAACCCGCCCGCGACACCGAGAGCCTGGGAGCGGTTGTCTTTACCGACAGCGTCTTCCAGGGGGCTCATTACCGGTGCCGCGCGAGGAGCGTTGGGCACGACGGCCAGGAGCTGCTCGTGTATGTTCCTGTCGAGCATGGAGCGGCCATCGGCGAGAGGGCCGAGGTGCATGTCCGCCGCCGCCGCATTGTCCTGCTCGCGAAATAGAAGGGGGACTTCCATGGTCAGGGGCTACTTTCCGCAGGAAGAATACGAGGATCGCTGGACCCGCGTTCACCGGGAGATGGAACGGCGCGGCCTGGAGGCCGCGGTGGTGTGGAGCCGGTCCATGCAGAGCCAGGACAGGGCCGGCGATGTCCTCTACCTCACCAACTACTATGCCCCCGAAGCATCGCCTGACACCCACGGCCGCCATGCCTGGGGATACTATGCCGTCATCCTGCAACCAGGCGAGACGCCCGAGCTTGTGGCCGAAGCGGCCGATGTGCGAAACGAGTTCCTTGCCACGGACCGCGTGTCGCGCCACCGCGATGTCGTCGACGGCGTGGTGCGGCGGCTCGAGGCCAGGCGGCTCGAGGGAGCGGTCGCCTTCACGGGAGCGACCGTGCTGCCCTATCGCTACGGCCGCGAAATGCTCGGGCGGACTCCGGACATCGACTGGCGCGAGGACGAGGACCTGGTGCTCGCATTGCGCCGCATCAAGAGCCCTCGGGAACTCGACTGCATGCGCGAAGGCGGGGCCAACGGGGCTGCCGCGCTCGATATCCTCATGAAGGAAATGGTCCGCGGAACGTCGGAACGCGAGGCGGTGGCAGAGGCGCTCCGCGAACTTTGCCGGCGCGGCAACGGCGGCTCGTACATTTCGGTCAACCACGGCGACACCATCGGTTACTGGTGCCGCGATCCCCTGCTGGGCCGCGGTGGCGACGCGCCCCGGGACGGCGACCTCGTGCGCGGCTGGATGGATACGACCTTTCAGGGCTACTGGTTCGACCATGGCCGGACGGCCGTGGCGGGATCCGCGCCGACGGCGGAACAACGCCAGCTTATTGGCGACTGCGCCTCGATCGTCGAGACCATTCAGGAATCGGTGCGCCCGGGTGCCACGGGAGACGAAATTGCGGCGGCAGCCCGCGCCGCGGTCGAGGCGGCGGGAGGCGACGACGGAACCACCAGCCAGATCTATTCCGTGGTCGCCCACGGTACCGGGCTTTTCTGGGAGCCTCCGTTCATCAACCTCGCCGGCGACAACGCTGATGAGCCAATCGAGGCCGGCATGGTGATGGGCGTGGAGTACTTTCTGTCGCGCCCCGGAGTCGGGACGGCGGGAATCGAGGAGAATTTCATCGTCGCTCCCGAGCGTAACGAGAGCCTCACCAACCTTCCCATGCTCGGCTGGTAGCCGTCACCCAAGCCGCAGCGAGGCGATCTGGGTATGGATCACGCCTGCGAGGACGACGAGACCGCCGACGATCTGCACAGTCTGCGGCAGCGCGCCAAACCACATGGCGAGCACGGTGGCGGCAACCGGCAGGAGATTGGCCCATAGCGCCGTGGGCGTGACACCGAGCCTGCTCGCCAAGCGTGGCCCGGGCGTTGAGCGCGTGCTCGGGCTGGCGCACCGACTTCCGACATCGCACCAGGTGACGTCCTGCAATGGCATGCTGCGCCGGTCACTGCCGTGTCTCTCTGCGACATCAAGACAGTCTGATGTCTGCCGCCGCTGAATCGCGTCCTTGGCTGACGATTCCGGTTTCAGGCAGGTATCGACCGTGGTGAAACTGCCCTCGTGGCCGCAAACTGTCATCCTGGATTGCTTCCATGGACTGGTGCGTACGCAGCGTGAGATGGTCTATGCTGTATACTGTCGGGATCTGCCCGCACGGTACACGGTCCAGGACGAGGGATGGTCTGCACCGCGAAGCAACAGTTTGCCACGCCCCCTTCCGTGGAAGAGCGCGACTTCATCGAAGCCGTCGCCCGAAATGGTTCGGCGCGAGAGCATGATTCCAGCGCAAGCGGGCGGAGTATCCGCACGGAATGCCATTCCGTCACCGGGTTCCACAGGTCCATTCCCCGTATCGTGACCGGCGGTCACATTCCGACAGTGGAGCGGGTCCGGTGACGGCCACCCTCGATCGGCTCCTCGACACACTGGCCGCCTATCCGGCTACCGAAGATGCGGCCTGCAGGACATTGCCGCCGGATGCCTATACCGATCCCGATCTCTACGCTCTCGAGGTCGAGACGATCTTCAAGCATGAATGGCTTCTGATCGGCCGCGCCAATGACATGGCGGAGCGGGGCGACTGGTTCACGGCCCGAATTCTCGACGAACCCATTCTCGTGGTTCATGGCACCGACGGCGTGATCCGCGGGTTCTCGAACATCTGCCGCCACCGCTACATGCCGGTCGCACTCGCTGAGCGCGGCAACGTTAAGCGGTTCGTCTGTCCCTATCATGGCTGGGTCTACGGCACCGACGGAAGACTCGTGACGGCACCTTTGATGGAGGGCTCGCTCGGATTCGAGAAGGATAAATGCCGTCTTCCCGAAATCAGGCTTGAAGTCTGGCGGGGCTTCATCTTCATCAACCTTGACGATGACGCACCACCGCTGGCGCCGCAGCTTCATGAAGCCGACGCCATGCTCGCCAACTACAGGACCGGTGACCTGCTGACCGGCTTCACCTATGACGCGGTGTGGGAGGGCAACTGGAAGCTCGCCACCGAGAACGGCATGGAGTTCTACCATCACATGGGGCTTCATGCAGAGACGCTGGAGGCATCCGTACCGGCGAAGGGTGCCACCGTCGATCCCGCACCGAAGAGCGGGCGATTCACCCACACCCGCTGTCCTTTCTCTGATGCATCCAACTCCGCCGATGGTGGATTCGCGCGCCTTCTTCCCCAGGACCGTCGCTTCACGGAACAGGAGATGTCCACGGTCTATGCGATCGGTCTCTTCCCCAACATCTCGCTTGCCATGACGACCGACAGCAACAACTGGCTGTCGTTCCTTCCGCTGGGTCCGGAGCGGACACGCGTCATGGGGGGATACATCGTCGCACCCTGGTCGTGTGATGAGGATCCGCAAGGAGTCGCACAGCGCAACGAACTGATCTACCGGGTCAACGAAGAAGACGCGCAGGCGACGTGGCGCCTGCAGGCTGTGATGCGCTCATCCAGGGCCAAGCCCGGTCCTCTCAACGTGCGCGAGGGTACTGTCGCCCAGTTCTACAAGTACCTCGCCCGTACGTTGGTGCCGGCCGCCCAGTGACGGCGCCGGACTGTCGCTCCGCATCGCCGGATCGCAGGTGCCGTTTCACCAGGCCGCCGCTACCGCCTGAATCCAAGTTCCAGCGTGAAGAACTGCGGGTTGATAGCAGCGAGCGGCTCGCGCAACTTGTCGAGTTCCGATCGGGGTCCATGCACTTCGAGCCTGATGATCTCGGAGATTCTGGACGCCTCCGCGAGAAGTGGACCAACATTCTCGATATGCGCAAGCAACCCCTCCGCATTCACGTATCCCTCGCGGCAGTGCGCGACATCACCGTCAAAGCTGAACCCGTAGTACAAACAATCGGACTCCTCCCCGGTCTTCGCGACGAACCGCTCGCACAGTGCCTTGAATTCTTCCATCTTGCCGGACTGCACCTCGAAGTACGGGACGATGGTGCAACAGGTATCGTCGGTAGCCATAGCTTCGCTCCTTGGACTTCAACTGGATCGCACGGGAATGGCGATCCCCCTTGATTATGGCACAGGACGCGGAGTCAAGAAGGATGCCATGGGCGACCTGATCGACGACGAGACAGCGGGTTCCTGCGGACTGCATCTGGTCCCGGCGGGCGTGATGTGCGACACAAGAACGCATGCCGCGCATGAGGGAGGCCTCAGTCATGCATACGTCTTCGAACAAGACCAGAGTACCTTCGCGTGATGCCGGGTTTCCGGCGCCGATGTGGAGTTCCAGCCGACGCCGCTTCCTGGAGACACTCGCCTCGGCAGGTATTGTCACCTCCACGCTGCCTTTCGTCAGGCGTGGCCATGCCGCAGATGACCATCCGGTGGTGTTCACCTGGGATGGCTACAACGAAGCGGCCCTTCACAGCCCCTACACGGCAAAGCACGGGCAATCTCCGAATTTTTCATTGTTCGGGGGTCTGGACGAGGCCTTCGCAAAGCATCTGTCCGGCTTCGTACCGGACATCACCACGCCGGGTGCGGAATCCATCGAACGTTGGCGCGACGCCGGTATCATCGTGCCGACGGACACGTCGAGACTGAGCAATTGGCCCGACCTCTTCGATGGCCTCAAGTCGCAGAAACCGGCCTTTGAGGACGGCAAGCAATGGGCGGTTCCCTTTGCCTGGGGTGGCTCGGCGATTGTCTACCGCACGGATCTGGCGCCCGAGTACGCCGAGAATCCCACCTGGGATATCCTCTGGGATCCGAAGTACGAGGGTCGCCTCGCGATGCGGGACGATTCGACTGACAGCGTGGTGGCGGCGGCCATCGTCGCAGGCGTCGATGATCCGTTCAACATGAGCGACGATGACATTGCCAGGGTCCGCGAACTACTGACCGAGCAGCGTCCCCTTCTGCGCTACTACTGGAGTGATCCGACGTCGTTGGAGCAATCGATGGCAGCGGGCGAGGTCGTTGCCTCCTATGGCTGGACGAGCACGATGGCGATCCTGAGGGAACAGGGAATTCCGGTCGATTTCATGGTGCCCGCGGAAGGCATGATTGTCTGGATCGACTTCCTGTCCCTGTGTGCCGGCGGAAGCGGGCCGGAGGACAAGAAGTACGATATCATCGACGCCATGATCTCACCGGAGAGCGGCGCGTTTCTGCTTGGCGAATGGGCGGTCGCCTCCCCCAATCGAAAAGCCTACGAGCTCGTCGATATGGAGATGGTTCGTGACCTCGGCCTCGACAACGCCGATGCCATCGCCGATGCCGGTGTTTTGCTGATCCCGTTCTCCATCGAAAGCCAGCCGAAGGTCGTCAACATGTTCGACGAGGTGAAGTCAGGCTTCTGAGGGGGCCGCATCCAAGGTATCCCGACCTATGTTGTCCTTGGTGCGCCATCGGTAGAATGAGGCGATTTGAAGCGCGGGCGTTCGGGTGCGGGAACTTCTCACGCCGGGGGCGGCACCGTGGCACTTCGAGGCTGCTGATGTGATGCCAAAGAATGTCGGGATCCGTTGGTTGACAATCGTCGTCAATTCCGGATTTCCCGGTGCCGTGAAAGGTGTTCCGGTGGAGAGGCTCAGCCGAGTGCCGAAACAGTCATGAGGCTTTCGGCACCCGGCGCCGGGCAGGCCGCGTCCGGCAAGCAGTTCGGTCATGGCCGTCAACAACGAAATCGGCGCGCTCCGGGACATTCAGCTCTTTCGCCCGCAGCGGAAGGTGTTGATCGCGGTCGCCTCCCACAAGGGGATTCGAGAGAGTGACAGCCTGACCGGCGAACGACAGGGGCATCAGGGCCGGCGACTTCCTCCACCAGCGCCACGACCGCTACGTCGAACGCAACCACGGAGCCCCGGACCCCGTGCGACCGGTGGTTCGGCTCCTTTCATGGCGAGACGCCGGAGGCGACGAGGCGGATGTCGAAGCGATCGACTCAACCGTAGGACGCGACAGGAGGACCGAGTCGCTCCGGTGATGGCGTGACTCCCAGGCCCGGTCCTCTGGGCAGGGAGATCCGACCGTTCGAAACCTCGATGCCGCCTTCGGGATCGTAGTGAACGCCGGTATAGGGCTGCGAGATCCAGACGCCCTCGTTGAGATGCGCCTCCACCGTCGCTCCGGCATGAACGCAGGCGGCCGCTGTGATGTCGCCGCCGAAGCTGTCGTCGCAGGTATGGGGAAGGGACCATACCCTGCAGATATCGCGCGCCGTGCGCAGGTGACTGAGGCCGCCGAGCCGTCCGACCTTGAATCCGAATCCGTCGCAGAGGCCGGAACCGACGGCGTTCAGGACATCGCCGAGGCTTTCCGTACTCTCGTCGAGGTAGACGGGATGCTCGAGTTGCGGACGGATGCGGGCGATTTCCGTCATGGTGTTGCAGGGCTGCTCGAGGACGACCGGGATATCTGCACAGGACTTCGACAGATGCAGGGCGTCACGGGTCGTCCAGGACCGGTTGGCATCGGCGACGAGCCTGACCGTCCTCCCGACGGTCTCCCAGACCTTGCGGATCGTCGCGATGTCGGCGTCGATGGTGCGTCCGCCCACCTTGAGCTGCAGGCGCGGGAAACCCTGCCTGCTCTTTTCCAGGGCGAGGCGGGCGACCTCGTCAGGTTCGCCGACGCTGATGGCATAGTAGGATGGCACCTCCTCGAAGACCGCGCCGCCGAGAAGATCGCAGACTCTCGCACCGTGGACCTTTCCCATGAGATCCCAGTGCGCCATATCGACCACGGCCTTTGCGTAGTTGTGACCATTGAGGTGGGCGTTCATGTTCCGGTGGAGGGCGTTGGCATTCAGCGGATCCTCGCCAATCAGGTGAGGGGCCATTTCGGCCAACGCGGCCCGGGCGCCGAGCGCGTGCTCGGGCTGGTAGGTCGGGCCGACGGGGCAGGTCTCGCCGTAGGCCTTGAGGCCCGTATCCGTGATGAGTTCGACGACGGTGGAGTCCACCGCTTCGAGGCTGGCGCCCGACATGACGTAGGATCCGGTCCGGATCCGCAGGTCGATCCGGTGGACGTGCAGTTCGGCGATCTTCAAGTGGTGGTGGCCAAGGATGGATTGAGAATCAGCCTACCGGTGCGGAGCCTGGTGCGAAAGTCCTTCCGGGGAGGCCGGACCGTAGTCGTTTCCCGTCATGTACGGGCGGGGCACACAGCCCCCCGAACCGGATCCACTGCCACGTCAAGCTGTTGTTCACGAATCTTCATCCTCGCGCGACAGCCTGCGGGTCTTCCTGTTCTTCATGACAAGGGGCCGCAACGTCCGAGCGACCGGCACGCGGTCGACCGTGTATCTGGTGTGGGCAACAGCACCACGCCAGACCTGGAGCACATCCGCTTTCATAATGATTGGCTGAACTCGTCAACGCCCGGTCGGCAGTTCCGCGGTCATCGTGTTCGGATTTTCCCCATCCATTTCAGGAAGAGGCCGGCGGGGCCGCGTTCCCGCCACGATGCGCCCCTTCGACGCTGGCTGCTCTGCGCGATGGACTGTGTCAGCCGGTCCAGCACGATGGCCAGCATCACGATGCCGAGCCCTCCGACGGTCGCAATTCCCATGTCCAGCCGTCCAATTCCGCGAAGCACCATCTGGCCGAGCCCTCCCACCGCGATCATGGAGGCGATGACAACCATCGACAGCGACATCATGAGTGTCTGGTTGATGCCCGCCATGATGGAGGGCATGGCGAGTGGCAGCTGCGCCTTCCACAACAACTGGCGTTCGGACGCGCCAAAGGCCAGCATGGCTTCGATCACGTCGTTCGGCACCTGCCGGATTCCGAGATTGGTCAGGCGGATGACGGGAGGCAACGCGAAGACGATGGTGACGATGACGCCAGGAACATTGCCGATGCCGAACAGCATGACGATCGGCACCAGATAGACGAAGGCCGGAATGGTCTGCATCCCGTCAAGAACGGGCCGCGCGAGAGCATAGAAGCGGTTGCTCCTGGCAGCCCAGATACCCAACGGCAAGCCGATGACGAGGCACAGGACCAGGGATGTGAAGACGACCGAAAGTGTCGTCATAGTCTCCGGCCATACCCCGAGGAAACCGATAAAGAGCAGCGATCCGGCGACGCCGAGCATCAGCCTGACTCCCGCGATCTGCCAGGCCGCCAAGGCGAAGACGGCCAGCATGAGCGTCGGCGGCACGCTGCCAAGTGCCCATTCGAAGTTGCGCAGCACCAGCTCCACGGGCCATTTCAGGGCCTGAAAGAAGGGACGGTAGTTGGCGACCAGCCATCGCAGTCCGTCCGAGACCCAGATCTCAATCGGAATCGTGCCGCATTCGAAGACGTTCAGCAGGCCGCATTCATCCATGAGCCGTCACTCCCTGACCCTCTCAGGTCGTTGCCTGGGATCCGTCTCCCGACCGGTTGCCTTGAATGCCTCGAAGCAGGGTCCGGCCGGTCACGATACCGACGGTCCTGCCGTCCGCGATGACGAGAATGGGATGCGGGCTTCCGACTGCAAGGTCAGTCAGGCGGTCCAGGCTGTCGTCCGGCGAGGCCCGAGGGCAGACCTTCTCGTCGATCGCACCGTGCTGCGTGGTGTAAGCCTCGGGCGGTTCCATGATCTTTTGCGCCGTCACCAGGTTGAGTCTGGAAATCCCGGCAACGAAATCCGCCACATAGTCGTCCTTCGGGTTGGTGACGATATCTTCGGGAGTGCCGATCTGCACCAGTGCACCGTCCTTCATGACGGCGATGCGGTGGCCGATCCGGATCGCTTCATCGAGGTCGTGGGTGATGAACAGGGTGGTCTTGTTCATCTGGGAAGCCAGTGTCATGAACTCGCCCTGGAGTTCCCGGCGAATCAGAGGATCGAGCGCCGAGAAGGGCTCGTCCATCAGGAGAATGTGCGGATCGGCCGCCAGCGCACGAGCCAGGCCGACACGCTGCTTCATGCCGCCCGAAAGCTCGTCGGGATAACGGTCGCCCCAACCGGCGAGTTCGACCCGCTCAAGTGTGTTCACGGCGGTTGCGTTGCGCTCGGTCCTGTCAACGCCGCGCAGCTCGAGACCGAGCGCGACATTGTCCAGCACCGTCCGGTGGGGCAGAAGGGCCATGTTCTGAAACACCATTCCGATCTTCCTCGACCGGAGTTCGCGCAGGGCTTCCGGCGCAAGCGTGTTGACCGCGACGCCCTCGACCAGAATTTCGCCCGCACTGGGATCGATGAGCCGGTTCACATGTCGGATGAGCGTGGACTTGCCGGAGCCCGACAGGCCCATGATGCAGAAGATTTCGCCCTCGGCCACGTCGAAGCTGACATCCCGCACGCCGACGACGCATCCGAATTCGTCAAGAACCTGGCTCTTTCCGATTTCGCGCGACCTGACCGCGGCCAGCGCCTCCTTCTCGCGGTCGCCGAAGATTTTCCAGACGCCGCGGCATTCAATGGTGGCGTTCGGCATGCCGTCTCCGAGCGATCGAATCAAAACGGGTGCATGGCGAACCATGCACCCGCTGTATCCAGGCTGTACAGAAAGAGCAGGCGCGCTACTGCGCGGCCTGCGCCTCAGCGATCCAGCTGTCCCATTGCGCCTGGTTCGCTTCGATCCAGTCGCGGGCGTGCTGGCGTATCTGCTCGTCCGACTTCTCGCCCTCGTTCACGAGCATGTTCTGGGCATTGATGGCGTCGATGGGGATCTGCAGCAGCTCGAACCACTTCCCTGCGACCGGATTGGCCTCAAGCCACGCCGTGCTTGCGATGACATGCTGCGTGTTGACGGCAAACCCCAGATTGCCGATACCCTCCACGGTCGTACTGTCCTCTTCGGTCCGGCCATCGGGCAGGGACGTGAAGGGGACGTTGAGCCACACCACCTCGTGTCCGGGACGCAGAACGCCACTGAGCCAGAGCGGGGTCCAGGTGTAGTAGAGCGTGGGCTGACCGCTCCTGATACGTTCCACGGCGTCTGGAATGATGGCGAAATAGCCGCCTTGACGGTGCTCCACCGTGTCGCGCAACTCGTAGGCATCGAGCTGGTGCTCGATGACACGCTCGCAACCCCAACCCGTCTCGCAGCCATAGAGGTCGGCCTTGCCGTTGCCGTCGATATCGAACAGCTTCGCGAGTTCCGGATCCTGCAGTTGGTCGAGCGTCGTGATGTCTTGGGCCTCCGCGGTTGCCTTGTCGATGAGGTATCCCTGCAGTGAATTCTCGACCAGGGTTCCGGCCCGCTGCCAGACAGCATCGCCACCCTGCTGTTCCCAGAACGTCTTGTGAAGCGGCCACCAGAACGCCGGATAGAACGAGGCGTCGCCGTTCACCACCGCCACGAAACTGGCCTGCATCTGGGCGACCGTTGGCTCATCGACCTCGTAGCCGAGTTCTTCCAGGCCCATGCCGACAATGTAGGTCTGGAAGAGCTCCTCCGAGACACCCTGATAAATCGGCTTGACTGAATCCGCGGCCACCGTATTCGGCGTCAGCTGGACAGCCAGAAGCATGCCCGCCGCTATCCAAACAGCTTTCTTGATCATCTCTTGCCTCCCTCGGCACCGGAACGGCATCGTCACGACTATGCAACAATGCACCAGGAAGCCTATTCGGTAACCGGAATCGACGTCAACGAGTAATGCTCACTGCCGGTTCGGCGATGAGAGGCGGTTGTATGACCAACCGGCCGAAAGCAGGTAATCTGGCCTTACGCAGGGAGTTCCGCCGATGACCGTCATCGACGCTGTCGACAAACCGCGCAGGCGCCGTGGACGGGACGCGCGCAAGCAGGCCCGCACCGAGCGGCCGGTCCGCTTCCTGCCCGAGCTCGACCGCAGGATTCCCGTGATCGACCTCATGTCGCCGGACCAGGTCAAGCACATCCATGATGCGACTATGACGCTGCTCGAGAACAAGGGGATCGAGTTCCGGGACGATGAAAGCGTGGCCCTGTGGAAGGCCGCCGGAGCGCTGGTCGAGGGCTATAGGGTGCACATCGACCGGGGCCAGTTGCTGGAACTGATCGCCACGGTGCCCGAGAGCTACACCATGGTTGCCCGCAATCGGGCGCGCTCGGTCACACTTGGTGGGTTGAAGCAGATTTTCACGCCGGCTTACGGCTCGCCCAACGTTCTCGATCTCGACGGCCGGCGCCGTTACGGCACCCTCGCCGATTTCGACGCCTTCGCGAAACTGGCTCACATGTCGCCGGCCATGCACCTTTCCGGCGGCGTGTTGTGCGAGCCGATGGACGTGCCCGTCCCGAAGCGCCATCTCCACATGGTCTACAGCCTCATCAGGCACTCGGACAAGCCCTTCATGGGCATGGTGACAGCCCGCGAGCGGGCCGAAGACACCGTCGCCATGGCGAAGATCCTGTTTGGTAGCGACTTCGTCGAGAACAATACCGTCATGACGTCCATCGCCAACTGCAACTCGCCGCTGGTGTGGGACCAGACCATGCTCGATGCGGCCAAGGTCTATGCGTCCGCCAACCAGGCCATGCTCTATACTCCCTTCGTGCTGGGCGGCGCCAGCACGCCGGCGAGCACTGTCGGTTCGCTGGTCCAGATCAACGCCGAGGCCTTGGCAGGAATCGCCTTCTCGCAATTGGTCCGGCGCGGCGCGCCCGCCGTCTACGGCCAGTGGCTGGCGACGGTTTCCATGAAGTCCGGCGCTCCCATGGCGGGAACGCCGGAGATCTGCCACATGAACATGCTGGTCGGCCAGATGGCCCGCCATTATCGTCTGCCCTGGCGGTGCAGCGGCGGCTGCTCGAGCGCCAAGATCGTTGATGCCCAGGCCGGCTACGAGGCCGCGCGCAACATGTACGGCGTGATGATGGCCGGCGCCAACTTCGTTCTTTCGACGACGGGCTACATGGAGGGTGCGCTGACCCAGAGTTATGCGAAGTTCGTGCTCGACGCCGAACAGATGGAGATGTTCTACAGGCTTGGCCAGGGCGTTGACTTCGGCGAACTCGACGCCGCCCTCGAGGCGATCGGCGAGGTTGAGGCCGGCGGACATTTCCTTGGCACGAAACACACGCTCGACAACTTCGAGCGGGCTTTCATGATGCCCGAACTGATGAACCACGATAGCTTCGAGCAATGGGAGGCGGAAGGCGGCCTGGATGCAGACCGGCGGGCCGCCGCCCGCGTGCGGCAGATGCTCGAAACGTACGTGCCGCCCCCGCTGGACGAGGCCGTAGACGAGGAATTGCGTGATTTCGTCGCCCGCCGCGAGCGGGAGCTGCCTGACGATGTGAGGTAGTCGGGGCTGCCCGCCGCCCCGAACCTGACATGTGTCGAACGGCGTGATCAGCACGATGCCGGGCCAGCTTGACCGGCGAGTCCGCATGAAGGCGCGCTTCACCGCTTACGATTGTCATTGCGAGGGCGATGTCGAGACGGTCGTCACGTCCGGTCTGCCTGAACTGCCGGCCGGACCGGTGTTCCAGAAGATGACGTACCTGCGTCGGCACCATGACGATATCCGCAGGTTTTTTCTGAACGAGCCGCGTGGCAGTGTCGTCAGGAGCGTCAATTTCATCGTTGCCTCGGAGCATCCGCAAGCCGTTGCCGGTTTCATCATCGCGGAGAGCGAGGAGTATCCGGCCATGTCCGGCGGCAACACGATAAGCGTGGCCACGGTCCTGTTGAAGACCGGCATGGTTCCCATCACGGAACCGGTCACACGCTTCACCCTCGAAGCGCCGGCCGGCCTGATTGGAATCGAATGCGACACGGCCAATGGCAGGATCGGCGCGGTCCGGCTCGTCAACCGGCCTGCCTTCGTCTATTGCCTCGATCGTGTGATCGAGGTTCCGGGCCTGGCACCCTTGCCGGTCGACGTGGCCTTCGGTGGCATGACCTACGTGTTGGTGGATGCGGCTCACTTTGGTTTCGAACTGGTGCCGTCCGAGGGGCGGACACTCTGCGAGGTGGGTCAGGCGGTCAAGCGGGCTGCGGCCGAGCAGATTCCGGTCAGCCATCCGGAGAATCCGGAGATCGCAGGCATAACGCAGACCCTCTTCCGGTCTCCGGCCGTGCGTGCGCAAGGCGGTCTCCACTCCAGGAATGCGGTGGTCGTTTCGCCCGGTCGAATCGACCGTTGTCCGTGTGGTACGGGAACATCGGCCCGGCTCGCCGTGCTGCATGCGCGCGGGCGGATTTCCGTTGGCGAGCCGTTCCTGCACCGCTCCCTGATCGACTCTGCCTTCTCTTCGGAAATCACTGAGCTCGTCAGGGTCGGACCCTACGAGGCCGTGGTGACCGCCATGAGCGGCCGGGCATGGATCACCGCCGCGTGCGATTACGTCCTCGAGTCCGACGATCCCTTTCCGGTTGGTTACAGGATTGCCGACACGTGGCCGATGGATGGAGACAACCGGGAGTGAACCAGGGCGATCGTCCGCGGCGCCACTTCCTGCAGGAAGTTTCGGTGATATATGGTTCGAGCCTCGAATTCGGCCTGGGGAGGGCAGCGTGAGCGCATATGCAAATCTTGAACGGCGCCTGGCGCGGCGCGAGGTCATCCTGCTCGATGGCGCCATCGGCACCCGGCTCCAGAGCATGGGCGTGCCCATGTCCGGACTGGCGTGGGCGGCGGCGGCGCTGGAGAGCCACCCCTTCACCGTGCGCCGCATGCACGAGGAGTACGTCGCGGCCGGTGTCGACATCATCACCACCAACACCTATTCGTCTGCCCGCCACAACCTCGAGCCCCTCGGTCTCGGCGACAAGGTCGTCGAACTCAACCTGCGCGCCGTCATGCTGGCACAGGACGCCCGTGACAGGACGGCGGGAGACCGTCCGCCGCTGATTGCCGGTTCCGTCTCGAACTTCGGTCTGCGGGTCGCCTGCGAGGGAGACTACGAGGAGCGGCGAAGCGAGACCTCCGAGGCCCAGGCACGGGCGAATCTCCGCCAGCAGGCCGACATACTGGCCGAGGCCGGGGTCGATTTCCTGATCGCCGAATCGACCGGGGGCAACATTCATCGCAAATGGGTCGTCGAGGCGTGTCTCGCGACCGGCTTGCCGGTGTGGCCCGGCTTCAAGGTCAGGCAGGACGAGCGCGAGTCGATGCCCCGGCTCGGCTATTCTTCGCCCGAGACAATCGCCGATGGCTTCGACGAGGTCATGGCGCTCGGTGGCGATGTGGTCTGCCTCTTCCATTCGCTGATCAGTGCGACCGACGCGGCGCTCGACGTCGTGCGCGCCAGGTGGCATGGGCCGATCTGCGTCTATCCCGAAGCCGAGCGCATGGACTATGTCGACACCTACCGCGACCGGGGAAGGCCGACACCGGTCACGCCGGAGGAGTTCACGGCTTGGGCCAGGCACTGTGTCGAGGCCGGTGTGCAGGTGGTGGGAGGTTGCTGCGGCATCGAGATCGAGCATATCCGGCCGCTGCGCGACGCACTGCCGACACATCTGCCCTGACGGCGTCGGGAGCCTACGGCTCGTCCCTGGACGGGCCGTGGCGGGTTTCGCCGAAGCCCCGGCCCTGGACGAGTGCGCATCCCTGGCGAACCTGTTGCGGACTTCGTCGAGCGCCGTGTCGACTCCGCTGGCGGACCGGCGTTCGGCATGGCTGAAGAGGTCACCGCGCCGGCGTCGACAAGATCGTGGCTTCACGGTGTCGCAGGTCAAAAGCACGGGTAGCGTGCGGTTCTGCGTATCTCTGTGCGACGATGATGTGTTCGTGAAGCGAGACCTCGATCATCTCGCAGCGTAGCCGGGCGATGTTCAGGTCGCCGGTTTCCGAAGGAAGCGAATTGCGTCTGCAACACCGCTGCTATGACCCAAGAATCCCGCTGCATGTCGTGGTGTCCCTTCAGGCGAACGATCTCGTCGCAAGCGACCTGGAGCCGCCACGGAAAGCGCACTGCTCCGATCCTCGGTCGATCATGGACCGACCTTCCGGCAACCCTTCCGACGGTCTCCCTCGGAGACCGTCGGTATCAGGTGTCGTAGAGCCGGATGATATCCTCGGCCATGCGGACGACGCCGGGAAGATAATCCTCGGTGTAGGCGTGGCGGTCCTCGAGTACGCTGAAGAAGGCAACCACAGTTCCGGTATCCGGATCGGCGAGCAGGTACTGTCCGCCATATCCGCCGTGTCCGAGCCATCGCCCATCGGTGGTCGTATGGTTGCTGTAGCGAAGCCAGCCGCTGGGCTCGGGCAAGCGCGTGCCGCGCCCGCTCCGGGTTTCATGGATGAACTTGGCGCTGCCGACGGCCTCGCCATGGACGCCCATGCCGAGGCGCGCGAACAGCAGGCCGTAGCGGGCCAGGTCGCGCGCCGTCATGCACACACCACCTGCAATTTGCGGCACGCCCTCGCAATCGGTCCCGACGTGATAGACGCCCGCAATACCGGCGGCCTCTACGATTTCGACCAGGAGTTCCCGCAGGCAGCGACCGCTGGCGCGCTCCGCGATCCAGCCCAGAACGTCGGTGTTCGGCGATGCGTACCGGGTCTCGCCGGTCGGGTTGACTACGTCGTCGCTTACCAGGGCCGCGGCAAGTGCCCGGCATCCGAACTCGGACTGGCCAGCGGGCGGAAGGCGCCAGCCCATGGCGATTTCTTCGTTGTTGTAACCGACTGGCGCGCCGCGTAGAGGATCGGCCGAATAGGGTGCGTCATAGCCCTCGTCGAAGTTGTTCACGACGTCCATGTCGAGAACCTGTTGCACCGTGGCCTCCGCGTAACCCGTGCTGATTTCGGGGAGGTAGTGGGCCACCTTGCGGTCCAACTCGACTCGACCGTCCTCGACCAGGCGACCCAGGATCAGGCTCGCGGCCGTCTTGCCGACCGACTGCATGCTGTGCGGCCGGTCAGGACCGAAATCCGGCGCATAGGTCTCGAACAGCACCGACTGCTTCCGCACCACCGCCATGGCAGAAAAGTACGTTGTGCCCGTGTACCGGCGAACTTCAGGCATGTCGCCGATACGCTCGTCGATCGCCTTGCTCAGCGGCAGCACGTGCGGCGCACGGATACCCAGACTGTAACGCGTCAGTCTGTACAGGTTGTGGAAGCCCCATCGTCGGTTGTCGGGAAGATTCCAGTGTGCCTTGTCGTCCTCGCCGACCACGAGGTCCGGGTTGAGGTCCGTCGTCAGTGTCGTGCCGGTCGCCATGATTGATTCACTCCACCGTCAGCAGGGCAGACACGCCGCAGGCGATCGCACGGTGGTCAGGGACATGCCGTCGGGCGCGAACGCCATTGCGGCCGCAGCTTGCGCGGTCTCACCCCCCGGCCCGGACTTCCGTGTAGACGGCTTCGTATCTGGCATCGACCTCGGGTTCCAGCGCCCGGAAGAATATGGTTTTGCGAATAACCTCCTCGGGATTGCTGAAGCCAAGCTCATCGAGCCGTTCGGAAGCGACAAGGCCATAGGCCTTGAGGTTCGAGCTGGCGTAACCGTAATTGTCGATCAGCCAGGCACCGGATTCGGGTGAGATCCAAGCGTCCATATAGTCGTATGCCGCCTGCTCGTCCTTGACGTCCTTGTGCATGATGAACCCGCTGCCCCAGGCGAAGAGACCCTCCTTCGGGGTCATGAAAGCAACCGGCAGGCCCTGCCTCTTCAACGACACCAGCGACTGGTTGTAACCCCAGGCCATGACGACCTCGCCCGATGCCATCGACTGCTCCATCTCGGTCGGATCGGACCAGTAATAGCGAACCAGCTTCCGCTGCTTCGTCAGAAGTTTGCGCACCTCCTCAAGCTGATCGTCGTTGAGATCCCAGATATTCTCATAGCCGAGGACGAGAGCCGCGACCCGGACGTTCGCGCCGGAATCATCGGTCCATGCAATGCGGCCCGCGTAGCGTTCATCGAAGACGATCTCCAGGGTGTTCTCCTCGACATACTTCGGATCCACGAGATCGGTCCTGAACAGCACCGACGTGTGCCCGAACTCGGCCGGAATGAAATACCGCTTGCCGTTGTGGATAGCCCCTGCGATGTCCTTGATCTCGGGCGCTATATCGGGCCAAACCTTGAGCCGGTCGGGATCGATTGGTTGGATCAGATCAGCGTCCACGAACTTTCGCACGATATAGTTTCCCGGGTGGAGCAGGTCGGGCGCGTATCCGGCTTGCACCTTCGAAAAGACCTCGTCTTCCGATCCGAAGTAGCTGTATTCCGGCGACCGGCCGTACTTGGCAATGAAATCGCCCATCAACTCCGGCAGGTCGTAACCGGGCCAGGTCACGACGACCAGCTCGCCAGCCGCCCGGGCGGGGGCTTTGACTATCGGATACGTGACGAGGCTCAGCCCCACGGCCGCCAAACCGCGACTAAATTCGCGCCGGTCAATCGTGCCGTCGATGAGGCGTTTCTGAAGCTTTTCGACATTGAGTTGGCGGAGAACGTGCATAACGGATCCTCCCGAAGTTGACCAAGAGCAGCGCTACAACTGGCCGCCCGCAAGCTGATCTCACGATCTACATCCTCAATACTACGACTATGCTCGACTTCCCCGGAATGTACAACGGCGTTGCCTGCTCATTCGCCAGCGTCCTCGTCCGGTCGAACATGGTATCTTGCCGGTCTCGACATTGATTCCGAGAGGTGTTTGGCAGACCGTTACGGCAAAGGAATGTTCCGCTCTTTGACTCGGCATTGAATCGGGCTGTGATTTTTGGCGATTGTCGTACTCTCACTAGAATGGAGAACGAACGTGCCTACCCTTTCCGGCACCCGATCCCTGGTGAGTGCCGCTCTGGCCGGCCTTGCCGCCATCGTGCTTGCTTTGGTTGACGATCTGCATCGTCGAGCGCTTTCTGTGGCACGATTGTCGTCGTAGCGCATCGTGTGCGCCTGTCTACCTGTGGCGTTGGCGCAAACGCCGCAGGTCCTCCCCGGCTCATGGCGTTCATCCGGTTCCTCGAGCAGACTGGGCGTATCGAGACATCCGGTGAGCTGGGCGAGTTCCTCGCAGGTCTGCGTGGCGATGGCTGCGTGGCGATGTGGAATCCCGAAGGTCATGGATCAGGAGAAGGGTTGCATTACTGAAACGGTTCGGCGCCGGATGTGGGGACGCCTCGTCCTCGCATGGGTTCTCGGGCTGGCCTTCAGTCTTCCGTTCGATGCCGACGCCGGGTCCCTCGATCTTGCGCGGACTGCCTATGCCGAGGGGAGATTTATCGAGGCCGCCGGGATTGCCGAGGGTCTCGGAACAGCTGCCGGTTTCATGCTGGCGGCGAGGTCCTTGCAGGTCCATGGCCACTTCATTGCAGGGACAGACGAGGTGGACCGGTACCTCGGGCAGGCCATCGATCTTGCAACCGAGGCCGTCCGCGCCGATCCGAAGAACGCCGAAGCCCATGTGCAACTCGCCACCGCCATCGGCCGGCACGCGGAGGCGGTCGGTTCCTTCGAGGCATCGAACCGGGATTACGGTACGAGAATTCGCGAGGCCGCCGAAAAGGCCCTGGCCCTTGACCCGGAGATGGCCGAGGCCCACCTTGCCATGGGGCGCTGGCATGCGGGTGTGATCGACGCCCTGGGCTCCTTTGTGGCCGGAATGCTCTACGATGCCAGCGAGGACGCGGCGTTGGAACATTTCGAACGGGCCCTGGAACTCCGACCCGACAGCAAGACCATCATGCTGGAGTGTGCCACAGGGTTGCTGGTCCTGGACGACGGGAGCGAACACGCCCGCAACCTTCTGGTCAGGGGCATCGGCATGGACAGCAGGGATGCCGCCGAAGCTCTCCGTCACGCGGAGGCGATCGAACGTTTCGAGGCGCTGGGCTGGACTCCCGATCCGTAAGCGGTGGACCCCTGATCTGCAACAACGGCATCGATCCGGGCTGCCGGCAGGACCCGGACGGATGGTCAGGAGAGTTGAGATGAATGATGACAATCCGCTGTTTTCGGACATCTACCAGGTGGACGTGCCCGCCTCATGGACGGATCACTACGGCCACATGAACGAAGGATACTTCGTGGTTGCGGCCAGTGACGCCTCATGGGCGTTCCAGGCTCACCTTGATATCGGCACCGCCTACTACGACAGGACCGGATGCGCCCTGGTGACGGTGGAAACACATGTCCGCTATCTCGCCGAAGTGTCGAGGAGCGAATGTCTTTCCTTCGACAGCCTTGTCATCGGACACGATGCCAAGCGCCTCCACATCGGCCATGTCTTTCGTGTCGGTGAGCGTCAGTGCGGAACCATCGAGTGCATGTGGCTCCATCTCGATCACAAGGCGGGACGAACGAAACCCTTCCCCCCGGACATCGATTCACGCCTTGCCGCGCTGGTATGGAAGGAGTCGCCGGTGTGGGCCGCACGCCATATCGGACTAGCCAGGGGCGAGCGTCGATGACCTGGCCGCCGGGATGACTCCAATCCCCGGTCGCTCTGCGCTATAGTGAAACTCCAGAGAACAGTCATCACCGGCACATGGCCCGTGATGAATCCGGCATCATGAAATTCTCCCACATTCTCGCTGTTGTCTTCGCGATCGGTGCTGCAGCTTGGGTGCTGTCCGGCAATCTCGGGGACGATGTGCCCGCGTCGGAGGGCGGGGCAGAGCCGGTGCCGGAAACCGTGATCGAGGCGCCGCCTGCCACCTCCGTCAGGGTCGCGACGAGTGTTGCGATACCCCACGCGCTTGAACTGACCCTGACGGGACAGACGGCTGCCGAGAGGATTGTGGCGCTCAGCGCACAGACACGTGGCCGTGTCGAAGCGGTTGAGGTGCGGGAGGGTGATTTCGTTGAAGCTGGCGACCTTATCGCCCGGTTGGTCCCTGACGATCGCATGGAGCGCCTGGAGAGGGCCCGGTCAAGCGTCCGTCTGCGTGAAATCGAGTACGAGGCGGCTTCCAGGCTGGCAGAGAGCGGTTGGCAGACCGAAGCCGCAGAGGCCGAAGCGCTGGCCCAACTCGATCGGGCGCGGTCCGATCTCGCTGCCATCCGTCTCGATATCGAACGCACACGCATCAAGGCGCCGATATCGGGCGTTCTCGAGGAACTCGACATCGAGGAAGGATCGGTCGTCTTCACCGGCGCAGCCGACACGCTCGGCACGATCGTGGATCTCGATCCGATCACGGTCGTCAGCTTTGTCAGCGAAACCCGGGTGGCGAGCATCGAGACCGGGATCCGGGGCATGGTGACGCTGGCGACGGGAGAGACCGTGGCCGGAGTGGTGCGCTACATTGCCAGAACTGCGGATGAACAGACCCGGACCTACAGGATCGAACTGGACATTCCCAACCCGCAGCACACCATCCGGGCTGGAATGACAACACTTGTGAGGCTGCCGCTGGCGACCGTTCCCAGCCACTTCCTTTCGCCCTCGATCCTGTCTCTCGATGATTCGGGCACACTGGGCGTCAAGATCATCAACGGGGAATCGACGGTCCGCTTTCTTCCGGTGACGATCATTTCTGCCGAAGCCGATGGATATCACGTCGCCGGACTCCCTGAACGGGTGACGCTCATCACCGTCGGTCATGAATTCGTCACCGATGGTGAAGCCGTCACACCGGTCCACGTCGACGGTGCCTCAGGGACATTGTGAACGCCCTGATCAACACCGCGCTCGACCATCCCCGAACGGTCCTGCTCACCCTCGTGCTGCTCCTGGTTGTCGGCGTGTCGGTCTACGTCGCGATCCCGAAAGAGTCCGATCCCGACATCAATATCCCCATTATCTACGTGTCGATGCACCACGAGGGAATTTCGCCGGATGATGCGGTCAGTCTCCTGATCAAGCCCATGGAACAGGAGTTGCGCGGTATCGAGAATGTCAGGGAAGTCAGGTCGACGGCGTTCGAGGGTGGCGCCAACGTCACTCTGGAATTCGAGGCGGGATTTGATCCCGATACCGCCCTTGAGGATGTCCGGGCCAGGGTCGACATCGCCAGGCATGACCTGCCTGACGACACGGACGATCCCACCGTGCACGAGATCAACCTGTCGCTGTTTCCCGTACTCGTTGTGAGCCTATCGGGCAACGTGCCGGAACGGACCATGTTGCGTCTGGCCCGCACACTCAAGGACAACATCGAGGGGGTGAGTGAAGTCCTTGAGGCCGTCATCAAGGGAGACCGCGAGGAGGTGATCGAGGTAATCGTCGACCCGGTGACCCTGGAGAGCTACCGGCTCAATGTCATCGAGATCGCGCGGGACATCAGTGGGTCCAACCGGCCGGTGGCGGTCGGTCTGATGGATACGGGCGCCGGACAGTTCGCAATCAAGGTCCCCGGGCTCATCGACGACGTGGATGACTTCCTGGGCCTGCCCCTCAAGATCAGGGGAGATGCGACAACCAGTGTCCGCGAGCTGGCAGAGGTCAGGCGGACATTCAAGGATGCCAGGGTCCATGCCCGGGTGAAGGGCGAGCCGGCGCTGACCATCGAGGTGTCCAAGAGAACCGGCGAGAACATCATCGAGACCATCGAAAAGGTGAGGGCTGTCGTGGCGGCAACAAGCGCAGACTGGCCGTCGAGCGTGAAGGTCGCCTTCTCGAGGGACCAGTCGAAGGGCATCCGGCTCATGCTGGCCGATCTGCAGAACAATGTGCTGACAGCCGTGCTTCTCGTGATGATCGTGATCGTATGGTGTCTGGGCTGGCGATCGGCCGCGCTTGTCGGTGTCGCCATACCGGGATCGTTCCTGACCGGAATCCTGGTTCTCGCGATCGCTGGCCTGACCCTCAACATCGTCGTGCTGTTCAGCCTCATTCTCGCGGTCGGCATGCTTGTCGATGGCGCCATTGTCGTGACCGAGTATGCCGACCGGAAGATGTCCGAAGGCCTCGGTCGTCGCGAGGCCTACTTTTCAGCCGCCTCCCGCATGGCCTGGCCGATCACCGCTTCGACCCTGACAACTCTCGTGGCGTTCCTTCCCCTCATGTTCTGGACCGGAATGGTCGGCGAATTCATGAAGTACCTGCCGATCACCCTGATTGCCGTTCTCTCCGCGTCGCTTGCCATGGCGCTCATTTTCGTCCCCACCCTGGGATCGTTGTTTGGCAAGAGCACCGGGCATGGCGGCGATCAGGCACGTGCCTTGTCCGAGGATTCGGGGAGCAGCCTCGACGGCGTGCGTGGCTTTACCGGTCTTTATCTCGCGATCCTGCGCGTCCTGCTGCGCCACCCGGTCAAGGTTCTCCTTGTCTCGGTCCTGTTGCTGGCCGGGGTGCAGGTCGCCTACGCCCGCTATGGCAAGGGAGTCGAGTTCTTTCCCGATATCGAACCCGAAAGGGCGGCGTTCCAGATTCATGCCAGGGGCAACCTCTCCACCGCGGAAAAGGACGTTCTGGTTCGCGAAGTCGAGGACCGCTTGCTCGACATGAAGGAGTTCGAGACGATTTTCGCGACTTCAGGCGGCAGAGAGGATTCCCGGGGGGCCGAAGACGCCATCGGAACGGTCAACGTGGAGCTCGTCGACTGGTCGTTGAGACGTTCTGCGTCGGCCATTTTCGAGGACGTCCTCGAGAGAGTCGCGGCCCTTGCCGGCATCCGTGTCGAATCACGTGGGCAGAGGCGGGGCCCGCGATCCGAGAAACCGATCAACATCCAGGTGTCCGCGAGCGATCCGGTTCTGCTGGAAGAAGCGATTGCCGCCCTGCGCGACCATCTCGACGAGGTGGATGGACTGAAGGAAATCGAGGACAGCCGTCCAATTCCCGGAATTCAGTGGGAGGTCGTTGTCGATCGCACCCAGGCGGCGAAGTTCGGAGCGGACATCGGCTCGGTCGGCTCGATCATTCAGCTCGTGACCAGGGGGCTGCGCATCACCACGGTGCGCCTCGATGATTCGAATGAAGAGATCGATGTCCTGGTCCGGTTCCCGGAAGGCATGCGCACCCTTGACGGGCTTGACCAGCTCCGCATCCAGACTCCTCTGGGTCACGTGCCGATCAGGAACTTTGTGGAGCGCTCGGCCAGACCAAGGGTCGGCAGGATCCAGCGGGTGGACGGCGAACGCGTCATGACCATCGCGGCTGATATCAAGGAAGGGGTGCTGGCGGATTCCCTGGTGCGTGACCTGCAGGCATGGCTGGGCACAGTCGAACTCGGTCCCGGCGTCGGGGTTGATTTCCGGGGGGACAATGAACGTCAGGAAGAGGCATCCGAGTTCCTGCTCAAGGCCTTCATCGTCGCTCTCTTCATGATGGCAATCATTCTCGTCACGCAGTTCAACAGTTTCTATTCGGCTTTCCTCATCCTTTCCGCGGTGATCATGTCGACAGTCGGGGTCATGATCGGCCTCCTTGTGACCGGCAAGCCCTATGGCATGATCATGTCGAGCATCGGCGTCATTGCGCTGGCCGGCATCGTGGTCAACAACAACATCGTTCTCATCGACACCTTTGACAGGCTTCGCCGGACGGTCAGGGATCCCGTCGAAGCCATTCTGCGGACCGGGGCACAGCGCCTGAGACCGGTGCTGCTCACCATGATCACGACCATTCTCGGACTCATGCCCATGGTGCTGCAGGTCAACATCGATTTCGTCACCCGAGAGGTCAGCGTGGGAGCGCCCTCGACCCAGTGGTGGGTCCAGCTGGCAAGCGCCATCGTGTTCGGCCTGGCATTCGCCACGATCCTGACACTCATTGTCACACCCTGTGCCCTGATGGTGCGCGAGAATGTCGGCGCCTGGCGCCAGACCCGCAAGGCGCGCCGTTCCGGCCGCGCAGGCGCAGCGCTGGAAGCGGCAGAGTGACCCTTCTCTACCGGAACCGGTGATCTGTGGTCGGGCGTCGTATCAAGTGGATCGCAGCGGCAATTGTCGCTCTCGCGGTCGCGTACACGATTGCCTGGCACGGTCTCGCGCTCAGGCTTGAAGACATCATGGACGAGGCCGCGGCCCCGTCTCTGGAGAAGGACTGGCACGCCTCCTGGACACGACTCGACGCGGGCGGTTTTCCCTTTTCCATGCGCATGACCGCGCAGCAACCGACCGTTGTCTGGGGGCGTGGCGGCGAACGGGCCACCTGGCATGCATCAGAACTCGTGATCATCACCAATCCGTTGAACCTGGCCGGCCTGTCACTGGTGCTGCCCCGCAGGCAGGATCTTGTCGTCGAGACACCTTCGCGCCGTCATGTCGTCGGCATTTCCATGGATCATGGCCGCGCCGCAATCGGGCTTGCCTCCGGTGCGGTGGACGCCATCAATATCGGTCTCGAGGATGTGACGGTGTTCTCCGGCAAGGGAACAGCTCTCGCCGAGGCCGGCACGCTGGACGTCGTCTCGACCCCCAGTGGTGACGGGGATGACCGGGATGTCTTCCTGGAGATGACGGACCTGACAATCGGGAGCGGATCCGCTGGGCGGGTGGAGAGAGGCCTGGCGCGGATGCGTGTGGTGGGCGCCGTGCCGCGCCAGGGTACCGCGAGGGAGCGTGTGGATGCCTGGCGGCGCGCCGGCGGTTACGTGGACCTGGGTGATCTTGTTCTCGAGTGGCCGCCGGTCGCGGCCCAGGGCGAGGGACGCCTTGCGCTCGACGGGGACAATCGGCCCATTGGCGCCCTGCGTCTCGAAGTCGTCGGCTATCGCGAGATCATCATGGCCCTGGCGCAGGCAGGCGAGGTGCGTCAGGATCAGGCGGACATCGTCATTGCGGCACTTGATTTCATGGCCGGACCGCCGGTGGACGGCCAGCGGCGCCTCGATGTCGACCTTTCAATGCAGCACGGACGATTGACCATCGGCCCCTTCACTGTCATGCGCCTTGCCCCGCTTTGGCCACCGCCATGATCGGGTGGATCAGCCGCGCGCCGTAACGTCGAGGACGAGGCCTGGCAGGCGCGAGACATCACCAAGGCACCGTCGCAGGTTGCGCTTCTGACGGGGCGAAAGCTGTGTCACGTCGATGCCCGGACCGGCGGCTACACCGGCCCCGAGATCCCTGACCTGCTGTCTGAGCATGAGGTCCAGAAACACCTCGTGGGCGTCAGTGAATGCCAGCAGGTCGGCCCTGGCGATTGTGCCGAGCTCGGCCAGGGCCGTCAGGCGCATGGCGGTGCCGGTGGCTTCTATGCCGTGACGCAGCGCCATGGCGCGGGCGCCGGCAACCAGGGGAAACAGGCCACCGATCTTGAGATCGAGGCGACCGTCCTTCGTCTTCAGGCCACCCAGAAATCCGCGCGGCGAAACCCAGGTCTGCAACTGCTCCGCCATCATTCGCGGCAGCACCGGAGTGCGGGCCGTTTCCAGTGCCAGACTGCGCAGCCGGTCGGTCAGCATGCGGTCACCATGCACGTGAACCAGATCGAAGAAGATGTCGACATTGAGCAGGCTCGCCCCGTCGGCGCGCGTCGCCCAACCGGCGATGGCCTTCTGCCAGTCGTCCATGGTTCGTCGCCAGTCGGAATTGGACGCCATGACCTTGCCCTTGCAATAGGGGAGGCCTCCTGCGTCCAGCAGATCCGAGGCCCTTGACGCGATGCGCAGGAGGATGGCGTCATCCACCTCGCCGGTGCTGACGATGGCGTTGTCCTGATCGCCTGCGAGAAGGGACTCACCGCGTCCTGCGGAACCAAGAATGAAGAAGGCCCAGCCGTCTTCGGGCTCTTCGGCCGAGGCGAGCCGGGCAGCGCGGGCGGTGAGCTTGCGATAGAAGCTCGAGATCATAGAGGCAATGCGCGAGGCACTCATGCCCTCGTCGAGAAGAGCGCCGGCCATCGGCGCCAGTCGGGCATGAACTTCTGCAAGATCGGGCGCACTGGAGGCGGCTTCAAGTGCATCGTTGATGACAAGGGCTTCGCCCGCCTGGTGCCGGACCAGCAGCTTCGAGGTCATGATGCCGCACACGGCACCGGACGAATCCGTGACGGCGAGATGGCGCAGGGACAGTCTCGTCATGCGGCCAAGGGCCACCCAGACGGGTTCGTCAGCCATGACGGAGACCAGGGGCGTTGACATCAGGTCACCGGATGCCAGCCGGAGAGCGGCCTGACCGTGGTTCGCCACCGCCCGCACGACGTCGCGTTCAGTGATGATTCCGGGGCCGCCAGTCCGGCCCTCGCGGTCGACCAGGACCGACGAGATGTGCCGGTCGATCATCGTCGAGGCAGTGTCGGCGAGCAGGCATCCGGAATCCACGAACACGGGATCGACAGTCATGATGTCGCGAACGCGAAAGCGCCAGGGCCATGTGTCGACCTGACGGTGGTTCATCGAACCTGCCAGCCCAGGGACCGCTGCCGGGAGCGGGTGCGCCGCGCCCGTCTGGTGAAGGCGAGGGCGTCACCCAGCGTCGTCACACCCCGGTCCTCGAGCAGCGGCACAATGTGAGCGAAGAGTTCGGCAGCGGAGAGCGCGTCACCCAGAGCCGTGTGCCGGCCACTGATGGCGACGTCAAAGTGCCGGCACACGGAGTCGAGATCCAGCGTCTTGAGGTCAGGCTCAAGAACGGCGACAAGGTGGCCGGTGTCCAGGGAGAAGGGGGCGGACCAGGACTTTCCGCACCGCCGGCTTTCAGCAGCCAGAACGGCGAGATCGAAACCGATGTTGTGGCCGATGACAACGCAGCTGCCGGAGATTTCCTCCAGATACCCAAGACCGGTCCTGATTCCGGGTGCGCCCTGGACCATGGCGTCGTCGATGCCGTGAATGACCGTGGAGGCTCCTGGAATGGCGGTTGCCGGATCGATCAGCGTATCGAGATTGGCATGGGCATAGACCCGGGCGCCATGGATCCTGACGGCGCCGATGGAGACGATCCGGTCCTGTCCGGGATCGAGTCCGGTGGTCTCGCAATCGACGACGACGCCTGGCAGTGCGGAAAGGGGTGTGGTCTCTTCGGGCGGAGGAGATGGCGGAAGACTGTCGTGAAGCCCCAGATCGTGATCGAGTTCATGGACGCCTCCATTCCCAGGCGGAGCCTCGAGAATCATCACCCAGCCTCCCCGGTCGCCAAGTGTCGCGATGCGCGCGGGGATGTCGCGACCGTCGACGGACCGGACACTGGCGACAGGGTCCGGATGGTCAGGTTCCGGGACACTCTCGCGTGTGATGGCGGCGAACACGCTTGTTCCCGGGCTGAGTGCGTGGGAGGGAAAGGCGTGTCGCGCGGCGTTGTTGACCAGGCTGACCAGTCCGGTGCGGGTGACGACCACCACGCCGGTGGGGAGCGCCGCCAGAATCCCTGTCAGGCGCTGTTCGGTCAGCTGGCGCCGGTGCTCCCGGGAGGCGAGAACACTGTCGATGGTGCCGGCGAGCGCCGTCAGTTCGCGGTTGGTGACCATGCGGTCGGCATGGTCAAGGAAGCGCCGTCCTTCCCCGACGGCGAGCAGCAGGCTGCCGCGAAGACGCTGGATGTCCTTCCTCTGTCCGCGGACCAGGCCGGTGGCGAACCACAGGGCTCCTGTGGCCAGCAGGACTCCCGAACCGATGGCGAGTGCTCGCAGGGGCACGTGTTCCGGCCATGATGTCCAATAGGCGAGTGCGGCGAGCCACAGTGTCGCACCAGCGGCTGAAACCAGGCACAGCGTCAAGCCCTGCCAGAATCGCGTCGGCTGCCTCAGCACCCGGTGGCTCCGCGCCCGACCCGGTCTTTCCAGTCCTCGAAGAGCCCGTCGCCATCCATGCGCCGGCGAATCTGCTCGCGGACATCGCGCCAGCGAAAGCGGATCGAATTGGTCACAATCTCGCGGTCGAGTTCCCGGTACTCGTCAATGACGGGTGCAAGACGGACGAGGTCCGCCTCGCTGCCGGTGAAGGCCTTGCGACCCTCGGCCGCGATCCGCCAGTCCTCGAGGCGGGCCCGCCGGTCAAAGGCATCGAATGTCGCGTCGAGGGCGTCGCGTTCCGGTTGACCGGCCAGCCCTGCCCCCGCGGCCCCGACCCGCCGGTCCGGGGGGGGGGCCCGCCGGTCAAAGGCATCGAATGTCGCGTCGAGGTCGTCGCGTTCAGGTTGACCGGCCAGCCCTGCCACGGCGGCCCGGCGGAAGGCGTGTCCCGCCAGCGCCTCCAGGACGGCGTCGTCGACGACGGTCTGCCGGGCTGCCGTGGCCACGGAATAGACAGTGAGATCGGCGAGGCAGGAAAGAAAAACCCTGACCGATGCGATTCGGATCGAGTCGGAGAAGGCCTCGTCCTCGAACCATGCCCTGAAGCTCGTGCCCATGCGGGTCTTGAGGTATCCGTGAAGCGACGTCTGCGCGATGTATGAGGACCTCGTGTGAATGAATTCCACCAGGCTGTCGACTGTCCGCAGCTTCGAGCGGTCGAAGCGAATCTTCAGAATTCTGGGGAGCGACGGCACCGGTGGCATCCCGGCCTTCAACAGACGCACCATTCCCTGTTGAAATTGTGAAAGCATCATCCATAATCCCGCTAGCCGTTTCAGATGCCCCTCCTGGCAATAGACGCGTGCGCCGGGGGCTGGTCTACGGCACCAACTGTTGAAGGAGGCGGCGAATGTCGCAGGATAACAGAAGACTACATTGGGCCAAGACGTCGCGCCTGACCTACTGGGTGCTCGCGATCTGGCTCTTGTTCGGATACGTGTTTCCGTTCTTTGCCAAGGATCTCGACGGCGGTTCGTTCCTGGGATTCCCGCTCGGTTACTACATGATCGTTCAGGGGTCGCTCATCGTGTTCGTTCTGTTGATCGTTGGTCACAACTTCCTGCAGGACCGCATTGATGAAGAATGCGGCCTGAGCGACGAATGAGGAGGGTGTCATGAGCGATCAAACACAGGGAACCCGTTTTGTCGACCGTCTGGGCAAGGTCTACGGGATCTACACCCTTGGATTCCTGGGATTCTTTGCCCTGATGGCGATTGTCGAGCAGCTTGGTGCAAGCGCCCAGCTGATCGGCATCCTCTTCCTCCTGTTCACCATTGCGATCTACGCCACCATCGGCTGGCTCTCGCGAACCATGCAGGTCGATGCCTACTACGTTGCCGGACGTGAAGTTCCGGCATTCTACAACGGCATGGCGACAGCAGCGGACTGGATGTCCGGTGCGTCGTTTGTCGCCCTGGCGGGAGGAATCTACTTCGGTGGTTACCCCTATCTCGGGTTTGTCATCGGCTGGACGGGCGGATACGTGCTCGTCAACGCCCTGATGGCGCCCTATCTCAGGAAATTCGGTTGCTACACGGTGCCCGACTTCATCGGTACACGTTACGGTGGCAACCTGGCGCGGCTCTGTGCCGTGCTGGTGCTCGTGGTCGCGTCGTTCACCTATGTGACGGCACAGATCAACGCGACCGGCACGATTGCCGCCCGGGCCCTTGCCATACCGTTTGAATTCGGTGTGTGGTTCGGACTTCTGGGCATCCTGCTGTGTTCGATGCTGGGCGGCATGCGCGGCGTGACCTGGACACAGGTGGCGCAGTACATCGTCCTCATCATCGCCTATCTGGTGCCCGTGATCTGGATGTCGAATGCCCAGGGCTTCGGCATCATCCCGCACTTCACCTATGGTGATGCGGCGTTGCGTATTGCCGAACTCGAGGCGGAATACGGCCTTGTGGCGGCGGCTCAAAGCGTGGCCGGGCTGAAGGTTCTGACAACGGCCCACTTCGATCCGCAGGGTGGGCTCGACTCATGGAAGTTCGTGACTCTCGCCCTGTGCATGATGGCGGGCACGGCCTCCCTGCCGCACATCCTCATGCGCTACTTCACGACGCCGTCGGTGCGTCAGGCGCGCAAGTCGGTGGGCTGGTCCCTGTTCTTCATCTTCCTGCTCTACTTCACGGCGCCGGCACTGGCGACCCTGACAAAGCTCCAGCTTCTCGATCCGAATCTGGCAACGGCAGTGGTCGGCAAGGCGATTGACGACGTCTCCAATCTCGAGTGGATCCAGAACTGGACAGCGGTCGGCATGCTTTCGGTCGTCGACCAGAACGGTGATGGCATCGTCCAGCTCAACGAGTTCTTCATGAGGCCCGACATCGTCGTGCTGGCAACACCGGAAATTGCCGGTCTGCCCTACGTGATTTCGGGGCTTGTGGCAGCCGGAGGCATGGCAGCAGCGATGTCGACTGCCGACGGTTTGCTGCTGGCGATCGCCAACGCGCTGAGCCACGATCTCTACTACAAGATCATCGATCCCAAGGCCGATACGAAGCGTCGTCTGATTGTCGCCCGTGTCCTCCTGGTGGTTATCGGTGTCCTTGCGGCTCTGATCGCGTCGTTGCAGCTCACGGGCATTCTGGGGGCTGTGGCATGGGCCTTCTGCTTCGCATGCTCGGGCCTGTTCTTCCCGCTGGTTCTGGGAATCTGGTGGAAACGCGCCAACAGGCCAGGGGCGATCGCAGGCATGATTGCCGGTTTTGCAGCAGGGACGATCTACCTCATCCACGTCTACAACGGTGGTGACCAGCTGTGGTCGATCGATCACCTCCGGTTCGGCATGATCGGCATGCCGGTCTCGCTGGTGGCGATGGTCGTGGTTTCGCTGGTCACCGAAGCACCGGATGCCGAGATGCAGGCCATGGTGGATGAAACCCGCGTTCCGACAGGAAAGACGATCCTGGCTGAAACGCACTGACGCATCATTGAAGACCCTTGTTGCAAGGGGGCGGACAAGGACTGTCCGCCCCCTTGTCTGTTCATGACAGCCCGGGAGCCGTGATCCGATGACCAGCCTGGCGGCTGTTCTCCCCTGGTGGGTGGTGGGCCTCGACTACATCCTCGGCGCCATCATGTGGACGCTGATCGGCCGCGCGGCTATGAACATCTTCCTTCCCGTGACATCCGACTTTTTCTTCATGCGGGCGTTCGTCATGCTGACCGATCCGGTCCTGCGGGTCTTCCGGCCGGTGACGCCGGGATTTCTCATCGACCCCATCGTGCCGCTGTTCGTCGCCTGGTTCTTCTTCCTGTTCCGCTTCTATGCCCTGCCCTGGATTCTCGGGTACTCGGTGCTCGGCATGCTGTCCTTCCCCCTCGAGGGAGAAATCGCCGCCATCCTCTACGATCTCTTCGGTGGCGGGCTCGGCGGTTTCTGAGGAGCCATGGCCGGGGAGAATGCCCTGCGAGACGCGTTCATGGCCTGGCAGTGCCTCATTCGCCAGCACGCCATGCGCCGGGAGAACGGGCGTCCCTCCAGCGCCATGACACCCCGTGCCGTCCTTGCCGACGGCGGCGTCCTCGGTCACGTCCGGACGGTCCTCATCGAGAGGGAGCCAGCCGACTCGGCGGCTTTCTTTCGCCAGACGGTCTCGGGCACCCATGATCCCCGGGAGCGCTTCGAGAAGGGGCTGAAGCACCTGGCAGCAACCTACTTCCAGACATCGCGGGATTTCGAGCCGCGGCTGTTCGCTCAGTTCTCCCGGCAGTCACCGGGTGCCGCCGCTCTCGTTGCCGCTGGCGGCGCGACACTCCATTTCGAGCAGTTCAGCCAGTCTTGGATCCTGCCATGCGACGTTCAGGACCTGCCGGGCGACGATCCCTTCGCCACGGCACTCTTCTGGCACAATGCCCTGTTTGCCCCGCCGCCTGCAGCGCCGCGCGCCCTTGCCTTCCTTCCCGACTGGGAGAGAGCCGTCGCCAACCCTCCTGTGACACAGGTCTGACGGGTCTGCCCGAGTGCCGCGCCGCCCGGCGGGTCCGCATGGGTCGGGAACGTCACCAGGAATCGGGAGGGGGACGACCAGCCCGGTGGTGCGACAGGCGTCCGTGCCTTTCCGGGATGGGAGAGCAGGTACTGGTGCCGGCGGTCGCCGCCGGCAGGTGACGATCAGAACTTGCGGTAGGCGCGGTAGAGATCGCGCATGGGATGGCGATTCGACATCTGGAACTTGATCAGGAGCTCACGGGCGATCATGTCGCGGTCCTGCTGGTTGTCCGGCAGGTCCAAGGATTCGGGAACGCGAATCCAGCCATTCGCATTGCGGTCGAAGACCGCGGCATGACCTTCCTCGTAGCCCATGTGGACATCCTCGAGCCAGTTGAGATCGTCCCAGCCCATGAGTTCGATGTAGGTCTTCAGGAACGGCGTCAACCGGTCATAGTCGGGAAGCAGGTTGACGTCGTAGCGATAGCCGATGTGCTGGCCGATCTCTTTCTCGCGGGACGTGTCGAGACCGTCCGAAGTGAGGAAGTAGTCGACGTCGGCCGTCTTGTCAGTTGTGCCTGTCATCTGCGTTACCTGTCCGGGTCAGAGGTGGTGGTAGTCATCGACGCCGACGGTGTGACTGGTCCCTGCCAGGGGGACGCCCGCCATGGCCGAGGCTTCCATGGTCAGTGCCGCCAGATCCTCCGGTTCGAGGCTGTGAACGTTGGTCTTGCCACAGGCCCGCGCCATCATCTGGCATTCGATGGTCAGTGTATGGAGGATGTTGTAGACGCGTTCGGCCGCATCATCGGGGTTGAGGCGCTTGCGCAACTCCGGATCCTGGGTTGCGACGCCGACCGGGCAGCGGCCGGTATGGCAGTGGTAGCAGTATCCGGCAGGAACCCCGATGGTACCCTCGAAGTCCGCCTCCGGGATGTCCTTGTTGCAGTTGAGAGCCATCATGGCGGTGGTCCCGATGGCGACCGCGTCGGCGCCGAGAGCGAGCGCCTTCGCCAGATCACCGCCGTTTCTCACCGCACCGGCGTAGATGAGCGTGATTTCGCCGCGCTTGCCGAGATCATCGATCGCCCGCCTGGCCTGACGTATGGCTGCGATACCGGGAATGCCGGTTTCCTCGGTGGCAAGGTGGGGGCCTGCCCCGGTCGAACCTTCCATGCCATCGATGTAGATGGAGTCGGGATCGCACTTCACGGCCATGCGCACGTCATCGTAGACCCGCGCCGCACCAAGCTTGAGCTGGATCGGGATCTGGTAGTTCGTGGCTTCGCGAATTTCCTGGATCTTGAGGGCCAGGTCGTCGGGGCCCAGCCAGTCGGGATGGCGTGCCGGCGAGCGCTGGTCGATACCCGCAGGCAGGGACCGCATCTCGGCCACCTGGTCGGTGACCTTCTGGCCCATGAGATGACCGCCAAGGCCGACCTTGCAGCCCTGGCCGATGAAGAACTCGCAACCGTCGGCCAGCCGCAGGTGATGCGGATTGAAGCCGTAGCGCGACTGGATGCACTGGTAGAACCACTTTTCCGAGTAGCGGCGTTCATCGGGGATCATGCCGCCTTCGCCGGAACACGTCGCCGTGCCCGCCATGGTGGCGCCGCGGGCCAGCGCGGTCTTCGCCTCGTAGCTCAGGGCGCCGAAGCTCATGCCGGTGACATAGACCGGAATATCGAGAACCAGGGGACGTCCGGCGCGGGGCCCGATCACGGTCCGTGTCTGGCACTTTTCGCGATACCCCTCGATCACGAAACGGGTGAGGGTACCCGGAAGGAAGGTGAGATCGTCCCAGGTCGGGATCTTCTTGAACAGGGCCATGCCGCGCATGCGGTACCGTCCGAGTTCGGCCTTGATGTGGATGTCGTCGACCACCCGTGGCGGAAACATGAAATTCTCGCCGAGGATTTCCCTGTTGCGGCCATTGCCGTTCGCGTCTGCGGTCATTTTCTGGTTGTCTCCCACCGGCCTAGAGAACGATCTTCTTCTCTGACGGTTCAAGATTGTCGTAGTTCCAGAGCTGCTTGCCGGCGACGATCTTGGTCATGTTGGCGACACCGTCCGGCGCCCTGAGGCCATACATGCCGAGTTTGCGCTCGAGCCAGGCGCAATCGAGATCGGACATTTCTCCCGGCACGGCATCGACACCGAGACTCTCGATCGAGCCTCCGACGAATATGGTTCCGTCGTACATCGAATCACCGAGGTTCTTGCCCGCGTCACCAAGCACGATCATGCGGCCCCGCTGCATCATGAACGCCGAGAAGGCGCCGGTCCGGCCACCGACGATGATGGTGCCGCCCTTCTGGTCGATGCCGGTCCGCGAACCGACATCGCCCATGCACACGAGATCGCCGCCACGCATGGCGGCCCCGAAGGTCGAACCGGCGTTCTTTTCGACGATCACGGTGCCGGCCATCATGTTCTCGGCGCATGACCAGCCCACGCGGCCGGTCACCCTGACATTGGGGCCGTCAATGAGCCCGACGCCAAAGTACCCGAGGCTTCCCTCGAAGGTCAGGTTGAGCCGCTGCAGGATACCCACGGCCAGGGAATGGCGGGCCTGGGGATTGCGGACAACGATGGAGCCGTATCCTTCGGCCATCAGGTCACGGATCTTCCGGTTCACGTCCCGGGCATCCATGTCGATGGCATCGATGACGGCGCGCTTGTTGTAATCGACGTCAAATGCTTCCGGGTAGAGATGGTTCCCCTCTTCGCTGACATCGAAGAACCTCTGCTGCGTGCGCCCTGTGAGCTGCTCGGTATGCAGCCCCATGTCGTGGGAGCGCGCGGTCTCGTTCAGCTCTGCCATACCCGAACCTCCCGGTCGTAGGGATCGTGCGTGTCGATTTCGTGGGGCAGGACCTGGCGGATGGCGACCTCTTCGGAGGCCATGGCTACCAGGTCGTCGCTCTCGTAGAGCACCATGGGCTTGGCGGCCATGTCGTCCTTGGCCATGCCGAGTTTGTCCGACGTCGCCACGAGGTAGGTGAAGACTCCGTCGAATTCGTCGACCGACCGCACCATGGCCTCTTCCAGATCGACGCCTTCCTGCAGCTTGTCGGCGAGGTAGACCGAGATGAGCTCGCTGTCGCAGCTCGACATGAAGCGGAAGTCCTTGCGCTCGAGTTCACGGCGCATGATCCAGTAGTTGGTGAGCTGGCCGTTATGCACCACAGCGATGTCGTTGTAGGGATAGGCCCAGTAGGGATGGGCGGAACGGATGTCGACATCCGATTCCGTGGCCATGCGGGTGTGCCCGATGGCATGGGTGCCATTGAAGCCCCTGAGCGCGTACTGGTCCGACACGGTCGATGCGTCTCCAAGATCCTTGATCAGCTCAAGGCGGCTCCCGAGAGAGAGGATCTCGGTGGAGGTCACGTCCTCGACGTAATCGACCACCTTGCGCATGTCGCCGCCATGCCTGATGCGGTAGCGATAGGCGTACTCCGTGGCATCGACGGTCTCGACCACCTCCACCCCGAGTTCGGCGAGACGGCGGTCGACTTCGGCCCGGCGGTCCCGAATCTCCTGGTGAATGTTGTAACCCTTCGCTGCGTCTTCCTGTTCGGCGACCTTGAAGCGCAGGACAAACTCGTCCTCCCGGGGCATGCCGTAGATGGCAAATCCCGTCGAGTCCGGTCCCCGGTGCTTGAGCGACTGCAACATGGAGGTCATTTCCGAGCCGATGTCGGATGACCTGTTGCGGTGAATGATGCCTGCAATGCCACACATGCCTTGTTCTCTCCCCTTGTCTTCGGGCGGCAGCGGGACACGTCCCGCTGCCGCACTGACACTCTGCCTGTCAGGGCAGGCAATCCCAGTAGGTCTCCATGTCCCATTCAGTGACGGTGGCCATGAAGGTCTCCCACTCGTTGGTCTTGTAGTGCATGAAGACCTTGTACATGTCGCCTGGCATCGATGACCTGATCACCTCGTCATCGCGCAGGCGATCGAGGGCATCACCCAGCGACATCGGCAGTTTCTTGACCAGCTTGCCCTCTTCCATGGCCTGGTAGATGTTGCGCTCCTCGGGCTCGCCCGGATCGAGATCGTTGTCGATGCCGTCGTCGAAAGCCTGCAGCAGAGCGCCGGCCATGAGGTAGGGGTTGACCATGGAGTCGACAGCCCGGTACTCGAAACGTCCCGGTGCCGAGACGCGCATTCCGGTGGTCCGGTTCTGGTATCCCCAGTCGGCAAACACCGGAGCCCAGAAGCCCGTGTCCCACAGGCGGCGGTAGGAGTTGACCGTGGAGCAGCCGATGGCCGTGAGGGCGCCGAGATGCGACATGACGCCACCGATGGCCTTGAGGCCGACGCTGCCGGGCTTGCGCGGATCGGTGCCGTCCGGAAGGAACGTGTTGATGCCGCCCTTGCGATAGACGAAGTTCTCGATCATGCCCGCCGGCTGGTCCTGGCCCAGTGTGTTGATCTCGTCGGCGCCGCCAGTCCACAGGGACACGTTGTGATGGCACCCCGACGCCGAGACACCCATGAAGGGCTTCGACATGAAGCACGCCACGAGGTTGTTCTCGCGCGCCACCTGGGCACAGATCTGCCGGTAGGTGGTGAGGCGGTCGGCGGTGCGCAGGGCATCGTCGAACTGGAAGTTCAGCTCCAGCTGGCCCGGTGCGTCCTCATGGTCGCCCTGGATCATGTCGAGGCCCATGGCGCGGCTGTACTCGATCGCCTTCATGAACACCGGGCGCAGACTCTCGAACTGGTCGATGTGGTAGCAGTTCGGCTTGGAAAATCCGCCATCAGGCAGGCCGTCCTCGCCCTTCTTGAGCCACATCATTTCCGGCTCGGTGCCATGGCGCAGATGCAGGCCGTTGTGCTTCTCCTGGAAGGCGTCGTGGGTGCGCCGCAGGTTGCCGCGGCAGTCTCCGGTGAAGAAGGCGCCCGGATTGACGGGTTCCTCGCGGTTACGGAAGCAGGTGCAGTAGACCCGCGCCACACGCTTGTCCCAGGGCAGCTGTACGAATGTCTCCGGATCGGGGATGCCCACAAGCTCGGATGATTCCGGCCCGTAACCGATGTAGCTTCCGTAACGGTCGACATAGAGATTGGCGACCGAACCGTAGACCAGCTGGAAACCCCGCTCGGCAATGGTCTCCCAGTGATCGGCGGGAACACCCTTGCCGACAATGCGCCCGGTCACGGAAATGAACTGGTAGTAGATGTAATCGATGTTCAGTTCATCGATCTTCTCGCGCACCTGGCGCACCCTTTCGGCGCGGCCTTCCTGTTCAACGTAACGTTCGATGTCCATCGGCATGGATCCTGCTCTCCCTTAGGGTCGGTTCTTTGGATTGTCCTTCTTGCCTGGATTACCGGGGCCGGTGGCCTTGTCAGCTCCACGGGAAGGGGCTGTTCGACACCGGATGCAGTTGTCCTTCGGCATAACGTGAAAATCGGAATGGCTCGAGCAACGCCATGGTCTCGCCAACGCACTCGGCGGCCACGAGCTTGCCGACGCCGATCATCTTGTAGCCATGATTGGAGTCGGCGATGATCTGGACATTCTCGCACATCGTATCGAAGACCGGGAAGCTGTCGGGCGTGAAACATCCAAGGCCTCCCGACGGTTCCTTCTTCCAGTGTCTGATCTGCCCGGAGAAACGCTCCTGGCAATGGGCCAGGGCCGAACACCACATGTGGGCGAACTCGTCGCCGACGATGAAGTCCGGCGATTCCGGGCCATAGGGATCGAGCGCCACTTCGTTGACCGGTGTGGTGACCTCGTAGGGCATGGCACCGCCCTGGATGCCAGCAAAGTTGAAGTCGGGCTTGTAGTAGATGCCCCACATCTCTTCGGTGATGACGGAGTCATCGATATCGGAATGGAGCGGGGCATCGGTGTCGACATGGATGACCGGAGGCATGTCGCCGTCGTTCGTCTTCTGCAGGTTCGGATCGACGCCGAGCGTGCCCTCTTCAAGGCACCAGTAGCGCCACATGTCGATGCCGTGATGCATCGTGCCGTCCGCGCCCTTGATGGAGACGCTCTCGGGCAGGTCGAGCATGGTCCAGATCTTGGAGACCCACGGCCCCACGCCCACCACGACCATGTCGGTCTCGATGGTGCCCCGGTCCGTGATGACAGCGCTCACCGCTTCGCCGGAACGCCTGAAACCGGTGACGTTGCAGCCGGTGATGATACGGACACCCTCGCTTTCCGCCTTGGAGGCAAGCCCGTAGATGGACGCGGTGTTGTTGGCGTAACCACCCTTCTTTTCGTGCAGCACCGAGGTGATGTTCTGTGCCCGCCAGTCGGAAAACATCGACTTCATGTACGTCATGCAGTCGTCCGCGCCCTCGATGAAAGCCGACTCGTAGCCGATCGCCTGCTGCTGCTGGTAGATCGTCGTGACGTCCTCATGCATGGACTCGCTGGAAATCTGCATGTAGCCGACCGGGTGATAGCTGTAGGCTTCAGGGTCGCTTTCCCAGACCTCGACGCTCTGCGCCATGAGTTCGCGCATGGCCGGCTGGTAGTAGTTGTTGCGGACCACGCCACAGGCGATGCCGCTGGCGCCGGCCGCAATCCCCGTCTTGTCCAGAACGAGAATGTCCTCGCCACCGCCCCGTCCTCGCGCCTTCAGTTCCAGGGCAAGGTGGTAGGCTGTCGAAAGGCCGTGGATACCGGCTCCGATGATCACATAGGGTGAGCTTTTCGGGAATGCCATGCGGTGTTCGTCCCCTGTTGTTCGCAACTCCCGTCCTCGCGACAGGACGGGAGGAAGAGTGCTTGACGATCTGTGACCCGCCAGTTATACCAATAGTGAACCAATACAACCAATCCCCAAAAACCCTAGAACGCGCTTCATGCCGATGTCAAGACCAACGATGAACCCGGTCCGCACGACACCCCTTCCGTTGCCGCGGACAGGAACCGCCGTCGCCATTGCCACCCGGCTGCGCACGGCGATTGCCGACGGCATCTATGTCGATGGTGAACGCCTGCCTGCCGAGCGTGTCCTCGCCGATGCCTTCTCGTGTTCACGGACCACCGTCCGTGAAGCCCTGCGCCTGCTCTGCGACAGCAACCTCGTCTCCCGCCGGGCGGGGAGCGGGACATTTGTCACCTTCAGCCACGACGCCGAGAATCCCGATATTGCCGAAATCACCAGCCCCCTCGAACTGATCGATGTGCGGATCGCCGTGGAACCACACATGGTGCGCCTCGCCACGGTCCACGCCACCATGCGCGATCTCGGCCGCATCGGCATTGCCCTGGACGCTCTCGAATCGTCGGGCGAGCCGGAATCCTTCACGCGCCAGGACCGCATCTTCCACCAGTTGATTGCCGATGCCACCCACAATCCGCTGATGTGCTCCTTCTACCGGCGGATCAATCATGTTCGCGGACACCGCCAGTGGAGCGCGATGAAGGACAAGGTGCTCACCGGTCAGGCGATGGATTCCTACAACCATGACCATCGCCAGCTCTTCGAGGCCCTTGGAGTGCGTGACGCCGATCGTGCTGCCGACATCGTCCTCAGCCACCTGCAGACGGCGCGTCTGCAGCTGGTCGCCACCTGACACCGTCGGAGTCGCGTGACCGCGTGATCTCGACCCCGGCGGCACGCGCCGCTGGCACGGCATCGGGCTTGACGGCACGCACGATGACCGTGGTGACATGCGGCAACTCCAGGCAGGCTGCCGCCATGTCTTCGGCGAAGTCCTCGACCAGCCGGATGTGACCACGGCCAATGATGCCTTGTGCCCGCAGGACGATATCCCGGTAATCGACGGTGGTCTCGAGGCGCCCGGTCTTCCAGGAGCCTCCCTCGAGTTCAAGCGTGACATCGACGATGAGAGGCTGCCTGACGGTGGCCTCGTGATCGAGGATGCCGATCGATGCCTCGAGCTCCAGGGTCTCGATGAACACACGCGTGCGGGTCATGCCACGTCGGGTCCGAGCGGGTAGCCGCCCGCCGGATGTTGCCAGCCCAGACGCTGGCCGCCATCGAGGTGGATGACCTGCCCCGTCACGGACGGCGCCTGGATGAGAAATCGCAGGGTATCGCAGATTTCTTCCGGAGACGTCCCGCGTCCCAGGGGAAAGCCGGCGGTCCAGCGGTCCATGGCGGCGTCATCGCTTCGGTGGTCGGGAAGGGCCATGCCCGGAGCGATTCCATTGACCCTGACAGCCGGGGCGAGTTCCAGCGCCCATGTCCGCGTCATCGCCTCGAGCGCCACCTTCGAGGCCGTGTAGGACATGTAGCGGGGCGTCGGATTGGACACGCGCTGGTCAAGCAGGTTGATGACGCACCCTTGCGCCGAGGAAGGCAGCTGTCTGGAAAAGGCCCTGGTGAGCAGCATGGGCGCGACGAGGTTGGTGTGGATGTTGGCGTCGATGGTGTCCGGGCCCGCGGTGCGCACGCTGTCATCGATGAAGACGGCCGCGTTGTTGACCAGAAGCGTTACCGGGCCGAGTGCTTCCATGGCCTCCCTGACCACCCTTGCCGGTGTCTGGCGATCAGCGAGGTCGCCCCTGATCGCCAGCGCCCTTCCGCCTCTGCCCGTGATATCCCGGGCCTCGGCGCACGCCTCGGCGAACGATTTCCGGGCAGCCAGGGCGACAGGCCATCCGTCGGCTGCCAGCGCCCTCGCCATGGCAAGGCCAAGGCGCCGTCCGGCGCCGGTGACAAGGGCGCAACCCATGGGTTTCTCTAGGGTCCCCTGCGCCTGCGGGGCCGCCGCCGCGGCTGACGCGCCAGGGCGGCCTCGAGTGGAGCCTCGCGAAGTCCGAGATCGATGGCCTCGAGACGGCGGATCTCGTCTCGCAGGCGTGCGGCCTCCTCGAACTCCAGATTGCTCGCCGCCTCGCGCATGCGCTGGCGCAGGTCGTCCATGCGTTCCTCGAACGTGCCGCTCACGTCCAGGCTGTCGCCGGCGATACCGGTATCAACCGTGACGTGGTCGGCATCAGCCATGCTCTGGAGCGAGTCGGGGATGCCCTTGCGTATCGATTCCGGCGTGATGCCGTGTTCCTCGTTCCACGCCGCCTGCTTGTGCCGCCGGCGTTCGGTTTCGCCGATTGCCCGTTCCAGCGACTGGGTCATGTGGTCGGCATAGAGGATGACCCGTCCGTCCACGTTGCGTGCCGCCCGCCCGATGGTCTGGATGAGGGAGCGTTCACTCCTCAGGAAGCCCTCCTTGTCCGCATCGAGAATGGCAACGAGTCCGCATTCCGGAATGTCGAGTCCCTCGCGCAGGAGATTGATGCCGACCAGGATGTCGAAGGCGCCCAGCCGCAGATCCCTGATGATCTCGATACGCTCGAGGGTGTCGATGTCGGAGTGGAGATAGCGGACACGCAGCCCGGACTCAGTCAGATACTCGGTCAGCGCCTCGGCCATGCGCTTGGTGAGCGTGGTCACGAGAACCCGATGACCTGTTGCGGTGACCTCGGCGCATTCGGCCATCAGGTCATCGACCTGCGTCGCAACCGGACGCACGATACACGGAGGATCAACCAGTCCTGTGGGACGGATCACCTGTTCAGTGAATACTCCTCCCGTCCTCTCGAGTTCCCAGGGTCCCGGCGTCGCCGACACGAAGATCGATTGCGGGCGCATCGCCTCCCACTCCTCGAACTTGAGCGGGCGGTTGTCGACACAGCTCGGCAACCGGAAACCGTACTCGGCGAGTGTCGACTTCCGGTTGAAATCCCCCTTGAACATGCCGCCGACCTGGGGCACCGCAACGTGGCTCTCATCGATGAAGATGATGGAATTGTCGGGCAGGTACTCCATCAGGGTGGGTGGCGGCTCCCCGGGAGCGCGTCCCGTGAGGAATCTGGAGTAGTTCTCGATGCCGGCACACATGCCGGTTGCCTCGAGCATCTCCAGATCGAAGGTGCAGCGCTGTTCCAGTCTCTCGGCTTCGAGGAGCCGGCCGCGTTCGCGAAAGAACTGCAGTCGTTCGCCGAGTTCCACGCGAATTGCCTTTGCAGCCTGGTGGAGCGTCGGCTTGGGAACGATATAGTGGCTGTTGGGGTAGACGACGATCTGCTGCATTTCGCCGGCGCGCTGTCCGGTGAGGGGGTCGAATTCCTCGATACTCTCGATTTCGTCACCGAAGAGCGAGATCCGCCATGCGCCATCCTCGAGGTGGCTGGGAAAGATCTCGAGGGAATCGCCGCGCACCCGGAAGGCGCCACGCTGGAAGGCGGTGTCGTTGCGGGTGTACTGCAACTCGACGAGGCGGCGCACGATGGCTTCGCGGCGGTACTCCATGCCCTGTCGAAGGGATATCGTCATCGCCGAATAGCTTTCGACGTCACCGATGCCGTAGATGCATGAGACACTGGCAACGATGATCGTGTCGGAACGCTCCAGAATTGCCCGGGTTGCCGAGTGGCGCATGCGGTCAATCTGCTCGTTCCTGCTCGACTCCTTTTCGATATAGGTGTCGGTCCGCGCCACGTAGGCTTCCGGCTGGTAGTAGTCGTAGTAGGAGACGAAGTACTCGACGGCGTTGTCCGGAAAAAAGCCCCTGAACTCGCTGTAGAGCTGTGCCGCAAGGGTCTTGTTGGGCGCCAGCACCAGTGCGGGACGTCCCATGCGCTCGATCACCTGAGCCATGGTAAAGGTCTTGCCGGAACCGGTGACGCCGAGCAGCACCTGGTCGCGCTCCCCGGCAATGAGTCCGTCCACGAGTTCCCGGATCGCATCCGGCTGATCCCCGGCCGGCTCGAAATCCGCCACCAGGCGGAAGAGCGACGGCGTCACGGGAGCAAAGGGACTGTCGCGTTGAACGGATGCCAGCGTCATGAATACAACCTACACGAGGCCGGCGCGGGGTGACAGGTGGTGCCCTCTTTCGAGGCTACAATGTCACGTGCCGAGTTTCAAAACGCGGCGGTTTTTGCTACCGAACTCCGGTGGCGACATGTGACGGCGGAGGCTCGCGCACCAATGGCTGACATTCGAGTCCTCGAGATTCACAAGTACTTCGGAACGTTCGCGGCGTTGAAGGACGTCAACATCGATATCACATCAGGCGAGTTCGTTGTCCTCGTGGGGCCTTCAGGTTGTGGAAAGTCAACGCTTCTGCGCGTGATTTCCGGCCTTGAAGTCGCGAATGGCGGCCGGATCCATATTGATGGCAGGGACGTTACGGACCTGCCCGCCAAGGACCGGGACATCGCCATGGTGTTCCAGTCCTACGCCCTCTATCCGCACATGAATGTCGCGGAAAACATGGGCTTTTCCCTCAAGATACGTGGCGAGCGGCGGGCCACAATCGACAGGCGCGTCCGCGAGGCGGCTGAAACACTCAGCCTCACGGAGCTCCTCGAACGCAAGCCGGCGGCGCTTTCCGGTGGTCAGCGCCAGCGCGTGGCGATGGGCCGTGCCATCGTGCGAGATCCCAAGGTGTTCCTCTTCGATGAGCCCCTCTCCAACCTCGATGCGCAACTGCGGGTCGCGATGAGGAGCGAAATCAAGACCCTGCACCAGCGTTTGCGCACAACCGTGATTTACGTCACCCACGACCAGGTCGAGGCGATGACGATGGCCGATCGCATTGTCGTTCTGCGTGAAGGGAGAATCGAGCAGATCGGCGCTCCCCTGGAACTGTTCGACCGTCCCCAAAACACTTTTGTCGCCCAGTTCATCGGTTCGCCGCAAATGAACCTCTTCGCAGCGACCGTCGTGAACGATGGAGCTTCGTGCACTGCCAGTCTCGATATCGGTGCCCGGATCGTTCTCCCCGGTACGACCAATCTCGACTCATCGCGTCGCATTCAGGTGGGTATCCGTCCCGAGCACCTTTTTGTCAGCGACCTGCCGGATGCCCTGGAGATGCGTGTCGATGTCGTCGAACCCCTGGGCTCGCAGATTCAGTTCGGCCTCTCGGCCGGCGACGAGTCCTTCATCGCCCTGGTCAATGAACGAATCGACGTGCGTCCGGGCAACCAGCTCAGGCTCGCAGCCAACTCCGCAGACCTGCACCTGTTCGACGCCGAAACCGGAAGCAGAATTGCCACACCACAGTGAAGAAAAGGTCAAGACGGCGGCAGGAACTGTCAATCGGCACTCCGACTTGCGCGCCATAATGGGGTGAGGGGTTCAGCACGAACCGCTCCCAGCAAGCTCCGGCCGGCCTTGCGTGCCACGATGGGGCCGGGCAGTGAACCCGGGAGGGAAGACACGGTGACGCCAGGCGACCTTGAAACGAACATCATTTTCGGCCATCCGGAACACTGCGTGAACCAGATCGCGATGCGGTGCCTGAAGAACGGCGACCTTCTGGCGGTGTTCAACGAGGAGCGATATCCCTACCACCATGACAGCGGACAGACCCTGATCTCCCGATCGAAGGACGGCGGGAGATCGTGGTCCGAGCCCAGGGTCGTGGTTCCATGGACCGAGACCGAGGGCAACTGGGATTGCGGCATCTGCGAACTTCACGACGGAACCCTGATTGTGAACTTCACGGTTGCCGGCTTCTTCCGGCGTGGAGTGAGGCCCGAGGGTGTATCCTGGGCAAGCCATCCCAGCGGCAGGGAATGGGGCGACTGGACCTGGTCCCGTCATACCCGGGGTTGTCTGGGCACATACGTGGTGCGGTCCGGCGATGGCGGCGAGACCTGGTCGAGACCGATTCCGGTCAACATACGCCCACTCAAGCATGGCGGCTGTCGGTTGGGTTGCTGGCAGCTCCCCGGTGGAGAACTTCTGCTTGGCCTCTATGGCCGCATTCGCGGCTACGAGGAGAGCGGCGAATACGAATCGACCCGGTCCGCGTTGATGCGATCCGATGACGGTGGTTTCAACTGGGAGTACTTCTCGACGCTTGCCTTCGATCCCGCCACCATCATCGACTACGAGGAACCGGCGTTGCTTCGCCTGCACGACGGCCGGCTTGTCTGTTTCCTGCGGACACACAACCGGCCCAGTGAAGACGCAAGGAACATGGTCGTGGTCGTTTCCGACGACAACGGCTACACATGGTCAGCACCAAAGTGGACAAATATCTGGGGTTATCCGGCGGATGCGGTTGCCCTTCAGGACGGTCGCTACCTGTGCGTCTACGGATACCGGCGTCCGCCTTACGGCACCTTCGGATGTCTCTCCGAAGATGGGATCACCTGGGACAAGAAGGACGAATTCATCATCAGGAAGGGCGGCGTTCCTGATCGCCCCGGCACCATAGACTGGCACAATCCGGGCGAGTTCCAACACATCGGCTACCCGACGGTGGCTCAGCTTCCCGATGGAACGGTGGTCGCTGCCTACCACGAATGGAACGACGCGCCCGAGCCACTCCAGCACTGCCTCGCGACTCGCTTCACTCTCTGAAGGCGGCTGTCACAAGAGCAACGGCGGAGCGTTCATGCCTCCGTCACACGTCCCTCGTGCCGTCACCATCTCCCTATCTTTGGCCTGCAGACCGGACCGTTCGTTCTGCACTCGCTGGAAGGCCTCCCGCTCCCCGGTCGCCTCCCCCTCCCCCGTATGTGGGCCCGGCACGCCGGCCGTTGCTTTCCCCCCTCGCGGAAGGCCCCCCCCCCCCCCGCCCTTGCAGCCCGCCCGCAGGGCATGCATGACGTGCAGGTCGACGGGCGCTGCCTGAGATGGACTGCCATGAACGCCGATGTCGAAATGTCCCGACCCTTTTGCTGCAGGCGTGGACGCAACGGGATTCCTCACCCTATGCTGTGCCAGGAATTGCTCCGCTCATACCTGCTTGCTGGTCCCCAATGATCGAGTCGGATGTGATCGCCGTCACGAAGCAAGTGCGGTCCCGTGCAGGGTGCGGCCTGTGCTGATGGACCTGCCGGGACTCAGCATTGCCTCGCAGTCTGACGGCAACCCCGAACGGGTGTGCTTCGGGTTCCTCCTGCTTCCCGAGTTTCCACTCTACGGCCTGGTCCCTGCCATCGAGGCCCTGCGCATCGCCAATCAGAACAACGGAAAAAAGATCTACGACTGGCAACTGATCTCACAATCAGGTGGACCGGTCCATGCGGGAAACGGCGTGTCGCTGAATGTGGACACCACCATCGCGAACGCCGGTTGGCTCCCGATCGTCCTGGTCTTCGGCGGCAATCACCCGACGCGGCATCTGTCCAAGAGCGTGCTGAACTGGCTGCGTCGGCTGGCCCGCCATGGCAGCGTTGTCGGAGGGATCGACACGGGAACCTTTGCCCTGGCGGAAGCCGGCCTGCTGCATGGGCGGCGCGCCACCCTGCACTGGGAGTCGTTCTTCACATTCAGGGAACTCTATCCCGATATCGAAGTGATCGAACAACTCTACAACATTGACCGTGGCCGCATCACCTGTGCCGGCGGTCACGCCACGCTCGATATGATGCTGGACATCATCAGCGGGCTCAATGGCCCGGCTCTCGCGCAGGTCGTCGCCAACGCCTTTGTGGCCCACCGGCAACGCGACAGCGACGAGCCCCAGAGGCTGGATCCATGGCCGCCGCGCCAGGGCGGGAAGTCGCCCCTGAACAGGGTGCTGCAGGGCATGGAAGAGAACATCCAGACTCCGCTGTCGGCCAGAGCTCTTGCTGATCAGGCGGGAGTCTCTGTCCGTGCCCTCAACCGCCTTGTTCACGATAGCCTTGGTGATGCGCCGATGAGTTACTATCGCAAGGTACGGCTGCAGGCTGCCCGCAGAATGCTGTTTTACAGCGATCTGGCGATTCGGGATGTTGCTTTCGCCTGCGGATTTGGCTCGCCGGAAGTGTTTTCCAGATGTTTCAAGGCTCACTTCGGTGTATCACCGCGCGAGTACCGACGCCGGACAAGCAGCCATGAACTCGAGAGGTACCGGCCGGAGCTCCGGCAGGAATTGACTTTCTGACGGTCCTTTCCGCCGCTCGGGCGGTTTCGTGCGGCAGGAAGACATTGTCGCTTCAGGCATGTCACCGGTGGTCGTGTTCTGGACTGAACGGGAGAGTGCTTTGTCGGTCAGAGACTTGAGAAATAACCTTGAGGGTTGTTATGTCACCATTCCCACGCCATTCGCGGATACTCCCGGAATGGAAGTCAACGAATCCGCGCTCAGGGAGTACGTCCGGTTCCTCGTCGATTCCGGGTTGAGTGGCGATTACGCTACATTTCTTGCCGGCGGGGCGGCCGGCGATTTCTCGACCATGAGTTTCGATGAACGCGTCCGCGTGGCATCGATCGTCGTCGAGGAAGTGGATGGAGCTGCACCGGTCGCGATGGGGGCCCAGACGACATCGACGCTCGAACTCGTGCGCCTTGCCAAGGCCGCCAAGGCGCTTGGCGCCCGGTTCATCCAGGTCTCCTGCCCGTTCTACTTCACCCATACCGAGGGCGACTTCGAGGACTACATCCGCGCCGCTGCCGCCGCCGAGCCAAGCCTGGGCATCATAATCTACAACACGTTCTGGACGAGCCAGAACCTCTCCTTCGCGATGATCGAACGGCTGGCCGCGATCCCGAACATCGTCGGTCTCAAATGGGCGACCCCACGCTCCGATTCAATGGAGTTCGAGGATGTCGTCTCGACCTTTTCCGACCGTTTCACGATCATCGACAACAACCTCCTTTTCTCGATGAGCGCGATGCCGGCACTCGGCGCCCGCGCCTTTGAGGTCCATCAATGCAATTTCTGGCCGGAGTGGGGAATCAGGCTGATCGATGAGGTCAAGGCGCGCAACTACGCAGAAATCGCCCGCATGCTCGTGGAGGAGGCGATGCCCTTCTACAAGCTCTGGGTCGAGATCGAGAACGACCACACCAGCGGTGACGGATACCTCGACAAGCTTTGCATGGAGCTCATCGGCCTTCCTTCAAGCCGCTGCCGTCCACCGACAAGGGATATCCGTGAGCTCTACCGGGATCGCTGCCATGCGATGATGAAATCCATCGGTGTGCCGCGGCTCGTTCAGGCATGACGGCCGGGCACTATTCAGGTTCCCGCTGATGCGGGGGGCTTCGCACCGAGCGCCGGCGCATCTGGCAGGAAAGGAACAGACCGTGTCGCCGATCCGGAACCTGACGTATCACGATATCTTCCGGCACCCGGAACATTGCGTGAACCAGATTGCGCAACGCGCACTGAAGAACGGCGATATCCTCGCGGTCTTCAATGAAGAACGGTTTCCGTTTCATCACGACAGCGGTCAGACCCTGATGACACGATCCCGGGATGGAGGACTGACATGGTCCGAGCCCCGGATCATTGTTCCCTGGACGGCGACCCAGGGGAACTGGGATTGCGGCATCTGCGAATTGGGCGACGGGACGCTGATCGTGAATTTCACGATGACGGGATTCTTCAAGCGCGGAATGAAGGCCGAAAGCCCGTCGTGGAGTTCCTTCCCGCTCACCGATGAATGGGGGGACTGGACCTCTGGTCCTACAAGACCCAGGCATGGCTTGGCACCTATGTGATTCGCTCGAAGGACGGTGGTGTTACATGGACTGAACCAATTCCCGTCAACATCCGCCCGATGAAACACGGCGGCTGCCGACTCGGCGCCTGGGAACTGCCGGACGGCGGTCTCATTCTGGCGCTCTACGGCCGGATGAGGGAGTACTCCGAGGATGGTACCGGCGAGACCAACCGCTGCTTCCTCGTGCGCTCCGACGATGGTGGCGACAACTGGGACTACTACGGTACGCTGGCCTATGATCCGAACAACATCATTGACTACGAGGAAGCCGGGATCGTTCGCCTGGACGACGGACGCCTGGTGTCATTCATGCGCACCCACCTGCAGCCCAGTCAGGACACGAAATCGATGATCATGGTGGTCTCCGAAGACGACGGCTTCACATGGTCGCAGCCGAAGTGGACCAGGATCTGGGGGTATCCTCCCGAACTCATCCGACTCCAGGATGGACGTTATCTGCTCGTCTACGGCTATCGCCGACCGTCCTACGGCGTCCGCGGCATCATTTCTGATAACGGCATCGACTGGGATGTCGGGAACGAGTTCGTGATCAGCGAGGGCGGCATTCCAGCGACTTCGCAGGTGGCGAAGCCGTCGTCAAGCCGCGTCGTCCCTGTGGCGGGACTCTATGACGAGGGGGCGGTCAACTACTTTCACCCGGGCCTTTACCAGCACATCGGCTACCCCACAGTGACCCAGGCGGCCGATGGCACTGTTGTCTGTTCATATCATGAATGGAGCCAGGACGAGAGGCCGCTGCAAATCCTGAAGTGCGCACGGTTCGAGATCTGAGCCACTCCTGCACCCTGGACCCGGAAACCGGACAATGGACATTGCGGTCTGCATAGAACTTGATCGTGAGGAACGACGAAGGCTCGTCCGTGGTGTCGGGAACTGGCCGGTCACTTTCAGCCAGGTCACATCACCCTGCAATGCGGCCATCGTGTTCGGCAATCCGGCACCCGAGGTCGTCGCGGCCAATTCCTCCCTTCGATGGCTGCAACTGGAATCGGTTGGTTTCGGCGAGTACGCCGGGCTCCACTGGTCGCGTTCCGGTCAGTCGGTGCAGGTGACCAACCTGGCCGGGTTCTTTGCGGACCCGGTGGCAGAAACCGCCCTTGCCGGCATTCTCTCCCTGGGCCGGGGCATCGACCGCCTGGTGGTGTTGCGCGAGTGCCGGGAATGGGTGGGTGATCCGGTTCGCGGCAGCCTGCGGTTGCTGTGTGGTTCGCACGTTGTCCTCTTCGGGCGCGGGACGATCAACTCGCGGTTGGCGGAACTCCTGAAACCGTTTCGATGCCGCGTCACGACCTTCGGTCGCGACTGGACGTCCGATTCACTCGATGACGCACTGGCGACAGCCGATGTGGTCGTGGCGGCGGTGCCGCACACGCCTGAGACAATCGGTCTGTTTGACGCGGACCGCCTGTCACGTCTCAAACCGGGCGCGGTGTTCTGCAATCTGGGCCGGGGATCCCTTGTCGATGAAGAGGCCCTGGCGACGGCGCTGGTGCAGGAGCACCTGGGCGGCGCCGTGATCGACGTCACGCACGACGAACCACTGCCCTCAAGCCATGTGTTCTGGACTGCACCCAACGTCATCCTCACCCAGCATTCAGGCGGAGGCAGCGACGACGAGATTGACCGGAAGATCGACCGCTTTCTCGAGAACCTCTCCCGGTTTCGCAGTGGAACACCTCTCATCGGCCTGGTCGACTTCACGCGGGGATACTGATGCCGCGAATCACGCATTGCCGCTGTCTGCTCCTCACATCGCCCTATGCCGATGCCGATGATCCCGAGATCAGGGAGTGTTTTCCCAATGGCCCCAGACGCACCATCGGAATGGTCGAGGTGACGCTCGAGAATGGCGTGACGGGACTCGGCGAGGGATACCTTGCGGTGTTCGCGCCGAAAGTCTTCCGATCGATCGTCGAACTCTGTGTCCCACAGGTTCTGGACAAGGACGGTTTCGACATTTCCGGCCGGGTTCGCGACCTGCGTTCGCTCTGCGACTACTGGTCCCTCCAGGGTGCCGCCCGTCACGTCATTTCCGCCTTCGAAATTGCATTGCAGGACGCGAAGGGCAAATCGCTGGGCAAACCGGTCTATGATCTCCTTGGCGGTGCCAGGGCCGATGCGATCCGGATTTACGGCTCCGGCGGTTGCTGCGATCACAAGGATCAGTTCCTGCGCGAGTTCGACCTGCTCGGATCTCTCGGAATCTCCACCTACAAGATCCGCGCGGTAAAGAGCGACATCCGGCGCACCTCATGGGTACTCGATGAAGCCGGCCGGAGGGGTATCCAGGTGGGGGTTGACATGTGTCAGAACCTTGCCGATCCGCCCCAGGAGGTGGACGATGTCGTGGCCTACGTCGATGCGGTTCACGCCCGCACAGACGCCAGGATGGTCTTTATCGAGGAAGCGCTTGGCCCGGAGTGCGCCGAAGAATTCCGCGAACTCAAATCCCGTATAGACGTTCCGGTCTGTGGCGGCGAAATCATCACCACGCCCCGGGAAATGATCCGGCGCATCGACGACGACGTCTACGACTTTGTCCAGCCGGACGCCTCGGTGATTGGTGGTATCTCGGCGGTGATGGATATCTTCGATGCCGCGAGAGAGAGAAAGAAGGATGTCGTCGTCCATGCCTGGGGAGGAGCGGCGGCGATCATGGCGAGCTACCATGCGGCTTTTGCCGGTGGCGGCAGACTCGTCGAGTACCCCATGCTGGACTTCCCGCTGGCCCGCGAGATGATTGGTGATGAGGGGACTATCAGGGACGGTCAACTTCTCCCTTCCACCGCAGCCGGACTCGGCCTGACCCTCACTCCCGAGATGGAAGCGCGCTATCCGTTTGACGAGACGGCGGTCTATTCCTGTGCGTTGCTCGATTACGGCCCACCACCGGACAGTTACTGGGAGTGAGCGGAACCGTCTTGCCGCATCACAGGCGGATCGCCACGTTCTTGACAGCCAGGTAGTTTCGCACCCCCGCAAGGCCGCGCTCGCGACCGACTCCACTCTCCTTCATGCCTCCGGTCGGAGCCTGGACACCACCCATGAACCAGCCATTGATCCATACAGATCCGTGTTCGAGCCTCTGGGCCATGCTGAGCGCGCGGCTGATGTCCCGGGTGTAGACACCTGCAGCCAGTCCGAAACCGAGACCGTTGGCGATAGAGACCGCCTGATCGGTATCCCCGATGTCGACCGCCACGCTGACCGGCCCGAAGACCTCCTCGCGGGCAATCGCCATGTCCGGGGACACACGGTCGAACACGGTCGGTTCGACGAAGTAGCCGCGGTCCAGATGCTGCGGGCGGCCACCGCCCTGCCGTATGCGTCCTCCGGCCGCGACGCCGGCATCGATATGGCCGCGTACCCTGGCGTACTGCTCACTGGAGATTACCGGCCCCAGAGAGGGGTTCTCCAGGCCAGGACCAATGGAGAGCGAAGCCGCTCCGGCGCACAACCGTTCGATGAAGTCCTCACGGATCTCGGGTGCGAGGAGATAGCGCGAGGACGAGGAACAGACCTGTCCGGTGTTGTCGAAGGACGCTCCGAGGGCGTCATCCACGGCTCGGTCGAGATCTGCGTCCGCAAGGATGATCATCGGATTCTTGCCACCCAGTTCCAGCACGACCGGCTTGATGCCCTGTGCGGCGGTGGACATGATCCTGCGACCGGTTTCGACTGATCCGGTGAAGGTGATGCCACGTACAAGAGGATGGCGGACGAGCGCTTCGCCGGCCTCCTCGCCAAGACCGGTGACGATATTGACGACCCCGTCGGGAATTCCTGCCTGTTCAGCGAGTTTGGCGAATGCGAGTGCCGACAGCGGCGACTGTTCGGCCGGTTTCAGAACACAGGTGCAGCCTGCCGCAAGTGCCGGGGCAAGTGAGCGTATAGCCATGCCCAGGGGAAAGTTCCAGGGCACGATGTGCGCGGTCACGCCAAGCGGCTCCAGCATTGTGAAATCGACGAAGTCGCGACCGAGCGGCACCGTGATGCCTTCCATCTTGTCGGCAGCCCCAGCGTTGTAGCGCAGAGTTTCGACCACACCGTCGATATCGCCGCGGGAATTGTCGAGCGGCTTGCCTGCGTCGAGAGTTTCGAGTCTTGCGAGTTTCTCGCGCTCCAACTCGATCAGCCCGGCCAGTCGCTCGAGGATTCTGCCCCGGTCCGCCGGCGTGATGGTGGACCAGTCGCCGTGTTGCGCCCGGTGTGCTGCCTGAACGGCGGCGTCGACGTCATCGCCCACGGAGCGCGCGAAACGCGCAAGAGGCTCTTCCGTCGCCGGGTTGATCGTGTCGAGGAATGCACCGGTCGCCGGAGCAACCGGTTTCCCAGCGATGTGATTCATGTGAATTTGGTCAACCACGCAGTGCTCCACTCGAAATTCCCTGGATGAAGTAGCGTTGAAGGATGAGGAAGACGAGTACGCTCGGGATGCACAGGACGGTCACCCCCGCCATTGAGAGCGCGAAGCCTTCAAGCTGGGTTGCCGTACCGGAAATCGGCGTGAATGCCGCGATTCCGACGGGCAGGGTCTTCATTTCCTCCTTGAAGACCGCCAGCAATGGCCAGAGAAAGTTGTTCCAGTTGAGCACGAATATGATGATTGTCGCGGCGATCAGAGGTGCCCGGGCCAGGGGCAACGCGATCTTCCAGAAGATCAAACCATGTCCCGCACCATCGATCCTCGCCGCGTCCTCAAGGTCTCGCGGGAAGGTCAGGAAGAACTGCCTGAAGATCAGGACGCTGAATACGTTGCCGACCGACGGCAGGATCAGCGCCTGATAGGTGTTCGCCCAACCCACCTTGATGATGCCGAGAAGCATCGGAACCGCGTAGACCTCGATCGGAACCATGAGCGAGGCGACATAGAGAACGAACAGCAGGCGGCGGCCGGGAAAGTTCATCCGCGCCAGCGCGTATCCCGCCAGGGCTCCCGACATCACGCACAGGAATGTGGCGCTGACCGCGACGATGATGCTGTTCAGGGTCCAGCGCCATACCGGGTACTTCGTGAAGATATCGACATAGTTCTGGAAGGTGACGCGGTGTGGCAGCCATTCGATGTCCACGGTCATCACGTCTCCCGGGTACTTCAGGGAGGTCGAGACCATCCAGACAAAGGGCATGATCCAGAGTGCGGCGATCGCCAGTCCGACGATCCACACCGGAATGTCGCCAACGGCCATCCCGTACTCGCGTTTGAGGTATGCCAGGGGGTTCATGTGGACTGTTCCCGGATCAGCCTGCGACTGAGGAAGGTCACAAGGAGAATCACCACGAAGAGCATCATCGAGACTGCCGCACCGAGGCCGAACTTCTGATTGCGGATCGCCACCGTGTAGATCTCGTAGAGGACGGACGTGGACGAGGAAGCCGGTCCACCACTCGTCATCACGTAGACCTGGCTGAAGATCCTCAGTGTCGCAATGAGCTGCAGCGTGATCACCATGCTCAGCACCGGGCGAAGCATGGGCAGGGTCACATAGCGGAATCGCTGCCAGCGTGTTGCACCGTCAATCTCCGCGGCGTCGTACATGTCCCCGGGAATGTCCTGCAGGCCTGCGAGAATCAGGACGAAGGCAAGGCCCATGTCCCACCAGATCGAGGTGATGCCCACACCGTAAAGGGACCAGTCGGTGCTGGTCAGCCAGGGAATGTTGTCGATTCCCAGATAGCCCAGGTAGTGATTGGCAATGCCGAACTGGGTGTCCAGGATCCAGACCCATACCAGTCCGATCACCGTTGCCGAGACCACATAGGGAGAAAAGAAACAGACCCGCGCCACGGAAGACAGCGGCCACCGGTTGTTGACGTAGAGTGCCGCCATGAGTCCGAGAACCAGCACTCCTGGCACGATGGTCAGGCCGTAGAGGAGAATGTTCTGGAACGAAATGAGGATCTGGTCGTTTTCCAGCGCCTTCCGGTAGTTGTCTACTCCGACGTACTTCGGCGGTCCGAAGATGCCCCATTTCATGAACGACAGGTACGCTGTGAACACGATTGGTGCGATGTTGAAGAGCAGGAACGGAGCGGTGAAGAGGGCGACGAAAGCATAGGCGGCCCAGTCGACCGGTGGTTTCTGGCTGCGGTAACTCAGCATCTCTCCACCCAGGCTGAACGCTCCGTGCGCATGTTCCTGATCAACAACAGGCGGGAATGTCCCGGGTCTCCGCCAGACCGCAAATCGCGACCCGGGGTCCAAGGCCCGGGGGGCCGCAGCCCCCCGGGACCCTTGTTCAGCCCTCTTCCAGGGATTCGCCCCAGCCGTCCTGGAGCTTTGTCATGGCATCATCAATGGATGTCTGACCTGCCCAGACAAGTTCCAGGGTCTTCGCCAGGAAGTTGCCACCGGAATAGATGTTGAAGTCTGCGCCGTTGATGATCGGGAAATCGGCAATGGCAGTCGCGAACTCCAGGCCATCGACGAATGCCCCGCGCACATCCCAGGGGGCTCCTGCCGTCTTGTAGTCGCTGCGGCCGAGAATCGACTGCCGCGGTGACGCCCCGCGACCCTCCGTGCACCACAGGAAGCTGTTGTCCGAGAGCCAGGTCACTGCGTCCATCGTTGCCTGATAGCGTGAAGGATCGCTCTGAAGGTAGAGCTCCAGGGCGCCGCGCTCGAAGTAGGTTACACGTTTCTCGCCGACCTTCGGGAACAGCTTGGTCGCAAAGGGCAGTTCCTGCGCCAGGTAACCGTTGATCGTCCATGGACCGGTCCAGAAGATGGAGCCCTGGCCGGTGCCGAAGGCCTTGTAGCGGTCGGTGACATCGCGGGTCGATACCCTGTGTGTGTCGAACAGATCGAGCACCCATTGCATCGCTGCCTTGCCGGCCTCGGGATTCACACAGACGCTCGTGAAATCGTTGCTGATTCGCTGAAAACCCATCTGCTCGGCAACGATGCCCCAGGTGACCGTTGGCTGCACGCCCGATCCGGTCATCATGATGCCGGACCGCACGACCGTGTCACCATCCCGCTTGGTCATCGCCTTTGCCCACTCGAGCAGACCGTCGCCGTCATCGGGCCAGTCGTTGATGTCGAGACCGGCCTCGGCCACGTGAGCGGTATTGACCTCGGGCTGGATCGACATCAGGTCGAGCGGGACCTGGAAGAGTTCGTCGCCGCCGTAGTTCGGGAACTTCGAGGCATTGATCGAGAACTCCGAGAAATCCGACAGGTCGAGTCCCGAATTGGCCGCGAGTTCGTTCAGAGGCACCAGCAGCCCGTCACGCACGAACGACGGACGCGGATCCGTATTCCAGCCGAAGTCGGGGGCCTCGCCCGCTGCGGCGGATGCCAGAACCTTGGTGGTGTAATCATCCCAGTTGACGACCTCCATGCGGATCGAGACACCCTTGTCCTTGTGTGCCTCGTTGAAGTTCTGGATCATCTGGGCCCAGACCTCTCCGTCCGAAGCCGCAAGCGGGCTCCAGTGAACAAGCTCGGTCGCGGCCGATGCTCGGCGGATGAACGGCATGGGAAGCGCGCTCGTCAACGCAAGTGTGCCAGCGGTCTTGATGAGCTTTCGACGCGTTACTTCTGATTTCTTCATCACTGTCCTCCTGGTCATGTCGGCACCCGCACTCGGGAACCTGGATTCACCGTGCGGCCGTTCCCGCCGCACCGGCGGTCATTAGCATAGTTCGACACTTACATACACTGCAGGAATGGAGGTTTGCCTGACAGGGTGCCGACATCGGTGGCGCGGGTGTCGCACGGGAGTGATAAGATCGAAGCGCAAGCGAGGGGGTAAGGATCCATGAAGGTGATCGGTGCGGTGGAAAGCCTGTGGCGCTATCCTGTCAAGAGCATGGCGGGCGAAACGCTGGACCGGGCATGGCTGGGATTTGCCGGCATCTACGGTGACCGGGTCGCCGCCTTCAGCAGTGATCAGGCAAGCCCCGGATTCCCCTGGCTGACGGCGCGGGAACAGCGCCGCATGCTGCTCTTGCGTCCCCGGTTCCGGGATCCCGTGGCTGCGTCACAGCCCCCCAACCTTGCCGAGGCGCTGGCGGAAGCGCCCGGTCTGTCGCCTCTCTACGAGGATCTCGTGATCGATGTCGAACTTCCCGATGGCGAGGTTCTGGCGATCGACGATCCGGCATTGCAGCAATGCCTTGGAGAACATCTCGGCCGCGAACACCGTATTCGGCTGCTGCGCTCCGAGCGCGCCTTCACGGACTGCCGGCCGCTTTCCCTTCTCTCGACAGCCACGGTCGCCACTCTCTCGACAGAGCTCGGCCGGCCTGTCGACAAGAGGCGATTCCGGGCGAACGTCTGTCTCGAACTCGAAGGCACCGGCCTTGCCGAGGACGCGTGGATCGGCCGGCGCCTCAGGATCGGCAACAAGGTCGAGGTCTCCATCCTCGAGAAGGATCCCCGCTGCGCCATGATCACCCTTGATCCCGATTCGGCAGAGCGTGATCCGTCCATTCTCAACCATGTCCTGAAACACCACGCCGGCACCACGGGTGTCTACGCCGCCGTGCTTGTCGAGGGCATGCTGGAGACCGGCGCTCCGGTCATGCTCGTCGACTGACCCGGCCTTCCCAAGATTGGCGGGGTGTGTGTCTGGGTGCCCGGTCCCACGTGCCCACGTCCGGGCAATCCGGACGAGACCGAATTTGTCCTCCGCGACGTGTCCGCCGTCGGCGGCTGACAGCAGGCCGTGCGGCTCAGGGCGCATAGCGCTCAAGGACCGACCGTGCGTGAGCGCGGATGCCGGCGTCTTCGCTGCAGGTCCAGCTTCCGAGCAGGGTCTTGTATGGGCAGGCGATGAACGCCACTTCGTCACCGGCGACGGCGGAGGCGAAGGTCTCGATCTCGAGTCGGTGCCGCGCTATGGCGCCTTCATCCACCGGCGTCCCGCCAGTCGGCCATACCTCCGGTTCGGCATAGAGATAGAGGAGGATCGGCCGTAGTCCCGCCTGCGGTCCGTTACGGTGGACATCCGTCCGCAAGGCGAAAGCGTGCTTGAACAGTTGAGCGGCGTTGAGCCGGAGATAGGAGCGCCTGTCATCCCTTAGTGCATCCCGGACGCCTTCGTAGCCCTTCATGTATTCTCCCCGACAGGGCCGCCAATACGCCTCGCTGAGCGAGGATGTTCCCTTGACCCGAAACGGTTCGTATCGCTTGGATTCGATTCCGATGAGTGCGGAGGACGTTACGACGAGGCGGTCCAGCACCGGGTGTTGTCCGCCCCGCCAGGGAAAACGGATCGTCGTCTCAAGCGTCAGCGCCCGGGCGGGCCAGAGTTCCCCTTCGCAGCCCGGCAGCGGCGGCAAGTCCCGCGCCCGTTTCAGGAAAAAGCCGAGAGCGTTGGCAGCGAGGGCGGCCGACGATGCCGGACTGTCGAACTTGCCGCTCGCGATTTCGTCACCCGGCGCGGCCCGGAACGCCGCCTCGACCAGTGCGCCGGGAATTCCCGGCAGGAATCGGTCCGACATTTTTCCTGTCCCGGCCGTCATTCAATGGGGCCACCTGCCGGAGGATTGCAAGTGCGCTGTGTGCTGGCCATCGACAGGCGATCATTCCCTCTTGCCCGAGCCCCCTCTTCCAAGAGGTTGGGTCCTTTCGCGTTGCAGGGATTGCAAAACGGATGAACATGAATTCCTCGCCCGTACTCGGTGGTATGTCGTCCATCTTCATCGACAAACCGCACATGAGCGCCAACCGTCGGACAATTCCCGCAACCCGCAACGGCGCAGCGGTCCGGCACTTTGCGCGGCCGTTTCCTCCGATTGCGCGGGTGACCTGGCGACACGAATCGAGATTGACCCTCTCGTCGAAGCCGTGAATGTTCTCGGCAAGCGGACCGCAAACCAGTGCGGGGATGCCGGCAGCCGTCGCCAGGCAAAGCGCAGGCTCCTGATGTCCCTGCCCTGCACAGCGGTCCGGTCGACGCTATGATGGGCCAGCAAGGGAGGGCTTCGCGATGGCGGGCGACATTCATCCTGACATGAACCATCTGCTCAGCGCCCGTGATGCCGCCGGCCCCAAGGGAGAGAACGCCGAAGAACAGCGCCGCTTCTGGACGTCCTACACCCGCGCGCTCAACGAGCGGCGACCCGACGACATGGATGTGTGGGACGAGCGGGTCGAGACTCCGGAGTACGCGGTCCCCGTCAGAATCTATCGACCCTCGGCAGCAACACGGCCGATTCCCGCCATTGTCTACCTGCACGGCGGAGGATTCATGCTGGGCGACCTCGATAGTTCCGATACCATCGCCTGGGGCTTCGCCCAGGAAACCGGCGCGCTCGTGATCTCGGTGGACTACCGGCTCACGCCCGAGCATCCGTATCCGGCCGCCGTGAACGACAGCTGGAACACCTTGCTCTGGCTGGAGGTGGAAGCCGGGCGTCTCGGGATCGATCCTCGGCGCATTGCCGTCGCCGGAGACAGCGCAGGCGGCAACCTGGGCGCTGTGATGGCGCTCAAGGCACGCGACACCGGCGCCGTCACGCTCGCCGGCGTCGCCATCATCTATCCGGCGACGGGTCTCGATCAGGACGCGCCGAGCTACCTGGAGCACGCCGACGGGCCAGGCCTGACGCGGGACGGCACCATCAGGTACCGCGATCTCTACCTCGCCGGGAACCACGACACCGATGACGCCTATGCGCGGCCGATCATGGCCAAGAACCTCGCCGGTCTGGCTCCCTTCTGGGTCCATTCTGCCGAGATCGATCCCATCCGCGACGATGGCCGTCTGTTCGCCGCCAAGATGGCGCGGGACGGCGGCGATGTGACTTACCGCGAGGCGCGCGGCATGATCCATGGCTTCATGCGCGCCCGCATGCGGGGCGACGCCGCACGTCGTGAGTACGCGCTCATCTGTCGCTTCCTGCGCCATTGCCTCGGGCGTGGCGAAGGCTAAACCGCTGTGGCGGGGTGTTTTCCGGAAGACGTTCTCTCGAGGCGCTCGTGCGCCCGGATACCTTCCACGCGACTATTGAGCAACGCGCCGGATGGGCTGCGGAACCAGCCAGGCAGGAGCTTTCGTTCAATGTCGATCAGGAAATCAGGCCTCGTGCAGCGTGACGTCTTCGAGACAGGAAAGGACCGAAGGGCATCCAGGACCTGGCGCGTTCTGCCTTGCCTGCCGTTTCGTTCAGTGTGATCGTGCCGGCTCACCCGGCGGTGACGACATGCGCGATCCGTTCGTCACAGCGGAAACGACCTTCCTGCACCTGCGCGTTGGACAACCCTGGCAAGCGACGTTCCGGCCATGACACTTGTGCGCGGCGTACCGTGCCCGGGGGCGAACTGTGAACTGCGTTCACGTGAACGTTCGCGGACACAAGCCGCATCTCGCGGGATACAAACGACGCCCGGGCGGAAGAGGTTACCGATTGCAGGTGTCCTGACTGGCCGGCTCAAAGGGATTCAAGGCCGCACCAGTCGGCGATGAAGCGGGCGATTGCGCGGGTGACCTGGCGGCAGGAATCGAGATTGACCCGTTCGTCGAAGCCGTGAATGTTCTCTGCAAGCGGGCCGTAGACCAGTGCGGGGATACCGGCATAGAGACCGAAGAACCGGGCGTCCGTGGTTCCCGTGAGCGCGTGTGACTGGAGCTCTTCGCCAAAGACGTCCCGGTGGCTTTCGGCAATCACGGCCTCCGCATCGCTTCCCTCTTCAAGAACGTACCCCTCGGCCTGGAAGCCGTCCCAGACGACTTGCGGCGGGTTGTTGGCAAGGAAGGCGTCACTGCCGGCCGCCATGGCGATGCACTCCTCGATGTCGCCCCGGGCCCGCGCGAGATCGGTTCCGGGAAACACGCCCACTCTCATGTCAAAGCGGCACCAGGCCGGGACACTCGACGCCCAGTCTCCACCTTCGATGCGGCCGACATTGAAATTGAGCGGGTGAGTCATGCCGGCATAGCGTTCGTGACCAGCGGCGTTCCATCGCTCCTCAAGCGTGTGGAGGGCGCCGACAAGGCGCCAGGCAGCCTCGATGGCATTGGCGCCGCTGCCGGCACGAGAGACGTGAACAGGGTGTCCGCGCACGTGGCACTGGAACCACATGACGCCGACCTGTGAGCGCAAGAGTCCATGGCCCATGGGTTCGGGGATGAGTGCGGCATCGGCGTGGTAGCCGCGTTGGCGACAGGCAAGCGCCCCGTTGCCCGTGCACTCCTCCTCGATCACGGCCTCGATGGTGATGTCCGATGCCGGACGGAAGCCGGCGCGCCTGATGGCATCGAGAGCAAAGAGCCCGCAGACCCAGCCTGCCTTCATGTCGCCGGCGCCGCGCCCGTGCATCCAGCCGTCCTTGACCACGGGTTCGAACGGGGGTGTCGACCACATGTCGTGCGGCCCTTCGGGCACGACATCGATATGACCGTTGATGATCAGCGAGCGGCCTCCGGGCGCGCTGCTGCGCAGCGTGCCCACGCTGACCCAGGCGTCGTCATAGCCGTCCAGTTTGGGCGAATATCCCGGCAGGTCGCGAATGTCCTCGTTCCTGATCTGCCATCGATCAACGGCGAATCCCCGTGCTGCCAGGGCGCGCGCGATGAAGTCCTGGGCGGTCGCCTCCTGCCCCCTCAGCGAGGGCAGGCGGACGAGATCGCCGGTAAAGGCGACCTGCTCGTCAAAGCCCGCCTCGACGGCTGCGTCGAGGCGCTTGCCTGTGTCCTCGTCGATCATGTCATTGCTCCCTCGTTCCTTACGAGCGTGCGGCGCACGGCATCCTGCCAGCCCTGGTAACGCCTGTCGGCCTCGGCGCGCTCCATGGCCGGTGTGAAACGCCTGTCGCCCTGCCAGGAGCCGGCGAAACTGTCCATGTCCGGCCACACGCCGGCGTGGTGTCCGGAAAGCCAGGCGACGCCGAGTGCGGTCGCCTCGACGTTTGCCATCCGGTCGACCGGCATGTCGAGGATATCGGCAAGAAACTGCATGGCGAAGTCGTTGGCGCTCATCCCGCCATCGACCCGGACGATGGGGCGGTCGCCCGCCGATGTCTGGTCATCGAGCATGGCGCCGAGGAGATCGCGCACCTGATAGGCAAGACTCTCGAGAGCGGCGCGCACCAGTTCGGCCTTGCCGCTCGCCCGGGTGAGTCCATGGATGGCGCCGCGGCATTCGGCGTCCCACCATGGAGCGCCGAGGCCGGTAAACGCCGGTACCAGGTAAGGCGTGTGAAGCGGGTCGGCAGCTTCGGCGAGTGCCGGGGTATCACCGGCATCGCGAATGACATCGAGGCCATCGCGCAGCCATTGCACGACGGTACCGGCATTGAAGATCGACCCTTCCAGTGCATAGCAGCGTTCGCCAGCGAGCTGCCATGCGACGGTCGTCAACAGCCGCCGTTGCGAAATCACCGGCTCGCTTCCGATGTTGAGAAGGGCAAAGCAACCGGTGCCGCAGGTCACCTTCATCATCCCCGGCCGGAAACAGGCCTGACCAATGGCGGCCGCCTGCTGATCGCCCGCCACTCCGCGAATGGGGATGTTCCCGATCACCGAGGTGCCGTAGTCGTCGGCACAGTCCCGCACGTCCGCGAGCATGGACCGCGGCACCCCGAGAAGGCGGCAGAGATCGTCATCCCAGCACCCTTCACGGATGTTGTAGAGCATGGTGCGCGAGGCATTGGTGGCGTCGGTGGCGTGGACCTCTCCACCGGTCAGGTGCCACAGCACAAAACTGTCAATGGTGCCCGCCAACAGTTCACCGCGTCCGGAGCGTTCCCGGGCGCCTTCGACTTGGTCGAGAATCCAGGCGATCTTGGTGCCCGAGAAATAGGGATCCGGCAGCAGGCCCGTGCGCTCGGCAATCATGGCGGTGTGGCCTTCGGCGGCAAGACGGCGGCACATGCCGGAGGTTCTGCGATCCTGCCAGACAATTGCGGGGGCAATTGGCTGGCCGGTGGCGCGATCCCAGACGACCACGGTCTCGCGCTGGTTGGTGATGCCCATGGCGGCGATGGACGCCAGCGTGGCGCCGGACTTGACCAACACCCTGCGCAGGACCTCGAAGCTGGTTCGCAGGATGTCGTCGGGATCCTGTTCAACCCAGCCGGGCCGCGGAAAACACGACCTGGTTTCCGCACTCGCCTGGCACACGACGCGCCGGTCGCCATCATGGAGAATGGCGCGACTCGACGTCGTGCTCTGGTCGAGTGCGAGAATGAATGTCACCCTTGCGTGCCCCCTGCCTGCTTCCGGGATGCTATCCCGGTCAGCGGCGCCCCGACAATGAGCATCCGGAGGCAAGATGCCCATGAGCCGTGATCCGCAGTACGACATCCTGTTCGAACCGGTGGCCATAGGACCGGTCACGGCACGCAATCGCTTCTACCAGGTGCCGCACTGCAACGGCATGGGAACCCACTATCCCAGCGCCATGGCGGCCATGCGCGGCATGAAGGCCGAGGGAGGCTGGGCGGTGGTTTCCACCGAAGAGTGCGACTTCCATCATACAGGGGACATCACGCCGGCCATAGAGGCCCGCCTGTGGACCCGCCAGGACATTCCGATCATGGCAAGAATGGTCGACAGCGTGAAACGCCATGGCGCGCTGGCGGCGTGCGAACTGGTCTACGGTGGCATGGCCGGACACAACCGCCTGTCGCGCGAGGTGGCGATGGCGCCGGTTGCCATTCCCCTGCAGGACGGGGACCCGGGCCAGGCACGTCCCATGGACCGTTCCGACATTGCCCGTTTCCGGCGTTGGCACCGCCAGGCGGTTCTCCGGACCAGGGAAGCCGGTTTCGACATTGTCTATGTCTATGCAGGGCACAACCTGTGCCTGTTGCAGCACTTCCTGTCGCGTCGCTACAACACGCGGGTCGACGAGTACGGTGGATCGATCGAGAACCGGGTGCGCCTGATTCGCGAGGTTCTCGAGGACACGAAGGAGGCAGTCGGCGATACCATGGGCGTTGCCCTGCGCCTGGCGGTCGATGAACTGGAAGGTGACGAAGGAATCACGTCGGACGGTGACGGCCGTGCCGCGGTCGAACTGCTGGCCGATCTGCCGGATCTCTGGGATGTCAACCTGAGCGAGTGGGACAACGACAGTCAGACGGCCCGCTTTGCCGAGGAGGGTTTCCAGGAGGACCATACGTCGTGGGTCAGGAAGGTGACAGGCAAGCCGGTGGTGACGGTGGGCCGCTACACGTCGGTTGACCGCATGGCGAGCCTGGTCAGGCGCGGCCACACGGATTTCATCGGTGCCGCCCGGCCGTCGATCGCCGACCCCTTCCTTCCGAAGAAGATCGAGGAAGGGCGCATCGACGACATCCGCGAATGTATTGGCTGCAATATCTGTGTTTCGGCGGACTTCATGTCCATGCCCATGCGCTGCACCCAGAACCCGACCACGGGCGAGGAGTGGCGCCGTGGCTGGCACCCGGAAGATTCCGGCCCCCGGGGCAGCGATTCCAGCGTTCTCGTGGTCGGTGGCGGGCCGGCCGGTCTCGAGGCGGCCCGGGCACTCGGAGAACGTGGCTACAAGGTGACACTGGCCGAAGCCGGCGGCGAACTTGGAGGCCACCTGAGGACGCTGACGCGGCTTCCGGGCCTCTCCAGCTGGATGAGGGTGCGCGACTGGAGAGTGGGCCAGCTGCACAAGCTTGCCAATGTGGATATCTACCCGGGAAGCGAACTTTCCGGCGATGACATCAGGGGTTTCGGTTTCGACCATGTCGCCATCGCCACCGGCTCTCTCTGGCGCCGTGACGGTGTGGGCCGATCGCACCGCCGGCCCATCGTCGGTGCGGGAACCGCCGGAGTGCTGACCCCCGACGATGTCATGGCGGGCGTTCGCCTCGACGATCCTGTGGTCATCTTCGATGACGACCACTACTTCATGGCCAGTGTGCTCGCCGAGGTCGCGGTCTCGCAGGGTCGAAGGACGGTCCTTGTCACACCGTCGGCCGACGTCGCTCCCTGGACCCACAACACCATGGAGCAGGGACGCATCCAGGCGCGCCTCCTTTCGCTCGGTGTCGAACTCGTCCTGGGCCACGACGTCGCCGCCATCGGCAGCGGAACGGTTGAAGTCGCCTGTGTCCATACCGGCCGCCGGCGTCGCCTGGAGCGCGGATCGGTCGTTCTCGTCACCATGCGCGATTCCCGCGACGAACTCCTTGTTGCGCTCGCCGATGCCCCCCGGGAGGGTGTCATCACGAGTGTGACCGCCATCGGTGACTGCCTGGCGCCGGGGCTTCTCGCCTCAGCCGTCTACAGCGGACATCGCTATGCCCGGGAACTCGATGAGAACGTGCCCATCGATTCGCCTCCGTTTCGCAGGGAAGTGGTGGAACTGTCCGGCGACTGGCCCTGATCCTTGCGGCGGAACGAACAAGCCACTATCCATTCCGCCTTGTCCCGTCCGGGTGCTCCCATGCATTTTGGCCTCTCGCAAGAGCAGTCGATGATCGTCGACACGGTGCGCCGGTTTGTCGCCGAGGAACTCGTTCCCCACGAGGACGAGGTTGAACGCACCGATGACGTGCCGGAGGCCCTCATCCGGCAGATCCGCCAGCGCGCCATCGACAAGGGGCTCTATGCCATCAACATGCCGGCGGAACTCGGTGGTGGCGGACTCGATGCCCTTGCCGTGTCGCTCTGCGAGATCGAACTCGGCCACACGGCCTTTGCCCTGCAGTATGCGGTGGCTCGTCCATCAAACATCCTGCGTGCCTGCACGGGCTGGCAGGTCTCCCGCTACCTGCTTCCCACCATTCGCGGCGAGCGTGTCGAATGCCTGGCCATGACCGAACCCGGTGCCGGTTCCGACCTGCGTTCCATGACCACGCGGGCACGGCGCGAGGGCGAGGACTTCATCATCAACGGCACCAAGCATTTCATCAGCTATGCGGATGTGGCCGACTATGTCGTGCTGTTTGCCAGGACAGGCGATGAGGGGGGAATCACCAGTTTTCTTGTCGACAAGGAAGACCCCGGCTTCGAGGTGCGTCCGGGGGGCGAGAGCGTCTCGCACAGAGGCTTCCACCATGCCGAGCTGGTGTTCACGGACTGCCGGGTCCACCAGCGCCACATTCTGGGCGAGGAGCACCGGGGATTTGACGTGGCTCGCGAGTGGCTGGGCGCCACCAGGCTCACTGTCGCGGCGCACTGTGTCGGCCGGGCCCGGCGGGTGCTTTCCATGGCTGCCGGATGGGCCGGAACGAGACGCCAGTTTGGCCGCACCATCGGCAGGTTCCAGGGAACGTCGTTCAAGCTTGCCGACATGCTGACCGAAATCGAGGCGGCGGAACTCCTGGTGTTGCGGGCAGCCGACCGTGAAGCGCGTGGATGCGCCACGGACCGTGACTTCGCCATGGCGAAACTCTATGCCAGCGAAATGCTGGGTCGGGTGACGGATCATGCGGTGCAGATCTTCGGTGGCATGGGTCTCATGAAGGAGTTCGCTGTGGAGCGATTCTGGCGCGATGCCCGTATCGAGCGAATCTGGGATGGCACCAGCGAGATTCAGCGTCATATTCTTTCGCGCTCGCTGCTTCGCGAGCATGAGACACCAAAAGGAGCAGGGTAATGGGTGACAGTGTTCACGTGACGAGGAATGGAGGAATCTGGGAGATCGTTCTCGACCGGCCCAAGGCGAATGCGATCAGCATGGCCGTGAGTCGGGAGCTGTCGGACACATTCTGCACGTTCCGCGACGATGAATCGGCCCAGGTCGCCATCATCACCGGCGGCGGTGACAGGTTCTTCTCTGCCGGCTGGGATCTCAAGGCCGCGGCCGCCGGAGAGGAAGACACCGACGCCGCCTCGAGCTTCGATGGCGGATTTGCCGGACTGACGGAACTGTGGAGTCTTGACAAGCCGGTGATTGCCGCCGTGAACGGCATGGCGGCAGGCGGCGGGTTCGAACTGGCGCTTGCCTGCGATCTGATCGTGGCAGCGGAGCATGCCGAGTGCTGGCTGCCCGAGGCACAGATCGGCATCCTTCCCGATGGTGGCGGGGTGATCCGCCTGCAACGCCGCATACCAAGGGCGCTGGCGGTGGAAATGATGATGACCGGCCGGCGCATGTCGGCCCCGGAAGGAGAGCGCCGGGGACTCATCAGCCGTGTCGTGCCGGCTGCGGATCTCATGGATGCGGCCCGCTCACTGGCCAGCGACATCATGAAGAGTGCGCCGCTTTCGCTGAGGGCCATCAAGGCGGTGGTCAACACCACCGATGGCATGTCCGTCGAGGAGGCCTACACTTACATGAGATCAGGCCGGATCCCACAGTATCGTGCATGCCTCGATTCCGAGGATGCGATCGAGGGACCGCGGAGCTTCGCCGAACGCCGCGCTCCCGTCTGGAAAGGCCGCTGAACCGGGGGTTGCGATGTCATTGCTCGCCAGCAGACTCGACAGGATCCAGCCATCACCGACCATTGCGGTGACCCAGAAGGCGCGGGACCTCAAGGCCCGCGGCCGCGACGTCATCGGCCTTGGTGCCGGTGAGCCCGATTTCGACACTCCCGACCACATCGTCGAGGCGGCGGTCCGGGCCATGCGGGACGGCAGGACCCGATACACCGCGGTGCCGGGCATTCCCGAGTTGCGCGAGGCAATTGCCGGCAAGTTCGCGCGGGACAATGATCTCGACTACCCGATCGATTGCATCACGGTCGGCTGCGGCGGAAAGCAGGTGCTCTACAACGCCATGGTGGCCACCCTGGAGCCCGGCGACGAGGTCATCATCCCGGCTCCCTACTGGGTGAGCTACACCGACATCGTGCTGTTGTGCGGGGGCCAACCGGTGGTGGTGGAAACGACGTCGGCCAACGGTTTCAGGCTCGATGCCGGACGTCTCGAGGCGGCCATCACTCCGCGGACCAAGTGGGTGGTGCTCAACTCACCGTCGAATCCGACCGGTGCCGGCTACGGACGCGAGGACATGAAGGCACTTACCGACGTGCTCATGCGCCATCCCCACGTCTGGATCATGCCGGACGACATGTACGAGCACATCGTCTACGACGATTTCCGCTTCGTCACGCCGGCCCAGGTCGAACCCGGACTGAAGGAGCGCACCCTCACCGTCAACGGTGTCTCCAAGAGCTACTGCATGACCGGATGGCGTGTCGGCTATGCGGCCGGCCCGAAGATGCTGATCGATGCCATGAACAAGGTGCAGTCCCAGTCCTCGACCCACACGAGTTCGATCAGCCAGCATGCCGCCGTGGCGGCGCTCAACGGCCCGCAGGATTTCATCGCCGAACACAACCGGGTGTTCCGCCAGAGGCGGGACCTCGCCGTCTCGATGCTCAATCAGGCAAAGGGCCTCGCCACGCCCGTTCCCGAGGGCGCCTTCTACGTCTACCCGTCGTGCGCCGGCCTCATCGGCACGCTCACGCCCTCGGGACACCGCATCGAGACGGACGAGGATGTCGTCACCTGGATTCTGGAATTGGAGGGAGTCGCCGTCGTCCAGGGCGCCGCCTTCGGCCACTCGCCCCACTTCCGGGTTTCCTACGCCACCTCGACTGCCCTGCTCGAGGAGGCCTGCAAGCGCATCCAGCGAGCCTGCGCCGCACTCTCCTGACCAGTCAGTCGAGGCTGTCCGCGGCATTTGCCAACCTTGATGTAGCGCAGATGTCGCGAAGCCGCGCTCGCACCGATAAGCGCTCGTTGTGTCGCGGCAACCTCCTTGCAGGTCTCGAGCTTCCCGAGGACGCGCGCGATGCTGGACTTGTTTGGGGCGACATCGACGCGGCCGCCAGAGTCCTGGCTCGATGCGGCCATCAATGAGGCGCAGTCGTCGGGCGGATTTCCTCGCGTGTGCATTCTGGCGAAGACCGTGTACGGATCGGTCCTGCTCCCCGAGGAGCGCGACGTGGACCGATCATTGACCCAAGCGTAAACGATCGCCTTCGCCCTGGTGTCGTACCGGAAGAACAATGGGAACCGTATGCCGATCCTGGCGCGTCGCCAGTGACGGTAACGCGGGCCGAGCGTGCTGCCCTGGCGGTACTCGTCACGGGATGGGTCCTGCGGGATGACCTCCAGCATCGATCGGCCGAGCGCGTGGAACAGCTTGACGTTCGCATTGGATGTGAACCCCGTCGGATCGCTTCGTTGCGCGCCTTGGACTGCGTGGTGGAGCTTGCGCAGCTGGTCGATGAGGCAATCGTGAAACAGCAGCGTCCATCCGTGGCGCTGCATCGCAGATCGACGTCGCCGTCGATGTTCTCATCCGGTCCCACTTCACGCTCGGCATCGTGGACGAATCCCCGTTGTGTCTGGCTGCGAATCCGAAGTTGGTCACCGCAAGCCGCAATCTTCTGCCGGATCGTCGCCCGCAACCTGTGGCCGACATTTTCCAGGCACGCCCAAAAGCGGATGCTGCATGTATCTTGCCGCAGGGTGGAGATCGGCGACGATCACCGTGAGCGCATGGACGTGAGACTCTTGAGGTCCGTGACAAGAGTCAGAGCATGCCCGGCACCGCGTCCGATGGGTGGTAAATCGGGAATGTGAACCGCCCCGGCGTTCCCGGCGGCTCCGTCTCGTGTGAAGAAGGAGCTGTCATGGGAAGACACTCGACACGTTATCCGGCGGAGGTTCGGGACCGGGCCGTCCGGCTGGTTTTCACCCAATACCGCCTCGTTCCCGAAGGCCGTCATGTCGAAGGCGGCGACAATTGCGCGCCTCTGAAGTCGGGTTCGCTCCAGGAGGCGTGCTTCGCCGAGGACGGCAGCGGCGAGTGGCTGGTGCTGACGCCGGAAACGACCGGCATGGCCTCGATAGCCGACATTGCCGTGTTCACGCGCATGGCCGGATCGGCAGTGGGCGCGACCACCAAGGACCGGCCTGAATGGTTCGCCGCGCATCCGAAGGGCGGCGACCACACGGCCGCCGCTTTCGCGCGGGGTCTGTTTGTGGTGGCCGTCAATCCGGCGGTGCATGACGACGCAAAGGCCGGCTCCGCCAATGTGACCCCCGACAACATGTTCAACTCGCCGGACGGGCTGATGTTCAAGGGAAAGGACGCCTCTGGATCCAGACCGACGGCAACTGCACGAACGAGGGTGACTTCGCCGGCCAGGGCAATAACCCCGCTGTCTCGTTGGCCCGAAGGAATGCGGTGTGACGGGACTTTGCTGGTCCATGGACCGGAAGACCATGTTCGTTGGCCTCCTGTATCCGGGCAACAAGGGCGGCGACAGCACGCCGCGCTCCACCGTGATCGCCTTCACGCGCGCCGACGGTGGCGAGATCGGTTGAGGCAAATTCCCGGCGCCCGCGTTCAGGGTCGCGCCTCCGCGAAGCGGGGAGCTCTGCACTTTCGGCCGGCTCCGGCGCCCTTGCGCCGCGGCCGGCCTTGTGCGGGGCGGGCCGAAGCCGGGGCGGGGTCGTCCCCGACCACGGTCAGCCTCTGCCGGATCAGGCGTTCGATCTGGCCCAGCGAG
>MKWU01000448.1_pt1 | contig 78964 bp, 73 predicted proteins | sample 809101 | NCBI WGS metagenome assembly MKWU01 (sample SAMN05860141, study PRJNA318959) | sponge metagenome | host: Aplysina aerophoba | place: Slovenia: Piran, Adriatic Sea, Gulf of Piran | collected 2013-05-07 | reverse complement strand
GGTGTCGTATTTTCCCATCCGCTGGGCAATCAGGACCTTGGACCCCACGCCGTCCGTGGTCATGGCGATGCCCTTGTTGTTGCCGATCTCAATGACGTTGGCAAACAACCCGAAGTCCAGACGGACGCTGCCGGTTTGACCCTTGGGGACGTTCCACGTCCGCCTGAATTGTTCGGTAATATCGGCCAGGGATTGCACGACGCGGCCGGCGTCGACCCCGGATCCTTGATACGTCATGCCGGGTGAACGGCTCACTTTCCCGGCCTTCTCTCGGCTATCGGCACGAAGCTTTTCAATGGTGTGATCGCTCCCTTTTAGCTCGGACTACCCTGCAACAGCGCGACTCCGTCAAGCTGTGCGGCCTTCAGATCGAAGGTGTAGAGAGAGCGAGCCCCTGACCGTTCGGCAGCAGCCAGGATCATCAGATCCGAAAAACCCGCGCTGCCCGGCCGGTAGCGGAACGCCGCACGGGCCACGTCGTCCGCTGCCTCGATGACGAGATGTTCCGTCGCCACCAGTTGTTCCAGCACGGTGGCAATCCGGTCGCGGGTATAACCATAGGCCCGTTCCAGCACCCAAGCGAGTTCGACAATGACCTCACGACAGATGAAACCGGGACGTTCGGCCGTGAGTGACTCCAGTAGCGACCGGGCGGCCTCCGCCTGCTGTGCTTCATCCCGCACTAGGTAGCGGACGAGAACGTTGGTATCGAGTGCGATCACCCCTCACACGCCCCGTCGGCTATGGCCTGCTCCATGTCCTCCAAGGTGACGACCGAATCCTGCTGCAGCAAGCCGAATAGACGGCTGATCGGACGTACGGGCAAAATCCGCACCTCTCCTTCGAAAATCACGTAGCGCACCCGGTCTCCGACCTGCACCCCAAGCACTTCCCGCACAGGCTTAGGCAGCGTCGTCTGTCCTTTTTTGGTAATCGCTGACTCGATCATGGCGAAACCTTTATTTACCTTACTTTCCATTAGCTTGCCTTACAAAATTGAATTCGTCAAGGATTATTGGGGTTGAAACGTTGACTCCCCAAGCCTATACTTTTTATCAGAGAGGGAAGCAAATGGGGTTACCGCTGAAACAGCGACCTTGTTTCCGGGCAAATGCGGCTACATGATGTGTTGCCCTTCGAGTGGTAAGATACGCTCGAAGGGCACTTTTGTTTTCACCGCACTGTCCGAAAGGAGAACGGCCATGATACAAGCACTAGCCATCTCGATCATCTTCTTCTCGATGTTCGTGACCGTCCCGCCGGTTGACGCGACCTGCATGACCACGAAAGTCGGGGAAACGTCGTTCACCAATTGTACCGATGGGCGTTCCGGTTTCAGTGTGCAGTCGGGCAAGAACAGTATTCACAATTTCAATGATGGAAGCACCAGCGTGACGAACTCGTTTGGTAATACCAGCGTTTCCAGCAGCAATCAGCCGGGTCTGGGTGGAACCAGCCTATCCATCAACAAGGATATGGGAGTTTCCCAATGGAACGACGGCACGACCGGCGTCCACCAGAATTTCGGCAACGTGCGCGTGGACAGTTATAACGACGGCACCATCTGCACCACCGCACCGGTTGGCACGACGAGTGTCACGACCTGCAATGGGGATTCGAAAGACGCGGCGAAGCGCAGCACGATTATCGGCACGAAGTAACGATCCTCAGACGAACAAACCGGCTGGAGAGATTGTGAACCAAACCGGGGTTCACGGTGCGCGCCTATGCCCCTGCCTTTACTCCTAAATCCTCTGCTCCAGATGCGTGACCTTCTCGGAACAGGCAGGCTCCCCGCACGTTCTTAAGTCACCCCTCTTCCCCGACAAGACGACTGCCGTTTACTGCAACGTAAAGGAAAATAAAACAGTGTGTAAATTCATCGTCGACGGACTGGGACCCCTGTTGACAGCGGAAGAATCTCACCGCTTATCTATCCTGGGAGACTGAAAAAGGCGTCCTCATGGCTGAGAAAATTCATCGCAACGTGGTCCGGCGTTTTTCGTTTGTTCATCTGCTTGGGGGAGTCCTGTTGCTGCTCGTCGTGAGCGGAACGGGAACGGAAGTTGCCCGGGCCAGCACCTTACATGACGGGCAGGTCTGGGTCCCGTTGTACAACCGGTTTTCTCCCTCGGACAAGGTGCGGGGGTGGTTCGAGGTGAACCCGAGGTTCGGGAACGACATGTCGGAGATTCACCAACTGCTCATCCGCCCGGCCCTCGGCTATCAGATTATGCCGGGCGTTTCGCTTTGGCAGGGATATGCGTGGATCACGAATTACGAGCCACGGTTTACCGATGAACATCGCCTGTATCAACAGTTGAGCTATCGAAAGAAATTCGACGGGTGGAACATCTTCAGCCGAACTCGAACGGAACAACGGTTCATTCGCGATGCGCGAGGCGTCTCATTGCGGGCGCGCGAATTCCTGCGAATGAACGTTCCCTTGGACGACCGCAAGCAATGGTCCTTCGTGTTGTATGATGAACTCTTTGTGTCGCTCAATGCCACCAGGAACGGTCCCCGGGCGGGATTTGATCAAAACCGGCTCTTCATCGGACTCAACCGGAAGGTGAACCGCTACGTAAGCATGGACATCGGCTATCAGAATCAAAGCATCAACACGCCAGGGCCGCGCGCGGTCGATGTGATGAATCACATTCTCCTGATTCAGTGGTTTATCGATTGGACGGACTGACCAACACGGCGACGGGGATCTGCGCGACGCGGGAAAGGTCGTTGGATCTGAGTAGCGAATTCCGGACGGTAAAATGGCTGGGGGACCAGGAATCGAACCTGGGTTCACAGATCCAAAATCTGTTGTCTTGCCCCTAGACGATCCCCCAGCCTGGGAATTTCACCTTACCCACCCATCTTGATGCAGTCAAGGCCGTTGACGGGGCATTCCCCCGCTACAACATATGTCGATTCAATTCTCGGATTTCTTGTCACCAATGAAGAAGTGGCAGGAGTATCTTATTTGATCTCGGTGGACCCGAAAATGGCTTGGCGTAGCATGTCGTTCAAGCGTGTCTGCCAGCCCGGCCCCTCCTTGCGCAAGTGCGCCGTGATGTCGGCATCAAGCCGAATGGTTATCTGCTCCTTTGTCGGGGCTTTCTGCTTACCCCGCGTTCGGCGATACGCTTCAACGATGTGCGGGACAATTTCACCAGCAGGCCGCGCTCGCTTGAACCACTCCTCGTCCAACTCGAACGTGTCGGGGTCAGCGGCGATTCCTGCATTGATTGCAACCTCTTCGCCGTCTTTGGCGGCAATCTCATCGAACGTCATCTTGGTGACATCACTGTCGTTCGTGTTTTTGGCCATAGCGTGTCTCCTCTCGCTGATTGGCCTTGCACAGGCTGATGAGTCGGATGTTGTCGCCGCGTTCCGTGAACACAACGACATACAACCTGACACCGATGAAGCCGTAAGCGACCCATCTCGGCTCGCTAGTGCGGTCATCCGGATTGATGATGGCGGTATCCCACCCCAAGGCTTCCATCACGGTGAAATCCACACCATGCCTGGCGATGTTGGATTTTCGCTTGGCTTCATCCCATTCGTAAAGCGTTGTTATTGCCTCTTTATTGTAACTACTATTTGAGAAAAGTTCAACTTTTTTGTAGTTACAAATAATCAGAGGCAAATCCAGCGACAAGCAGGAACAACTTGGTCCTCTTATTTGAATCGAATGTGGGGGCCGCTAATACACGCGGCCGGACACGAGCCAATGGCGATCGTCGTGCACGTCGATCAGCAGGCGGCTTAAATTCATTTCCGCCATTTGAGCTGCGATTTCGTCTTCGGTGAAGGCGCTCAATAAGGAATGATAAAAATCGTGGCGCAGTTGTTCCGGCTCATCAGCCGCGTGTTGATCGACCAGGGCCCGGGCTTCCTCCGATGTCTCCGGTCGCAACAAATCCATGATGAGCACGGGTGCCCCCGGCTTGGCGAGGATTTTCACCGCATACCAAAACTGAAACGCGTTTGGCACATGATGCACCAGGCTATTGGAGATCACGGCATCCGCCGGGCTGTCCAACTGCAGATCCTGGAACCGCCCGCAGACGAGTCGGACCCGGTCCTCAAACCCTGCCTGGCGAACGGCTTTCTCCGCCCAATGCAGCATGGGACCGGACGCATCCACTGCGATGACGCGAAGGGCGGGACGACTGCGGAGAAGCCGGATTGGAATATCCGCCGGGCCACAACCCAAATCCAACACGGTGCCTTCCTGGAGATCCGGATACAATGCCAAAAATTGATCGACGAACCCCTGATTTTCGTCCGCGAAATCGGCGTTCGCATATACCCGGACCTGCTCTTCCCCATCCATGATTTCCGGTTCAAGAATCCGTTCCATGTTCTGCACTTCCTTCCCCTGGCTTTCAGGTCCGCACCGCTCGCAGGATCGTACCCGCCCCATGAACGGGATTCAAGGTGGGGACAAATTCCGCTTGCACCATTCCCGGGTTCTGGCTAAGGTCTGATAAAGGCTCCGTTCGTAGGAAACTCGTATGGCCACGTATGCAATCGGCGATATTCAGGGGTGCCTGACTCCCCTCAAGAAACTGTTGGATCGCATTCGATTCGATCCATCCTCGGACCGGCTGTGGTTTGTCGGCGATCTGGTCAACCGCGGGCCCCAGTCATTGGAAGTGTTGCGCTTCGTCAAAGGGCTCGAAGATCGTTGCGTGGTCGTGCTCGGCAACCATGATTTGCATGTATTGGCGGTGCATTGTGGAATCACGCGACTCCGGAAGCAGGATACGCTTCAACCGGTCCTGGAGGCACCTGATGCCGAGGAGTTGTTGGACTGGCTTCGCCGCCAAGCCATGCTCCATCATGAAGGCGAGTATCTGCTGGTCCACGCCGGCATCCTTCCCCAATGGTCCGTCGAACAGGCGATGCAATTGGCCGGGGAAGTGGAGGACGCCCTCAGGTCCGAAGCATATGACACGCTCTTACCGTTCATTTACCGGAGCGAGGAGACCCGTTGGTCCGATACCATCCCCGCCCCGGCCCGCCTCGGTGTGATCACAAACGTCCTGACCAGAATGCGGATGTGTTCCCGGGATGGCCTCATCGACCTTTCATTCAAGGGCCCGCCGGAGCAGGCCCCCGCCGGCCTGACCCCATGGTTTCGCCTGCCGCCTCGCACCCAACGGACCGCAACGGTGGTGTGCGGGCATTGGTCGGCCTTGGGCGTGTACATGGACGAAGGCGTGATCGCGTTGGACGGCGGGTACGTCTGGGGAAACGAGCTGGCCTGCCTTCGGTTGGAAGACAAGAAGCTGTACACGATCGCGTGTCGCTGATGCTGGCTGCACTCGAGCTACCTGCAGGCGGAGAACCCTTATCCGACGTCCTGGCGAGTGACTCGATGGACCTGCTCTCGAAAGATCATTCCATCCTTGAACGGCCTGTCATGCTGTTTCGCCCGTTCGGGGTGACGCCGGCCGGTGAAAAAATTCGTGACGTCAGTGGGATTACGATCAAAGCGAACGTCGAATATTTGGAAGAAGTCGTCAGCAGGAAAAACGGAGACGCCGCGGGTCGTCACGCTATTGACCGCCTCTGTGATTCCCTGAATGCCCGGATCAGCGATCCTTCGTATCACGTCACCCCGGAATTCCTGCAAAATATCTGGCACAGTTATTCCTATGAATTCACGTGTTACCTTGGTGAGTTCTGCATCCTGATCTCCGAGGATCCGAACTTTCAATTCGAAATGGGCAAACACAAATTTATTTCTCCCGTCATTCAAACGCTGGGCCGCCCATTTTCCGTCGCGCAAATCTTCAAAATGTTTCCGCGCTTCGGAGAGAAATTTGCCAAAGATTCCTTGCGGTTCAGCGTGCGTAGCGTGACCAATGGCGCAGCCGTTCTGGGCATGACCCTGACCGAACATGTGGCTCAACAGTTCGGGCCGTACCGCAAAGGGTGCGCCTCCAGCATCTGCCAGGCAGCGAAGGGCGGCCTTGTGGCCGTGCCGCAAAAGGTTCACCACCTGGAATTTGCCGACGTCCGGGACCTCCAATGCATGGCGGACGGCGACGAATCCTGTGAATGGGAATTCCATTGGCCGCCCCAACCGCTCTCTGAAACCCGTGGCTGGGCCGTGACCGGAGCTGCGGTCTGCGTGAGCATCATGGCCTTCATCTACGTTCGATGGATATACCCGGAGTTGTCCTGGCTGGAGACCCTTGCCTGGACGGTCATCCCGGGGATGGCCTCCTGGTTCGCCGGTCAGTGGCACCGTCTCAAGAAGAAGGCGGAAGAGCGGGAATCCCTGCTGACGGAACAAGTGGCTTCCGGGGATGCCCGCCACGAGGAGCTGCGAGAAGCCTATCTCGATCAGGAACGAACGGTCGTGGAACTCCGCACGCTGAACGCGGATCTCGAAAACCGGGTACGGGAACGAACCCGATCACTTGATGCCGCCAATCAAAAGTTGCGTGAGCTGGATCAACGCAAATCCGCCTTCGTCTCCATGACATCGCACGAAATACGCACACCACTCACCTCCATGAAGGGGTTCGTGGAAAACATGCTGGCCGGAGTAACCGGCGATTTACGAGAGCGCCAGGTCCTGTATCTCACGCGGGTCAACTATAATATTGAACGATTGACGCGAACGCTGAACGACCTGCTGGACCTGTCCCGGATCGAAGCCGGCCACGTGGAATTGCGATTGGCCGACGTGTCGCTGGCCGAAGTGACCGCGGAAGCTCTTGAGAGTCTGCGCCCACAGGCGGAGGCGAAATCCCTCGTGCTGGAGACCATGGCCCCTTCGCCGCTTAAGCCGGTACGTGGAGACCGAGACAAGATTCTTCAGATCTTGACGAACCTCATTCACAACGCCATCAAATTTACGCCGTCATCCGGACGCATTGCGGTCTCGCTCACGCCGATGGAAGATTCCGCCATCCAGGTGTGCGTCGCCGACACGGGATGCGGCATCGCTGCCGAAGAGGTGCCTCACGTGTTCGATCGCTTTTATCGGATTGACCGTGAGACGACGGAGGTGCGGGGATCGGGTTTGGGCTTGGCGATTACGAAAAGTCTGGTGGACCTGCATCAAGGCCGGATCTGGGTGGAAAGCACGGTGGGTAGCGGGAGCCGATTCTATTTTACGCTCCCTACTGGTTGACCCGGGAAGCCGCCTTACTTTGCGTCCTTCCGGTCTTCCGCCTGTTTTTGCTTGAGAACGCGCGCGAGGTAGGAGCGCTGGAGCCCCAGCGCTTTCGCAGCTTTGGTCTGGTTGCCATGGGTGCGTTTCAGCGCCTGCTCAATCAGAAAGTAGCGGTGGCGTTCCATGGCCTGATGGTAGGGCAAAGCACTCGCCTCCCGGACTTGGGGCTCTTCTTCATCAACTTGGGACTTTTCTTCGTAGTCGTGTGGGAGGCGTAAATGCTCGGGACCGATCTCATGGCCGGCAGCCAAGACCACGGCCCGGGCCACGGCATTCTCCAATTCCCGCACGTTGCCCGGCCACGGATACGCTCGCATGGTCCGGAGGGCGGATGCCGAGAGGTGCATGCCGGCTTTTCCCGTCTCCTTGGTATAGCGTTGCAGAAAGAGCTCGGCCAACCGAGGAATTTCATCGGGTCGTTCGCGTAACGGGGGGATGGACACACCAATCACGTTTAAGCGATGAAACAGATCTTCACGGAACGCGCCTTGTTTCACGGCCGTTGAAAGATCGCGATTCGTCGCGGCAATCACCCGGATGTTGACCCGAACGACGCGCGTCCCGCCCACCCGATGAAATTCCCGATCCTGTAGAAGGCGCAACAATTTCGCTTGCAGGTCCGGGGCCATGTCCCCGATCTCGTCCAGGAAGAGGGTGCCTTCATCGGCCATTTCCACTTTGCCCTTTTGTTGCGTGGTCGCTCCCGTGAACGCGCCTTTTTCATGACCGAACAATTCGTTTTCGAGCAGGGTCTCGGTCAAGGCCACACAATTAATCACGACAAAGGGTTTCTCGACCCGTGTGCTCCATTGATGAATGGACCTGGCAAAGAGTTCCTTGCCCGTGCCGCTCTCTCCCAGCAACAGCACGGTGGCATCCGAAGCAGCCACCTGTTTGATCTCCGCAATGAGTGACGCCATGGCCGGCGTGTCCGCCACGATGGTGCCGTACCGGGATTCGACTTCCTGGCGCAACACCGCGACGTGCCGTTTCAGGCCTTCGCGTTCCAGGGCCTTTTGCATCACCAGGGTCAGGTGATCCATATCCAGGGGTTTCGTGAGAAAATCGGCCGCTCCACATTTCATGGCTTCCACGGCCGATTGAATCGTCCCGTGGGCCGTCATCACGATAATCGGGGGGCGATTCGCCAGGATCGCCTGCTCTTGCCGGGCCAATCGTTCCAGGACTTCCAGGCCCGTCATCCGGGGCATTTGCAAATCGAGCAACACGAGGCCGGGGTCCTCGGACTCCAGGAGTTCAAGGGCGCGTTGCCCGTCACCGGCAGACAGCGTGGCATAGCCCAACGCCTCCAGGCGATCCGTCAACATCAACACGATGTCGGGATCATCATCGACCACGAGAATTTTTTTCTGCATGGGCAACCCAACGAACGTTGGTCTTGGCAAGGAACCCGATGGTGAAACGAGAACGTGGCCCGGGTTTCGTCCCGGCCCGTGACGTCCGCCATGTCGAAACGACCGGAAGCGATTCTAGGCCCACCCTCCGGAAATCTCAACAGATTTTATAACGATTGGTTTATAATGTGTGCCGCCTGTCTTTCACTCCCCCCTTGAGGGGGAGTCGGGAAGCCAAGGGCACAGCCCGCCGGCGAACCGGTGGGGGCTATAGGGACAGGCCCTTGGACCTGCCTTCCGGCTGATTCGGGACGGCACGGGGGCCGTCCCCTACACAGTTAACGCTTGGAGTTTGCCGGAGAGCGATGCTATAGTCTCGCCGTTATGAGCGGGGAATATCGGACCAAAGCGTTACTCATCGCGGTTTCCGGGGACCCTGTCCCGGTGCAGGCGTGCATCAACCGGCTCATCCCGGAGTTTCTCTGTTTCGTGGTGTCCGAATCCCGGAAAGCCTCCATCGAAGCCGACATTCAACCGGCCATCACCACAATGCCGCAGCGATGGGATTGGATTCTCGTGGAAGAGTCCGACAGTTTTACGGCCAGCCATCAAACATTAACCAAAAGCCTTCCCGACATGCTGAAGACCTGGGGGCTGAAACCAGGAGAATTCGTCCTGGACTTCAGCAGGGCCACGCCGGCCATCGCCGCGGCAATGGCGCTCGCCGGCCGGCCGTGGACCTCGCAAGTCGTTGGCTTGACCACGCCGGAGAGCGACACGGGGAAGAGTGACGTGGTTGCGGTCGGAGACCGGACCTTCGCCTGGCAAGAAGGGAATCCTTGGAACGAAGAAGCCGTACAGGCCCGGCAGGAGGCGGCCCTGTTATTTAATCAAGGGGCATTTCCCTCGGCGGCCAAACGGTTTCGACGCATTGAATCCTTGGTCGGAGGAAGCCTCAAACCGTTGTATCACGCCCTGGCGAATTTGGCCGATGGCTATGCCGCCTGGGAAGGCTTCAAGTACCGGGACGCCTGGGACAAACTCAAAACCGCGCTCAAAGCCTTGGAATTGGCCTCGGTCTGGGGCGGGCCACCCGGCATGTCCTCCTTACTGGCCGGGGTCAAACAAAACCTGAAGTTTTTGGAAAGCATCGTCATGAACCCCGACGACGTCAAACTCCCCGTGGCGCATGATTTACTCGCCCATGCCAAACGACGCGCGGAACGTGATCAGCAAATCGACTCGGCCCTTCAACTGTTACTGCGAGCCCTGGAAGCCTATGCCCAGTACCACTTGTGGAAACAGTATGGAATCAAAAGCTGGGACGTGCAGGTTGACCAATTACCGCAGGATCTGCAGGAACCCTGTCGCACCTGCTATGCCAGCGACGTGGACGGCAAGTTTCACCTGCCGCTCGAGGCCCAATTTCGCGCCCTGGCCGGGCTGGGCCATCCCATGGGGCAAACCTTCGTGAACGAGTGGACCAAGATCAAGACCTTGTGGGATGCGGCCCATCAGAGCGTCCTGGGTCATGGATTCCAAACCACGAAAGCCGACCGGTTTCACCAGTTCTATGCCGCGGCCATCAAACTGACCAACGTCACCGAACCCAACTTGCCGGCCTTCCCGAAGATGACGTTGTAACGCCGGTGGACGTCAAAATCTATTATGAGGACACCGACTGCGGCGGCGTGGTGTATTACGCCAACTACCTCAAATATTTTGAACGGGCGCGGACCGAATACCTGCTCTCACACAGGATCTCAGTCGCGGAGTTCCAGCAGCAGGGCATCTACTTCCTGGTCACCCATGCGGAAGTCTTTTACCGCTCCGCAGCGCATTACGGCGAGACCCTCCACGTCGACACGGTGGCTTCGGCATCGCGAAAAACCGCGGTCACCTTCTCCCACACGATTCGAGAAGCAACCACCCAACGCCTCATCGTCGAAGGATCAGCCACCCTCGTCACGGTCGACGCCAAGGGAAAAATCATCAAGAGACCGCCCCAGTTGCAGGCGATGTTTAAGTAGCGTGCGCCTCCTGTCATCCTCGACATCCTTAATCGAGGATCCAGTGTCTTTGTTTTTTCTTTTGTAACGGCGCCATCCCTGTTCAAAGACAGGGACATGCCGCATGGCGCTTCCTATTTCCTCCCCTTTGTAAGTGGGCGCATTTCCGAAGAGGGAATGCGGGTGGGGTAGAGGCATTCGCACCCTCTGGGAGAGGGCAGGGGTGAGGGTGATGCGAGGGTTGAGCGAGGACACAACGCCGCCATGCGCCCCATAGTGCCATAAATCAGCGGTTCCTCAGGGTTTCTCCCGAAACACCCAAGCCAAATACATCCCGCCAATAGCTATCGTCACCAGTTCCACGGTCTGGAGGATGCGGCTCACCACGGCCTCGGGCTCCGGTGGCGACAGAATAAAATGCATGCCCAGGTAGGCAGGGGGAGAACCGGGAGGAGACTCCCACGGCGGAAACAGCACGGCCAACACCAACAGTCCCGCCATGCCGTACAGGATTTGGAGGTTGAGAATCTCCTTGGACCGGGCCTCAGTCTGCGGCTCCTGAACAAACTGCTGCCCGCACCCGGTGCAAAAGCGGGCATCCGAAGCCGATTCATGCCCGCAAGCCTGACACGTCTTTTGACCGTTCATCACGTCAGATTATAACCATGAGGAGAGAAATTTCCAGCGGGGAAAATCTGAGCCGGCACTTTATGTGTTCACTAATTCGTTGACTGTTTCTACTCCACAACTCCCTCGCCCCTTGAGGGAGAGCCTGTCCTGAGCGTAGTCGAAGGGGGCTGGGGTGAGGGGGGGGCGGGCCTTGGAGGAAGCGTAGTCGAAGGGTACGGACGGGAACTGTTTCCGAAGAGGGAAAAGTTCGGAGGGAGAGGCATCTATTCCCCTCCTTTGTAAGGAGGGGCGAAGGGGAGGTAGAGGCATTTGCAGGCACCCGACGTTCGGACTCTACCCCACCCGCATTCCCTCTTCGGAAATGCGCCCACTTACAAAGGGGAGGGAACGAAAGAAGAAGACCCGCCAGGGGCGAGGGAGTTTTTGCTGAATGGGTCCTTGTGGATCATTTTCTGTCAATGAAGCATCCATTAATGCTTTTTGTGTCACCCTCAGGGCATTTACTGTCATTTTTGTGTCACTTTTGTGTCACGGCGGCATCAGAAGCGCCATGAGATGGCGCCGCTACAACGATAACGATAAAGCAAAGACACTGGATCCCCGATCGAGCCGGGGATGACAAGAGGGGGGGAATCCCTCACCCAGCACCCACTACCAAATGGTCATCCTGAGCAACGCGAAGGATCTCGTAGTTGAAGCGTTCGGTTGTTGAACGAGAGATTCCTCGCTTCGCTCGGAATGACAATTCTAGTGTGGTCAACTCCTCATTCTGGCAACTCGGCACATGCCAGTAAACGGTTTCAAAAGAGACCCCTGGCAAGGTAAGATTGCGACACGATCGTGAAATGCGATCCGGTAAATATCCAAATCGCAAACCACATTCTGAAGCACATATAAAAATGTCAACGCAGTCGAGCATCGAATGGACCGAGACTACCTGGAACCCGGTGACGGGTTGCACGAAGATCAGCGACGGCTGCAAGCATTGCTACGCCGAGCGCATGGCGACACGGCTTCAAGCGATGGGCGTTGAAAAATACCGGAACGGGTTCGACCTCACCCTTCACGAGTCCGTACTGGAAGAACCGCTCAGATGGAAAAAACCGCGGATCGTGTTCGTGAACTCGATGAGTGACCTATTCCATGACTCCGTTCCCGCCGCATTCATCGAGTCGGTGTTCCGTGTCATGAATCAGGCATCCCAGCATACGTTTCAAGTACTCACGAAGCGCCCGGCCCGAGTCATGGAACTCGACCCTAAACTCACCTGGACGCCGAATATCTGGCTGGGCACGAGCATCGAATCCAAAGAATGGATCGACCGATTGGCGAAGCTGAAAGAATCCAAGGCCCTCACGAAATTCCTGTCTCTCGAACCGTTACTGGGGCCGTTGGCCAGCCTCGACTTGGCAGGAATCGATTGGGTGATCGTAGGGGGTGAATCAGGACCCGGTGCCCGGCCCATGAAGGCGGCTTGGGTGCGGGAAATACGCGACAATTGCCTGCGAAGCCGCGTCCCGTTCTTCTTCAAGCAGTGGGGCGGTGTGTTTAAGAAACAGACAGGCCGCGTACTTGACAAGAAAACGTGGGATCAAATGCCCGCTTTCAAAACAATCTGACGCAATGTCCAAAACTTCTCCCAGAGCACCGCATCCGGGCCGCTCGATCAGGCGGGATTGCCTCGAAGCCCTCGGACTGACTGTGACTGATGGCGCAAAGATACTGGGGATTACCCGGCACATGCTGTCGAGGATCCTGAACGGCCAAGCAGGGATTTCTCCAGAGATGGCCGTGCGGGCTGGAAAAAGCCTTTGGCGGAACAGCGCAGAGCTGGCTCGCGCTTCAGCAGGCGTATGACCTCGCACAGGTGGAACGAGGGAAAATCAAAGTGCGCCCGGCGGCGTCAGTTCTGGAAAAAACGAGGGTGTAAGAAAAGTCATACAAAAAGGGCGACCCGTAGGTCGCCCCTGAATGTTGCGAATTCTCGCTTGTTAATCGTAGCGAAACCCGCCTATTCCCATGTGCTAACAGGTTCATATAGTATTATAGAGATCTCTCTAAAATCAACAAGCAAAAAGGAGACTTTTTTGTGATGTTTTCTTACAGAATGGGGCTGGACATCGGCACCAATTCCATTGGATGGAGCGTGTTGGAACTCAAGGCAGGCAAGCCATGTGCAGTGAGAGATGCTGGTGCCCGGATTTTCAGCGACGGGCGCGTTGACCAATCCAAAGCTACCTTGAAAGCCGACCGTCGCGCGGCTCGTTCGGCCCGCCGCCGCCACGACCACTACAAACAACGACGGGCCTTTTTGCTGGACGAACTCACCAGGGCCGGGCTGTTTCCCGAAAGCCCCGAAGAACGCCACAAACTACAAACACGTGATCCTCTGAAGTTACGCGCCAATGCACTGACGGAAAAACTGGAGCCACACGAGATTGGCCGCGCCCTGTTTCACCTCAATCAGCGTCGGGGATTCAAAAGCAACCGGAAAGACAGAAGCAAGGAAACGACAAGCGGGATAGTCAGCAATTCCGTCACCGCTTTGTTGCGGGCAATGGGGTTGATGGAAGAAGGCTACAGCGCCGAGGCATTCAAGGATCTGTCAAAAGAGGCCAAGAAAGCTGCTCGAGAGAAAGAACAGCGACAGAAAAAAGGGGCGCTTGAGAAATTAGGGCAGCAGAATGCTCTGACTTTCGGACTTTTTCTCTGGCAACGGCGAGACAAAGGCGAACCTACCCGCGCACGCCAAAATAGCGACGTTAAACTTTATGACCTCTATCCGACTCGCGACATGCTGGAGCATGAGTTTGATGCGATTTGGACGGCACAGGCCGGGTATCACCCCGAATTACTGACGGATCAAAAGCGCGAGCGGATCAGGACGGTTATTTTCACCCAGCGCCACCTAAAACCCCAAAAAGTCGGAAAATGCACATACCTGCCGAACGAAGATCGGACGTTCCAGGCCATGCCAAGTTTTCAGCGCTACCGGATTTATCAGGAAGTGAACAATCTGGAATGGACGACAAGCCGTGGCAAAAATCGGCTCATTGCGTATCCCGAGGCGAGGGACGCAATCGTGGACATGCTAGAACACCCTACGAACAAGAAGGGTGATGTAACCTTCAATAAAATGAAAAAAGTTCTAAAAAGCAGGAGATTGGCCGAAGGCGATTTTCAGTTTAACTTTGAAACGCTGAAACGCAAAGGACTTGACGGCAACCACACGTCCAACCTGATGCAAGATGAAAGCCGTGTCGGGCCAATTTGTTAGCGTCATTATGAATGATGAACTGGACGACCAGAATGTCCACGATGACCTGATGCGGAATTATGGCCTCAGCGACGCGGCGGCAACGGCATGCGTCGAGGCTCCGCTGAAGGATGGAACAGCGTCATTGTCAAGCAAGGCCGCACGCTTGCTACTTGCAAAAATGCGTGATGACAAGCTTGTCCAGACGGACGCCGTACAGACCGTGGCAAAAGAGGAAACTGATTTCGTCAACCCCTTCAAACGAGCCGGTGCAGGCACATTGTTGGACCGCTTGCCTTATTACGGCATGGCCGTGCAAGGCCATATCATTCTTGGCAAAGGTGATGAAAAAGATGAACAGGCACGGATTGGCATGGTCGCCAACCCCACGGTGCATATCGCACTGAATCAGATCCGCCATGTGGTAAATGAATTGATCGCCCGTTATGGCCATCCGGCTTCCATCGCTATTGAACTGGGACGTGAGCTACCCGCCGGACAAGAAGGTCGCGCCGAGATTAACAAGGAACAGAAAGCAAATCAGGACAACAATGAGAGACTGGACAAAATCTTACACGAGCAGGTTCAAGCCAGCACCCCCGACAACCGCTTGCGTTTGCGGCTCTGGGAAGAATTGGACGGGGACCCGAATGGTCGCTGCTGTCCTTTTTCCGGACAGAAAATAGGCATTGCTGACCTGTTCAACGGCCAAGCCGAGATCGAACACCTGATCCCATTCAGCAAGTCGCTGGATGACAGCCGGGCAAACAAAGTGATTTGCACCCGTCAGGCCAACCGCGATAAGGGCAATCAAACGCCCTATCAGGCTTTTGGCTTTAGCCCGGATGGTTACAATTGGGACAAAATTTTTGAACGTCGTACAAAGCTGCCACAGAGTAAACAGTGGCGTTTCCAGAAAGATGCGTTGGAAATATGGTATCGCAAACATGCCGACTTTACCGAACGCCATTTGAACGATACTCGCTATATCGGCCGGCTGGCCAGGGAATACTTGGAGAATATCTGCCCGTTCAACAAGATTGACGTTCTGACGGGGCGACTTACGGCCCTATTGCGGGGACATTGGGGATTGAACAGCGTCCTAGGCGACCACAACCAAACTCAAGGAACAAAAAAGAACCGCAACGACCACCGCCATCATGCGGTGGATGCCATTGTGATCGGCATGACTTCACGCTCCATGCTGCAAAAAGTTGCCGCTGCTGCCAACCGCGCCGAAAAACTTCACCTTGGCCGACTGTTTGAGAGAAGTGCCAACGGTAAAAACCCGATTGACCCGTGGTCCGGCTTCCGCAATCACGTGAAAGAAATCGTGAACAAGATAGTCGTTTCGCATAAGCCGAAAAGGAAAACTCTGGGCAAGAATACAACCGACGGCCAACTGCACAACGACACAGCGTATGGCATCATTTCTGGGCCGGACAATCAAGGATGTTATAGAGTGGTTGTGCGCTGTCCGATTAAAGAATTCGAAAAGCGTAGTGATGTGGAAGCTATCCGTGATAAACACTTGCAACACGAATTTTTGCAAGCTTTTGATGCAGAGAGAACGGCCGGTGTTGCCCGTCTTGCAAGGGACAAAAAAATAAGACGTTTAAGACGAACCGAAACCTTGAGTGTCATTCCCATCAGGGATAAATTCGGTAGGACCTATAAAGCTTATAAAGGCGATAGTAACTGGGGGATGGAGATTTATGAATATCCTAAAGGCCACGAAAAAGCCGGCAAATGGCGTGGGGAGGTTATCTCGCGCTATGAGGCCAATCAAGAAGGCTTTCGAACCGGTCAGACTCAAAAGCCTCACCCCGCTGCTCGGCTGGTCATGAGGGTCCAAAAAGAAGACTGCGTTGAAATTGAGCAAAACGGGATCAAGCAAATCATGCTGGTGCATAAACTGTCGAAGCCCGGGCGTCTAGATCTCGCACCGCATAACGAAGCAAACGTAGCTGCCAGACATCGTGACAAGAATGATCCGTTCAAATACCTCAACATACCAGCCAGCGGACTCAAGAGCAGCAATGCCCGCAAGGTGCATATCAGCCCGGCGGGGCGGTTAAGTTACGAAAATCGCCGTAACCCACGCCGGAAGCAGTAGCATTCATGCCTGAACAGATTGTTGAAATCACCACGCCGGGTCTGCATCTCGCCAAGGAACGGGGCTTTTTGCAAATCAGGGACAAGGACGGTCTCATCGGACAGGTTTCGCTGGACGATATCCTTGCAGTGATTGTCAGCGTACAAGGCTGTTCCATCTCGACCGTCCTCATGGATCAATTCAGCCAACGCAACATCATGCTGGTAGTATGCGGGAAAAATTTTCTTCCCAGTTCTCTTATTCTGCCAGTTGCCGGCTATGGGCGGCAATTCCAGGTAATGCGAGCGCAGGTAAACTTGTCGGAACCTCGCCGGAAACGCGCTTGGCAGAAGATCGTCCGTGCCAAAATCCGCAACCAAGCCGACTTACTCACCCATGCCGGAAAAAATAGCCGCCAGCTTGTCAGGTTAATGGAAATGGTAAAATCCGGCGATCCTGAAAATTGCGAGGCACAGGCAGCACGTGTCTACTGGCAACGGCTATTCGGCAATGACTTCCGGCGCGACCACCAAGCAATAGGCTTGAACGCGGCACTGAATTACATTTATGCCGTAATACGGGCATGCGTGGCTCGTGGGGTGAGCGCAGCTGGCCTGCATCCTAGTTTCAGCCTATGTCATAAGAACCCACAAAACCCGCTGAACCTTGTTGATGATCTCGTAGAACCCTTCCGGCCGATTGCCGACTATCTTGTATGGCAGAGCGATGCCAGCCGCTTTCAGGACCTCTCGCCGGCAATAAAGGCAAGCCTCTCAGCAATCACCACGCTGGTGCTTCCCCTAAGAGAAGAGGCTTCTCCCCTGTCATTGGCAGCAGTAAAGGTCTGTCGTTCATTCGCCAGTTACTGTCTTGGCGAAGCAGACGAGTTGTTGTTGCCCGCGCTACCCGCGACGCTAGACATTTCAGCCCCATGAAGCGCCGGGAGCACCTCAGCCCTTATCGTATCATGTGGCTCTTTGTGATGTTTGATCTGCCCGTGGGCACCGAACAGGAAAGGAAGCAGGCGACGGGTTTTCGCAACAGCCTGCTTGATCTCGGTTTTGAAATGTCACAATTTTCGGTTTATTTGAAATATTGCGCCTCCGGCGAGAAAGCTGAATCCGTTGGCAGTCGTATCCAGCACCGGATACCGTCTGGTGGGAAAGTAGATATTCTGACGATTACCGACAAGCAATTCGCAAACATGAAACGATTTTATGCTACAGGACAAACTAAAAAAGACGGAAAGGTTACTCAACTGCATTTGTTTTGAAGGAGTTTTCTCTGCAGTCTGTAGAGAAAACTCCTTCAAACATAAGGCCTTACAATGGACCCAGTCTAGCACATGGGAATAGGCGGTGCTAAGACAACTGATGTCTTCCAAGGGCACGCCGCCGTAGCAGTCTAGCACATGGGAATAGGCGGTGCTAAGACAACGATGCCTGGACGAATGAAGAAGTGATTGTCAGTCTAGCACATGGGAATAGGCGGTGCTAAGACAACATTAAAAGCAGTGTGTGGTTGCTGTGATTTAGTCTAGCACATGGGAATAGGCGGTGCTAAGACAACAGAATTGACCGCCCCGAAAGGCCGTTCCTATAATCCCGCACCCGTTTCCACGTCGCAAGAACGAAAGTGATGACGACTTCTCTCCCAGCCATTCACACGGCGTCGGTTATTGGAGCGGGGGCCTGGGGCGCCACGCTTGCTCGCGACTCGGCATTCGGTCATCTTCGTCATGACAGTAACCAATCCTCAATCGGCATGGACAGGAAGGTTTCCACGGCAAGCCCGTCGCCGCCCACGAGCAGTTTTCTGGTCGGCTGAAACGCTTGGGCAAAAGCGGTCATTCCCGGCAGGGCGGGACGCGCGTGTCCGCTCTTCACTTCGATCGCCACGATGCGCTTGCCCGCCCGCACGACGAAATCCACCTCACGGTTGCGGTCCCGCCAATAAAAGACCTGACACGCTCCGCCAGCCGATGCGTTGACCAAGTGGGCACCCACGGCGGATTCCACCAGTCTTCCCCAGAACTCGCGGTTTGCGCGCGCTTCGGCCAGGGTCATCCCGGACTGGGCCGTCATCAGCGCCGTGTTGAACACCTGAAGCTTCGGGCTCGATCCTCGTTGCCGTGCCGCTGAGCCAGCATACTTTTGCAGACCGGTCAGCATCCCTGCACCCGCTAACAGTTCAAGGTAGTGGGCCAACGTTGTGGTGTTGCCCGAGTCCTGAAGTTGCCCCACCATCTTGGTATAAGACAAGATCTGCCCCGAATAGACGCAACCAAGTTCGAACAGACGGCGTAGAAGCGCGGGCTTATCCACACGGGATAGTAACAGGACATCACGAGCAATAGTCGTTTCGATAAGCGAGTCTCGAATATAGCGGGACCAGCGGGCCGGTTGTCTTGTCAACGGTTCGGCACCGGGGTACGCGCCGTAAAAAATGTACGTGTCCAGCGTCCAACCAAACGCTTCTCGCATCTCAGGGAAACTCCAGTGCGGCAGGTATAGAATCTCGAACCGGCCTGCCAAGCTCTCGGTCAACCCGCGCTGGATCAGGAGCGGGGCCGAACCCAGCAGCACCACTTTCAGCGGCCTGCGGAAACGGGTATCTTCGTCCCACAGGCGCTTGACGGTTTCTGACCAGCGCGGGACCTTCTGTATTTCATCCAGGACCAGAAGCGCACCTTCTTTTCCCGCCTTCGCGGCCAGCAATCGCGCAGCCTCCCACTGGACTTCTATCCAGTCGAAGCCCCGTAACGTCGGCTCGTCCGCACTGGCGATGTGATACGGTAGTCCGGCTTTCGCCGCCACCTGTGCAATCAGAGTGCTCTTTCCCACCTGTCGCGCTCCGGCGATAACTTGGAGGAAGCGGCGAGGTTCATCGAGACGGCGCAACAGTTCGGTGGCATGAGGGCGAATGAATTCCGGTTTACTCATTATAGTGAGTAATTTTACTCAAACAAACTCGTAAAATGCAAATTCTTCGGAGAGGACGTGGTCGACGCAAGCGGGTATGATGCAGACGATGGATGGTTCTTGATTCGTTCTCTCAAGAATTGACAGTCCCGGAAGGCCGTTCCTATAATCCCGCACCCGTTTCCACTTTGCAGGAACGAACGCGGTGACGACTTCTCTGCCTGACATTCACACGGCGTCGGTTATTGGAGCCGGTGCCTGGGGCACCACGCTGGCCCGCCATCTGGTGAACCAGGGGCTCACGGTCAAGCTCTGGGCCTATGAAAAGGAGGTGGTCGGGAGCATCAATCTCAAAGGGGAAAATGCCTTGTTTTTGCCGGGCGTCACCCTTCCCGAGGCGCTCTCAGCCACGCATTCTCTTCAGGACGCGGCTGCCGGCACCGGCTTGATCGTGCTGGCCGTGCCTTCTCATGCCATGCGACCGGTGATCCGGGAATTGACACCCTCTCTGTCCGAGCCTCTTCCGATTGTCGTGGCATCGAAGGGGATTGAAGAAGAGTCGAATCAATTGATGTCCCAGGTGCTCAACGAACTGCTGCCTCCCGACTGGGCCAGAAAGATCACCGTCCTTACGGGGCCCAGCTTTGCCGCTGAAGTGAGCCGGGACAAACCCACGACCATTCTGTTGGCCGGTCAGGATTCCGGCCTCACGACTCACCTGCAAATGGCGCTCATGTCCGCATCCTTCCGGGTGTACACCGGAACGGATATGATCGGGGCGCAATTGGGAGGAGCGCTCAAGAACGTCATGGCCATTGCGGCCGGCGTGGTGGATGGCCTGGACTTGGGGCTGAATGCCAGGGCCGCGCTGATCACACGCGGATTGGCCGAGGTGATTCGACTGGGTGTCGCGCTCGGGGCCGACGTGCATACGTTCTATGGCCTTTCAGGGTTGGGGGACCTGGTATTGACCTGCACGGGCGCCTTGAGTCGCAACCATGCCGTGGGCCTGCAATTGGGCCGGGGCCGGCGGTTGGAGGATATTCTGAACGACACCGTCACGGTGGCCGAAGGCGTTCGGACCACCAAAGCCGCCATGGCGTTGGCTCAACGGGTTCAGGTGGACATGCCGATTGTCCAAGGCGTCCACGCGATGTTGTTCGACGGCACACCGCCCAAACAGATCGTCGCTGATCTGATGTCACGATCGGCCAAAGAAGAAACCCCGTTTTCGAGTTCCGGCCCCTCCGGCTGACCTCTTCACCACCATGCACCCTTCGACTCTCAAATCTCTCCTGCGGTCGGTTCAAACCGGATCGACCTCGATTGCGAATGCGCTTGAACAACTGCGCACCCTTCCCTATGAAGACCTGGGCTTTGCCAAACTGGATCACCATCGCACGCTCCGCCACGGCTCACCGGAGGTGATTCTTTGCGAAGGGAAGACCGAGAAGCAGATCGTCACGCTGACCCGGGGCCTGCTCAAACACAAACAGCCGGTGCTCGCGACACGCGCCGATGCCTCCGTCGCGCGTGCGCTCAAACGAGTGAGCCGGAAAGCCGTGTATCATCAGGTCGCGCGAGTCGTGGTCATTCAGCAATCCACTCCCAAGCCCTTGCAGGGTGACATCGTGATCGTGACCGCCGGCACCGCGGACATCCCGGTTGCGGAAGAATCCAAAGTGACTGCCATGACGATGGGGAGCGCCGTAGAGACGATTTTCGACGTAGGGGTGGCCGGGGTCCACCGGTTGTTCGATCAGGTCGAACGTCTCCACCGCGCGCGCGTAGTGATTGTCGTCGCGGGCATGGACGGCGTCCTGCCCAGCGTGGTGGCCGGTCTGGTGCAGACCCCGCTCATTGCCGTGCCCACCAGCAGGGGCTACGGCGCGCACTTCGGGGGGCTTGCCTCTCTACTTACGATGTTGAATACGTGTTCCGGTGGGATCGGCGTGGTGAATATCGACAACGGATTCGGAGCCGGGCATCTGGCGCATCGCATCAACACCCTGGTCGACCGCCCGTAATCGCCGTTGGTTCACGGCACAACTTTCCCGGCGTCCGCGCCATTGTCCGGTTGACCCTTCGCACTGGCATCTTTGCCTTCCTCTTGCAAGAGATCGGGACCCGTTTCATCCGAAACGAACGGCACGTGTTCCAAATGCGGAGGTTGCTTGGCGAGGGCTTGAGGGGAAGACACGTCCAGCGTTCCTCTCGCAAACGGCGAGACGATTTTGGCCTTGGTATATCCTTCCTCACGGGCCATCAACTTGGCTCGGGCCTCATAAGAATACGTGCCTTGACGCACGTGCTGCCGGGTCTGGTCTTTCCCGTCCCAGAGCAGAGTGGTTTTCACGTGAGGTTTGCCGTTCTCGATGATGACCGCGTTCAGAGGTTGCCGGCTCACCAGGAATCGAATGGAGCGCCGCGTCGGCACACTGATGAGGGAAGAGACTTCGAGCAGATCGAACTGGTCCAGATTCTTCGGCAACTCTACGGTCACAGTGAAGGCCATGTGCCCATGCCCCGGAGCAAAAGGCACGGGTGAGGTCGTGATGTCCACGATCTTGAGTGGAGGCTTGTAGGCCGGCTTTTTCCGTTTGGCATCCAATGCCGCCGGCGCCAGCCCAAAAGCCAGAAGCGTGATCAGGGTCATGAAGGTCAGGCGAGAGGGGATCATGGGAATTTTTGATTGCGGACTTTTGATTTTGGATTGCTGATTATTGATTGAGGACTGCTGATTTCGGAGTGTGAATTGACAATCCACAATCCACATTCCACAATTCGCCACGTGCTTACATACCGTGACGCGGGTATCGCGTCAAGCGTCTTTTCACCTGTACGTGACATGAAGGGTCGTCATGCATCTTCACTTTGATTGTTTTTCCGGCATCAGCGGGGACATGACGTTGGGGGCCCTCGTGGACGTCGGGCTTTCGCCGAGAGCCCTTCGACAAGGCCTCAAGGCGCTTCCGCTTACCGGATATCGTCTCAAAGTCTCGAAAGTCCACCGCGGACCGATCCACGCGACGAAAGTGGATGTCCTCATCCCCAAGATCGCGGAGAAACGTCGCTCCTGGCCGCAAATCCGACGGCTTCTGACTGCGAGCCGTCTGCCGCCCAACGTCAAAAAACAGGCGCTGACAGTCTTCGAACGCCTGGCCACGTCAGAAGGAACCGTGCATGGCCAGGATCCCGCCACTGTCTCGTTTCATGAAGTCGGGGCGATCGATGCCCTGGTCGATATTGTGGGTGGGCTGCTCGGATGTCATGAACTGGGGGTGAAGACCTTCAGTGCGACGCCCGTCAACGTCGGGTCGGGTACGATCGACAGTGCCCATGGTCTTCTGCCGGTTCCCGGACCCGCGGTGGCCGAATTGGCAAAGGGGCACCCCATTTATTCCCAAGGGCCGGCCATGGAATTGACCACTCCGACCGGCATGGCCTTGCTCACCACCCTGACTCAAACCTTTGCCCCGCTTCCGCTCGTGGTGCCCGGCGCGGTCGGGTACGGAGCAGGCACGGCCCATCCGCCCGACTGGCCGAACGTGTTGCGCGTGTTTCTTGGCACTCCTGACCTCACACCTTCCTCTGGGGGAGAGGGCGTTGATGCGGACCAGGTTATCCAGTTGGAAACGAACATTGACGATATGAACCCTCAACTCTATGAAGCGGTCATGGAACGCCTGTTCGAGCGCGGCGCCCTTGACGTCAGCTTGACCCCGACCATCATGAAGCGCAACCGGCCGGGGATCATCATGACGGTCCTGGCCCACCCCGAGCAGGCCGGGCTGCTGACCGAACTGCTTTTTCGTGAAACGACGACTCTCGGGGTACGGAGCCGGCTCGTCAACCGGACCACGCTGTCCCGGTCGATGCAGACGATCCGCCTGCCGCAAGGCCGCGTCCGGGTGAAAACCGTTCGCGTGGGCAACACCGTCAAATTCCGGCCGGAATTTCAGGACTGCCAAGCGATCGCCAAAAAAACCGGCCTCCCGGTTCAGGAGATCATCGAACAGGTGATGCAAGCTGTCAGTGAAAGGGGCCGGCGTTCGTAACTCATGCCGAATCGCCCGACACGACAACGACCCTTGCTCGCCGTGACCATGGGCGACGCGGCAGGGATCGGCCCCGAGGTGATCGTCAAGGCCCTGGCGTCTCCAGTGGTGTGGCGCGCGTGTCGTCCCATCGTGATCGGATCCGTGCCGGTTCTCCAACAGGAAACCCGGCGTTTGTCCTCTTCCCTCACGGTGACCCCCTTGCAGGAGGACCACGGATGGGGGCCGGTCATTCGCAGGGGACGTATTCCGGTTTTCGATCCTTTGAAAACTCCGTTGGGTCGCGTTCGCGCAGGTCAACCCGCCAAGGGCCCTGGAACGGCTTCGGTCGAGTTCATCAAAACGGCGGTGCAGTGGGCAGAGACCGGCTGTGTCTCGGGGATGGTCACGGCTCCCATCAATAAAGAGTCCCTTCACCTTGCCGGGTATCCCTTTCCCGGGCATACGGAACTCCTGGCCGCTCTGACGGGTACGAAGCAGGTCGGGATGATGTTGCTGGGCGGGCCATTGAAAATTCTGTTCGTGACGACGCACTTGGCGCTCAGAGACGTTCCGGATACCTTGACAACCCCACGCGTGTTTCAGGCCATTCGACTCGCGCATCGCGCCATGAAAGACCATTTCAGGATCCCGAAGCCCCGGATCGGCGTGGCAGCCCTCAATCCCCACGCGGGCGAGCACGGGTTGTTTGGCCTGGAAGAGCAGGATTGCATTGCGCCGGCCGTTCGTCTTGCCAGGCGAGCCCGCATTCAAGCTTCAGTCCCTCTTCCGGCCGATACGCTGTTTGGCGCCGCGGTCCGCGGAGCGTATGACGTGGTCGTGGCCATGTATCACGATCAGGGGCTGATCCCTCTCAAGACCGTGGCGTTCGGTCGTTGCGTCAACCTCACGGTCGGGTTGCCGATCATTCGCACCTCGGTCGATCACGGCACGGCCTATGACATCGTCGGAAAAGGCAAGGCCGATCCCCAAAGCCTTGTGGAAGCCATCAAGTTGGCGAGCCGACTGAGCGCCACCAGGGGACGAGTGCGGAACATTTCTTAATCTCGGCGGCGCTCACCCTTCACCAACACTGCTGAAATGGAGGAAGGACTATGGCACGTGAATATAGAATTGAGGTTGTGGTCGAAGGCGTCATCGGGAGCCTGTTGTTCGGGGCCAGTAAACTCCCGGTTGAAATGATGGAAGAACGGATGAACGAACTCGGCCGGCAGGGATGGGAGATGACCTTTATGGTCATTGAAAAGAAACGGCTTTTCCTGTTTTGGGAACGCGAAGCGGCCATTATCACGTTTTCCCGTCCTTTCTAATCCTATGCGATGGTGAAGCGTATTCATGACTTCCCCACAATCTTCCTCTGCCCGGCATAAAGCGTCCGGCCGGCTGCTGGCCCTTCAAACCCTCCTCGCCGTCGAACGGCAAGACTGCTTTGCCGATGATGCATTTACCAGGTTCGCCGCGCACGCGAACCTGTCGCACGAAGACCAGGCCCTGGCGTTTGAACTCGTGTACGGGGTGCTCCGCCACCGGGCCACGCTGGATTGGCAATTGAACGCCGTGGCGAGTCGTCCCGTTCACCGGTTGCCGAAAGTCGTGACCGCCATCCTGCGACTCGGCGCTTATCAAATGCGGTATTTGGATCGCATCCCGGTATCCGCCGCGGTGAGCGAATCCGTCAAACTGGCCAAAGGGGTCAAGGGCCGGGACTGGAGCGGCGTGGTGAACGGCATTCTTCGGAATTTGGACAGGACGGAAATCGAATGGCCGGAAATGGCTCAGGACCCCGTGAACGGTTTGTCCGTCACGTATTCCTGCCCGAACTGGCTGACTCGACGCTGGATCGACCGATGGGGTTTCGAGGCGGCGGAAGCGATGTGCCGGCACACCCTCACCATCCCACCCCTGACGTTGCGAACCAACACGCTCCGTTGTTCTCGCGAGCAACTCGAAGCCAAGCTTGGTGAAGAAGGGTATACGGTGTCCCGGACACCGGGCAGCCCCCAGGGGCTCATCCTGGAGAAATGCGGGTCGCTGCAGGCCTTGCCCGCATTACAGGAGGGCTGGTGTTACGTCGAGGATGAGGCCGCCCAGTTGGTGCCCCTGCTGCTGGACGTCAAGCCCGGGCATCGGATCCTGGACGCGTGTGCGGCCCCCGGAGGCAAATGTTCACATATCGCCGCGTTGATACAGGACCAGGGGGAAATCGTGGCAACCGATCCGGAACCCCGGCGCCTGAAACGCCTGGAATCGAACCTGCACACCTTGGGGATCACGTGCGTGGAAACGGTTGAGATCTCCGGCGAGGACGCCTTTGCCTCGTCAACGTTTCACGATACCTGGAGCCGGACGGGGTTCGATCGGATTCTGGTCGATGCGCCCTGTTCAGGCTTAGGTGTGCTCCGCCGCCATCCTGAAGCGAAATGGCAGAAGACCGACTCGCAACTCGACCGGCACGGAGAACGCCAATCCGGCATCCTGGCACAGGTGGCTCGTCACTTGAGACCGGGCGGAGTCTTGGTCTATAGTGCGTGCTCAACGGAGCCTGAGGAAACCACACAGGTTGTTGCTCGTTTTTGCCTGGACCACCCGGAATTTAGCCATGAGTCGTCGGCAGGTTGGCTTCCTCCCCATGCGCCATCCCTGACGAACCCGGACGGCGATTTCCTCACGTCCGGTTTCCATGACAATATGGATGGGTTTTTTGCCGCACGACTTCGACGAACGTAGAAGATGAGTTCCACGACCATACACATTGCTCCTTCGATTCTCTCCGCCGACTTTGCGCACCTGGCGGACGAAATCGCCGCGGTGGAAGCTGCCGGTGCCGACCTGCTGCACGTGGACGTGATGGACGGACACTTCGTGCCGAACCTGACGATCGGGCCTCCCATTGTCGAATCGCTACGAAAAGTGACCGCCCTCCCGCTGGACGTTCATCTCATGGTGACGAATCCGGATGCCTGCATTCCCGACTTTGCCCAGGCCGGCGCCAACTATCTCACGGTGCATACGGAAACCTGTCCCCATTTGCACCGCACCATTCAATGCATCAAAGAGCTTGGGGTCAAGGCCGGGGTCACGCTCAACCCGTCGACTTCCTTGAACGCCCTTGAAGAAGTCGTCGCGGACGTCGACCTGGTGCTGATCATGTCGGTGAATCCCGGGTTCGGCGGTCAGAGCTTTATCCCCGCGTGTCTGGACAAAATCCGGCGGGCCAGGCAACTCATCGATCGCACCGGCATCCACGCCCTGCTGGAAGTGGACGGCGGCATCAAAGTCGAGAACGCCGGGGACGTGCTCAAAGCCGGGGCCGACGTCCTAGTCGCGGGGTCGGCGATTTTTCACAGCCCGAACTATGCCGACACGATTGCCGCATTCCGCACCGTTGCCCAGGAACTCCAACCGCGCTAAGTCCATGCAGACCTCGGCTGTGTATGACAGTTTGCATCCTCTCGAAATCAACCTGCTGGCGGCTTTCAGTCAATCCGCGGACAAGCCGGTCTCCGATTCGTCCTTACAGGAAATCTCCCGATTAGAGTCGTCCCAAGTCAGCATGGCCCTGGGGTGGCTCCAAGCAAAAGAACTGGTCCGTATCCATTCCGAAGTCACCACGGCTTGGGTGGCATTGACGGAAGTCGGGCATCGTTACCTGGAAATCGGCTCTCCCCCTGAGTGGATCGTCAGGACGTGCCGGCAAGGGGCCGAGGAAGAGCGATCGTTCACCGTCAAAGAATTACAGGGCCTGAACACGTTCCCGCCCGCGGAACTCAGCCGAGCCTTTGGTCTGCTGAAGAAAGAGGGGGCCATCGCCTTGGGAGCCGGAGGCCGCATTGAAGCCACCGGGACGGCAAGTCCCACTATTGAGAAACTGCAAACGCTCTTGAACCGGATGAAAGAGAGCCCACAAGAACTTCTCTCGTTTTCACCGGACCAACAAGCCCTGTTACGCCAGTACGCGGTCAAAAGGGGAAGCGCCCAGGAGCCGTTTCGTATCGATGACCGGGTTCAACGCGAGTACACCCCGACCAAAACCGGAAAGGCGTTGGCGAAACGCTGTCATGCCGGGGCCGTGGAAGAAGTCTCCCAACTGACTCCTGAAATGCTCAAGGACGGCTCATGGCGCAGCAAGCGTTTCCGGAAGTACACCATTTCCCTGAGACCCCCCCGGGTGGCTCCCGGACGACGGCACCCGTACAGAGAATTTCTCGACCTGGTCAAACACAAATTGGTCGCCATGGGATTTCAGGAAATGCGAGGCCCCCTGGTCGAGACCGAATTTTGGGATATGGATGCCCTGTATATGCCCCAATTTCATCCGGCGCGGGCCATCCACGACGTCTACTTCGTGAAAACCCCGACCCATGCGGAGACGATCGCCGAACCGTTTCTCTCTCAAGTGGCAGCCGCCCATGAGCACGGCGGGCCGACCGGTTCAAGCGGGTGGGGCTATCGTTATGACACAGAGCGGGCCCGTCGCTTGATCCTGCGAAGCCAGGGCACGGCCGTTTCGGCTCGAACCCTGGCGTCGAACCCCCTGGTACCCGGCAAATATTTTTCCATGGCCCGGTGTTTTCGCTATGACCAGGTGGACGCCACACATGCCACGGATTTCTTTCAGATCGAAGGCATCGTGCTGGGTGACGATATCAATTTTCGCACGCTGTTGGGTCTGCTCACCAGCTTTGCCAAAGAAATGGCGCAGGCTGAGGAGAGCAAATTTTTCCCGGCCTACTTTCCATTCACGGAACCGTCCGTGGAACTGCACGTCCGTCACCCGAAACTCGGCTGGATGGAATTGGGGGGCGCGGGTTTGTTTCGTCCGGAAGTCACCCAACCCCTGGGAGTGACGGTGCCGGTGATTGCATGGGGATTGGGTCTGGATCGAATGGCCATGGTGGCCCTGGGCATTCATGATATTCGCGAACTCTTTTCCGTCGACCTGGAAAAAATTCGCACCTTGCGCGGGCGGTTTGCGTAGAACATTGCTGATCGTGGATTGCTGATTTCTGATTTTCAAATCCACAATCCGCAATCCACAATTGAAAATACCCTTATGCCTACCATTTCCTTTTTTCAGAAAGATTTCGAAGGGCTTCTCGGCCGATCCGCTCCACTCGAGCAACTGGAGTCGTGGTTGCCGTTGGTCAAAGGAGAATTAAAGGATTATACCCGGGCCACCGGCGAGGTCCGGCTGGAACTTCAGGACAGCAACCGGCCGGATCTGTGGAGCGTGGAAGGGATCGCCCGGCAGATTCGGATCAAGTTAGAAGGGTCGCCGCCTGCCTATCCGTTTCTTCAAACCAGGACCAAGCCCAAACGGAGCATTCTGGTAGCCGAGGGACTCGAACGGGTTCGACCGTACGTGGCGGCCTGTACGGCCACGGGGCACACCGTCACCGAGGAAAGCCTGACGCAACTCATTCAGGCACAGGAGAAGCTGGCCGACCTGTACGGCCATAAACGAAAAACCGTGTCGGTGGGACTCTATCGCCTTTCCCAAATCCAGTTCCCCGTGACCTATGGCTTGGTGAAACCCACTGAAGCCCGGTTCACGCCCCTTGGACTTTCCGAAAAACTGACCCTTCAGGAGATCCTGACGGTGCATCCCAAAGGCATCGAGTACGGCTTCATTCTCGCCGACCAGCCCCTGCTGCCCCTACTGTGGGATACGGAAGGCCGGATTTTATCCTTTCCGCCTATCATCAACAGTCAGGACATCGGGCAGGTGCATGCCGGCGATTCAGACCTGTTGGTCGAAGTCACGGGCACGGATATGAGAATGGTTCTCCTGACCCTCAACGTCTTTGCCACGAATCTGGCCGACCGGGGAGCTGTCATTGACCCGATCGACATTCAGTATCCGTATGACACGGAGTGGGGAAAGTCGATCAGAACTCCCTGCGACATCAGTGAGGTGCAGAAAATTCCGCTGAAAGCCATTGACTCCGCACTCGGACTCCCTTTCGACGCCGAACTCGTGCAACAAACCTTGCGGGCCTATGGGTATGAAGTCAAAGCGAGCCGCCATATACTCGCGGTGCGGTTGCCGCACTATCGAAGCGATCTCATGCATCCGGTGGACGTGGCGGAAGACGTGGCGATCAGTCGCGGGTATGACTCGTTTGTCCCGGTGATGCCGGCCCAATTCACCGTGGGCTCGCTCTCGTCTCTGGAAATGATGTCCGATTATATCCGCGATCACATGATCGGGCAGGGGTTCCAGGAAATCTTTTCCAATATTCTGCTGTCCCATGAAGAGCTTGTCGAGCGGATGCGACTGCCCGCCGGCGATCACGTCGTGGAAGTGGACAACGTCATGTCGCAGAGCTTCTCCTGTCTCCGATCCTGGATCCTGCCTTCCCTGTTGCGCGTGGAGACGGCCTCGCCTCGCGCGTTCTACCCTCACCGGCTTTTTGAAATCGGTGAAGTCGCGATTCCCGATTCGACCCATGAACTCGGGTCGCGGACCATGGTTCAACTGGGAGTCGTCATTGCCCATCCCCATGCGAATTTTTCCGAAGTGCACACCTGCCTGGACGTGCTGATGTTTTATCTGGTGAAGGACTATGAACTCGAGCCCCTGAGTCATGGATCCTTCCTGGACGGCCGAGCTGGAACCATCCTCTCTCAGGGACAATCCGTCGGGTTGATCGGCGAACTCCATCCCGAAGTCCTGGAGAACTGGGGCATCTCCGTGCCCATCTCCGTGTTCGAACTCGACGTGGACTGGCTGTGTAGCGAGAGTTCGTAAGCGGCAAAGAATTTGGGGAGATTGGCAGCGGTTTTAACTTAGCGATGGGGGGCCGCAGGCCTTCGGCCTCACCAATGCGCTGTGGACGCTGATTCGCGCTGAGCAGGATCGTGCCCTCGTCCTTCTGTCTCTTGCCAACGCGCTTTCCTCTCTGTACCCTCGCAGTAACTGGGGAAAACGACTTCTAAGCGCCATGCTCTTGCCGGTTTTCAAATGAAGCCTGGAGACCGCTAAGGTTCGCTGTACGCCTATCGGTCTCAGAGTCGTGCGATTTCTCATCGACCAATGTGCTAGGCACCATCCAGGGAGAACATTCCATGAGTAATACTGCCCTCATAGATCATGTCCGCATTAAAGGTTTCCGGTCGTTGGCGGACGTCGAGCTTTCGGGAATTCCCAAGGCGACAGCTCTTATTGGTGCCAACGGCTCGGGTAAATCTAACTTTATTCGCTTTTTCGATATGTTGAGTTGGATGCTCGGATCCCGGCAACTCGCCGAATTCGTCGAAAGGCAGGGAGGGGCCGATGATCAGTTGTTTGGCGGTAACAGGCGTACCTCACGCATAGAGGCCGAGGTCAGATTGAGAACCGAAGCAGGCTGCAACGACTATAGGTTCACGCTTGCCCACGCACATCCCGATCGTTTCATATTCACTGATGAGGAGTTCCGCTTCAGCCGCAAGGAGTTTAGTACCGAGAGAGACTGGTATTCTCTTGGGAGTACCCATCTGGAAGCGAAAATTGTCGAAGAGGCGCAAGCCAACACCACCGCTAGGGTCATTGTGAACCTGCTCCGCAATTGCGCTGTTTATCAGTTTCACGATACATCCGACGAATCAGATTTCAAAAAAACACAGGACGCTGAAAACAACAATTACCTTCGCCGTCACGGGAGCAATATAGCTGCCGTGTTGCTCCGGTTGCAGCGGGAAGACATCAAGCGATATGAGCTGATCTGTCAGCACATCAGCCGCATCTTGCCGGTGTTTGAACGTTTTCAACTCGAGGAGAGCTACAGAAAGGTATCGCTGAGGTGGAAAGCCAAGGGAACCGACAAAACCTTTGGCGCGCACCTCACGTCCGACGGCTCGTTGCGTTTCTTCGCTCTGGTGACGTTGCTCAATCTTCCGCCGGAAATGTTACCCGACGTACTCTTGTTGGACGAACCGGAACTAGGTCTCCATCCTGCAGCCGTGACCTTGATTGGGGGAATGATAAAAGCCCTCGCAGAGGAAAGACAGGTTATTGTCGCAACGCAATCTCCCTTACTTGTTGACGCATTCGGTCTCGACGAGATTTTCGTGTTGGATCTGCATGACGGTCGTACTGAATTTCGCAAGCTAGCTCCTGATGACTATCGTGAATGGCTTGACGATAACTTTACACCGGGCGAGCTTTGGCAGAAAAACCTGATCGGAGGACGACCGTGATCCGAGTCGCCATATCCGTGGAGGGGCAAACCGAAGAGGAGTTCGTCAAACAGGTTCTCACTGAGCACTTGCGAGGAAGAGGAGTCGACCTGACACCGATTCAGCTTGGCCGCGCCCGTGGACAGTCTGGCGGGGGAAATGTTTCCGTGGAACGACTGGTGGCGGAAATGGTCCGTTTACTTCGCTCCTTCGATGTCGTGACATCTCTCGTTGATTTCTATGGGTTTCGTCAAAAAAAAGATAAGACGGTCGATGAGTTGGAGGAAGACTTAACCCGGCATATTCGGAAGAGAATCGACCACCGTTGGCATCCAGAAAAGGCGTTCCCGTATGTCCAACGTCATGAGTTCGAAGGACTACTGTTCTCAGATGTGGACGCTTTTGCAGAGACAATCGATATGCCGAAAGAGTCCGTTGAAAGATTGCGGAAGATCCGTGCGGCGTTTGCGACACCAGAGGACATTAACGACAACCAAATCACAGCGCCGAGCAAACGGATTAGAAAGATTATACCCCGTTACAAGAAGGTAGTTGACGGCCCTCTGCTGGCAATGAAGATGGGTTTGGATAAGATTCGCACTGAATGTCCTAGGTTCAACGTTTGGGTAACGAGCTTGGAGTCGCTCAGGAACTGAGATTGAACTGCAGCGTAGAGAATGAGCAAGGAGGAAATGCTCAATGCTGTTTGCGCCTTGGCGGCAAGGCACGCGCCCTCGCTATACCTGAACTAAAAGCATGAAAAAGAAGCCGGCAGAATCTCGATTCGCGCTTTGCATTGAAAACAGGGATTGCGAGGATCTGGAGAAGCGGAAAATCTACCAAACTCTACCTGACGAAGAAGCGGCGCGAGAGGGGTATCTGAGAGTCGTAGATGAATCCGGGGAAGACTACTTGTATCCCGAATCATCTTTCATTGTCATCGAACCGACTTCCAAAGCACAGGAAGCGCTGGCCGAAGAGATTATGCATGACGACCGCGAGGTGATGCGAGCGCTCGCCAACCGAGACAGGTGACGAGGAAGCTCTCGTCACCGCCGAGATGGGTCTAGCCCGGGTTTTTCACCGGGTCAGGCCGCGGATTTTGCCAGGTCCGTGAGGGATTTGAATCCTGCCGGATCGTGAATGGCCATCTCCGACAACATTTTCCGATTCAGGAGCACGTTGGCTTTGGTCAACTCATGGATAAACCGGCTGTACGATAACCCGTGCGCTTTGACCGCCGCCGAGATCCGGGCAATCCACAGTCGACGAAAATCTCTTTTGCGATGCCGGCGCCCAATGTACGCGTAGACCTGGCCTTTATCGACTGATTCCGTTGCCGTCCGAAACAGTTTGCTTTTGGCCCCATACTGCCCCTTGGCTAATTTCAGCCGTTTCTTTCTCCGGCGGCGAGTTTGCGGGCCTCCTTTGACACGTGGCATGACTTACAACCCCTTCGTTTTCAGAATAGTGAACATGTCTTCCTCTCTCAGAACTGGCTTGGCGGCCGTGTTGCCCGACCTCGTCCCGGGACATGGCGTTCGTCCGACGACACACCAAGGTCCGGGGATTCAGCACATCAGGAATAGGGTAACAGTCTGGCCAGCGAGGACTGGTCCGGTTTCGCCACGACCACCGTATCGTTCAGACGACTTTTCCGTTTGGCGTTTTTCGTCGTCAGGATATGTCGCAATCCCGCCTTCCGCCTGAGAAATTTTCCGCTTCCCGTACGCTTGAACCGTTTGGCTGCTCCCGAATGACTTTTTAACTTCATGCGTGCCATGTACTCATCCCCTTAATTCTTGGGCGACACAATCATATACAGATTGCGCCCTTCCATCCTCGGCTCCATTTCGATGGTTGCCGCCTCCTTGAGCTCTTCCCGAACCTTTTCCATAGCCGACCGACCCAGACTTTGGTTGGCCATTTCCCGGCCTCGAAACATGACCGTCACTTTGGTTTTGTTCCCTTCCGCCAAAAACTCCAGGATCTGGCGAACCTTGGTATCGAGGTCATGCTGTCCCGTTCGTGGACGAAATTTAATTTCCTTGACCTGCGTCGACTTTTGATGCTGGCGCGTTTTATGTTCTTTCTTGCTCTGTTCGTACTTGAACTTCCCGAAATCCATAATCCGGCACACCGGCGGCGTGCTGGTGGCCGCGACTTCCACCAAATCAAACCCGCCCTCATGCGCCAGTTTGAGCGCCTCGGACGTCTTGAGGATCCCCAGTTGTTCACCTTCTGATCCAATCACCCGGACTTCGGGCACCCGAATCAAGTGGTTCACACGATGTTTGGCAGTGACCGTTCTACCCATCAGTGAACTGACACACTGGTCTCTGGTTCTGCTGGCATGTCTTGTCGAATCAGATCAACCACCTCGGTGATGGACAACGTCCCGGCGTTCGTCCCACTGCGTTTTCGCACGGAGACCGATTGGGCCTCCCGTTCCCGGTCCCCCACGACGAGCATGTAGGGAATTTTCGCTTTTTCAGCTTCGCGGATTTTGAAGCCTACCTTTTCTTTTCGCAAGTCCATCGAGGCGCGCAGCCCGGCTTGCGCCAACCGGTCCCGGACGTGGGACGCATACTCCGCCTGTTTGTCCGTAATGGGCAGCACGATGGCCTGGACGGGAGCGAGCCACGTCGGAAACGCCCCGGCATAATGTTCAATCAGAATGCCGAAAAACCGTTCGATGGAGCCCATCAGCGCCCGGTGAATCATGATCGGTTGGTGCGCCGCGCCATCCTCCCCGATGTAGGACAACCCGAACCGTTCGGGATTATTGAAGTCGATTTGCACCGTCGAACATTGCCATGCCCGCCCCAACGCGTCATGGATTTTCAGGTCGATTTTCGGCCCGTAAAACACCCCTTCGCCGGGATCAACCTCATAGGGGAACCCGCTGTTTTTCAGCGCGGCTTCGAGGGCCTCCGTGGCCTGGTCCCACTTTTCCACGGCGCCGACGGCTTTTTCCGGTCGCGTGGACAGATACAACGCGAACTCCGTAAAGCCGAAACGCCGGAGAACGAACATCGTGAAATCGAGGACCTTTCCGACTTCGGATTCGATCTGGTCCGGGCGGCAGAAGATATGCGCGTCATCCTGTGTGAATCCCCGTACCCGCATGAGGCCATGCAGCACCCCTGACCGCTCATATCGATAGACCGTTCCCAATTCACCATAGCGAATGGGGAGTTCACGGTAACTGCGCAAGTGAGACTTGTACACCATGATATGAAACGGGCAATTCATCGGCTTTAACTGGTACTCACCCGCCTCGACGGCCATGGGCGCGAACATGTTCTCTTTGTAATAGTCCACGTGCCCGCTGGTCTTCCACAACTCCAACCGGGCCACGTGTGGGGAATAGACCAATTCATAACCGTGCTTCACGTGGCTGTCGCGCCAAAAATTTTCGATCAACAACCGGACCAATGCCCCCTTGGGATGCCACAGGATCAAGCCCGGCCCCGTGTCTTCGGGACTGCTGAAAAGATCCAGTTCCTTGCCGAGTTTCCGATGATCGCGGCGTTTAATTTCTTCCAGCTTTTGGAGATGGGCATCCAGTTCGGCCTGGGTGGGAAACGAGGTCCCATAAATGCGCTGGAGCATGGGATTGCGTTCATCGCCCCGCCAATACGCGCCGGCCGCGTTCAACAACTTGAAGGCTTTCACCTGACCGGTTGCACCCACGTGCGGCCCCCGGCACAAGTCGATGAAATTGCCCTGCTGGTAGAGCGAGACGGATTCATCCTCGATCTGTTCGATTATCTCGACCTTGAAGGCTTCCCCTTTTTCCCGAAACAGGTTGATCGCCTCTTCCTTCGACATTTCCAGACGCTGAACGGGATAATTTTCTTGCATAATCTCGTGTGCCCGCGCCTCTATTTTTTCGAGATCCTCCGGCGTGAACGGCCGTTCAAAGGAAAAGTCGTAATAAAAGCCTTCATGGATGGCCGGTCCGATCGTCAGATTGGCCGAAGGAAACACGTCTTTCACGGCCTGGGCCATAATATGCGTGCTGCTGTGCCGATAAATTTCCTTCCCGTCATCCGATGCAAAGGTCACGGGCTCCAGCGTGGCGCTCCTGGTCAGGGGCGCACTCAAGTCACCGGATTGACCGTCAATCCTCACGGCGAACACCTCCGGCGGTAGCGGACCGGTCAACTCCGTCAACGCCTCGCGGGCCGTGACCCCGGGTTGAAAGGTTTTCGTCCCGGATCCCGGCAACGAGATTTCGATCCGTTCGCCCTGGACTTCTTCAAGAGAAACTGACATGCGCCTAAAATCTCCCACCATGACCTGCTACAAACGGCCCTCACTCTGCCCTCTCGCGGAAGGAGAGGGTGGTAGGCGCGGGCGGTATTGAACCGCCGACCTCTACCGTGTCAAGGTAGCGCTCTCCCCCTGAGCTACGCGCCTATCACAAACGGAGTATGCTAGAGGAGCGGCTTACATTCTGTCAAGAAATTCAGGATTGTTTAATCTCCTGCGGTGTGCCGAGGCATTGTTTGACATTCTTACGAACACTGGATACCGTTTTTTGAATCCATCCTGTCTTTCACGCAATTCCAACCCCTGCATATCCGAACGACGATGGCGAAAGCGTACGACCCGCTCGACTATGAAAACCTGGCCCGCAGTGTCGTAACCGCCCTTTTGGAATCGGCCTCTACCGCTCTCCCGCCCACCGAGAAATTTTCCGGTTCCGGCGTGTATGCACTCTATTACACGGGCTCTCTTCCTTTCTATTCGCACATTGCTTCATCGGATTTGCGTGAACCGATCTATGTCGGCAAAGCCGTCCCGACCGGCACGAGAAAAGGCAACCGCCAGGTAGATTCCGAATCGAGTGCCGAGTTCCATCGACGCTTGCACGATCACGCCAAATCCATTGAACAGGCAGAGAATCTCGACCTGGTGGAGTTTCAGGTTCGCTATCTCGTGGTGATGCCGGTATGGATCACGTTAGCGGAACGATTTCTCATCAATCATTTCCGACCGGTGCGGAACACCGTGATTGAGGGCTTCGGCAATCACGATCCCGGGCGTGGCCGCCTTGCTATGCGACGTCCTCACTGGGATATCGTCCATCCGGGACGTCCCTGGGCAGCGAAACTCCAAGCCGCTGAGACGACAGAGGAAATAGTCCGACTTATTGGTAAACCGGCGCGATAGCTCAAGGCACTCGAAGCTCAACTGCGGTTTCATATAATCGCGTTCGCTGGGTCACCGTCCCGTTCCTGACCGACGAGTTCACGATGCTGTTGCCCGTGCGCTTCTTGCGCACCTCGTGTAGAGCGACAATTTCAAAACCTTCCTGTTCTGCAATCTCGGCAAACAACTTGTCCGTCTGAAACTCTAGGCCTTGCAGAATATTGTTACCGATAACAACCACGACCTTACCACCAGGCCGCATGCGGGTTCGCGTGAGACCGCAGAAGAGCTGGCAATCGTTAAAGTAAGTCGCGGCGTAGTTCGCCCACCCTCGCCCGCCATAGGTACCTTTCTCCGCGTGGCACGCCATGAGGTCTTCGAGTTGTTCGGCTAGATGTGGCAGATGTGGCCGTAACGCAACTTGCGGACCGGACCGGACCGTCTGCCAAAATTGCCCGAAGCTCTTGTGTTCAATGGTCTTCAGATCCGCTGAGGTCTGCACCATTCCGAGCCAGAACATATGCGGCCTCGTGTTGCGAACATAATGGTAGTTGTTGAGATACGGAGGCGAAGTAATGAGCACGTCGATGCTGTTCGGCCTGATCCGCCTGGCATGGTCCAAATATGACAGGGGATACACCGTTGCTTGCGGCATCCGCTTGTGCTTTCTCATCCACCCTTGGAAAGTCATGATATCCTCGTGCATTTCGCGCAGCTTGCGCTTCACAATGCTGAACACATCGGCATGGTCAATGTTGGGCTTTCCGGCACCAGCCCGCGTTCCAAGACTCGGTTCGTACGAGTAGTTCGAGAAACTCACCATGACGGCTCCAAAGGCCACCTGAAACAAATCCGTGACCCAATCCGTCGTTTCTTGCGCAATAAAATCCTGGCACGCCAGGACTTGCCGCTCCACCTTCGGACTGAAAAACGGGACACGGCTCGAAAACCCTTGGGGAGGAAGAGACGTAGCCCTTTCGTCAAGCGACAGTTTTTCCTCGCCGTATTCTTCGAATCGGTCGAGTGTCGTTGCCAGTATGTCCGCATCGTACTGAGCAGCTTGGACCTTTGCTTTACAGGCCAACGCCGCGTACGGATTGATCTCAAATCCGGTCGCATCGCATTCATATTTGAGGGCTTCGATCAACGTCGTGCCGACGCCGGCAAACGGGTCCAAAACCCGCAAGCGGTGGCGCTCACGTCTCACGCCTTCCAGCACCCCGGAGACAAACGATCCGGAAAATCCGGCGATCCAGGGGGTCCAGCGATGCAGGGTCCGGTCGTGATTCTCGGAAAAAGCCGTATCACGAAAGTCCGAGATCGGTAGTGCGTATTGCACGAACGCTTCGGCAACGGCCGGTTGCTCGGGGCCGGTCGTTTCTATCAGTCTATTGTCATCTCGAACGCCTTTTCCAACCAGCCAATTTTCGAGTGCGCTACGCAAAAAGCGCCACTCCCTCCCGACCTTCTGCGATGGGATCCGTCTGGCCCGAGCCATCTCCCCAAGCGTCTTTTCACTGACGCGAATAAACGCCGCCGCCTCGGCGCGAGTAAGGATTTCAGATATTCCCGTATCTTCCTTTAACATGCCTTAAATTCCTTTTATGGTTCAGAAATGCAACTGTAGCATGCAAACAAAGATTGTCAAGAGGATAGGTCGAATTGAGCTTGTTGACGGTGAATAGTCGCGCACATACGCGGGGGCTCAAACACGGAGCCCTCTGGGCGTCTGACGTGAAAGCCCAATCAAAGGTGATCAGGAGGATTCAGCGGATTGGCGGGAACGACGGGTGACGGGGATGCGGTATTCGACGATTTTCTTGCGCAGGGTATTTCGATTGATGCCCAGCAGTTGTGCGGCTTGGATCTGATTCCCATTCGTTTCATGAAGCGCATGTTGGATCAATGGCCGTTCCACCGCCTGGATGAGGGTGACGTGCAGACCCCTGGCCGAACTCGCCTTCATGGCCCGGACAAATTCACCGAACTTCAACTCGACGAAATCTTCGAGCGTCAACTCCGGGAATTCCTGTGATCCACGCTTGGCTGCTCTCCCGTCCACTTTGCCGAGGAGCCATTTCATGGTATCCACAGCCGCCGGAACGGACGGTGGCCCTGAGATGATCAACGTTTGTGACACGTCGATGACGTGCGGCAAGTCCGTGAGGCTTTCCTTCGACATTTTTTCAGAAAGCACCAACCCGTCGATCGGGGCTTTTTGAGCCTCTTGTTTGACCTGCTGAATATTCTCCACCACCACTACGCGAATGCCTGCCTTATCCTGCAGGCGCTGCAAAGACCCCTCCGCCGGGTCGCCTACCACGACGATATGCCTCACTTGCGACACACTCCTGACCTTTCGAAGAAGTGGCCTGCCAGCTTCTCTTTCACGCGAACCCCATCAACGGACACAGAAGGCGGAGGGTGAGCCAGACGAGGACGGCTCCGATGATATTCAAGAACACTCCGGCTCTCAGCATGTTCGGAAGCGGGATGAATCCCGTGCCGTAGACGATCGCATTCGGCGCGGTCGCGACCGGCATCATAAACGCGAGACTCGCCCCCAGACAAATCCCCAGCGTCGGTGGAACGGGAGAAACCCCGGCCGCGGTAGCGATGGAAATCACCACGGGAACGAGCATGCTCGTCGACGCGGTATTCGAGACAATCTCCGTGATCACCAACGCCGTGCCGATGGCAACGGCGGTCAGGGTCCACAACGTATTGCTCCCGAAGAGCGCGACCAGACTTTCTCCGATGATCTCGGCCAAGTGGGTTTGCACCATCAAATGGCCAAACGTCAAACCTCCGCCAAACAACAGGATGGTGCCCCAATTGATGTTCGCCGCCTGGCTCCAGTTCAACGTGAATTCCCCGGCTTTGAAATTGAGGGGGAGCACGAACAGCAGGCCCGCGGCGAAAATCGGGACCATTTCCTTGGGAAGACGGGTATTGATGAACGTCACCAGATCGGAATCCCGTCCCAACACGATCCCCAACACCCCCGGTCCGATCCAACACGCGATAGCCAGGAGCAACGCGAAACAGGTATTCTTTTGGCCGCGCGTCCAGCCTTCCTGTTGCCGGCGAAGGTTCTGCAGGTGATCGCCCAGATCCGGGAACGTTGTGGGCAGCGGATGCAGCCAAAAGAGAATCGCGGCAATGCCCAACCAGAGCACGACGGCCAACGGCAGCCCGATGGCCATCCAATCGAAAAACGCGATGTCAATGCCGGCTTGTTGGGACAACAACCCGACGCCGATGATATTCGGCGGCGTGCCGATCATCGTCGCAATCCCCCCGGCGGCCGAGCCATAGGCCAATAACAGAAGCACCCCGGGCTCATGAAGCCCGGCCTCTTCCCGGGACCCGCGAATCGTCGAAAGCAGGCCGAGCGCGATCGGCACCATAATGGCCACGGACGCCGTGTTGCTGATCCACATGGACAGGAAGGCGGTGGCCAGTCCCATGGCCCCGAACATCAGGACCGGCCTGGCCATGATCCTCTTTCGGGACAACAGCCAGACGGCAAACCGCCGGTCCAGCCCGTGCACGACAAAAGCCTCGGCCAAAAAGAAGCTGCCGATAAAGAGGAAGATGATCGGATGGGCGAACGTCGCCAGCACTTCCCTGGCCGACCCCAACCCCATGGCGATACACAACGCCGCGCCGACGAGCGAGGTCACGGCCAGGGGAATGGCTTCCGTGGCCCAACTCACCACAACCCATACCAAGACGGCCGAGAGGATATGCGCCGAGGGCGGCAGGCTGGAAAACGGGTTGAGATACACCAGAAGCGCCAGCACGGGCGCTGCATACAGGCCGACTCGTTGCCTCATGCCCCAAGCCTGCCGGTTTGCGGTTGTCATGTCGGTGCGACTGCTCGTGCGAGGCCCAGGCCTTTTTCAGGATGAGCCCGGATAGCGTTGATGTGACTGGCCTAAAGAGTTCCCGTGAGTACAAGCCTTGCCTGACGGAGATGACGGAAGCGCACTGTACCATAGCGAGTTGAGGAAAAACCATTTCGGCACATGGTGGGACCGTGACGAAAAAATGGCAGCGGTTATGCTGGATAGCTAGGGATGGGGCTTGACCGCCACGGCAAGCTTCAGCCCGACGCTCTTCGCGGATGTCGCCTTACTGGTGGCCCATCGCTTCGCAGGTACGGATATCGAAAGACGCGAGCGGGAATGCGCTTACGGGACGACTTCAAAGCGCATTTGCCGGAAATGGGAGTCCAGCGTCAATGCCCGACGAATCCGTAACTCTCGCATCACGACGAAACTGCAACAATCGGTAAAGGAGAAGTCCTTGTCCCGATAGCGGAAGAAGAGCGCTCGCGCCCGGTCTCGTCGCGGTTCGTCAATGGACTCGATCCGTAGTCGAGCCGAGCCGTCGATTTGCAGCCACCACGCTTCAGCGGCGTCGAGCCCGAGGCGGAACCGGATCGTGGTCAGCGTCTCGTCGATCACATAGTCCGTTGTCGTCAGCATGCCGCCGGCCGACAACCATTCATCCCGAGCTTCCCGCACGGCCGACCCCGCCTTGTCGCTGCGATCCGCCACCGCGACCCATGCAGCCGTATCGACGAACATGTGCCTCACCGGTACAGCACCTCGTCATGCCGCGCAGCAGCGTCCCCCGATTCGGACGCACCCACAGCCGGGGCCTGGTACAGCGTATCCGATTCCAGCGGGATACTGTCGAGCGGAGGACTGTCAACCGGGACAATGTCAAAAGCCGGGCGACTTCTATACAGAACGGTAAACCGTTCCCCATGCCGCACTTTTTCGACGACATCCTGCAACCGCTCTCGGAGTTGTTTCGCACTGATTATCTCTGGCATCAGGTCACCCCCAGAAGTTTAACTCAAGTTAATCTCTTTTTGATATCGGGTCAAACTTCCAAGCTGCAGACGTCACATCCCGCGCTATTCATCAGTCATCTCATGGTCTCCTCGAACGCAACACCCAACTGTCCACGGATTTCATTACCCGAAGCCGGGCTCGCTTCCAGACGGCCATGCAATGCTATCAGTGGCCCCGTAGGTCAGGGTAGCGAAGCGTAACCTGACATCCTCGTTATGCGCTGGCACACTCAAAGATATGAGCAACCTCAAGGATGAAAGTGTATCGATTCAGAGGGCGCTGGAATGTTCGATGAGGACAGAAATTGTCGCATTACGCTAGGCTAATCCGACCTACGGGATGTTGCATCCCGGTGCGTTGGATGAAGCACCAGTATGCGTGTGTTTTCTGCGGATAACTTCGTATTATTCGCGACTTAAAACAAAAAGAGCCAGGAATACTACTCCGATGATCAATAGCCCTTGGCTTTTGTCCTGCTTGATACGCTGGGCTATAGAAGCAATCTCCCTTTGCAATTCGCCCACAGTTTGTTTCCCACTCATATCGATAGCCTGTACACCGTTTGCCCAGCCCGGCAGTTCACTTGGAGCCATATCCCAAACAATGGGGATGAGATTTTTCGCGTTATGCAACGTAGCGCCAATCTCTTGATTGACAAACTCCGAAGAGCACGCGGCACGACTTGCCAATAGAATAACCCATTTACTGTTCCTCAGATTTTCCATAATTTCCTTTGACCAGTCCTGACCCGGCTGGAGAGAAACCGAAGCCATAAATGCAGTGATTGTGTGCTTCTCCAATTCACTATAGACAGATTTCGCAAATTCCTGGTCTGTACTCGAATAGCTGATGAAACAATCGGGCATTATTTACCTCCAATTCAGCGAATTTAATGACATTTAGCCTAGTGAAGAGTGAGAAATTCGCAATTTTCAGGCTCAGCCTACCGGAAATTTTCGTTGCATTTTCTCCGCTTCGACAAGCTTGACGCGCTCTACTTCGGGTTCATCTAATTCACATTAATCTTTGAGGCGTTGCATTCGTGTGCAACAGGCTCTAACGCAGACGGTCGGCATAGTTGACCAAACGGCGGCGGATTTCGGGCTTGGGAAGACGACAGCGTGGATGTTGCGATATGGCGGTCAAGCCATCGTACAATTCCCGGATGCTCACCACGGCAGTGTCGTGCATCACGTCAAGAAGCCAAAGTACGCCGTGGCACTCAACCGCCTCGTCGGTCGCAAGTTGACCAAGCGCACTGTCACCGCTCAACAGGATCCAAGAATGGATTTGCGCGAGGGCGAGGGCAAAGCAATCGGGAAGAGAAAGGGCGGGCATTCGCTTCCGGTAGGCCAGAGCAAGGCTTACACCCTCGCCATCCAATGCCTCGACGACGAGGCCAAGCCGTATCAAGTCCTCTCCACCCCAGTTCTTCAATTCGCGCTCATAGAGCAAATCAGGGACGACAAACCGAAACGCCAAGCAGAAGCTGGCCTCCAGCAGGGACCCGCGTTTGAGATCAATCAGAACGGAGGTATCGGAGACCAGTACCTGCTGCATGAGACTCAGTCCTCAGCCTCCTTACGTTCAACAGCCGGCGGTTTCTCCATCCGCTGATTCAAATCCTGCACGGAGATGTTGAGCAGTTCCGCCGCCTTGGCTTCGGAGATGGCTCCCTCGGCAAGAGCACGGAACGTGAGGCGCTTGAAACGCTTCGGCTCCTCGCCTTTTTTCCACGCGAGTGGTTCCTCGTAGGGTGGGCTTCTCCACCCGAACCGATCGAAGTCGTTGAACAGCCGCTGGAACAGAGCCACACTGAAAATGCCAAGGTCTTTGCAGCGATACGTGATCGCCTGAACACTCACGCCAAAGAGTTGCTTCAACTCGAAAAGTTCTCCCCAACCGATCGCCTTGCGGTGTTTCCCGATCTCCGCCCACAGGGCGTCAGCAGGCATCAGGAAGGCGCCGGCGAAGCGGTGCGCAGCTTTCTCCTCGTCCAACTTGGCCGCCACGTCCATGACCATGTGCCCAAGCTCATCGGCCAGCGTGAAGCGCTGACGCTCCCCCCATTCCTTGCGGTTCACCACAATGACAGGCACAGTACCTTTCCCTGCGCGGCGGACGTGCGCCGTCAGACCGTCGATAGTCGTCAGATTTACGGAAAGAACTTTGATCCCCTGCTCTTCCAGCAACTCGACGAGGTTCGGGATCGGGTCGTTGCCAAGGCCCCAATGATCCCGCAGGCTTCGGGCGGCGAGGTCGGCCTCCGAAACGTCACGCTTGACGGGGTAGGGCGCCTCACGCGGACTGTGCCATTCGACACTCGGAAGATGGAGCAACTCCTCGATCATGAGGTACTGCGCCAGAAGGTGCAGGACCTTGGCCTCGACCTGGGATTCTTCCCGCCTGCTCGTGGGCTTTTTCTTCCTGAACTCCACCTCTTCAAGGACCATTTCCTGGTCGCCGACCAGATAGTCCACCGAGACATCAAGCGCGTCGGCGAGCGCGATCAGGACACCCGAACCAGGCATCGATTCGTTGCGCTCGTATTTCCCGATTGCCTGGGCCGTCACGCGGTTTCCAATTTTCTTCTCTAAAGCTCTAAGCGAAAGACCAGCGGCAGAACGGGAAAGCTTAAGCCTTTGTCTTATAATGACTTTTTCCATATCTATTAGATTTACAAAAGTATTATTTCTTGTTAGTTTTGTAAAGTAGAAATGTTGAAATCTAGAGTGCTTTGCAGAAAATTGCAGCAGTCGAGTGGTGATGTCGATTGTAAAAATCTTCTCTGCTAGAGTGTAGATGCCGGGGAGAAATCGTTTTAGAGGTATGCCGCAGCAATTTGCGAGAAAGGCAAGCACTTGTACATGGAGCACTGTCTGAAAGAGTATATACTAGGTGACTGGCATAGACTCATTGAACAAATGACGGATTCGGGAGGCCATTGCTTAGTTTTATGCCAATGACGGTTGAGCTTCATCACCTTCGGCGGCCGCAGACATTTTCTCTGTCCCTGACCAAGCCGGCAGCGCAACGCGCTGGAGCGCGGCCCGACCAGCCTCAATCGGGATCAGATATCCGTGTCGCCGGAGGGCTCGGAGTCGCCGCTACGTGTCCGCAGGTCGATGATGCTCCGTGCGCTTGTCTGCGGCCGACCGGATGTCCGTTTTCGAAAAGTCACCGCCTTTGAACAGAAGTGGGACGGCCAGATGCTTGGCCAAGGCGTAAGAAAAACAGTCGCCATAGTTCAGGGCCGCTCCACGACCGCCGACCTTCCCGTATCTCCGGTAGGCATCGAAGGCGAGGTCGGCGATATGAGGGGAGACCTCCATGACGATCATGCGGCTCTTGAGAAGGAAGGCATCCAACGCCAGGACTGCGCTGTCGCCGGATCGGGCAAACAGAACCATCCGGGTCTCGAGCAGGCTGGCGGCACTGACATAGGTGGCCGTCGCCGCTTCGATCAATTCATTGAAACGGCGGCGTTCCGGTTCGTTTTGCATGATGGCGATGAGTGCCGATGTGTCGACCACCATCAGACCGGCAGGCCTCGTTTGTCATACCCGATGATCCGTTCCGCACTCCGCCTGTCGCGGCGAGGCAGATTCGCGCAATGCAGAGCAATGTGATCCAGTTCATCGGCAAGCCGGATGGCACGCCGGGTTTTTTCCACCTGCGCCAGTCTTTCCTGGACGGCTTGTTTGACGGCTTGGGTCAACGATTCTCCGGTCAGGCTTGCGAGCCGTTTGGTCAAGGCTTGCGTGTCTGCATCTTTGATATTCAGTGGCATCGATAAATCCTCCATGGATCAATATACGGAGGAATGAAGGAAAAATCAACCTGAGCGTCTCACGCACCGCAAGCTCCGGATGGCTGAACGTCACCTGCACCTCTATCGCAATAGAGCCTCCGCCAGAATCGCTTTCAATTGGTCGCGTAGCGACGCTGTCTCGGCCTCCGTGGCGGCCAGTTTCGCCAGCAGTTCTTCCGGGTCGCCGTGGTCGTCCTCGGCCGTGTGCGGGTTCTTGATGTCGAGGTTGTAACCGCGCGACTTAATCTCTTCAGCGGTCACCTTCCAGGCGCGTTCGGTTTCTTTGCGGCCTTTGCGTTCTGCGCCGCCCCACCAGTCGATGCAGGGTTGCAGATGTTCCAGTTTGATGGGCTTGGTCATGGAATAGGCTTTCTGGCCTTCGGGGACGCGGTGTTCGTAGAACCAGATTTCCTTGGTCCGCTCGCCTTTCTCGAAGAAGAGCAGGTTGGTGCCGATGGAGGCGTAGGGCCTGAACACGGAGTTGGGGAGGCGGACGATGGTGTGCAGGTTGCACTCTTCCATCAGGTGTTCCTTGAGCCGTGTCTTGACGCCTTCGCCGAACAGCGAGCCGTCGGGCAGGACGACTGCGGCGCGCCCGCCCGGTTTCAACAACCGGACGATCAGGGCAAGAAACAGGTCTGCGGTTTCCCTGGTTCGGAAATGCTGGGGGAAGTTGCTTTCAATGCCGTCTTCTTCCTTGCCGCCAAAGGGCGGGTTGGTCAGCACGACGTCCACCCGGTCTTTCTTCTCCCAGCCGATGTAGGGCCGCGCCAGGGTGTTGTCGTGGCGCACGAAGCCGGGGTCCTCGATGCCATGCAGCAACATGTTGGTGACGCACAGCATGTGCGGCAGTTGTTTTTTCTCGACGGCGCGTAGTGCGGCTTGCATTTTCCGTTCGTCCTTGGGTCGCTTGACGTAACGGTCGCGCATGTGGCGTAGCGAACAGGTCAGGAAGCCGCCTGTGCCACAGGCAGGGTCGAACAGGGTTTCGCCGGGTTTGGGGTCGATGCGGTCGGCCATGAAGGCGGTGACGGCGCGCGGCGTGTAGTACTCGCCGGCATTTCCTGCGGATTGCAGGTCGTTGAGGATTTGTTCGTAGATGTCGCCGAAGTGCTGGCGCTCGGTCAGGTTGTTGAAGTCGACGCCGTTGATCTTGTTGACGACCTGGCGCATCAATTGGCCGGACTTCATGTAGTTGAAGGCGTCCTCGAACACGGCGCGCACCACGCGGCCACGGTCTCCCGGTTGGCCGGTCGGCCGGAGATTCTTCAGGGCCGGGAACAGGTCGTTGTTGATGAAGGCGAGTAAGGCGTCGCCGGTTATACCCTCGGGGTCGGCTGCCCAGACGCGCCACCAGAACCGCGCCGGGATCGGCGATTTATAGCCTGCCTGCATCAACTCCAATTCCTGGTCCTGATCGTCGATGATCTTGAGGAAGAACATCCAGCACAACTGGCTGATGCGTTGGGCGTCACCGTCCACGCCGGAGTCCTGACGCATGATGTCCTGAATGGATTTGACGAGGGTGCGGACGGACACGGGCTACGCGGTCTCCTGGTAGAGTGCGGCTTGCAGGTCGTGGACCGCGGCCACGAATTTGTCCTTGCCGCCGAAGGCGTTGATCAACTGCACCGGGGTGCCGAGTTCGGTCAACGGCGGGATGCGCAGCACGCTGACGTCATCCAGGTTGAACACCCCTTGGTCAGCGTATTTGGCAAGCAGGGCGTCGAGTACGGCGCGGGCCTGTTCCCCGTATTTGTTGAACACGTCGCGCTTCTTGACGTTCGCGGCACGCTCACGGCGGGTCAGCGGCTTGGCGTCAAAGGCGACGTGGCAGATGAGATCGAAGGGATCGAGGTCCCTGCCCAGTTCCTCGGCGATGGCGTCGAGCACCAAGCCCTCGGCCTCCAGTTCTTCAACAATTGCCTGCTTGCGCTCTGCCGTCTTCCATCGCCGAAGGAAGTCGTCGAGGCTGGCGAAACGTTTTTTCAGGGCTTTCCTGGTGAAGTCGCGCAAGGACTCGGTAACCAGCTTGCCGTATTCGTCCAGATATTCCACCCGCTCGGCGATCACTGTGGCGTCGATACCGTCCACGTACACTTTGCTCGGGCTATCGACGGGATACGGCGTGGGCGGGACATAGACGATAGTCTCATCCTCCCCGGGTTCCGGGGGGATGGGATCGTCGGCATCGTCCCGGGGTGGCACGGCGTCAGGCGGCACGATGGAATCGCCTTCGCCCGGCTCGTAAATCTGGACCGGTTCCCCGTCGAAATCCGGGTCGGCGAAGTGGTTGGTCGCACCACGAAAATCCATCAGGGTGAAGTAGAACTTGTGTGTGTCGTCGTGCACGCGGGTGCCGCGTCCGACAATCTGCTTGAATTCGGTCATGGAGCCGACTTCACGGTCGAGCACGATTAGCCTGCACGTTTGCACATCGACACCCGTGGACAGCAGCCGAGAGGTGGTGACCAGCACGGGGTATTTGGATTCCGGGTCGATGAAGTTGTCCAACTCCGCCTGGCCTTCGGCGTCGTCGCCGGTGATGCGCATCACGTAGCGGTGGTTTTGGTTTACCAGTTCGGCGTTCTCGTTGATGAGCGCCTGGCGCATGCGCGTGGCGTGCTCCTGGTCGACGCAGAAGATGATTGCCTTCTGGAAGCAATCGCCGCTTTCCTTCAGGAATTCCGACACCTTTCGGGCGACGACGTTGGTCCGGCCGTCCAGCACCAGGTTCCGGTCGAAGTCCCTGGTATTGTAGATGCGGTCCTCGACTTCTTCCCCACGCCGGTCGCGTTGGCCTTTTTCCGGCCGGTAGCCTGCTACGTCGCGGTCTATATGGACCTTGATGACTTTGTATGGGGCGAGGAAGCCGTCGCTGATGCCCTGTTTCAGGGAGTAGGAGTAGACCGGCTCACCGAAGTAATGGATGTTGGACACGTAGCGAGTTTCCTTGGGCGTGGCGGTGAGACCGATCTGCGTGGCCGTGGTGAAGTATTCCAGGATTTCCCGCCAAGCCGAGTCCTCGGCGGCACTACCGCGGTGGCATTCGTCGACCACGATGAGGTCGAAGAAGGTGGGTGAAAAGTCGCGGAATATTTTCTGATGTTCTTCCGGTCCGGTGATTGCCTGATACAGGCTGAGATAGACCTCGTACGCGGTGTCGATGCGCCGTTTCTTATCAACGGCGGTGGTCAGATCTTCTGACAAGCCGTCGTCGCGCTCGATGGTCTTCGCTTTGGTCGAGAGCTTGGCCATAGCCGGACCAAAGGGCCGGAAGTCATTGACCATCGTTTGGTCCACGAGCACGTTGCGATCAGCCAGGAACAGGATTCGTTTCTTGCGGCCCGCCTTCCACAGCCGCCAGATGATCTGAAACGCGGTATAGGTCTTGCCCGTTCCCGTGGCCATGACGAGCAGGACGCGGTTGTCTCCCTTGGCGATGGCTTCCATGGCGGCGTTGATGGCATTGACCTGGTAGTAGCGCGGGGTTTTGCCGCTGCCATCGTCAAAATAATCCTGAAGGACGATTGTCTCTTCCTCGGAGGTCAGGCCTTTCCACGCGCAATAGCGTGCCCACAGGTGTTCCGGCGACGGGAAAGCATCGAGGCTGAGCGTGGTTTCTTTTTCAACGCCGGCGCCGGTCCGGTCATGGAAGACGAACCCGTCACCGTTGGAGGAGAAGACGAAGGGAACTTGCAACGTGTCGGCATAATCAAGGGCCTGTTGCATGCCGGCGCCGATGGCATGAATATTATCCTTGGCTTCGATCACCGCAATGGGGACGTTGGGCTTGTAAGAGAGGACGTAGTCGGCCCGCTTGGCCTTGCCCCTGCTGACCAGCTTGCCGCGCACGATGATGCGGCCCTTGGTGAAGCTGAACTCTTCGCGGATTTGCGTCATCTCGTCCCATCCGGCCTTGCGCAAGGCCGGGGTGATGAACTTGGTGCAGATGTCGCGCTCGCTCAGGCTTTTCTTGTTCATGAGCGCACAATTTTATATGTTGTGTTCAGGTTGCACAATGCACTGCCTGGAGCCGCTACTCCCCGATGAGATCCCCGATCAGGTCGGGGGATGACAGAGGGGAGGGATAGATAGTTCCTTCACTTCGTTCAGGACAGGCGCTTCGCTTGGAATGGGGATAATGACTCATCCGTCACGCACTTTCCCACCTCCGTTGCAGCGGGTATAATTTCACCAATACAAATCCACCTTCACGGAAGGAGTCAGAAGCATGAAACGTATGCTGAGTAGTGTTCTGATGGCAATCCTGTTCTCCGGCGCGGCCCTCGCGGCAACGCTCCCCCCGCATACCGCCGAGATCGGCAAGGGGGTGTATAGCTTCGGGAACCCGGCGAATGCCTATTTTTCGATGTTTGTGGTGACGGACGAGGGGGTCATCGCGATCGAATCAGTGAATACGAACCATGCGACGGACATGGTCAAGGCCATCAAGGCGGTCACGGATCAGCCGATTCGGTATCTCTTGCACAGCCACAATCACTGGGATCATGCGAGTGGCGGTCAAGTGTTTCATGATGCCGGAGCGACCGTGATGGCCCATGAGGAGGCCTATCGATGGATGAAGGCGAACCCCGGTCCGGACATGATGGTGCCCGACGAAAGTTGGGCGGGCAATCGCAAAGACATCACCCTGGGCGGCACCGTCCTGGAATTGCATTATCTGGGCATGAATCATGGGCTGGGCATGACTGTCTTTCTCCTGCCCAAGGAAAAAATCGCCTATATCGCCGACCTGGTCGATCCGCACGCGGTCCTGTTTAACATTGTGCCGGATTTCAACGTCAAGGAATGGGAGCGATCCCTGAAAGAAATCGAGCAAATGGATTTCGACAAGGCACTCTATGCGCACAGCGGGAAAGCGCAACCGTTACAAGGCGGTACCAAGCAGGAGGTAAGAGAGTATATCCAATTCGTTCAGGATATCCGCGGCGCCATTTACGCGGAATTTGAGAAAGGGACGAACTGGATGGAGATCCCGAATGCCGTGAAGCTGCCTCAATATAAAGACTGGTGGATGTATGAAGAATGGTTGCCCATGAACGTGTGGCGCATTCTCCTGGATGACTCGATGGGCCCGTTTCCCTGGCGACCAAACCCGTAGACGTTCTTCCCCTCACCCCAGCCCTCTCCCTCCAGGGCAGAGAGTGTGCGGGGGCAGAGCCAAGACCTGTTAGGGTAAGTACTTTCAGCATGAACACCCCGTTCCAAGCATCCTGCGACCGGATTTTGACGCCCCTGTTTGAGGCCTTGACCGCTCCGGGGGCTCAACCCTTGGTGCTTGGGCCACATGGCCCCGGCCTTGCGTTCATCCTCAGCCTGTTGAGGACGACGGAGCAGCGTGACGAGACGCCGGCCGCCGCTGGATCGTTCCAAGGAGTCATTCCCTCCAACTGGCTCATTCTGGCGCCGACCCAGGAAGAGGCGGAATCGTTATGCCAGGACGTGGCGTTTTTCTTTGATTTCTTCAACCTCCCTGCCGACTCGCTGGCATTTTTCCCGGACCGGGGCCAAGCCCCGTATGAAGCCGGTTCCCCGTCCATCGATCTCGTGACACAACGCATGCGGACCTTGTTTCACCTTCAAACCCATCGCCCCACGGTGGTCATCACGACACCGCAGGCCGCCTTACAGTACCTGGTCCCTCAGTCCGTGTTCGCTCAATCGTGTTTGACCCTCAAGGTGGGCGGTGTCATTGAACGGGAATCGTTGCTTCGCCATTTGCTGCGGACCGGCTATCGGCGCGTGTCCGTGGTGGACATTCCCGGAGAATTCAGTATTCGCGGCGGCATCGTCGATATCTTTTCCACCGGTGCAAGCGAGCCCTACCGGATCGAGTTTTTGGGCGATACCGTCGAGTCCACCCGCCGGTTCGATCCGGGCACGCAAGAATCCATCGAATCCGTTCTCTCCTCGGTTCTCCTTCCTGCCCGGGAATACCTGCTCCCCGACGAATCCGACTCCTCGCTTGCCGAGATCCCGCCGGACGCCGAATGGCGGTTGCCGGATAGGTATCCGTCCATGGCCACCCTGTTGGATTACTTCCCGGTTTCACCATTCGTGGTGCTGGATCGTCCCGTCACCTTGGCGCAGCACGCACGGGAGTGGGAAGAACGGCTCCGTGCGGCATGGGAAGAACACGACGCAACGGGGACCACCGTTCCGTATCCCGATCCCTCTCAACAGTCCATCGGCTGGGATGAGTTCTTGTCGTGCCTTGGTCCATCGCTGGCCTTTGACGTCGTCTCGCCCGTTGAAGACTCCTGGAACCCGGTCATCTCCCTTCCGTTCCAGTCGGCCCGGAGCGTGGGGTTGGGGCTCCGCGGAACCTCCTTTACCGAGACCCTGACGATCCTGGAACGGCTACGTGGTGAAGGACCGGTGGTGGTGGTCGTGCGTTCCTCCGGACAAGTCGGGCGTTTGTCCGGGTTGTTCACCGAACACCATGCTCCCGTGACCGAACGGAATCCGTTCCCGCACGCGCTTCTTCCTCGAACGCCGTTTTATATCCTGCAAGGGTTTCTGTCGTCGGGGTTCGCGGTGCCGTCGTTTCCGTTCACGGTAGTCACCGAAGAGGATTTGTTCGCCAAGATTGCCCGGCATCGTCCCCAACCCAAAAGCAAGACCGCGACCTTCCTGTCCTCGCTGGACGATTTGAACGCCGGGGATTACGTGGTCCACGTGCAACATGGAATCGGCCGGTACAAGGGGCTTCGGCGCTTGTCCGTGCAGGGCTTTGAAAGCGACTACCTCATTCTGGAATTTGCCGGACGGGATACCCTCTACGTGCCTCTCGACCGGTTGAACCAAGTCCAAAAATACCGGGGCAGCGATCACGTGAGGCCGACCCTCGACAAATTGGGGGGCACCGCGTGGGCCAAGACCAAGGCGCGCGTCAAAAAAGCCATTGAAGACATGACCGACGAACTCGTCGGGTTGTACGCCGACCGGGAAGTCGTCACGCGCCACCCGTACCAGGAGGACGGCACCCTGTCCCATGAATTCGACGCGGCGTTCGATTATGAAGAAACCCCCGACCAACTCAAGGCCATCGACGACATTCAACGGGACCTCCGGCTAGCCAAACCCATGGACCGGCTGGTGTGCGGGGACGTGGGGTATGGAAAAACCGAAGTGGCGATGCGGGCGGCGTTCCAGGCCGTCCAGGATAACCGGCAGGTGGCGGTGCTGGTTCCCACCACTCTCCTGGCTCAACAACACGCGGAAACGTTTACGCGCCGGTTTGCGCCGTTTCCCATTCACGTGGGGACGCTCTCGCGGTTTCAGAGTCCCAAGGAGGTCAAAGCGTTGTTGTCCGACCTCGCGTCGGGCGTCGTGGATATCGTCATCGGGACCCACCGGCTCCTTCACAAGAATGTGCAGTTCAAGAACCTGGGCCTGGTCATCATCGACGAAGAGCAATGGTTCGGCGTTCGTCATAAGGAACGCCTCAAACAACTTCGCACGCAAGTGGACGTATTGACGCTTACGGCCACCCCCATCCCGCGCACGCTGCAAATGGCGTTTTCCGGAGTCCGGGACCTGTCGGTCATCGACACGCCCCCGGCCGGCCGCCTGGCCATCCGCACGCAGGTGGTCCGGTTCAATGCCAACCTGATCCGGGACGCGGTCCGCCGGGAACTGGCGAGACAAGGGCAGGTGTTTTACGTACACAACCGGGTCGAAACCATTGAGCGGACGGCTGCCTGGCTCCGGGAACTCGTGCCCGAAGCCCGTCTGGTCATGGCCCATGGGCAGATGAACGAACACGTACTCGAAGGCGTCATGTTGAAGTTCTTCCACGGCGAGGCGGATATCCTGGTCTCGACCTCGATTATTCAATCGGGGTTGGACGTGCCGCGCGCCAATACCATTCTCGTGGACCGGGCCGATCTGTTCGGCCTGGCTCAACTCTATCAACTGCGGGGACGGGTCGGTCGCGCCGGGGATCAGGCGTATGCGTATTTCTTCTTCCCCAACGAAGAGATTCTGAGTACCGATGCCCAACGGCGGCTCCTGGCCATCCAGGAATTTGCGGACCTGGGCTCGGGGTTTCGCATTGCCGCCGCGGACCTAGAGATTCGAGGCGCCGGCAACCTCCTCGGCAAACAACAATCCGGTAACCTTGCCGCAGTGGGATTTGATCTGTATATGCAGATGGTGGAAGAAGCCGTGCAACAGCGCAAAGGTGAGCCCGTGGAAGAAGAGGTCGAGCCGACGTTGCACGTGCCCGTGTCGGCCTTTATCCCCGACGACTACGTCGAGGACGGCCATCAACGCTTGTCCTTGTATAAGCGGCTCTCGGCCAGTCAGAAGGTCGGCGACCTCGCGCTGCTCCATGAGGAGACGCAGGACAGGTATGGGACACCGCCCGAACCGGTGGAGCAGTTGTTTGAAGTGATGCAAATTCGGCTGCTCGCCAAGAAACTGAAAGTGGAGTCGCTGGAAGCCACGAATGACACCGTGACCATGACCTTTGCGCCCAACGCCGTGATTGCTCAAGAGAGTCTCGATTGGTTACGGCACTATGCCGAGGGTCGCCTCCAATTCCTCTCACCGGTTTCCTTTGCCGTCGAGACGGACCTGGACGATTGGCCGTCCGTGGTGTCCGTCCTGACGACGATGTTGAACGGCTTGTTGGATGCTTCACCGGAACCCGTGACCTCTTCCATCTCATGACGCCACCACTTCACCAGTACCGCTCTGCATCCCACTCTTGCCGGCGCGCGCAGGCCCGGCGCGCGTTCAGGACGATGGCCACACTGCCAATCGCCCTGTGCGTGGTCGCGTGGCTGGCCCCGGTCGTGCCCGCCCAAGCCCCGATACAGGATGCCGGGAGCAAGCCGGTGGCGGATGGGATCGCCGCCATCGTCAATACGGAGATCATTACGGTTTCCGAAGTCCAAACGGAAATGGGGGATGAAATCTTTCGCCTGAAAGCCCGGTATGATGGAGACGAACTCACGGAGCATCTCTCTCAGAAACGCTATGAAGTCTTGAACCGGATGATCGAACACAAGCTCCAACTCCAGGAAGCCAAGGAAAAGCAAATTTCGATCAGCGACGAAGAATTGGAACAAGTGTGGGAACAAGCGCGCAGAAACCCCGGCGGGTTCCCGTCCGCGGCCATTCAATCAAAGGCCGCCCTGCGCGAGGAAATGATGGTCCGCCGTGTCAGGGATATGGAAACCCGGCGAGGCCTTTTCGTCTCTCCTGAAGATATTCGCGCCTACTATAAAGAGCAGCAACCGCTCTTTACGTCTCCCCATGCACACCACATCCGACAGATTCTCCTTTTACCGAAGCTGGGTGAAAACATGGAGACGCTGAAAGCTCGGGCTGAGATCCTGATGAGTCAACTCGACGAGGGCCGGACCTTCGAGCAATTGGCCGAGCTCTTTTCCGATGGATCCGAAAGCGTCATGGGGGGCGATCTGGGATTCGTGACGAAAAATGAATTATTGCCGCCTTTGCGCGACGCCTTGCACAAGATCTCTCCCGGGGAGGTCACTCCGTTGATTGAAACGGAAATCGGGATTCATATTCTCCGGCTCGAGGAGAGCCGGCCCGGAGTCACGGAGCCGTTCGAGAAAGTGAAAGACGCGATTGAGAGCCGGTTGTATCAAGAGAAACTCCAGAAATCCCATGACGCGTGGATGTCATCGCTGAAAGACAAGGCCTACATCGAAATCCGTTCCTTACTTCCGTCCTAGTCCGCATCTCTCGCCGATTCCAGCCTGAGCGCGTTTCGTAGAATTGTAAATGTTCAGTCATTCCCTTCGACAGGCTCAGGACAGGCGTGGACAGCATGATGTGCTGACTATCGTCCCCCTCTTCTAGCGGCGCCATCTCATGGCGCGATCTTTCAGGCGGCCTTTCTTAGTGGAATGAGACGCCGCAGCTACGACGGCGGAGGGGCCGGGCCGCATGAGATGCGGCCCCTACAACTGCAAACCAAAACAAAACCCTGGCTCCCCGATCGGAGTCGGGATTGTAAATGTTCAGTCATTCATTGACACGTTCCGCGGTCTCCTTCTGTGCCTCAGTGCCCCGCCTTTGTAAGGAGGGGCAAGGGGAGGTAGAAGATGTGGCAGGAACAGCGCAACCCTGTGCCCCATGGACACGTGGCTCTACCCCACCCGCATTCCCTCTCCGGAAATGCGCCCCCTTACAAAGGGGAGGGAAAAGAAAGCCCTTCTTTCTGGTTCCCACTTTGTGGGCAGTTCCTCAGTCTGTCAACGAATGACTGAACACCTACAAGGATGACAGACGAGGCGCATTTTAGGTGTATTTTGGTGTATAAATAGCTCTGTTTTACCGCATTTATGACTACTTTTGGTGCACTTTTGTTGCAGATTTGCGCCATATGGCGTCACTTCGGATGCGAGGTCGAGGCATTTGACATGAGGAGGTTGCAGGCATCCGCAAGGCTGGGGAGCACGGTCGCGCGAACCCGGTCCGGTGCGAACAGGGCATCGAGTTCCTCCCAAGCGGCGAATTTGGCGTCCAGATACGATCCCAGCAACTTGAACGTGGGTGGTACGCTGTCCACACGTGTCACGCTGATCACCGGATTATCGAAGAAATTCTGAATGAAGCCGGTTTGCGTCAACTGCACGCTTTCCAAGGCCCTAGTCCCGGCAGACCGCCGGATTCTCCTGATCGCGTATTCCCGCTCGCGCCAGACAATATACTCCTGATTGCGCAGATACGGGGGGTAATCCCCGCCTTCGATCTCCTGCCAATCGGGAGGCAAGGGGTCTCCATGAAACCCGTCCTGCAATACAATCAGCCCGCCCTGTGTATCCCAAACCCTAAACAAGTCATTCAGGCGGCCTTTTCGTTCGTCAGACCCGGCCCGTTCGCAAATTTGGCCGTAAGAGCCGGTGGGATCGTCGATCATCCGTTTCATGTAGATCTCCAAACGCGGCCTGTCCTCTTCTCTAAAGAGAAGCAAGGCGGCCTGCTGGCCCTCTTCGATTTCCGGTGACACAGCGACCCAGACGACGAACGCGTCTCCCCTGGACGTTCCCCGGTATTCCCCTGCCAAGCCGTCAAATGTCCCGGCCGTGTGTCCATCGGCCGCCGACCCACGTTGCGCGGCACTTACACGCCCATCACCGGGTTGACCCTGTGCGTGACAGGCGGTCAACAAGACGAGCAAGACGGCGATGCCAAACGGTAAGCCCCGGCAGCCTGAACGTCTGCGCGTGCCGCGGTTCCCTTCAGAGCCAATCCCAATGGCAACTCTTAAACAATTCATAAGGGCAAACTTGGCATTCAACCGGCAGGCCAGCGCAAATTAGCGGGAAGCGTCTGCTAAATGGAGGAACTCGTGGGTTCGGCAGAAGGGGTCCTATATTCCCTGAAGACAGCGAACAAGTCAGCGAAGGTCTTTGGCTGGTACTTTTCGAACCCCGTATCATCCACAAAAACAAAGCCGAAATCCGTTTCAGTCTGCACCTTGTTGATGTCCGCGCACCATTGGCGGAGGCGGTCCATCTTTAATGGCACATCCAAGTCTTGCTGCCCTTTGGTTTCCACAATCACTACGCGACCGTCGGTCAATTTTACAATGAAATCCGGGTAGTAATTCGAGATGTCACCGTCGGCTTTGACGTAATCCAATTTGAAATTCACCGCCAGATAGTTTTTCGCGTAGGACACCACGTCGTCGCATTGCTCAAGAAAATGGGTAAATTGTAACTCAAAACGGCTGTCACCAATGATCCGGTTGAACACCGACTTTTTCGGCATCATGTAGCTTTGATTTTTCACCACAAAGGGCCGCGTTCGGCGCAATTTGACGGTGTCGCGTATTTCCGCGTCCCCCTTGTCGCACACGGTCAGATCGTTGATTGCTTTCTTGAACGTTTCGATCAACGTGCTGGTCACAGCTAACTCGGAAAGGTTTCGCAGGGTGTTGGGCGCTTCCAGATCGACTGATCGGGCAAATAGCCTGTCCTGTATGAAACTCTTGACCTTACCGTAGAGCACATCGTAGCCGCTCACCAGTCGCAGTTCCTTCATTACCGTCTGCGCGAAATAGCCAATCACACTATGGTAGTCGGCAACTCCTGCGCCGTCCAGCACGGTCGTGTGGGTCACTTGGCCGGTGGTGATGTCCTTGAACACAATCTCGCGTTGTTCTTCCTTGCTGAACTTCAGGTATTCACAGGTTTGAAACTCCATCGCGCCGACATCGAGATCGGTCAAGTTCTTGTATTCCCGATAAACGCGAGGCGTCAGTACTGGAATCTCAATATCCAGTGCCCCAAGATCTTTGTTCTTATTCTCCTGATCAACCTCTACCACTAACGGAGTCTTCGGTCCGGTGCCTTCACCCATGGCCTTGCGTTCCAATTCAACGCCTTCAGCCTGGATAGACTCAACAAATTCCATGAAAGCCTCGGTGCCCACCACGCTGACGTATTCTTCAGCATCCCCAGGATACATCCTGCGCAAGCCCCGCCCCAGCGTCTGCTCCGGCAGGATATTGCTTTTCGCCGAATAGGCGCGCAATCCGACAATCGTCGTGACGTTCCGCACGTCCCAGCCTTCCTTCAGTACCAGTACCGACACAATTGCCTTGTAGGAACTAGCCGGATCGTCGATTTCGTTCGCCTGCTTGCGCAGCTTCTCCAACTCTTCCTTCGCTTTGCCGGAGACTGCTTCGGAAACCTCTCCGTTATTCTTGGTGTGAATCGTCAATACACCGCCCTGCAGATCAGAATATCGAGTCTCCAGATATTCGGCGACCTCGTCACAATTCCTCGTGTCGTCCGTCATGACGAACAAAATCGCCTTCTTGCCCAGCTTCCGGTGCTCTTCGTCAGCTTTACGCCACTCAATCACCCCCAGATCGAGGTAGTCCGCATACTTCTCGGTAAACTTCGCGCTCTGCCGCTCCTGCAGCTTGGAACGGCTCGGGGCATCCGGCAGTACGGGATGCTTGACCACGTTCTGAGAAATCGCCTCAACCAAGGGGTAATCAGCCACGGTTTGCACAAAAATCGCCCCATTGTTGTGCTTGGGCGTGGCCGTCACGTCCACCTGCAAACTCAGGCCACCGCCCTTCTGCAGCAGCCGGTTGTGTATATCTTCTATCGACTTGAACCAAGCCATCCGCGGATCATGGATATGATGTGCCTCGTCGTTCAACACCATCAATTCGTCAATGTCGCGCACGATCATCCCCAAATCGACGCTGGAATCGGTGGTGGCGCCCGTGGGCCGCTTGCCGAGAAAGTAATCCATAGTGTTCTCGTCGTCGAACGACGGGGGGATGTCTTCACCGGAATACACCCGGTGGATATTCGTTAGGAAAATGTTTCCCGTCTGGTGCGTCACCCGCACCTCGTCTTGTTTATGCAGGGTCAACTGAAAATCGTCTTGCCAGTTGCGGCCGTCAAATCCGTTTCCGGGAATGACCGGGTCGGTGAAGAAAATCCGCAATCCCTGAAAATCCCGATAAAGACGATCCAGGACGATGATGTTGGGCGCAATCACCAGAAAGTTGCGGGACAACGCCGACGCCGATTCATAGAGCTTGTGGTAGAAACTCCACGCTAACGCCAGGCTCATCACCTTTGTTTTGCCGCTGCCCGTCGCCATTTTGATCACGTAGCGTCGCCAGGTTTCATCGAACATACCGGACGAAACGAGACTGCTGCTGTCAAAACGCATCAGGTCATACTTGTCCTTGGCACCGACCACGTCGTAGAGATAAACAATCGTCTCTATCGCCTCCCGTTGGGCGAAGTAGTATTCGAAATTGAGCATGCTGCCGTCTGCACCCGGGAGCAGATGCGGTTCCTTGAACCACCAGTTGAGCAGGCTGCGACTGGTATTGGACGCTCCCACGTAATCGCCATCGCGGAAGTCCTTTACCTTGCGCCGAAGCTCCGCCACCAGCGGCGGCATGAGCTTATCCATTGTCGTATCACGCAGGGCTTCGTCTGCCGGGAACCAGCGGCGGTCGGGGTCAAGAATCGCGTGGGGAGAATGGGGAAAGTCCGGGTGGAGGGCCATGAAGTCAATTCAGTAAATGCTGATTTGCCGTCAGAACTGGGATTCTCCGGCCTTTGAAATCGCGATCATGCGTAATCAGCGTTAGCCCTTCTCTTTTACACAATTCCGTTATCATCTGGTCATTGAAATCGGTATCGCCGGCCGCATAGGCATCAAGCAGGCTATCTATTTCCAACGCCACGAAATTGCCTTCTATACGTGAGCAGTAGTTCATTAAACGCCTGAGCTTATCAGCAATATCGCGGGCAACAGGTTTGAAATCTAGCCCGTTACGAAAGTCTTTGAATCGCTCGATCTCTGGCTTGACAAGTTTCCATTTCAGTCTCGCGTAAGTATTGATGAATTCTGAAACGACGAGAACGTCAATATAAATACGGCTTTGTGCGGCAAGAATGCGGCGAAACGCCTGGGAGTATATAGCGACTTGGTTGTCATTCAGTTTCTGTGGACCATAGACATACAGCCAGATATTGGTATCCAGAAACAGTTGGTCTTTGGATGTAAACTCGTAGTTGTTCACCGCTGTTGCCTTATACACCGTCATCCTGGTCTTCCATCGTCTCTCGAATGACTTCGTCGAATCTCGGCGGATCTTTGAAGTACTGCTTGGCTGTGTCAACCACGCGCTTCACCAGCACAAGGTCATCGGGTGCCATATCCTCAACTTGTACTAAGGAACGAATGTCATTTTCGCTGAATTTTCCGTACAGTTGACCGATTGCGGCATTCAAGAAAGCCGACGTCAAGGTGTCAACGTTATGAAATGAGAGCACCGCGCTTCGCCCTTCTTGAATGGCGGCGGCAAGGCGTTCATACACCCTCTGCCCATCGTTGGAGGCGACGCACAAAGGACTGCCCACCACCTCGAATACGGAAATTCTCACGCTATTCATAATCAATGCCTCAAAAGATGTCTTTGGCGTTCAGTTCGGACGCAAGCATATAAGAATTCTGGTCAGCCGTATTGATTTCAACGCTTGCCACTGTTCCAGGGAACGGGTGGCTTAATCGCGCGAGAGTCGTTTTTCCATTCTCTCGACACCAATAGCCGGCATCCGAAGCAATCCGAAGGCAACCTCCATTCAAGTCAATGAACTCGCATAGCAGCTTCAACCCCAGCCCGCCCGGAACATCGCCATGCTTGGTCGTGTTGTTGCCCTTGGTCGCCCAGTCAATCGCCTCTTCCGGTGAGAGATCAGACCCTACATGGTCTTGTACGTTTTGGCGTATGCCGACTCCCAGATCCGCTACCGTAAAATCAAGCCGGCTTCGTGAAGGGAAAAACTGTCCGCAACTGAAAATGCCCAATTTCGTGCGAGAATGCCAGACCGCGTTGCTGAATATCTCGAAAATACTCTCGCGGAATTTTTTCAGCAACCTCGGCGACATGGTGGGCATCTCGGAACGCTGTATAAACTCACCCTCGATATAGCCTGAGAAATAGCGGTCATCTTTAACATCAAATCGTTGATAGGAAATGGTTGTCCCCCAACGATCGGGAATTTTCACACGCCCATAGTGACTCAGAAAACCGTTTTTTGACAGAATCTTTTCCACGCTGGGAGGGAGATTAACCAACTTGACCGTGTTCAGGTTTTCTCCCAGATTGTAGAGAAGCGCGCCAATTGCCGCGCACATATCGGCATCAAACCAACTCGTTGCTTCCATGTCAATTTCAACTTCGTCCCAAAAGCATTCCCTGGTCTGTTCATGGAGGTACGCCAGTGCTTCAAAACTGTCCCGGTCGTGACGGATCGCTTGCAGAGAGCATTTCATACCGACACCTCCACAATCGTCATGGTGTCGTTGCCGAAGATATCCACGACCTTCACGGCGATCTTGCGTCGCCCAGGCGGGCATTCATGGGCGATGCTTTTGAGTTCCAATGAGCGGTCTTTTTTCGTGCGAAAACTCTGCCATTCGTTCTCGAAGATGTAGTCGCCGGTCCACTGCTCTTCCCAGACCGACAGATTCTGCTGGGCATCGCCCATCCCTTCAAGGGTCGTTTGCGCATCAGGCGAAAGTTCTTCTTTCTTGACGCGGATAAGCTCACGTTTGCTCTCGAAGTCGAAATCCACGCTCCAGTAGTCGATCCAGTCCGTCCAATGCTTGGTCAATATCTCGCGTTTCATGACACCGTTCTTATCCTTGGTCAGTTTCACAATCCGGCCTTTTTCCACCACGGTTGCGCTCCCGGACTGTTTTTTGCCTAACGTTTCTTCAGCTAGGGCGATAGAGTCCTGGGAGTAAAATACCGAAAAATCGGTCAGTTCTACGACCACTGTCGCAGGTTGGTTTTTCCTGCTCGCTTTCACGTGCGGCTTGACCTCAATGAACGCCACGTCGTGGAACACCACTTGGTTCTTCTCGACTGCCCTCTTGTCAAAGACCTCGGCGGGGATGTATTTGGGGGCGATATCAATGCCTTTGGAACGGGCCTCGTCCAGGACATGAGGAAACAACCCCATCTCGAACTCGAAACCGAGAATATCCACCTTGGTGATGTGATGCTTTCGACACTCCAGAATAATCTCTTCCACAAACAGACGGGTGACTGGCAAATTGACTGGCCCCACTGCCACAAGCCGCCCGGCCTTTTTACCGTGGAAGGTGGCAAAATGCTCTATTTTTTCTGCGCGGTAGGCTTTGAGGATCAGTTCAAGGAAGGCCGTTTCCTTCTCCTGTAACTGCTTCTGCCGTTCTTCCTCGCGCAGGTTGGGGTTGATGCCGACGAAGTGCTGGCGTTCGTACTTGCCGAGATTGAGGATTTCAAAGGCACGGTAGTCCTGGCCGTCGGCCTTCAACTGTCGCTGAACACCAATTATACGTTTGCGGGTCGTGTGGATGGCAAATTTTCCAAGATCGGTGCAAATCCACTTGCGACCCAACTTTTCCGCCACCGCCGCAGTGGTGCCAGAGCCGCAGAAAAAATCAGCGACCAAGTCGCCTTCGTTGGAGGATGCTTTTATGATGCGCTCCACAAGGGCTTCGGGTTTTTGTGTGGGGTAGTCGACACGCTCCTTGGCCTGTGGATTGACGGGCGGAATGTCATCCCAGACGGAATCCACGATATCACCTTCAACTTCATCGAGGTAGATTATTCGAGTGCCTCCCGCCGTCGGATTTACATCGTCCCTATATTTTCTTCCATTTTCATCGGTTTTCCATCTTTTCAGATATTCTGCGCTGTGAGCTTTGAATTGTGTCTTCCAAATTAACCTGTCTTGTGACTTCCGGTAAGAAATTATGTCATCGTGCTTCTGTGGAAATTTTTTTGCTGTCTTTCTCTTAAAGGAAAAATAGGCCCAAATCACCTCATTGAGAAAAAGGTTTGATCCAAAAATTTCATCTAATACCTGTCTCAGGTGCTGATTCACCCGCCAATCACAATGCACGTAAATGCTGCCATCCTCGGCCAATAAATCGTGCATCAGGACCAGCCGCTCGTAGATCATAGCGATAAAGGAATCGGTGCCTTTGCCCCAAGTGTCGCGGTAGGCGATTTCTTCGAGGATATTTGGTTTCTTGGTGAAGGTATCCTCGCCGATTTCGATGTCCATGGAAAAGTCGGCGCCCACGTCGAAAGGCGGGTCAATGTAGATCAGCTTGAGTCCGCCTTGGGCTTCGATCTCCTCGCGTAGCGGCCCGTTCTTGAGCGATGACAAAATCAGCTTGTTGTCGCCCCAGATAAGTTTGTTGGTCCAGCCCTTGAGTTGCCGCCCGCGTTCGTCCGTCGAGAACAGTCCCATTTGCATAGACGCATCAGACGGCCTTTCCGCCCGCGGTTCATCCACCTGTTCGATGGTCTGAAACGGCAGGACGATGTTACAGACTTCGTTGGTCTTGCCGTTCCAGACCAATTCCACTTCGCGCTTGTCCCCGAACAGCAAGAAGCGATACTTCTCCGGCAGTGGCTTGTCGGCCTCCAGATACCGGATAATGTCCTGTTTCTCCTGGTCTGACAATTTCAGCATGATTTATCCTTGGTAGTTCTCTTGGTCGCAGACCGCGCTTTTTGGGAAAACTTTATTAGGTGATTACACCCTGTAACTGTAGTATGAGGAAGTTTCATAGTCATAAATAGACACTGAATTACCATTCACTCGACCACTGTAATGACTCCTTGTGTGGTAGTCATAGCCGCTAAATTTAGAATTATGCATGGTTAGCGTAATGTATCTCTTATTGCCGTAGTCATAAAGATTATTGGGAGATCCAGAAACATGGCAACCTCGATCATAGTCGTAAATGTGGACATTGTTTGAGTCGACGCTACCACTAATGCTTATGGTTTTTGACCGAGAATAGTCATATACAGACGACGCATTTGCACCGCACAAATTGGCCGCAATGTAAGCGACACATGCTCTCGAATTTGAGTTCATTATAGACTCCTTTTGGATGCAACAGTAGGTTGCTATCGGAACTTCTGAAGCTCTATGAAAAATTTTTCGGGGATGTATGCCTCATAGGCATAATTCTATTCAAATAATGGTCTGTTCATCCTTGTATTGACCGCAATAACACGAACTCGAACCCAAAACGATACTTGTTGGGCTGGAATATACTCCGATCGCTTTTCATGGATATGCTGCTTCCTGAATCGTCAGCCGGGCTCTTCCCACGATTCATAACGCGCTCTCAATTCGTTCCACAGTTCCTGGCGGCCTTCGTTCGTCTTGGAGGAGTAGCCCATCACCTCTTCGTCATTTTCCACTCCCAGGGTTTGACACACCTGCACCAGGGCCGGCCGGCGCCGGCCGCGAGACAGTTTGTCGATCTTCGTGACCACGACGATGGGGCGATGCCCAAGATGAGTGAGCCATTCCAGCGTGGTCACGTCATGCGCTTCAAGCCCTCGCGCATCGACCAACTGGACCACGGCGCAGAGTTGAGCCCGTTGCGACAAATAGCGCTCGATCATCGGGCCCCATTGTTCACGAACCGACTTGGCGGCTTTGGCATAGCCGTAGCCGGGCAAATCCACGAAGAAGATCGCGGGGACCACCTTGTCACTGGTGAGCACGCGAAAGAAATTGAGCGTCTGCGTTTTTCCCGGGGTCGTACTGACCTTGGCGATGCTTTTGCGATTCAACAACGAATTGATCGCCGAGGATTTGCCCACGTTGGAGCGCCCCACGAAGGCTACCTCGGGAAGGCGCTCGTGAGGATAGTGCGCCGGCTTCATGCAACTCTTCACAAAATCCGCTGACAGAATCTTCATGCTCAGACTCACGACGACCGCGCAGGCGTCACGGCTTCCCTGACGCCCGTTTCATGGCCCGTTCCATTTCACGACCGGCTTCACGTTGTTTCACGGTTTCCCGCCGGTCGTAGTGCTTTTTCCCGCGCGCCAGTCCCAATTCGACTTTCACCACCCCGCGTTGATTGAAATACATGCGGAGCGGCACCAACGTCAGACCCTTTTGCTGAACTTTCCCGGTTAACGTCCGGATTTCTTTCTTGTGCAACAACAGCCCGCGGGGCCGCAAGGGTTCATGATTCATGATATTCCCATGACTGTATTCGCCGATGTGACAGTTATGCAGAATCGCCTTCCCTTCGGCCACCGTGGCATAGGCTTCGCGCAAATTGACCCGGCCTTCCCGAAGCGATTTCACTTCGGTGCCTTGCAGGATCAGCCCCGCTTCGATCTTTTCCTCAATCGCATAGTCGTGAAACGCCTTGCGATTGCTCCCGATCAGTTTTGTTGTCGTATCTTGAGACATGAAGGTATACCGTCTCCGCTTCGTAACTCCCTCGCCCCTTGAGGGAGAGGGCTGGGGTGAGGGGGCTCTTTTGTTCCCCTCCTTTGATGTAGGGACAGGCCTGCGTGCCTGTCCGAGGGGAGGTAGAGGCCGTGGCTAGAATGGCGAAACCCCGTGCTCCATAGACGGACGGCTCTACCCCACCCGACCTCCCCTTGCAAAGGGGAGGAAAAAGACAGCTCTTTTATACCGGCTCCCCCTCTAGTGGGCAGCGCCTTATTCTGTCAACGCCTGTCCTGAGCCTGTCGAAGGGAATGAGTGAACACTGACAATTCCTCGGCTCGTCATCAATTGACCCTACGCTTCTCCAAGCCTAGAATACCATTCCATGCACGCCTTTTCCTCCTCCCGATCGATCATCAAGGATATTTTCCAAAGCCATGGGTTTGCGGTACGCCTGTGCGAGTATCGTCTTCAAAAACAGTGGAAAGCGCTCGTGGGCGAGGTCGTGGCTTCCCATACTTGGCCCGTCCGGGTCAAGTTTCGAAAGCTGTACGTGGCCGTGGACAATTCCGTGTGGCTGCACCAGCTCCGCTATCTCAAAACCACGTTAATGGAGAACATTCAGGCGCAGATGGAAGAACTTCATTTAGAGGACATTATTTTCCGGATCGGCGAAATCCCGGAACCCCGCGAGGATGACGCCGACGGGGATACCGAGCAGACTGCCATTTCTCCCGATTTGGAGAAGACTGCCGGTGAATATACTCAATCCGTAACAGACGACGAATTGCGGGATTCCCTCACCAAAGTCATCGCCCGGGCGCTGTCACCTAGGCGACCTTCCAAATAGCATTCTGATCACTTTCCCGAATACTGGATCCCCGATCGGGTCGGGGATGACGGAAGGGGAAAAGTCTAGGGCTGGACCAGGTCGTCGAACAGGATCTGAATGTTCTGGCGTTGCTCGGGGATGGATGGGTCGGGAATGGGGCCGAGCCAGCCCTTGGTCTTGCCTTGGCTGTAGATAAATCCTCCCTTGGCCGATCGTTCGAACTCTCGCCGAAATGCCTTCTTTTCAGCGTCCAGCCGATCCCGTGTTGCCAGATAGCGCCGAAGCGTTTCGGGTTCTGTCCACTTAGGATCGGAAAACACGTACAGGACGACTTCCCGATAGAGCGTGGCCGGATCATCCGGGAACGTGGGCCGCACTTTCATGGATCGGAAGTCATGATGGGTTTCGCCGATCGTTCGGAACCGACGGATGAGGGTTTCAATGTCCGGATCGCTTGTCCACGCCGGCACGTGCACGGCCACCACCGCGCCTTCCTGGCTACCGATACTGAAGGGCGGAATGGTGCGATCGGGTCTGGACAGGAACATGCCCCCCGCAATCAGCGTGAAGCCGCCCAGTAAGACGGTCAGCCCTATTCTAACGACGGGATCGAATGGCTTTTTGGGCATGGGAAAGGCAAAGGACCCGCCCCCTCACCCCGGCCCCCGGATCAAGTCCGGCGCAAGCCTCTCTTTGTGGGGAAGGGGAGAAATAAAAAGACACTGGATCCCTGATCAGGTCGGGGATGACAGAGGGGGAAATCATGAAGACCCGTTCGTCTCCGCCGCATGGCCGGCGCCGTTGTCGCCGGCACTCTCCTCGTCGACGGCACTCTCGGCGAGTTTCGCCACGTCCACGACCCGGTCGCTTTCTTCCATGTCGATGAGACGGACTCCTTGAGCATTGCGCCCGATATCCCGGAGGGCTTCGACTTTGGTCCTGAGGATCTTGCCTTCGGACGTCATGATCATGATGTCATCGGATTCCTGCACCTGATGAAAGGAGACGGCCGACCCGTTTCGCTCGTTGACCTTGATACTGATCAACCCGCGACCCGCCCGGCCTTGCGTCCGGTATTCGGTCGCCACCGTTCGTTTCCCGAACCCCCGTTCGGTCACGGTCAGGATCGAGGCTTCGACGTGGGGCTGGATAATGACCATCCCGATCACGTGATTGGTTTCGTCCAAACGAATGCCCCGGACCCCTCGAGCGGTCCGGCCCATGGGCCGGACGTCCCGTTCCCGAAACCGGATGACCAGCCCTTCCCTGGTGCCCAGCATGATGTCGCTTTGGCCATCCGTGATTTCAACGCCAATGAGCTTGTCGCCTTCGTCCAACGTCAGGGCGATGATCCCGCCCTGCCGGGGGTTACCGTAGGCGGATAAGGTGGTCTTCTTGATGTGGCCCCTGCGGGTCGCCATCACGACGTATAAGTCGTCGGGGAATTCCCGAACCGGGAGCGTGGTCGTCACTCGTTCATCAGCGCCCAAGGCCAACAGGTTGACCATGGCCTTGCCTTTGCTGGTCCGGCCGGCTTCGGGCAGTTCATGCAGTTTGAGCCAATACACTTTTCCCGCATCGGTAAAGAACAGGATGAAGTCATGCATCGAGGCCGTGAAAATCTTTTCGACGAAATCTTGTTCCTTGACCCCCATGCCGATCTTGCCTTTTCCCCCGCGACGCTGCGCCCGGTATTCGGACACGGGATGGCGCTTGATATAGCCTTCATGGGAAATGCTGACCGCCATTTCTTCATCAGCGATCAAATCCTCAATGTTGATCTCCGCTTCTTGCGGAATGATTTGTGTCCGGCGCTCATCCTGATAGGCGTCTTTCAGTTCGACCAGCTCGTCCTTGATGACCTGTTTGACCAGGTCCTCCGACCCCAGGATGGCCTGGAGCGAGGCGATTCTGGCTTTGAGTTCTTCATACTCTTGAGAGAGTTTCTGCTGTTCGAGTTGTGTCAACCGTTGGAGCCGCATGTCCAGGATGGCCTGGGCCTGGATCTCCGACAATGGAAATTGTTGCGTGAGGCCGGTCCTGGCTTCGTCGGGCGAGGCCGCTCCCCGGATCAACGCAATCACTGCATCCAAATGCGCCAACGCGATATTGAGGCCTTCGACAATATGCGCGCGTTCTTCAGCTTTCCGTAATTCGTAGGCGGTTCGCCGGATGACCACTTCGCGCCGGTGTTCGAGAAAGGCCACCAGGATTTGTTTGAGGGTCAAAATCTCCGGCCGGTTATGCACCAGCGCGAGCATGATGACCCCGAACGTATTCTGGAGTTGGGTGTGTTTGTACAACTGATTCAGGATGACGGGCGGGAGCTCGCCTTTTTTGAGTTCAATCACGACGCGGATGCCGTCCCGGTCCGATTCGTCCCGAATATCGGAGATGCCTTCCAGCCGTTTCTCCTGCACCAACTCGGCAATTTTCTCGAGCACCTTGGCTTTGTTCACCTGGTACGGAATTTCCGTGACGATGATACTCGCCCGGTCCCGTTTCTCATCCGTTTCCACGTGCGTTTTCGCGCGGACGGTCAACAGCCCCCGCCCGTGTTCATAGGCGTCCCTGATGCCTTGGGTGCCATAGATGAAGCCGGCCGTGGGAAAATCCGGACCCGGGATCATGTCCATCAATTCCGGCAGCGTCGCGGCCGGGTTCTCGAGGACGTAGAGTAACGCGGTGACGACTTCGCCGAGATTGTGCGTGGGAATGTTGGTGGCGTAGCCGACGGCGATCCCGCCGGCGCCGTTCAGCAGCAGGTTGGGGAGTTTGGCCGGCAACACCAGCGGTTCGACGTCCGATTCATCGTACGTGGGGCCGAAATCGACGGTTTCCTTATCGATATCCGCCAGCATTTCGCCGGCCAGCTTCGTCAGCCGTGCTTCGGTATAGCGCATGGCTGCCGGCGGATCGCCGTCAACCGACCCGTAATTCCCCTGGCCGTCCACCAGGGTGTAGCGCATGTTGAAGTCCTGCGCCATGCGCACCAAGGCGTCGTAAATGGCGGAATCGCCATGGGGATGATAGTTCCCCATGATTTCGCCCACGATCTTGGCCGACTTGCGGTAGGCCCTGTTGTGAGCCAACCCCATTTGGTTCATGCCGTACAAAATGCGTCGATGCACGGGCTTCAGCCCGTCACGGACGTCGGGCAAGGCGCGGCCCACGATTACGCTCATGGCGTAATCGAGGTACGACAAGCGCATCTCGTCTTCGATGGCGACTTGGGTGAAACGTTCTTCGGTGAGCATGGTGGGGTGGGAAGCCCGGGGTTCCTGCTGCCTACACGTCCAACCGGCGGACTTCCAAGGCGTGTTGCTGAATAAAATTCCGTCGCGGCTCGACTTCGTCACCCATGAGAATGGTGAAAATTTCGTCCACGCCCGTCATGTCTTCGAGTTTCACCTGCAGCAGGGAGCGCGTCTCCGGGTTCATGGTGGTTTCCCACAGTTGCGGGGGATTCATTTCGCCCAGTCCTTTATAGCGCTGAAGATTCAATCCCTTTTTCCCCACCTCCAGGATCGCTTCGACGAGCTCATCCGTGGAGGCAAAGATGGTTTCCGCATCGTTCACCTTCATGCGATACCGGGGCCGGCCCAACCCGATGGCATTGGGCGCCAATTTCTGCAGTTCCCGAAAATCGGCGGACCCCACGAGTGCATGGTTCACTTCGAGGTTCGACACCACGCCGTTCGTCGGCATCCGGCAGACGATTTTGTTGGATTGATGTTCTTCATCTTCCACCAGATCGACGTGAACCTGGGCTTGCGGATAGGCCATGGTCAACCGTTCCTTCACTCGCTCGATCAGCTCCCGGACGGCCGGCTGGTTTTTCAGGAGTTCCCGTCCCAGGGTGGGTTCATCCACGAACGCGCGCAACAGGCCGGAGCCCTGTTTTTTCCGGCTCAATCTTCCCAGCAGTTCTTCGAACTCGATCATTTTCTTCAAGACGGGATTGAGTGTCTGCCCGCTGATAAACCCGCGATGACTGTCCATGTATACTTCGACGGCTTGTCCCGCCAGCTCGGCGAGGTAGTCATTCAGGGCCTGTTCATCCTTGAGATAGTGTTCGGATTTGCCTTTTTTCACCTTAAAAAGCGGAGGCTGCGCGATGTACACATAGCCCCGATCGATCAGTTCATGCATTTGGCGAAATAAGAACGTGAGGAGCAGGGTTCGAATGTGGCTTCCATCGACATCCGCATCCGTCATCAAAATGATTTTGTGGTACCGGGCGCGGTTCAAATCAAAGGCTTCTTTGTCATCCTTGCCTTTTTCCGCGTCATCCCGCTTGCGGCCGATACCCGTCCCCAAGGCCATAATGAGCGTGCGAATCTCTTCACTCGACAGCATTTTGTCGAACCGCGCTTTTTCGACGTTGAGGATTTTGCCTTTCAGCGGCAGGATGGCTTGAAATTTTCGATCCCTGCCTTGCTTCGCCGACCCGCCGGCCGAATCCCCTTCGACGATGAACAATTCACTCAAAGCCGGATCTTTTTCCGAGCAATCAGCGAGTTTCCCGGGCAGCGATCCACCATCCAGGGCGCTTTTCCGGCGGATGAGATCCTTGGCTTTCCGGGCGGCTTCACGTGCCCGGGCCGCGTCCGCCGCCTTGCCGATGATGCGTTTGGCCACGGCCGGATTTTCCTCGAAGTACGTCCCGAGTCCCTCATTCACGGCGACTTCGACGATTCCTTTGACTTCGCTGTTGCCCAACTTGGCTTTGGTTTGTCCCTCGAATTGCGGGGCTCGCACTTTGACGCTGACGACCGACGTGAGGCCTTCCCGCACGTCATCGCCCGTGAGCGAGTCCATGTCCTTTTTCAGGAGATCGTTCGCGCTCGCATAGGAATTGATCGTCCGGGTCAGGGCCGCCTTGAAGCCGATCAGGTGCGTGCCGCCTTCCCGCGTATTGATGTTGTTGGCGAAGGAGAAGAGGTTTTCGGCGTAGCCGTCGTTGTACTGGAGCGCGACTTCCAACATGGCGTCCGGTTTTTCAACGGAAATAAAAATTGGTTTGTGGAGCGGGGTTTTGGCTTCATTCAAATGGTCGACGAACGACACGATCCCGCCCTTGTAACAAAAGACCTGTTCCTTTTGACTTCGTTTATCGGCAAGCGAGATCGACAGCCCTTTATTGAGGAAGGCCAATTCCCGAAGGCGTTGGGCCAGCACGTCGAAACTGCAATCGACCGTCTCGAAGATCGTCTCGTCGGGTTTGAACGTAATCTTCGTGCCCCGCTTCTTGGTCACGCCCGTTACCTGAAGGGAGGCCGCCGCGGTTCCCCGATGGTAGACCTGCTCAAAGACCTGCCCGTCCTGCCAGATTTCCAACTCCAGCCATTCCGACAACGCGTTGACCACGGAGATGCCCACGCCATGGAGGCCCCCGGACACGGTGTAGGCGCCCTGCTCGAACTTTCCGCCCGCATGGAGGACGGTCAACGCGACCTCGGCCGCGGACTTGTTCTGGGTGGGATGGAGCCCCGTGGGAATGCCCCGGCCATTGTCCGTGACGGTCACACTCCCGTCGATTTCCAAAGATACCTCGATGGTCTCCCCATAGCCCGCCATATGTTCATCGACACTGTTGTCCACCACCTCATACACGAGATGGTGGAGCCCGTCCGCGCCCGTACTGCCGATGTACATGGCCGGTCGTTTCCGAACGGCCTCCAGGCCTTCGAGCACACGGATCTGCTCCGCGCCATACCCGCTCTGTTCGACTTCTTCTTCGGGGAAACCGGGGGGATCAAAAGGCGGGGCAGGTGGCGACTCGTTTGGCAAGAGCTGAGGGTTCATCTCCTCGTGAAGCATACTGTTCCAGTATACACTAAACTTTGACGGGCATGACGACGGCCTGGAACAAGGGGTTATCCTCCTCCCGAATCAGGCACGGGCTGAGGGACGCCTCCATGTTCAGAACCACCGTCTCGCTTTCCATGACGCCCAACACGTCAAGCAGATAGCGCGCGTTGAATCCGGCGGAAAATTCCTCACCGGTAAACGCGGCGGGAATCTCATCGTTCGCTTCCCCCATGTCGGGATGACTGGAAAAGAGCGTGATGGCTTTCTTTGAAAAGGTCAGTTTGACGGCATAGGACTTGTTCTGCGACAGGACCGAGACCCGTCGCAGGGCCCCTTCAAGATCCTCACGATTTGCCGTGATCTTCTTGTTGCTCGCCTTGGGAACGACCTGCTGATAGTTGGGGTAATTGCCTTCCATCAGCCGGGAGGTCAGGACCAGTCCGCTTTTCCTGAAGATCACCATGTTTTTGGTAAAGCCGATCATCGGCTCGTCCCCGCCCTCTTCCAACAGTCGACGAATTTCAGCCGCGGCTTTTTTCGGGACGATGACCTTTTGCTCTTGCTCGACGGGTGCCTTTGCATCGGTTTCCAATTTCTGTTCCGCCATGGCCAACCGATGCCCGTCAGTCCCCACCAACCGGATCATCGGCGATTCGCCTTCAGTCGTGACGACAATCAACAAGCCATTGAGCACGTAGCGCGTATCGTTGTCCCCCACGGCAAACAGTGTCTTGCGAATAAGCTGCAGCAACCCGACGCCGGGCAGTGGAATCAGGCCTTCCCGCTCGATGGCTGGCAACGGCGGAAAATCCTTGCTGGGGAGTCCCACGACCTTGAATTCCCCGCGGCCGGCCTTAATGGTGACCAGGCAATCGTCCGTCATCGTCATGACGATTTCAGGGTCTTTGATTTCCTTGAGAATTTCATACAGTTTTCGTGCGGGGAACGTCACCGACCCGGGCTCTTCGACCGTGGCTTTGTAGAGCCCCCTCATGCCGAGTTCCAAATCCGTCGCTGAAATATCCAAGCCTTCCTTCTTGGCTTCCAATAAGACGTTCGCCAAGCTCGGCATGGTATTTCTTTTTTCGACGATCCCTTGGACGCGATGGAGGGCTGTCAAGAGTTCGTCTCGTTCCACCTTCACTCGCATGAGAGGCTCCCTTCTGTTACGCCTTGCTGATTTCGTCTTTCAGGTTTTCCACCGTCGCCCGTAAGGTATTGTCTTTTTCCAGAGCTTTTTCGATCTGACGACAGGCGTGGATGATGGTGGTGTGGTCCTTTCCTCCGAATTCGCGTCCGATTTCCGGGAAAGAGGCGTCCGTCAGTTCTCTGCACAGGTACATGGCAATTTGCCGGGGATGCACCACGGTCTTCGTTCGTCGTTTCGATTTCAACTCGGCCACTTTCACTTGAAACCGCCGGGCCACCACGTCTTGAACGTCGTCCAGGGTGATGACCTTTTTCTTACTGCCCAACAGATCACGAAGAACGGTCTTCGCCATATCGGTGGTAATGGCTTGACCGGTCAGCGTACAGTATGCTCCGAGACGGATGAGCGCGCCTTCCAACTCGCGGATGTTGCTTTTTAACCCTTCGGCCAGAAGATGAATAACGTCGTCTCCAATGGCGATGCCTTCTTCTTCAGATTTCTTCTTCAGGATCGCTATACGGGTTTCGACGTCCGGCTGTTGAAGATCGGCGATCAGGCCCCACTCAAATCGTGACCGGAGTCGTTCCTCCATCGACGGCATCTCTTTGGGAAACCGGTCACTCGACAGGACGATCTGCTTTCTTGCCTCGTACAGCGCGTTGAAGGTATGGAAAAATTCTTCCTGTGTTCGCTCTTTTCCCGCGAGGAATTGAATGTCGTCGATCAGGAGCATATCGATGTTTCGGTAGCGCCGTCGCAGTTCACTCATCTTATCGTATCGTATCGAGTTGATCACCTCATTGGTGAATTCTTCCGTCGTCACGTACGCAATCCGGAGATCGCCTTTTTGCATGACGAAATTCCCAATGGAATTCAGGAGATGCGTCTTGCCCAAGCCAACGCCCCCGTATATGAAGAACGGGTTATAGGAGCGCGCCGGCGATTCGGCAACGGCCAGACTTGCCGCATGCGCAAACTGGTTGCTTGCCCCGACGACAAAATTCTCAAAGGTATATTTCGGATTCGGCAGTTGCCGATGAACTCGAGTTTGCTGGGGAGCCGCCTGTGGTTTGTCCGCTTGATCGATGACGACCGAAGTAGACGGTTGGCCGACAATAAACTCGACGTCGACCTTTCCTTCTTCTCCGGGCCGAACCGCTTGCAAGGCCTCACCTATCACCTCTCGATAATTTCGCCCCAGCCACTCGCCGAAAAATTTATTCGGGACGACGATTGTCGCTTTCGTCCCGTTCAGTTCACCCAATGTGGTCGGCTGAAACCACGTTTCTATGACTTCATCCCCCATTCGGGACTGGATAAAGCCCAAAGCATTTTCCCAAATACCAAGTCTCTTCGGTTCACTCTTTTCCATTTAATTATTCACAGGTTTATCAACATCTGTTGATAACTTATATTCTCTCAAAAGTATTCATCTGTACACAAGATTTCAGCCGGCCAACGGACACGTTTATCCCATACTCTTCACAACTCTTTTACTCCTTATCCCTGTATTTTTCCTCTTTTGTGTGTCAATATTCATGAACGATATCAATAAGATATGCTGAAACATCATTATTCACATGCCCTACTCCTCTTCCTATCCTTACTCCTATATTCTCTTATACAGATCAGGAAATAATAGTATCAGCCTCAAAAATCATATTCAGCATATCAGGATACCGAATAGACGGATATGACGAAGACGACTCTTTTTCATCTGCCACAAGCAGAGAACGTGGAAAAGGAAACGTCCTCTCAGATCCGTGGCTCTCCTGTAGAAGTACCCCGTTCACCGAGCAGCCCGTGAAATCCGATGCCGCCATGAGTTCTTCCATGGACGATCCGGCGTTGAGAGACAATAGAAAGAGAACTTTTCTCATGACTCAAAACACCAGCACACGGTCGGCTTCGCAAAGCAAGGATGAGATGCCCGCTTGTGAGACTTCACGAACGGCAAATTCCAGATCCAAAGAAAAAGCCGCGGCACTTCCCTCCGGAACCACGATCGGGAGTTGGAGTTCCTGGATAACGGGAAGATGCCTTTCCAGAATTTCCCCCTCAACAACGTCACTCGTATCTTCAGATACCAATATTCTCGCTTGTCCCAGAAGAACAACGGTCACCGATGCAGATCCGGTTGACAGACCGAGCGCGATACGAAGGCCTTCGGTCGGACGATGGGTTTCCAGAGGGTTGCTCTGAATCAACACGAGTATGGAAAGCCCCATAATCGAAAAGACGAGAGGACTGTCGCTCTATGCCGAGCGAAAGACGTCGGTTTGGTCGAATAAAACTGTCGAAGTTTGCCTCTATGAGGCCCTGATGATCAAGATGGAAAAGCTTTAAAAAACGACAATATTCTAATTATCATTACTTATTGAAAACAAAATAAAAAATCGTATTCCGAACAAGGGAAAAAGTCAATTGATGTTTCTACGTGTTTACCGGCTTTGGAGGTGTGCCGGGATGGCTGAAGACGCAGTATCGAGGGGGAAAATTTCCTGCTCTTTCGTCGCCATATTTCTCAGAATAACTTCATTTTTCGTCACCTCATCGTCTCCGAGAATGGCGACATAGGGCGCCCCTAGCCGGTCGGCCGATCGAAGGAGGGTCTTCAAGGTGGCGGCAGTATAATCCGTGTCGGCTTTCACCTGCTTCGAGCGAAGCGAATACAAAAGGGATAGGCCGGCAGGCCGACCTTTTTCCCCGAACGATGCCACAAAAATCCATGGCACCGGTTGCGGTAGAGTTGATTCGGGAAGAGCCAGAATGACGCGTTCGAGGCCAAGGGCGAACCCCACCGCGGGAGTGGAAGGTCCTCCCAACGTTTCAAAGAGGCCATCGTATCGTCCCCCGGCGCCGATTGCATTTTGAGCCCCGAGCGCGGAGCAGGATACCTCGAAGGTCGTCATGGAATAGTAGTCCAGGCCCCTGACGAGCCGGGGATTCAGGGAATAAGGGATCGCTAGTGCTTCCAAACCCTGTAACACCTGGTCGAAGTGATCCTTGGAGGACGGCGAAAGAAAATCCGTGAGGAAAGGAGCCTCTTTCGTGGCCTCACGACAGCCAGGGACCTTGCAATCCAAGGCTCGAAGAGGATTGGTCTCCAGTCGCCTCCGGCAATTTTCGCAAAGCCGGTCCTCCTTTGTCTTCAGAAAGGACACCAAATCCTTCTTGTAGGCCTGGTGGTCCGTGAGGACGCCAAGGGAATTGAGCTCCAACGAGAGGCCGGGTAACTGGAGCACCGAAAAGAATCTCCAGAGCAGCGTGATGACCTCGACGTCGGCAGCCGGCTCAGGACTCCCGACATATTCCACCCCGAACTGGTGAAATTGCCGCAACCGGCCGGCCTGAGGGCGTTCGTGTCGGAACATCGGCCCGATGTAATAGAGTTTTCTCGAGGGCTGGTAGGTCTTCAGCCCGCGTTCGATAAACGCGCGAACGACACCCGCGGTGCCTTCGGGACGAAGCGTCAGGGAGGTCCCATCCTTGTCCGGGAAGGTATACATTTCCTTTTCGACAATATCGGTGGTGCCTCCGATGCTGTGAACGTACAGGTCCGTTTTCTCGAAAACCGGGATCCGGATTTCCTCAAAGCCAAACACGTGCGCCAACGCATGCGCGGTTCGTTCCACCACGCTCCACTTGGGCATTTCATCCGGGGTAATATCCTTGATGCCTTTAATGCCTCGAATCACGGTAGGGTTCCTTTGATGATTGGAGCAAGGGAATATACGGGGCCGTTCACTCCCCATCCACAGGACATCGGCCACTCCGAGGTAGTTCACGCCCCAGCGCGAAATGGATGGTGTCGGCGAGTCGAGCCCAGCCTGGGTAAGGATGGGCCAAGCACACCGCAACCGAGCGATCTTCATCAAACAAGTAGCCCTGCACATCATCGGTCATATACACATCCGCGTTGGGCATTTTGGACCACAGCGTCCTTCCGATGACGATGATCCGCCAAGGTCGGAGTTTATTCAGTATATTAGAGCAGAAGTCACTCTTCGTCTCGCCGACATAGTACGTAAACGCGACACGGTGCCAGACACGGCGCAGTAACTCCTTGCTCGGTTCCTCTTCGCCCACGAGCCCTCGCGATAACATCTTCATGAACCTATTAGAACTCGCGAAGTCGTTCAAGACCTCTTTTACCATTTTCTTTGGGAGATCGAGCGACGGGTTTCGGCGTTGGTTGTTCTCATCCCACCACGCGCCGAGCAAGAGAAGCTTGGTCTCATCGTAGTGTTCACCTACCCAAGGCCGAAAAGATTCTTGAGCCATAAGTTTCCTCCCAGCAGTTGAGGTTCATAAGAATACGGGGTCTATGCGGATGCCTGGCGGCGCTTGCCCATCCATTTCTTCAGAGCCAAGGCGGTGACGCCGACTACAACAAGAAAGAGAAACAAGACAAATAAAGGCTCGAGAATAACCAGAATGGGTGTGACTATTGCGACAGCATCTTCCACGAGGGAAACCACGGGCGTGCTCACTCCTGCGGTGGACGCGTTCAGGAGGCTTTTCAGGAAACTTCTGGCGACGTGAAGGGCTCCTGCAGAGCCGCCACCCGCAATAGCGGCAAGACCCCATTTCAGGAGTGGGTCCATATCCGTGAGCAAGGACACGGAGAGAATGGTTGCCGCGATGGGGACTAACGGCGTTTCGACGACATTCAGCACGTCATCTACCACGGGAAACTCATGAGCGATGACCTCGCCCACCGTGGCGATGCTGAGGGCAATCAGCGTGGGCCATTGACCCAACCATTGGAAGCTCTCGGCTAGTTCGAGGTATCCTGTTTGGGCCGCGATGCTGGCGATTAGCGGAGGAATGAAGACCCGGAAGCCACACGCCACGCTCAGCCCTAGGCCGGTTAGGATTGCCAAGAATGTCTCTCCGAATCCCATATCAATTAAACTCGTCAAGCGCCCTTTCCGGCAGCCGATCAGGGAATGGGGTCATTCCACCCACGGGGGAGGAGGGACAGGGAGCCCAAGGAAATCTTCCACATAGTATATTATCGTTCCCACAATGATCACAAGGACATCTATTATAACTACTCCAACTACTAAAGCTACAATTAGCAGTAATATCCACAGAATGCCTTTGCCTAAACGCATACGCATCACAAGTGCAACCGATTGCCTGACACCTGGATATTTGACAGTCAAAACACGGGAATTTACAATCACTTCTTTAATCCTGTGCCGGAAAGAGGAACTCTGCCATGTCCATGACGTATCGACAACCGTCGAATCTGAAAAGAAAACGTGACCACGGGTTTCGCAAGCGAATGAGTACCAAAAGCGGGAGACGAATACTTGCCCGCCGTCGTCGAAAAGGCCGATATCGCCTTTCCGTATCCGATGAGTGACGTTCCCTCACGGTGCCCGCCGTTATTCTTGAAAAAAACAGAGGACTTCGACCGAGTCAAACGGGAAGGTCAGCGCATCACGACGCGATTCTTCAACGTGGTCTCATGCCGGTCCCCCCTTGAGGATACCCGGGTCGGCATAGTGGTGGGGCGTCGCCTGGGCAACGCGGTGGTGCGGAACAGAGGGAAACGCATTTTTCGGGAATTGGTGAGACAGACGTACCAGTGTCTGTTGAAGGGCCATGACATTGTCATCTTTCCCAAACGTCCGGCGCTGACGCTCAAGCATCAACACCTCTACGAAGCATGGATAACGACCCTTATGAGCCAGGGGCTCATGTTTTCCCCTAACCCCCCTGCCGCCCAACCCCCCCGCCCCCCTTTGTATGGACCGGAGACATGGTGGACGGGTGTTCGGGGACATGGTGGACACATTGTGAGTTATTCTGTGGGCTGCTGCAAATCAAGCTCGCTGACATACTGGTGACAAAAATAGACGCGCCACCGGCC
>MKWU01000447.1_pt1 | contig 78996 bp, 80 predicted proteins | sample 809101 | NCBI WGS metagenome assembly MKWU01 (sample SAMN05860141, study PRJNA318959) | sponge metagenome | host: Aplysina aerophoba | place: Slovenia: Piran, Adriatic Sea, Gulf of Piran | collected 2013-05-07 | reverse complement strand
CGCCAGCACCGCGGCGGGCGCGCCTCCGCGGGCGGGCGCCGTGCCATCGAACCCGCCGCAACCGCAACCGCGAGCGGGCCGCCCGCTGCCCGGCCGCCCGGACGGACCGCAACGACCCATCGCCCCGCCGGCGCCGCCGGACGCGCGCTGATCGCGCGCGACCTGCGGGTCGGGTTGGGAGTTTCGCTCCCGCGAAATTCCTGCGCCGGAGAGCGACTCAGGTCTCGACGGCGACTCGCGCCCCGAGCGACCGCAGGCGGTCCACGACGCTCGCGTAGCCGCGCTCGACCGTCTCGAGCGGGCTGATGCGGCTCTCTCCGTCAGCCGCCAGCGCAGCCGCGATGAGGGCCATCCCGGAACGCAGGTCACGGGTGTCCAAGGTGCGTCCGTGCAACGAACGGCCTCCCTCCACGATGATGCGGTGCGGATCGCAGAGAAAGAGGTTGGCGCCCATGCCGCTCAACTGCTCCAGCGCAAACAGCCGCAACTCGTACATCCAGTCGTGGATGAGGGTCCGCCCGGCCGCCTGCGTCGCCAGCACGGTGACCAGACTCACCATGTCGCTCGGAAACCCGGGCCAGGGAGCGGTGGTGATCTGTCGCACCGAACGCGGCCTCGACGGTCGGACCACGAAACGATCGTCCTCCACCTCGCAGCCGACCTGCATTCGGCCGAGCACGGCGGTGAGCGGCTCGAGATCCGAACCGGCGACGCCGCGCACCTCGACCTCCCCCCCGGTGATGGCGGCCACCACCGCCCAGCTTCCAGCTTCGATGTAGTCACCGCGAAGCCGGTGCGCCGTCCCGCGGAGCCGGGCTCCACCCGCGACGCTGATCGTCGGCGTGCCGGCGCCCTCGATCTCGACGCCCATACCGCGCAGGCAGGTGCACAGCTCCACGACGTGCGGCTCGCAGGCGGCGTGTCGGATCTCGGTGTCGCCCGGCGCCGCGGCGGCGGCCAGGATGGCGGTTTCCGTACCGGTGACCGACGCTTCCTCCAGGTAGAACGAGGCAGGAGTCAGCCCGTCCGGCGCCATGAAGATGTGGCGCCCGCCCGCCTCGTCCCGCACCCCCATGGCGCGCAACGCCTGCAGATGGGCGGACAGCGTCCGCCGGCCGGGAAAGTCTCCTCCGGGAGGCGCGAGCGTCGCGCGGCCCAGCCGCGCCAGCAGCGGGCCGACCAGCAGCACGGAACCGCGCAGCCGCCCGACGAGCCGCGGATCCGGTTCGTCGGAGCGGATCGTCGCGCACCGGACCCGCATCGTCGTCGTGCCGATGCCCTCGACCTCGGCGCCGAGTCCCCTGAGCAACTCCGCCATTACGCGGACATCGCCGATCCGCGGCACGTTCGACAACGTGCACGGCTCGTCCGTCAACAGGCACGCGGCCAGGAGCGGCAGAGCCGCGTTCTTGTTGCCTTCGACGCTCACCGACCCGCCGAGTCGGTGGCCGCCTTCGACCATGAGTGTGGACATGCCGCGGCTGTGCGCTTCCTCCAGTCAGGGTGACGCGTCGAACTCCCCGAGAAACACGACCTCCGGGGCCAGCGTAACGCCGTACTTCTCGGCGACGGCGGCCCGACACCGTTCGATGAGAACCCGGACGTCCCTCGCCCGGGCTCCCGGATCCGTCACGATGAAATTGGCATGGACGGGCGACACGCGCGCCCCGCCGACCGTACACCCCTTCAAACCGGCGCCGTCGACCAGCGCTCCGGCGGCGCATGGAACGCCGGAGGGCAGCCGCTGGAGATTCGGGTCGGGATTGCGGAAGACGCAGCCTGCGCTCGGCGCATCGAGCGGCTGCGTGCGCTTCCGGAACCGCAATGACGACCGTGCTTCCGCACGCAGAACGGCGGCCGGACCAGTCTCGACCGCAAACTCCGCGGAGAGCACGACCTCCCCCGTCTCCTGCACCCGGCTGCGGTCGTACCCGAACCCCATCCGGTCGCGTGCGACGCGATGCATCCCGCCATCGGGCCGCAGCAGAACTGCCGCCGCCACGCGCTCGCCGATGAGCCGGCCGCGGAAGTGCGCGTTCCCGCAAACCGCGCCGCCGACCGTGCCGGGGGTCCCGGCCCAGGTCTCCAGGCCGGCGTAGCCGCGATTGACCGTCCAACGGACCAGCCCGTTGATGGTGACTCCCGCCGCCGCCCGCACCAGCCCGGGTGACGACTCGACGATTTCGCCGTGCCGGAACCGCACGACCAGCCCGCGCACCCCGGCGTCACCGACCAGTACGTTCGAGCCGCCCCCCAGCAGCGTCACCGGCAGTCCGAGCGTACGGGCCGCCTGCACCGCTGCCGCGACCTCCGGCGCGGAGCGGGAATCGAGGAACCAGTCCGCCCGCCCCCCTACCCGCAACGTCGTCAGCGGCGCGAGCGGCTCATCGCAGTGAATCCGCCGCGGGTCGAGCGATCCGCGAAGCAGCGCCCGCAGGTCCCTGTCGAAAAGCCGCCGCCGCTTCCCGTTCCACGACGGACCGCTGCGGTCCGCTTCCGCCGGTGGCGCGGCGTCAGGCGCCCTCACGCCAGCCCGGACCCCGTCAGCGCCTCCCGCGCCGTTCGCTGATCGCATCGCTCGAACTCGATCCAGTCGCCGGGAGCCAGTTGTCCCAGCACGGAAATATCGGCCGTTGCGACGGTCGCCACCCGCGGATACCCTCCCGCCGTCTGGCGATCCGCCATGGCGACGATGACGCCCCCGGACGGCAGGATCTGCACCGCGCCGACAGGCAGCCCCAGGGACAGCAGACTCAGCCCCTCGGGTCCCGGAATCGGCGGGCCGTCCAGACGATACCCCATCCGATCCGACTCCGGTCGAATCGTGTACCGTGCGGTCTCCAGCCGCCGGAGGACGACCGGGTCGAACAGGCCCGCATGCGGACCCGGCAGCACGCGCACGCGCCCCCCCCCCAACGGCAGGCATCGCCTCCACCTGGCCGCCGCCGGCTCCCTCCGCGGCACGCCGAGCGCGGGGCCGGCGGTCAGCCGGTCCCCAGCCCTGAGCGCCAGTCCCTCCAGACCGCCCATGCCGCTGCGCAGGTGCGTGGACCGGCTGCCGAGCACGGGAGCCACGGTGAACCCTCCCGCCACCGCGAGATACGCCCGCGCCCCGGCCGTTCGCCGTCCGAACGCCAGCCTCTGGCCAGGGTGGGCATGGAGAACGGTCTCGGTGGACACTTCGCTCGCATCGAGCCTCAGCTCGAACACCGCCCCCGCGACGGCCACGCGCATCGCCGTCTCGAAACGGAGCGTCGGGCCAACCAGCGTGACCTCCAGCGTTGCCGCCTCCGGCGGGTTTCCGACGAGCCGGTTCGCACGGCGGTGGGCCGCCATGTCCATCGCGCCCGACACCGAAACGCCGTAGTGCTGGTAACCCCAACGCCCGGTGTCCTGCACGGTGGTCAGGAGGCCGGCGTCCTCGATCTCCAGTCCCGGCTGCGCGCTGCTCACGAACGTCCGGTCTCCACCCGGGCGTACGACGCCTCGTCTATCGGATCGAAGCGCACGACGTCGCCGGCCGAAAGCAGAAACGGATCCGGGCGCGCCATGTCGAAGAGGCGAACAGGCGTCTGACCGATCAACTGCCAGCCGCCCGGGGAAACGACCGGATACACGCCTGTCTGGCGCGCCGCTATGCCGACGGAGCCGGCCGGCACATGGACTCGCGGCACGGTGCGCCGCGGCGCCGCGATCCGTGGATCCACAGCGCCCATGTACGCGAAGCCCGGTTGGAACCCCAGCATGTAGACGCGATAGGGCACGCTGCGATGGCGTTCGACGACCTCCGCCTCGCTGCATCGCGCAAATCGGGCGACGTCGGCCAGATCGGGTCCGCGCGCGCCGCCGTAGCACACCGGCAGTCTGATCTCGCGACGTGCTCGGCCATCGCCGCGATCCGCCGGCGCTGCGGTTTCCGCGGCAAGACGGCGCAGCATGGTGGATATCTCGTCGACGTCCGCCAGCACGGGATCGAAGTGCACCGTGACCGTCGCGAACGCCTCGACCACGTCACGCACGCCGCGAATTCGCTGCCCGCGCAGCTTTTCGGCGACGGCGACGCAGCGCGCATTGACACCCGGATCGAGGCGGGACTCGAACGCCAGCAACAGCGCGGAGTCCCCGTCGCGCGACAGCTCCCACTCCCACGGCGCGACGCCGGTCATCATGCTTCCGCCGGCGCCGGCGGCGCCCCGAGCCGCCGGCACAGCGTCTCCCGCAGCCCCCCGAAGTCTCCGTTGGACATCAGCACGACCCGATCCCCTGCCCGCGCCTCGCTGACGATGGTGTCGCCGATCGCGTCAATCGTCGGCAGATGCCTTGCCCGCGTGCCGGCCGCCACCAGATCCGCGACGAGCCGCGCTTCCGACAGCCGTTCCTCCCGGGGCAGCGCCGACCGGAAGACGGGCGCCACGATCACCTCGTCGGCCGCCGCAAGCGCCTCCGCGTAGGCGGCCTGAAAGACACGCCGGCACGACGTCGCCGAGCGCGGCTCGAATACCGCCCAGACCCGTCCGCCGGCCACCGCGGCGCGCAGGGCGGCCACCGTTTCCCGCACCGCGCTCGGATGATGCGCAAAGTCGTCATAGACGGCGACGCCCTTCCCCACGCCGCGCAGTTCCAGGCGCCGGCGCACGCCGGTGAAATCCCGGAGGGCTGCCGCCGACGCGTCCGGACTGACGCCCACGGCCGCTCCGGCGGCCACCGCCGCCAGCGCGTTGCGCACATTGAAGGTCCCGATCAGCGGCAGATCCACCCGGGCCGCCGCCGCGCCCCGAAACACCACGTCGAACCGGGTCCGGTCCGCGCCATGTTCCACGTCGACGGCCCGCCAATCGGCACCGGCATCCAGCCCGAACGTCTCGACGGGGCAGTGCGCGGCATCCTGCAGCTCCCGCGCCCCCGCGTCGTCGAAACCGAGCAGCACGCGCCCGTTCGACGGCACGAGCGCGAGGAAACGGCGGAACGCGAGTCTCAGCGCCGCCAGATCGGCGTAGATGTCCGCATGATCGAACTCGAGATTGCCGACGACGGCCACGAACGGCAGGTATTTGAGGAACTTCGCCGTCTTGTCGAAGAACGCGCTGTCGTACTCGTCTCCCTCGATCACGAACAGGTCGCCCGCCCCCAGCCGGTAGCTCGCTCCGAAGTTGCGCGGGATCCCCCCGACCAGGAAGCCGGGATCGGCCCCGGACGCGACCAGGGCCCACGCCGTCATCGAAGTCGTCGTGGTCTTGCCGTGGGTGCCCGCCACGATGATCGGCCGAGACTCCCAGAGGAACCGCTCGCGCACCATCTCCGGCAACGACACGTAGCGCATCCGCCGCGCGAGGACCGCCTCGACTTCCGGATTGCCGCGCGACACCGCATTGCCGATCACCACCACGTCGATGTCGTCGGTCAGATGGTCTGCGTCGTAGCCCAGCCACGGCATGATTCCTTCCGCGGCGAGGAAGCGATCCATCGGCGGATAGGCGTGGGCGTCCGATCCCCGCACCCGCACCCCCTGCCGTTTCAGCATGGCGGCCAGAGTCGCCATCGCGGTCCCGCAGATGCCGATGAAATAGACGCTGGTCACCCGACCGCCGCCTCCTCGATGATCAAGCGCCCGCCGGTCTTCGCTTCCACGGTCACGTCGACGCCGAGCGGTACGGTGAGAAGTGGTCCGGCGGCGTGCCCCGTCGGAAGGCCGAACAGTACCGGACCCGGAACGTCGTCGAGCAGCTCGGCAAGCACGGACCGAATCGTCGGACCCGACGCCGGCTCATCGCATCCGGGAAACTCCGCGCAGACGACCGCGCCGGCGCGAGCGAGAACGCCGGCCTGCCGGAGCTGCACCAGCATTCGGTCGATCCGATACGGTCGCTCGTCGACGTCGTCCAGCAGGAGCACGAATCCCGGTGGCGCGTCGAAAGCGAACGGCGTTCCGAGCGAAGCTGCGAGCTGCGTCAGCGTGCCCCCCAGCAGCGGCCCCCGCGCCCGCCCCCGCTTGAGCACCTCGATCCCGTCGGCGGCCAGCTCGCCGTAGGGACGGGCGCCTGTCAGTTGACCGAGCAGCGAGGCCCGGTCGTAGCCGTCGTCGCCCGCCGCCAGATGAACCAGCATCGGCCCGTGAAACCCGACCAGGCCGCAGCGCGTCGTCACGTAGCTCAGCAGTGCGGTCACGTCGCTGCACCCGAGCAGCACCTTGCGTCCCGCTCGCATCTGCTCCGCATCCAGCCACGGCAGCACCTGCGCGCTCCCGTAGCCGCCGCGGACCGCGAGGACTCCGGCAATGGAGGGATCGGCCCAGGCTGCCGCGAACGCGTTCGCGCGCACCTCCGCCTTTCCGGCCACGTAGTTCTGCCGCTCGAAGACCGACGGCTCGAACACCGGCGTGAACCCCAGCGCGCGCACCTCGTCGAGCCCGCGGTCGAACACCGTCCGGTCGAACGGACTCGCCGGCGCAATCAGCGCGATGCGATCACCCGCGCGCAACGCCGGCGGCCTGCGCATCCTCTACAGAGACTCCCGCATGGCGTGGGCGATCTCCTCATGCTCGGCGCACCCGATCAGCTCGTTCAGGCGCGTCGCCGGAGGCGGCCGCCAGCCGTCGTCCCCCTGCAGGAACCGCTCCCGGGCGCGCCGCCGCCCGCCCCGGGCCCCCCTCGCCCCGCCGCTCGGACAACGTGCCGTCCTCCACCGCGCGGATCAGGCCTTCGATGACCTCCACCTGCGCCGCCGGATTCGGCTCGCAGAGCAGCACCAGATCGCATCCGGCGCTGACTGCCTCGACGACCGCGGGCGCCGCCGCCTGGTGCTTCGCAATGGCGCCCATCGCCATGTCGTCCGTAACCACGAGTCCGTCGTACCCAAGCTCGTTGCGCAGCAGGCCGGTGATCACCGGCCGCGACAGCGTGGCCGGCGAGCTCTCGTCCAGTGCCGGATACCGGACGTGCGCGGTCATGATGGCGGCCACGCCCGACTCGATGGCCGCGCGGAACGGCCGCAGCTCGACCTCCCGCAGGCGCCCCGGCTCGTGGTCGACGACCGGCAGCTCCAGATGGGAATCGAGGCTAGTATCCCCGTGCCCGGGAAAATGCTTCCCGCACGCGGCCAGACCCTCCGCTTCGAACGCGCGAATGAGAACGGAGCCGAGCCGTGCGACTTCGCCCGGATCCTCCGACAGCGATCGGTCGCCGATGACCGGGTTGGCGGCATTGGAGTGCACGTCGAGCACCGGCGCGTAGTCGAGCGTGATGCCGACGCTCCGCAGCTCGCGCGCGAGGGCGCGGCCGAAACGTTCCGTCAGATCCGCGTCGCCGCGCCGCCCGAGCGTTTCCAGCGGCGGCCACTCCGTGAACGGCGCCCGCAGGCGCTGCACCCGGCCGCCCTCCTGGTCGACCGACACCCAGGGCGGAATCTCCGTGAGCTGCTTGACGCCGTACGCGATCTCGGCCACCTGCAGCGGCGCTTCGACGTTCCTCGCAAACAGGATCACGCCGCCGAGATCGAACTCGCGCGCGATTGCGCGCAACTCCACCGGCAACGCAACACCGGCGAAACCGACCACGACCAGTTGTCCGAGATGACGCCGCAAGCCTGTAGGCATCCGAAGGGGTTGTGCTCATTATAATTCCTGCGTGCGGGTTCACGCGTCGGCTCCCACGCGAGTCGACCTCGCGGGCGGAACGCTGGACATCTGGCCCCTCTATCTTCTTCACGACGACGCCCAGACCCTGAACGCCGCGATCACGGTGCGGGCCGAGTGCCGGCTGGCGCCCAACCCCGACGGGCGCCTGCGCATCGTCGCGGAGGACACCGGAGCGAGGGTGGAGGCAGCGCACTGGTCGGAGCTCGCGGACGCCCCTGCGTCACGCCTGGTGGCACGCGTGCTCCGCTACTTTCGCGCCGAGGCGCTCACCGTCTCCACCCGCTCGGCGGCCCCGGTCGGAGCCGGACTGGCCGGATCTTCGGCCCTCAACATCGCGCTGTGCGCGGCCCTTGCGCGCTGGCACGACCGCCAACTGGCCGGGGAATCGCTGATCGCCCTGGCCCTGAACCTCGAAGCCCAGGTTCTCGGCGTGCCGACCGGAGGCCAGGACTACCGGCCCGCCACCTACGGCGGCATCGCGGCGCTCGAGATGGGTCCGGCCGGGGTGTCGCGCGTTCCACTCGACGTCGACCCCGAGTCGCTGACCAACCGGATGGTGCTCGTGTACACGGAGCAGTCCCGCGACTCCGGCATCAACAACTGGGAGGTGACGAAGCGCCGCATCGATGGCGACCCGTCCGTCACCTCCCTGTTCGACGAGATCCGCGATGTCGCCCTGGGGATGCGGCGCGCCCTCGAAGCGGCCCGGTGGGACGAGGTGGCCCGCTACGTCGCGCTCGAATGGAACCTGCGCAAGCGCCTGGCGCCGGGGGTCACGACCGCCCGACTCGATGCGCTCATCGCCTGCGGCCGACAGGCCGGCGCCGACGCCGCCAAGGTCTGCGGCGCCGGCGGGGGCGGCTGCCTCCTCTTTCTGGCCCCGCCCGAACGCACCGGAGCGGTGCGGGACGCCCTGGCTCAGGCGGGGGCACGCGTGCTGGACTGTCGCATCGACACCCGCGGACTCCGGATATCGGCTTCGCCTGGCCCGGCTGGCGCAGCATGATGGACAAGGCGGCCGTCGCGCGGACACTCGGGCGGATCGCCAATCACTCGGCGACGAAGCTCAGGTAGTTCGCCTCCGTGACGCGTATGTCCACGACCTCGCCCGATTCGCCGAGCGAGCGACCGGGACGCTCGTTGATCGTGAACCCGCAGGCGCCCGCGTCACCGACCCGCAGATCAATCTCCTCCTGCGCGACGATCAGCTCCCGCTCGCCGGCGCGCAACAGCCGGGAGACGACCCTGTCGCCATCGGCCGAGGCCTGCACCCAGCAGTCCGCCGTCGCGCTCATCTCCATCGTGAGCCGGCCGCGTTCGACCGCTTCGGTCGGCGCCGGGTCCGGGCGCGAAGGGGACTCGACCGGCGGTGGCGGCACCGGCTCTTCTGAAGGCTCGGTCGGCGGCTGGGGCGACGGCGGCTCGGACCCGGTCCCGGTCGCAGGCTCCGCGCCCGCCGCGACAACCCCTTCCGGCGCGGGCGCCTCGGCATCGCCGGGGACCAGGGCGCTCAGCACCCACAGGACCAGCGGCACCGCCAACAGCGCGAGCCAGACGACGCTCTTCGCCGTCCGCTGCCGACGGACGAACTCCTCGTTCGCGCGGCCCTCGATGGTCGCATGCAGCGTGGCGACGGAGGATTCGTCCGGAAACCGGGCTTCGAACTCCGCCAGGGTATCCTGGGGATCCAGTCCGACCGTCTCGGCGTAGGAGCGCACGAAGCCGCGGGTGAAGATCCCACCCGGGAGGTTCTCGATATCGTCGCGCTCTATCGCCTGCAGCTTGGAAACGGGGATCTTCGTGGAAGCCGAGACCTCCGCCAGCGTCATGCCGCGCGCCGTGCGCGCATCGAGGAGCAGCTTGCCGAACGGCTCCGGAGAGGCATCAGTCACAGGACCCGCACGTTAGTCGAGGGTTCTTCCGCTGTCAAACGCGGCGCGCAGCGCCTGCACCCGCTCTGCGATTCGCGCGCGGCGCCGGCCGGACGGCCCGCATCGAAAGAGCCGGATACCCGCCACCCCGGCCGCGCCGGTCGCCGCCACCGCCGCCCCCTCGTCCGCCGTCACGCCCCCAATCGCGAGGACCGGCCGGCTGGACGCGCGCACGATGCCGCGCAGTGCATCGAGTCCCAGCGGACGCCGGCCCGGTTTCGACGCGGAGGCGAACACGGTGCCGGCGAGCAGATAGTCGATTGCGCCGGACTGCGTCGCCCGCCGCGCCCCGGGAACGTCGTGGACCGACCGCCCCAGAATCCAGCCGCGCCGGCCGAGAGCGCGGACGCGCGGCGCGCAGCGCGCGTCGTCCTTCAGATGCACGCCGTCGGCGCCGGCCGCCAGCGCCACGTCCGGGCGGTCGTTGACGACTACGCGGGCAGACGTGGTGCGGGTGCGGTCCACTGCGCCCCGCACCAGGTCCAGGAGACTTCGGTCGTGCAGATCGGGTTCCCGGATCTGCACGAGGTCGACACCGGCGTCCGCACAATCGGCGATCACGTCCAGAAGCTGCGACAGCACTCCGGCCCCGGCGTCCGCCACGGTCTCGGCAAGCGCGGTCCGATCGGTCACGAGACAGATCAGGGTCGAAGACCGGAGCGGGACGGGGTTGCAGGCCATGCCTGTCACAGGGAGCGCGGCCGAAAGGAGCGCCGATGCACGTCGGAGTACCCGAACCGGGCGACGGCGTCGACATGCGCACGGGTCGCGTATCCCTTGTGGCGGTCGAAGCCATAGCGTGGGTCGACGTCGTGCAACCGCACCATCTCGCGGTCACGGATCACCTTCGCCACGATCGAAGCGGCAGCGATCGCCGCGCAACGCCTGTCGCCGCCGACCACGGCACGCTGCGGCAGGTCGAGGCCGGGCACGCGGAAGCCGTCGACGAGAGCGAATGCCGGTTGCGGCTCGAGCGCCAGGATAGCGCGGCGGAGGGCATCGAGCGATGCGCGGTGCACGTTGAGCCGATCGACGTCGCCCGGCGGCGCCGAGGCTACCGCCCAGCATGCAGTCCCGGTGATCTCGACGTAGAGTCGCTCGCGCTGCAACGCCGTCAGCAGCTTCGAATCACGCAGGCCGGCAATGTGCCTTCGGGAATCGAGTACCACCGCAGCGGCCACCACGGGCCCGGCCAGTGCACCCCGGCCTGCCTCGTCGGCCCCCGCGACATGCACGAACCCTCGACGACGCAGCGCGTTCTCCATGGTCCGCCGCGCCGCCGGACGGGGGCTCGCCACAAGATGCCGGGGCGAGGGGCTAGCGCCTGCGCCGTTCGCGCATGCGCGCCGCCTTGCCCCGCAGCTTTCTGAGGAAGTACAGCTTCGCGCGCCGAACGCGCGCGGAGCGCACGACCTCGATCCGGTCGATCATCGGCGAGTGCAACGGGAAGATCCGCTCGACGCCCTGGCCGAACGACACCTTGCGAACGGTGACGGTCGAGCCGGTGCCGCGGCGATGCTGGCCGATGACGATCCCCTCGAACACCTGAATCCGTTCCTTCTCACCCTCGGTCACCCGCACGTGCACCCGAATGGTATCGCCCGACCGGATGTCCGGCCGTTCGACGAGCTGGTTCTGCTCCACCGCTTCGATGGCCTTCATGGCTCTGCTCTCCTGGTTGCCCCCTGCGTCTCAAGCTCGCGGAGACACTCCCGTTCCTCGTCGTCGAGACGCGCACGCCGCAACAGATCCGGTCGTCGGCGGAGCGTGCGCTTCACCGCCTCGCGCTTTCGCCACCGCCGTATCCCGGCGTGATCGCCCGACACCAGCACTTCAGGCACCTCTTGCCCGTTCAAACTGGCCGGACGGGTGTACGTCGGACCGTCCAGCATCCGGCGCACGAACGAGTCCGTCGCCACCGACTCCGAATTGCCCACCACACCCGGCACCTGCCGCGACACCGCGTCGATGACGACGGCCGCGGCCAGCTCGCCGCCACTCAGGACGTAGTCCCCGATCGAGATCTCCTCCGTGGCCACCTGCCCGCGCACGCGCTCGTCGACGCCCTGATAGCGCCCGCACAGCAGAACAACGTGCCCGAGGCCGGTCAAACGGACCGCCGCCTCGTGCGTGAAGGTCTCGCCCTGCGGGGACATCAGGATCACCGCGGCCGGCTCGCCACGGCGGTCGCGTACGTGCTCGACGGCGCGGAGGAACGGCTCGACCTTCAGCACCATGCCCGGCCCGCCGCCGTACGGCGCATCGTCCACCGTACGGTGACGGTCCGTCGTGAAATCCCGCAGGTCGTGCACCGCCACATCCAGCAGGCCGGCCTCGCGCGCACGCCCGACCACGCCGACGCTCGTGACCTGCTCCACCAGCTCGGGAAAGACCGTGACGACGTCGAATTTCATCCGTCGCTCCCGGTACCGGGACGGCCAGACCGCCGGCCGCCGCCCGCCGCCCGCGTCCGATTCACCTCGAGCAGGCCGTGCGGCGGATCGATGACAATCGACTCCGCGTCCGCATCGACCGTGACGCAGATCTCCGCAACGAGCGGAACGTCGATCTCGCGCCCTCGCGGGCCGACGATCAGGCGCTTGGCTCCCGCGGGTCCCTCGACCGCGGCCACCGTCCCGACCTCGTCGCCGCTCACCGTCCGTACCACGCAGCCGACGAGCTCATGTTCGTACCACGTGTCCGGCGGAAGGGGCTGCAACGCCTCGTCCGGCACGCGCAGCTCGGCGCCCCGCAGGCTCTCCGCGGCGCTCAGGGTGTCTACCCTCTCGAAGGAAACGACCGGACGACCGCCGTGGAACCACGCGTCCCGGATCTTCACCGCGACGGGCACGCCGGCCCGTGCCATGAACAGCGTGCCGCCCGCGCGGAAGCGCTCCTCCGGGAAGTCGGTCTCCGGATTGACCACCACCTCGCCACGTCTCCCGTGCGTCCGGGCCACGACGCCGACGATCGCCATCTCCTGCCACGAGCCGTGCTCCACCGGCGCGTCACTCCTCGTCGAGAAAGTCGACCGCGGCCCGCATGCCGTCGCGTTCGGCGGCGATCTCGGCCAGCGCCCGCACCGCCGATGCAGTGCGGCCGCGGCGTCCAATCAGCTTGCCGAGGTCACCCGAACGTGTCGTCAGCTCGATGCGCACATCCCCGTGCTCGACCCGTTCGTCCACCTGAACCGAGTCGGGATGATCGACGAGCGCCTTCGCGATCACCTCGACCACATCCCGCGCGCGGCTCACGAAGCCGCCGGCGCCGCCGCCGACTCCGCCGCCTCCTCGCCTCCGGCCGCGGCCGCGGCCGCCGGATTGCGTGCGATGAGCGTACGAACGGTGTCGCTCATCTGCGCGCCCAGCGCCACCCAGTGCTCGATCCGATCGATCTTCACCGTCAGCGCCTCGGGCTGCACCGTCGGGTCGTAGTGCCCCACCACCTCCAGCGCGCGTCCGTCGCGGGCGCTGCGCGAGTCGATCACCACCAGCCGGTAGAACGGACTCTTCTTCGCTCCCTGCCGCCGCAGTCGAATCGTCAGCATCCTCTCTCTCCTTCACCCGTCGCTTCGCCGCCGCGAGACCGCGCGGCGCGGCCCCGGCATCATTGCATGGTCGGCAACGCCATGCGCCGCCGCTTCCCTTTCCGCCGGCTCCGCCCGCCGACGGTCTTCAACATCTTGCGCATCTCCACGAACTGCCGGAGCAGCCGATTGACGTCCTGCACCGTCGTCCCGCTGCCACGCGCCACGCGGCGCCGCCGGCTCCCGTTCATGACCGCCGGGGTCCGGCGCTCCTGCGCCGTCATCGAATCGATGATGGCCACCATGCGGGTCATCACGCTCGCATCGACCTCGCCCTCGGGGATCCGCGAACCGAGCCCCGGAATCATGCCGAGCACCTGGTTCAGCGGCCCCATCCGACCGACGGCCCGCATCTGCTGCTTCAGATCGTCGAGCGTGAGCCCGCTGCGCCGGATGCGCGTCGCCATCGACGCGGCGTCGTCCTGGGCAATCGCCTGCTCGGCCCGCTCGACGAGGCTCAGCACGTCGCCCATGCCCAGGAGACGCGACACCAGCCGGTCGGGCCTGAACGGCTCCAGGTCCTCCATCCGCTCACCGGTCGCCGCGAACGTGACCGGCACGCCGACCACCGACACCACGGACAGCGCCGCCCCGCCCCGCGCGTCGCCGTCCAGCTTGGTGAGAACCACGCCGGTCACGCCGAGCCGGTGGTTGAACTCGCCGGCGCTTCGGACCGCGTCCTGTCCGGTCATCGCGTCGGCCACGAACAGCAGGTCCGAAGGCTTCACGGCATCCCGGATGGCCACGATCTCGCGCATCATCTCTTCGTCCAGGTGGAGGCGGCCGGCGGTATCCACGAGCAGGACGTCGAAGCCGAGCTGTCGCGCCTCGGACACCGCCGCGGCGGCGCGCCGCACCGGGTCTCCCGAATCTCCCTCGTGAATTCGCAGCCCCGCGTCCCGCGCGAGCACCGCGAGCTGCTCGATAGCCGCCGGACGCCGCACGTCGGTGGAGACCAGAAGCGGATGCCGGCCCTGGCCGGACAGCCAGCGCCCCAGCTTCGCGGTCGTCGTGGTCTTGCCCGAGCCCTGCAATCCGACCAGCAGCACCACCTGCGGCCGGTCGGCCGCGGCCGAGAGCCCCGCGCGGGACTCGCCGAAGAGTTGCAACAGCTCGTCGCGAACGATGGCGACGACCTGCTGGGAGGGGGTGAGGCTCTCGAGCACGGCCCGTTCGGTGGCTCGATCGCGCACGCGATCAATGAAGGCCTTGACGACCTTGAAGTTGACGTCCGCCTCGAGCAGCGCCAGCCGGATCTCCCGCAACGTACGCTCGACCGTCTCCGGCGTCAGCCGCACCTCGCGGCGCAACGACCCGAAGACGTCCTGCAAGCGTGAGCCGAGTGCCTGGAACATCGGAGGGGCCCGCTCCCATCCGGGCCACTTGTCGAGAAGCCGTAAACGCTTCTCAGGAAACTGGTTATTCTAGACCGTAGCGAGTGGCCGCGTCCAGACTGCGGCGCGAGATCCTACACGGACGACAGGCGGTGACCGAGCTTCTCCTTCTTCGTGCGGAGATAGCGCTCGGTGAACTCGGTCGGCTCGATCTCCAGGGGCACCGATCTCTCCACCGCCAGCCCGTAACCGTCGAGGCCGACGAACTTCCGGGGGTTGTTGGTGAGCAGGCGCATCGTACGCACGCCGAGGTCGCCCAGGATCTGCGCGCCGATGCCGTAGTCGCGCTGGTCCGGCTTGAAGCCGAGATGCTCGTTCGCCTCCACGGTGTCGAGCCCCTGATCCTGCAGCTCGTAAGCGCGGATCTTGTTGGCCAGCCCGATACCGCGCCCCTCCTGGTTCAGATAGAGGAGCACCCCGCGGCCCTCGGCGGCGATCCTCTCCATCGCCCGCGACAACTGCGCCCCGCAGTCGCAGCGGGTGGACGCCAGCACGTCGCCGGTCAGGCATTGCGAATGGACGCGCACGAGCACGCTCTTGCCGTCGCCGACCTCTCCGCGCACGAGCGCGACGTGGGTCCGCCCGTCGATGAGACTGTCGTAGGCAGTCACCGTGAAGGGTCCGTGCGCGGTCGGAAGCTGCGCCGAGGCGAGGCGCTTCACGAGACGGTCGTGGCGCATCCGGTGCTTGATGAGATCCGCAACGGTGATCATCGGCAGATCATGCCGCCGCGCGAACCGGTCGAGGTCGGGCACGCGGGCCATCGTGCCGTCGTCGTTCATGATCTCGCAGATGACCCCGGCCGGGTAGAGGCCGGCGAGCCGGGCGAGATCGACCGCCGCTTCCGTCTGGCCGGCGCGCACCAACACGCCCCCGTCGCGCGCGCGCAGCGGGGAAACATGGCCGGGCTTGGCGAGATCGCCCGGACGGGTCGCCGGATCGATCGCCACCCGGATCGTGGCGGACCGGTCGGCGGCGGAAATCCCGGTCGTGGTGACGTGCTTCGCGTCGATGGGCACGGTGAACGCCGTCTCGAACCGCGACGTGTTCTCGCTCACGATCATCGGTATGTCGAGCTCGTCGAGACGCTGCCCGGTCATGGACAGGCAGATCAGGCCGCGACCGTAGCGCGCCATGAAGTTGATCGCGTCGGGGGTGACCTTCTCCGCGGCGATGGTCAGGTCCCCTTCGTTCTCGCGATCCTCGTCGTCCACCACGATCAGCATGCGGCCGCGACGAAACGCCTCGACTGCATCGTCGATGCTCGCGAACCCCGCACCCGACGGACTCTCGCCGGAGGTGGCGGCCGGCGCTTCCGGTTTGTTGCTGTCGGTCATGGCCGGCTCGACGTTGCCCTCCTCGGGTCGCCTCCGAACGCCTCCAGAGCGCGGGCGACGTACTTTCCGATGATATCGCACTCGATGTTGACGGCGTCGCCGGCGCGCCGTGCGTGAAGGTTGGTGCAGCGCCAGGTGTGCGGCACGATCTGCACGGTGAAGCGCTCCGCCTCGAGCCCGGCGACGGTCAGACTGATCCCGTCGACCGCAACCGATCCCTTCGTCACGACATGGCGTGCGAGATCCGCCGGATATGCCACGGTCACCCACCAGAAGTCGGTCTCCTGCTCGATCCCGGCAAGACGCCCGACACCGTCGACATGTCCCTGCACGAAGTGCCCCCCCAGCCGATCGGAGGGCAGCAGGGGGCGCTCCAGGTTCACGGTCGCCCCCTCGCGCAGATCCTCCAGATTGGTGACCCGCAGGGTCTGCGGGGAGACATCCGCTTCGAATCCCGAAGCGTCGAAACGCACCACCGTCAGGCAGACGCCGTTCACGGCGACGCTGTCTCCGATCGCGAGCTGGGCGGCGATGTCGGCAGCGATGCGGATTCGCCGTCCGGACGGCAGCTCGCGGGTCGCAGCGACCTCTCCCAGCGCCTCAACGAGTCCCGTGAACATCGGCCTCCATCAACACGTCCGGCCCGAGCGCCCGGACGGCGAGAGCATCGACAGCGCGAAAGACCGCATCGCGGTCCATCCAGGCAACGCCCGATGGTCCCACCTCGACCGGCGCGACGAACATCTGCACCCGGTCGACGAGACCCGCCTCCCATGCCGCCTCGTGCACCAGCCGGCCCCCTTCGAGGACGAGGCTCGTCACGCGGCGCCGCGCGAGCCCGCCCAAGCGCCCTGGCGCCCCCGCCGCCCCCTTGCGGGGCCGGGGCCCGCCAGGGGCCGCCGGGGGAGCCGCTCGAAGGCGTTGCGGAGGAACCCGCCGGCATCGACGCATTCGACCTCCGCACCGGCGTCGGTGAGCCGCGCCAGCCGCTCGCGGTGCCGCGCGGACGCCGACTCCACCGCCACCACGACGACCGGCCCGGACTCCAGCGTCCCGAAGAGCCGCGCCGTCGGCGGCGTGCGCAGCCGGCGATCGAAGACGGCCCGTGTCAGCGGCAGCGCCCTCCGCGCCCCGCGCGCAGTCAGCAGCGGATCGTCGACCAGCACCGTCGTCGACCCCACGCCGATTGCGTCCACCTCGGCCCGCTGCGCGTGCACGGCCCGGCCGGCCGCGGGCGACGTCAACGTCGTTCGCGCCCCCGGCCGCGCTGCGATGCAGCCGTCGAGACTGGCGGCGACCTTCATCGTCACGAAGGGCCGCCGCCTGGACACCCACGTGACGAACGCCTCGTTCAACCGCGTCGCCTCGCACTCCCGGACACCGGCATCGACCCTGATTCCCCGGCGGCGAAGCGACTCGATGCCCCTGCCGTTCACCACCGGATTCGGGTCCGGCATCGCCACCACCACCCGCGCCAACGCCGCCTCGACGATCCGGTCGACGCAGGGTCCGGTTCGCCCGTGATGGCAGCACGGTTCGAGCGTGCAGTACAGGGTCGCTCCCCGCGCGGCCGCGCCGGCCTCGGCCAGCGCGCGAACCTCCGCGTGATCGCCTCCCGCCCGCTCGTGGTAACCGGAGCCCACGACGGCGCCGCGGCCGTCGACGATGACCGCGCCGACCATGGGATTCGGGCTCGTCCGCCCGCGGCCCTTCGCGGCAAGCCGCAGGGCCTCGCGCATGTATGCGTCGTCCCGCGCGGTGGACTCCATGGTCTCCTACCAGGCCTTCTCGAACAACGCGTCGACGTAGTCGCCGGCCGAGAACGGAAGCAGGTCGTCGATTCCCTCACCGACCCCGACGTAGCGGATCGGCACCCCGAGCTCCCCCGCGATGGCCACCGCGACGCCGCCCTTCGCGGTGCCGTCGAGCTTGGTCAGCACGATGCCGGTCACTCCCGCCGTCTCCAGGAACCGGCGCGCCTGGGAGATGCCGTTCTGTCCCACGCTGGCGTCCACCACCAGCAGCACCTCGTGGGGCGCACCGGCCGCCGCACGGCCCGCGACGCGGCGTATCTTCCCCAGCTCTCCCATCAGATCGGCGCGGGTATGCAGACGGCCCGCCGTATCGACGAACACCACGTCGCGGCCCCGCGCCCGCGCCGCCGAGATCGCGTCGAAGACGACCGCAGCAGGATCGGCTCTATCGGCGGCGCGCACGATGTCGACCGACGCGCGTTCCGCCCATACCGCGATCTGCTCGACCGCGGCCGCCCGGAACGTGTCCGCCGCGCAGATGAGAGGCGTCAGGCCATCGAGGCGGCAGCGATGGGCCAGCTTTCCGACCGTGGTGGTCTTGCCGGTCCCGTTGACGCCGACCACGAGCACGACCCGCGGCGACGGAACCTCCACCGGGAGCGCCGCCGCGCCGGCCAGAACACCGCGGATCTCGGTCTTGACGCGGTCCCGGAGGTCGCCCGCGCCGTCCTCGCCGACCCGCGCGACGATACGTCCTGCCGTCAGCACCCCCACGTCCGCCTCGATCAACAACTCCTCGAGAGCCTCGAGGGTCTCGGCGCTCAGGTCGCCGCTCCCGGAAGTACCGCTCAGACGCTCGAGCCGGCTCGTCCAGCGCTTGGCCGTGCGCCGCAACCCGTCTCGCAGACGGCCGACGATGCTCATTCGTCCAGCTCCGAACGCTGGCGCCGAAGCATGAGATCCTCCACCGCGGCCCGCGGCGTCTTGTGACCGCCGATTACTTCAGCCATCTGCGCAGTGATGGGCAGCTCCACGCCGTGCCGCGCGCCCAGATCGAGCACCGCCCGGGTCGTGCGGACTCCTTCCGCGACCATCCGCATTCCGTCGAGCACCTCGTCGAGGGGGCGTCCCTTGCCGAGCTCGATCCCGAGTTGGCGGTTGCGGCTCAGCCCGCCTGTGCACGTCAGCACGAGGTCGCCGAGACCGCTCAGGCCCGCCAGCGTGTCCCGCCGTCCACCGAGGGCGTACGCCAGACGCGACATCTCGGCCAGCCCGCGCGTCACCAGCGCCGCTATCGCGTTGTGCCCGAGCCCCAGCGACTCGATGCCGCCGGCCGCGATGGCGATGACGTTCTTCATCGCGCCCCCGATCTCGACACCGACGACGTCGTCGCTCGCGTACAGCCGGAAGCGGTCCGACCGGAAGTCCTGCTGAACGGCGGTGACCGCCTCCCGCCGCCGGCCGGCCACGGCCACCGCGGTGGGCACGCCCCGCGCCACCTCCGCCGCGAAGCTGGGGCCCGACAGTACCGTCACGGCCCGCTCGCCGCCGACCTCCTGGGCGATCACTTCCGACACCCTGAGGAGCGTTCCGTCCTCGATGCCCTTCGCCGCGCTGATGACCGTCACGTCCGGCCGGAGGCGGTCCGCGGCGCGGCGCAGCACCTGCCGGGCCCCGTGCGACGGCACCGCGGCGACGACGTACACCGCGCCGTCCACGGCGTTCTCCAGCGCCGGAGTCAGGTGCACGGATCGCGGCAACTCGACGCCGGGCAGGTACACGTCGTTGCGACGCTGAGCCTCCATCTGACCGACGAGCTGCGCATCCCGACCCCACAGCCGCACCTCGCGCCCGCAGCGGGCGAGATGGATTGCCAGCGCCGTGCCCCAACTGCCGCAGCCGAGCACGGCCACCGGTCCGATCAACGCCACCCGCACGTCCTCATGCTGTACATCGTCTCGTGGGGACCCGGTCGCGCCCACGGGGCGCGCCGGATCGGCGCCCGGTGTCGCACTCGATCGCCGACGCGTACCGAGTATGCCCGATCTCGAAAGCCGGATGAGTCACGCCGCGCCGCCTTCGAGCGCCGCCGTGGCCAAGCGCTGGTAGGTCGAGCCCTCCGATTCCAGGCGGCTCTGGTACAGAGAAACGCGATCCACCGTCCAGGAAATCGGCGGCAGCGCGGTCTCGGCCAGTGCGGCGCGCAACCGGCGGCCGCCGTGAGTTCGCAGCCGGCGCACGCGGCCCAGCGTGACGTGCGGCTCGAAACGCGGGGGGCCCGGCCCGTAACCGCGGTCCTCGAGACGCCGCCAAAGCAGTCGCGCCACGACGGCTGCCTGCTCGCCTCCTCTCCCGGGCCCCATCCAGACAACCCGCGGAGCACCGGACGATGGAAAGACGCCCGCCACCGACAGCGAGAGACGGAAAGGCGGCTGCGCGAACGGCGCGGCCGCCAGGGCGCGGAGAATGGTGGACGGGTCCGGGACGTCTCCGAGGAACGCCAGCGTCAAGTGCAGCTTCGCCGGCCTCACCCACCGGATCGAAGCGCCGAGACCGGCGGCCCGCCCGGCCAACAGGATGCCGACCCGCTCCGCGGCGGCCCGCGCGGGCGCGTCGAGATCGATCGCGAAGAAAAGACGCACTACGAGCCCGTCGACGTCGCGCGCAGCAGTGCGCGGCGGAGCAGATCGAGCGCGGCCTGCGACGCCTGGAACTTCACCCGCTCGCGGTCGCCGGGAAGCTGCACGCGGCGTACCCGCGGCGGCGCCCCGCGGGCGGCCAGCGCCAGGCACACCGTTCCCACCGGCTTCTCGGGCGTCGCCCCGCCGGGGCCGGCGATCCCGGTCACCGCGAGGCCGAAATCGACATCGGCCGCCACGCGCGCCGCCTCGGCCATCGCCTCGGCCACCGCCTCGCTCACCGCGCCGTGGGCCTCGATGAGCCCCGGGGCGACCCCCAGGGCCACCTTCGCCTGGTTGCTGTAGAGAACCCACCCCGCGTGAACGTACGCCGAGCTGCCCGGCACGTCCGTGAGCCGCGACGCGATCAATCCGCCGGTGCAGGACTCGGCGACGGCGACACGCGCTTCCCGTCGCCGCAGCAGCTCCCCCACCACCTCCGGCAGGGTCCGCCCGTCGGTGCTCACGACACAGCTACCGAGCACGCCCGCCAGCTCCTCCACCGCCGCATCGAGAACGCGCCCCCCCTCGGCGGGATCGGCGCCGACCGTCGACAGGTGCAGGTCGATCTGTCCGAGGGAGGCGAGAATCGTCGTCGAGACGGAGGGCTGCCGCGCGGCCAGCGGCCCATAGATCGGACGGGCCAGCTCATCGATATGCGATTCCGTCCGTCCGGTCGTGCGGATCGCACGCCGCTGAACCCTCCTGCCGCCGGCCGCGGCAGCCAGCCGGTCCGCGACCAGCCGGTCGAACATCGGCCGCAGCTCCCGCGGAGGCCCGGGCAACAGGACCAGTCGGCACCCGCCCGCCGTCAACCAGAGCCCCGGCGCGGTTCCGGCCGGATTCGGCAGCACCTCCGCTCCACGCGGAATCGCCGCCTGCCGGCGGTTGATCTCCGGCATCTCCAGACCGCGCGCCTCGAACCGGGCGCGAATCCGGGTGACGATGTCCGCCGATTCGTCGAGCGGCACGCCGAGCAGATCCGCGACGACATCGCGCGTCACGTCGTCTGCGGTCGGTCCGAGTCCCCCGGTCACGATCACGACGTCCGCCGCGGTCATGGCGTAGCGCAGCGCGCTCGCAAGACCGCGAGGCTCATCCCCCGCCACCAGCTTCTGAACGATGTCGATCCCGACCCCGTTGAGTCGGTCGGTGATGAACAGAGAGTTCGTATCGGTCTTGTGCGGCGTCAGCAGCTCCGACCCGACGGCGACGATCACGGCCGACGACGGACCGCTGCCGCGTCGTTCCGTCATCCGAGCATCACCGACGGCGCGACGGCCGCTCCCACCCGTACCGTCACGTAGGCGTAGAGGCCGGCGACGACGTCGTCCGCCATCACTCCCCATCCGGACGGCAGGCGCTCGGCCGCACGAGCCGGGAACGGCTTGACGATGTCGAAGAACCTGAAAGCCAGAAAGCCGGCCACGAGCCCCGGCCAGGCAACCGGAACCCAGAACAACGTGATGAGCATGCCGGCGATCTCGTCGATGACGATGGCCCCCGGGTCGCGGCGACCATAGCGCCGCTCCGCCACCGTCGCGGACCAGACTCCGACCACGAGCACGGTTCCCAGCAACAGCGCCTCCGCGCCGGCCTCGCCGGTCAGACGCACCAGAAGCAGCAGGCAGAGGCCCACGGCGGAACCCCAGGTACCGGGCGCGATCGGGGCCAGCCCGACGTAACCGGCCGTCGCGACGGGCAGCGCCAGGCGGGACATCACCGCACGCGGACGGTACACGGACCGTGAGTCTCGAACCGGAGAGTGTGCATGCGCCTCGAGAGGTTTCGCGTCTCGATTCTCCCGCGTCTCGCAAGGCGGGAAGGCATGGCGCGCGGTGCGCCGCGCCGGGAAGTGATGCGATTATGGGACGAGAACCTGGGGGCCGTCAACGGCCGCAGCAGATGATAGAAGCCGTCCCGAACATCAGCGAGGGCCGCCGGGAAGAGGTCGTGCGGGAGGCCGTCGAAGCGATCGAGGCGGTACCCGACGTCCGGGTGCTCGACTGGTCGTCGGACGCCTCCCACAACCGGTCGGTCATCACGCTGGCCGGTGAGGCGGACCCGTTGCGCGCAGCGATCCTGCGGCTGTTCGAGGTGGCGGTGAAGCGGATCGACCTGCGCCGTCACAGCGGGGCCCATCCTCGCATCGGCGCGGTCGACGTCGTTCCGTTCGTGCCGCTCGGCGGGGTGTCGATGGAAGCCTGCATCGAGCTCGCGCACGCAACCGGCCGGGAAGTGGCGAAGCGCTTGCAGTTGCCGGTCCTGATGTACGAGGCGGCCGCCGCCGTCCCTGCCCGACGCCGCCTGGAACACCTGCGGCGCGGTCAGTTCGAGCGCCTCGCCGGCAAGCTCCTGCAGCCCGACTGGAGGCCGGACTACGGCCCCCGTCACCCACATCCCTCGGCGGGGGCGACGGCTATCGGGGCGCGCGGTCCGCTCATCGCCTTCAACGTGAACCTCGCGTCGCGTGAGCTCGACATCGCCCGGCGGATCGCGCGAGCAATCAGGGAGAGCGGCGGCGGCCTGCCGCACGTCAAGGCCATGGGCGTGCTGCTCTCGACCTCCTCCGGAGACATCGCCCAGGTGTCGATGAACCTGACCGACTACCGGCGCACTCCGCTGTCCGCAGCCCTGGACCGCGTCGCTCGGGAAGCGGCGCGCGAGGGAGTGGAGGTCGCCGGCACGGAACTCATCGGGCTCGTGCCGCGGGCGGCGATGGACGGTTCGGCGGGCGGGAGGCCCATGCTCGACGTCATTCATCCGGACCGGACGATCGAGGCGCGGCTCGAGCGCCTCCGCCCTTCTCTTCCTGACCATCGAGCAGCCCCTTGAGCACCTCCATGAACTCCCCGAGATCGCGAAAATCGCGGTAGACGGACGCGAACCGGACATAGGCCACCTTGTCGAGCACCTTGAGCTCGTCCATCACGAAGGCCCCCACCGCCTCGGTGGACATCTCCTTGTCGGGCCGCTCGTGCAACGCCGCCTCCACCCGATTCGCAACCGTCTCGAGGATCGCCACGCTCACGGGACGTTTCTCGCAGGCCTTGAGCATCCCTGCAATCACCTTCCGTCGTTCGAAGCGCTCCCGCGTCCCGTCCTTCTTGACGACCATGTACGGGATCTCGTCGATCCGCTCGTAACTGGTGAAACGGCGCTCGCAACGGGTGCACTCCCGTCGGCGGCGGATCGCATCGCCCTCCCGACTCTCACGGGAGTCGACCACCCGATCGTCGAGGTAGCCGCAGAACGGACACTTCACCGCTCGTCCTCCACGCGCGCATCAGGCTCCGTCCGGCCTGCCGCCGCCCCCGCCAAGCGGCTGATGCTCGTCAGATGCACCCCCTCACAGGCCATCAGGACGACGCCGCCAATCGTGACCGGCACGAACGAGATGGCGTGCGCCACGAGACCCGCTCCGACCGCGCTCTCGGCGCTTGCGGCGAAGAGCGTCGTCGCCCCCACCTGGAAGGCGGCATGGTAGCCGCCGACTCCCGCCGGCGTCGGCACCGCGACACCGAGCACGACCAGAACCAGCAGGATTCCGGCGCCGGACGGCGGCATGTCGACGCCGAAGGCCACCGACACCAGCCAGATTCCGGCCGTGATCGACACCCACACGAAGACCGTCCACGCCAACGCCCATACCAGCGGACCCGGCCGCCGCATCACCCCGAGACCCTCCGAGAAACGGTGCGAGACCCGGGCGAGCCCGGACGAGAGTCCGGCCGGCAGGGTCGACGTCACGCGCGCGACTCCGCGGCCGACCGCCTCCGGATTCGTGGCCGCCGCGCAGGCCAGCACCAAGGTGCCGAGGGCCAATCCACCGGCGGCGATCGCCCCCGCGTACAGCGCGGGCAGCAACGCGCCGGGCTCGCTGCCGAGGCTCGGCGCGAATGCGGCGACCGACAGCCCGAAGATCGCGAGAATCACCACGATGTCCAGCAATCGCTCCAGCACCACCGTCCCGATCGCCGCGCTCACGCTGAGCTGTTCGCGGCGGGCGAGCACGTACGGCCGGAGGATCTCGCCGACACGTCCCGGCAGAATGGCCGTCGCGGCGAAGCCCATCACCGTCGCCCGCAGAGCGACCCCCAGTCGCACCCGGCCCAGCGGTTCGAGCAGGTAGCACCAGCGCACCGCGCGCGCCAGATAGGTCGCAATCATGGCCAGGACGGCGAGCCCGAGCAGATCGAGCCGGGCGCTCAAGACTGCGTCCGCCACGCGATCGAGATCCGCGCCGCGCAGCACGAACGCCATCAGGCCGACTCCCAACAGGCCGATGATGATCGTGCGGATGTGTCTCCGCATGCCGACCGACCGTACTACATTTTGTTTTGCCGTCGCGCGAGGGTCCCGTTAAGCTATACGCCTTCTCCATCCGTACGAGGGTCTCCTGTTGTCATCCAGCGCTTCCGTCTTCCAAACGTCTCTCGACGGCATCGCCGTCCACCGCCGCGGCAAGGTCCGCGACATGTACGAGGTCGGCGAGCATCTGCTCATGGTCGCCACCGACCGGATCTCGGCCTACGACGTCGTGCTCGGCTCGGCCGTTCCGGACAAGGGCCGGGTGCTCACGCAGTTGTCGGCGTTCTGGTTCGGACGTACCGGAGACATCGTGGGCAACCACCTGATCTCGACGGCTCCCGGCGACTATCCGGACTCGTTGGGCGCGCACGCCGATCTGCTGGCCGGACGCTCGATGCTGGTGCGCCGCACGAAGCCCATCCCCATCGAGTGCGTCGCCCGCGGGTACCTGTCCGGATCCGGCTGGAAGGAATACCAGCGCGACGGGCAGGTCTGCGGCGTCCGGCTACCCTCCGGCCTGCGCGAGTCCGACCGGCTGCCGGAGCCGATCTTCACGCCGGCCACCAAGGCGGAGACCGGCCACGACGTCAACATCAGCGAAGCCGAGGCCGCCCGACTCGTCGGTCCGGATCTGGTGGCGCGACTCCGCTCGCTGACTCTGGCGCTCTACGAGCACGGCGCGGCCCACGCCGCGGAGCACGGCATCATCGTGGCGGACACCAAGTTCGAGTTCGGTATCGTCTCCAGCGGCGCTGGCGACGAGGTCATACTCATCGACGAGGTGCTGACGCCGGACTCTTCGCGGTTCTGGCCCGCCGAGCGGTACACCGCGGGCGGACCGCAACCGAGCTTCGACAAGCAGTACGTCCGCGACTACCTGGATCGCATCGCATGGGACCGCAAACCGCCCGCTCCGACGCTGCCGGACGACGTCGTCTCGAACACGCGCCTGAAGTACGTCGAGGCGTACCGCCTGCTGACCGGCCGCGATCTCCAGAATTGAGGACAGGAGTCGACGCGTGCGCGAAGAACTCGACCGCCTGGTGGACGAGATGTTGACCAAGGGCATCCGCTACGAGGATGCGCAGAGCGAGATCGAGAAGCGATTCATCAGCCGCGCGCTGGAGAAGTCGAACGGCCGACTCGGTCGAGCCGCCAGCCTCCTGGGAATCCACCGCAACACCCTGAGCCGCAAGATGGCCGCCCACCGCCTGAAGCGGACCGGCTGAGGCGGCCCCGCTCCCGGCCCCCCGCCTTGACGCGATTCCCGTGCGGTCAGTAAAATAGCAGACTCGGTGGGTGACTGCTAACGCCACCAGAGGAGTGCCGCGCGGGGAAGCGACCCGTGCGGGTGACGGAGTTTCTCAAAGAAGGGAGTAGCACAGTTCATGGCTGCCAAGGTACGACCACTTCACGACCGCATCATCGTCGAGCGCATCGAGGAAGGCGAACAGCAGGTCGGCGGCATCATCATCCCGGACACGGCGAAGGAGAAGCCGCAGCAGGGCAAGGTGATCGCGGTCGGCAACGGCAAGATCAAGGACGACGGCACGGTGACCCCGCTCGACGTCAAGGCGGGCGACACGGTGCTGTTCGGCAAGTACTCCGGCCAGGAGATCAAGCTGGAGGGCGACGAGTTCCTGATCATGCGCGAGGACGAGATCCTCGGCGTCATCGAAAGCGACTAGGCGGCAACATCCGCATTTCCAGTGATTGGAGTTCGAGAATAATGGCCAAGCAGATCGTCTACGGACAGGAATCTCGCCAGAAGATCATCGAGGGCGTCAACCAGCTCGCCAACGCGGTCAAGGTCACCCTCGGCCCGAAGGGCCGCAACGTGATCCTCGACAAGAAGTTCGGCTCGCCCACCATCACCAAGGACGGCGTCACCGTCGCCAAGGAGATCGACCTCAAGGACCCGCTCGAGAACATGGGCGCGCAGATGGTTCGCGAGGTCGCGAGCAAGACCTCGGACATCGCCGGTGACGGCACCACCACGGCGACCGTGCTCGCCCAGGCAATCTACCGCGAGGGCGCCAAGAACGTCGTGGCCGGCGCCAACCCCATGGAGATCAAGCGCGGCATCGAGACCGCGGTGGACACCGTCGTCGGCAAGCTGCGGGAAATGTCGAAGAGCGTCAGCGGCAACATGATCGCGCAGGTCGGCACCATCTCGGCCAACAACGACGCGACGATCGGCACCATCATCGCCCAGGCGATGGACAAGGTGGGCAAGGACGGCGTCATCACCGTCGAGGAAGCCCGCACGCTCGAAACCTCCCTCGATGTCGTCGAGGGAATGCAGTTCGACCGCGGCTACCTCTCGCCGTACTTCGTGACCGACGCCGAGCGGATGGAGTGCGTCCTCGAGAACCCGATCATCCTCATCCACGAGAAGAAGATCAGCTCGATGAAGGACCTGCTGCCCCTTCTCGAGCAGGTGGCGCGCCTGAGCCGGCCGCTGCTGATCATCGCCGAGGACATCGAGGGCGAGGCGCTCGCGACGCTGGTCGTCAACAAGCTGCGCGGCACGCTGCAGGGCGCCGCGGTCAAGGCCCCCGGCTTCGGCGACCGCCGCAAGGCGATGCTCGAGGACATCGCCATCCTGACCAACGGCAAGGCGATCACCGAGGACCTCGGGCTGAAGCTCGAGAACATCCGCGTCGAGGACCTGGGCAAGGCCAAGAAGGTCACCATCGACAAGGACAACACCACCATCGTCGAGGGCGACGGCACGCAGGCGGCCATCGAGGGCCGCGTCAAGCAGATCCGCGCGCAGATCGAGGAGACCACCTCCGACTACGACCGCGAGAAGCTGCAGGAGCGCCTTGCCAAGCTCGTCGGCGGCGTGGCCGTCATCAAGGTCGGCGCGGCCACCGAGACCGAGATGAAGGAGAAGAAGGCCCGCGTCGAGGACGCGATGCACGCCACGAAGGCGGCGGTCGAGGAGGGCATCGTCCCGGGCGGCGGCGTCGCGCTTCTCCGCGCATCGGGTGCGCTCGATGACGTCAACCTCGCCGGCGACATGCAGATCGGTGTCAACATCATCCGGCGGGCGCTCGAGGAGCCGATGCGCTGGATCTCGCAGAACGCCGGGTTCGAGGGCTCGATCGTCGTCCAGAAGGTCCGCGAGGCGGGCAGCGAGCAGGAAGGCTTCAACGCCCAGAACGAGAAGTACGAAAACCTGGTGTCGGCGGGCGTGATCGACCCGACGAAGGTCGTGCGCACGGCGCTCCAGAACTCCGGCTCGATCGCCTCGCTGCTGCTGACGACCGAGGCGCTGGTCTCCGAGATCCCCGAGGAGAAGAAGGAGCCGGCCGCCGGCGGCATGGGCGCCCACGGCGGCATGGGCGGGATGTACTAGGAGCTTGCGCCAATCCCGCGGGATCGCTCGAACGCCCGGGCAGGCTGCGCGCGCCTGTCCGGGCGTTTTTCCTCATCTGGCGACGACAGCGTGAAGCCGGACCGATCCGGCCGCCGGCGCGACTGTCAGATGACCGGTTCGATTGCCAAGCCCAGCACGACCCGGCGGTCGCGACGCGAACTGGTTCTGCGGCGCAGACTGCTAGCGCAGGTTGAAGAACAGCTCGAGGCTGACCAGGACTGCGACCGGTTCACCGAAGCGCAATCCCGGTGCGAAGCGCCATTGCCGCGCAGCGGCGATCGCCTGCTCGTCGAGACCGAATACCTGATCGAGCGACTTGCTGACCTTGACGTCGCCCACTTCGCCGGTGGGCAGGACGACGACATCCAGCCAGACCGTGCCCTGGATTCTCGCCCTCATCGCCTCGGCCGTGTATTGCGGTGTCACTTCCCGCAGCAGCCGCGGAATGGTGAGACCCGCGGTGCCCGGGCGATAGACGCCGCCCCCCACGCCGCCGCCCTCTCCCGGACCGAGTCCGTCACCCTGACCGGGGCCCGCCCCGGCGCCGTCGCCGCTCCCGGCGCCCCCGCCGGTTCCGCTGCCCTGCGAGGACTCCGACTCCGCACGCAGGCCTTCCAGCACGCCCGGCAGGGTCTCGGGGGCGCTCGCGACCGGCAGGGCGGGAATCGAGAGCTCCTGCGTATCGAGCGGCTCGGGTTCCGGCTCGGGTTCCGGCTCGACCGGCACAGGCTCCACGATGGGCACGCTCAGCTCGGCTTCATCAGGCCCCTCGAGCTGGGCCAACGGCGGCAGCTCCAGGGACTCGTTCCCGCCGCCGCCGCCGCCGCCGCCCGGACCTTCTTCGGGGATCCACACGATCCCGTTGTACTGGCGGTCGATCGCCATTGCCTCGTAGACCTGCTCCGGCGCCAGACTCAGCACCAGCGCCACGATCCCGAGCCCGATCGCATGGCTGGTGAGCGAGGCCGCGAACGAGCCCCCCATGCGTTGCTGGTTGGCCCGCAGGAGAAAATGCACATCGGCCGGCGCGATGTCGTCCGGCAGTATCGTGAGGGTCCCGTCGGCGGTCCGCACGCCGGCCGTGGCGCCCGTATTGTCGCCGGCGCTCGCCTCGCGAGCAGCCCTCAGGCGGAGGGGGCCGGCCGCCGGCGCGACGGATGACCGGCGACGTCGTCTGTCAGGCGGGGTGTACGACGTGTGCGAAGCTGGAAACTGAATCTGACCGAGACCGAGACCCTGGCCCAAGGGTGCGCCTCCTCAACCCATTCTGCCCAACCTGCCGCAAATGGGCAACCGTCGGGACGCGGCTTCAGTCGTCGCGAGCCGGCCCCGGCCGCTCCATGCAGGCGAGAAGCACGACCGGTGTGAGATCAGACCCGTCCACCCCACGCGCCGATGGCTGCATTGCCGCCACCGTAGGCGTGCATCAGCGCAAGCGCATCGGCGGCTCGAGGCTCGCCGGCCACGGCGATCAGGACGCCGCCGCGCGCGGTAAGCGTCTCGAAGATGAACCCGTCGTGCGCCTGGAATCCGGCGCGGCGTATGGTGGCCGCCACGCCGCTCGCACCGAGCGCGTTGTCGGCGCCCTGCAGCGCCTCCACGAGCGCGCCGTGGGCCACCACCGGGCCGATTCCCGGGATCTCTACGAGCGCCTGTTCCGCACCGACACCGAAGGTCTTTTCCATCAAGTCGGCGACGTCCGGCGCCTGCTTCGCCAGAATCGAGAGCGCCTCCGGCGGGAAGCCCTCCCCGGCCAGCGCACTGAGCCCGCGCGACGCCCATGCCGCGTCCTGAAAAACACCGACCGTAAAGCACGGTCCTTCCTGATACATCGCCATAGGTCGTGAGGCGTCCTCCGAGCCCGATAGGGATCGGATGATTATAGCACCGTTCCGGCCAGGGGCGCCGCCCCGTCGGGAGCGGCCCGCTCCCGTTCCTTCAGACCACGATGCGTTCGCGCCCGGACCGCCGCGTCACGCGTACGCGATCCAGGTATTCAAGCAGCGGAATCGCGAACTTGCGGGTAATGCCGAAGCGTTGCTTGAACCAGGCTACATCGATGCGGACCGGCTCGGCCGCGCCGGTCCGCAGACCGGCCACGTCCTGCCTGAGGCGTTCGAGCACGCTGCGATGAAACACCAGGGTGTCGAGACGTTCCACCGTCCCGTCGCGCACCAGCAGCTTCAGCATCCGGTCGGCCAGAGCCCGATCCACACCCCGCTCCCGCGCCCAGACCGCCGGGTCGGGTGGCGAAAGTCCCTCGCGCAGAAACAAGCCGGCGAGGTCGTCCTTCACGCGCGTCTCTTCGTCCGTCAGCACGATGCGGTGCGTCGACAGGACGAGATGCCGCCCCGCCGCAAGCCGCCCCGCGGCGGCCAGCACCTGCGCCACGTGTTCGAACAGAGCGGGGCCGGCCTGGCTGGCCAGGCGCTCGCGCGCTTCCTCGCGCGGCAGGCCCGGCTCCAGAGGATGATCCCGATGGTAGGCGCCGGCGATGGCCAGCAGCGCCTCACCCGCGGCCTCGGCCGCCGCAGCGACAACCAGACGCTCTCCCATCGCGACCAGCGCGCCCTCGTCGACGAGCGCAGCCGCCACCCGCCTGACCTCCGCGACGTTCCGGCCGATGCGGGGCGCGAGCGCGCCGATGGTCACCCCCGCGCCGCCGGCCTCCCCCACCATCGTAAGAACCGCCGCCGCATCGTCATCGAGCGCGTCCAGGCGCATCGCGCGCTGGAGACCCGCGGCCGAGCGCAGCCGCCCGCCCGGAGGATCCGGATCGAGCACGACGCCGCCGCCAATCGTGATCATCGGCGAGTACGCACGCAGCACGAAGCGATCCCCTCGGGTCAGGGCGACCGGCCGCTCGAGATGCAGGCGCACGAACGCCGACGCGCCCGGCTCGAGTACGCCCGGGAACTCGGGAGCCTCCTCCGCACCGCCGCCCGCGCCGGCAGTGGTCCGCGCCGCCCCGATCGCCAGGCGGGCCATGATCTCGCTGGTTCCCTGGTGAAAGCGTACGCGCGCCCCGTACTTCAGCGGCCGGGCGCCGTCGAGCAGCGTCAGCCTCCCGTCGAACCGCCGCGACGCACACAGGCCCCCCTCGGTCGTGAGAGTGTCGCCACGCTGCAGATCATCGACGCCGACGGCGGCCAGATTGACGGCCACCCGCTGTCCCGCCCGCGAGGCGGGCCTGGGCTCGCCGTGCACCTGCAGGCCGCGCACCTTCACCCGCCGGCCGGCGGGCATCAGCGTGAGCTCGCCCTCGCCCTCGATGACGCCGGACGCCTGGGTGCCGGTGACCACCGTCCCGAAGCCCTTGACGCTGAACGCACGGTCCACCGGCAGCCGGGCTATGCCGCTGTCCGCCCGCCCGGAGACGCCGTCCGACAGCGCGGCGAGCTCGCGCCGCACATCGTCCAGCCCGGCCCCGGTGCGCGCCGACACCGGTACCAGCGGGGCACCGTCGAGGAACGAGCCCGCAATCAGTTCCCGGGTCTCCAGGCGCACGAGCTCCAGCGTCTCCTCGTCCACGAGATCCGACTTGGTCAACGCCACCAGACCGCCGCCCACCCCCAGCAGACGGCAGATGTCGAAATGTTCGCGGGTCTGGGGCATGACCGACTCGTCGGCCGCTATGACGAGCAGCACGCAGTCGATGCCGCTGGCGCCCGCCAGCATGTTGCGGACGAACCGCTCGTGCCCCGGCACGTCGACGAACGCGAGTTGCGTGTCGCCGTGCCGGTACGGCGCGAAGCCGAGGTCGATGGTGATCCCTCTGGCCTTCTCTTCCTGCAGCCGGTCCGGATCGACCCCGGTCAGTGCCTCGACGAGGGTGCTCTTGCCATGATCGATGTGACCTGCCGTGCCGACCACGAGATGCTTCACGGATCCGATCATCGCACGGTCACGCCCGGCGCCGCGGACGCCGCCGGGTCATCGCCGACGTTCCCGCCCGGCGCCCCGCCGCGGGCGCCGATCGCTCCTCGCGGTCCGGCGCGATCTCCGAGTCTTCCCTTCGCGCGACCGCCGCGTCGCGTCCAGGATGTCGGTCAGGGCTAGGTCGAGCCGGCGGTGCCCGGTATCGACGCGCACGAGCTGCACCCGTACGCGGTCGCCGAGCCGGTAGACCTTGCCGGTGCTCTCGCCCTGCCACAGGTGATGGCGGTCCACGTAGCGGTAGTAGTCGTCCGCCATGCTCGAAACGTGCACCAGCCCCTCGACGAACTGCTCCACCAACTCGACGAAGAGGCCGAAGGCGGTGACGCCGACCACGTAGCCGTTGAACTCCTCGCCCACCTTGTCGGCCATGAACCGGACCATCTGCCAGTGGACCAGCTCGCGCTCCGCGTCCTCGGCCCGCCGCTCGAGCTCCGACGTCCGGCGCGCGATGGCCGGCAGGTCCTCCGACCACCGGCGCTTCCGCTCGGCCGACTGCATGGACCTGCGGCTCGCCCGCAGCGCCCGGTGCACGATCAGGTCCGGATAGCGTCGAATCGGCGACGTGAAGTGCGTGTAGGATGCCGCCGCCAGTCCGAAATGACCGCGGTTTTGCGGCTCGTACCGCGCCAGACGCATCGTTCGCAGCATGAGGCGGGCGACGGGACGCGCTTCCGGCCTCCCTCGGAGCCGTTCGATGAGCCTCTGAAAGTGCGCCGGCGCGATTGCATCGGGCGGCGCCGCGAGGCTGTAGCCGATCGAGGCCGCGAACTCCTCGAACGCCTCCACCTTGGCCGGGTCGGGAGGCTCGTGCACGCGAAACAGCGCCGGCATCTCCTGCCGGACGAGGTGTTCCGCCACCGTCTCGTTCGCGACGAGCATGAACTCCTCGATGAGCCGGTGGGCCGTCGTGCGCTCATCGGCGACGATCGCCTCGACACGCCCGGCGTCGTCGCGCCGGAAACGCGCGACCGGCACGTCGAAGTCCAGGGCTCCGCGCCGCCGCCGGCGCTCGGTGAGGATGGCGGCGAGCGCCCTCAGCCCATCGAAGAAGGGCACGAGGCCGGCGTACTTCTCGCCAGCCGGTGACGCGGGATCGCGCAGCAGCGCGTCGACGTCCGTGTAGGTCATGCGGGCGTCGCTCTGGATCATCCCGTCGTGGATCGCATAGCGCACGACTTCGCCGGCGCCGTCGACGTCCATGACGCACGACTGCACCAGTCGATCGACGCCCGGCTTCAGGCTGCACAGCCCCGTGGCCAGCTCCGGAGGAAACATGTGCACCGCCCGATCCGGAAAGTAGACCGACGTGCCCCGCTCCGCGGCGTTCCGGTCGAGGGCGCTGCCCTCGGCCACGTAGTGCGACACGTCCGCGATGTGCACCCCGAGACGCACGTTGCCGCCGGCGAGCGGCTCGAGCGTGATGGCGTCGTCGAAGTCGCGCGCCGTCTCGCCGTCGATGGTGACGGTGGTGAGATGGCGGAAGTCGGTACGCCCCCGGCGGTCGCGGGGCCGCAACGTCTCCCCCAGCTCCTGCGCCTCGACGACGGCCTCGGGATCGTGAGCGTCCGGAATTCCGTGCGCGCGCAGCACCACCCGCACGTCGACGCCCGGACTGTCCAGCGTACCCAGCACTTCGCTCACCCGGCCCAACGGACTCCGTGTCGCCGTCGGAAAGCGCGTCAGCTCCGCGACGACCATGTCGCCGGGCTGCGCGCCCGCCTGCGCGCCGCGCGGCACCTGCACGTCCATAGGCAGGCGCCGCTCGAGCGGCACGACGTAGCCGATGCCGGCGCCGTCCGTTTCGTACCGCCCGACGAGCTGCGCCGTCGCCCGCTCCACGATGCGCAGGATCCGCCCCTCGGCCCGATCGGGATCGCTCCGCCGCTCCACCCGGACCACCACCCGGTCGCCGTGCATCGCCTGGTTCAGGTTGGTGCCCGCGATGTAGACGTCGCCGGCGATGTCCTCGTTGGGATGGTCCGGGGCGACGAATCCGAAGCCGCGCGGGTGTACGTGCACGCGGCCGGTCACCAGGTGCATCCGATCGGGCAATCCGTAGCGGTGGCCGCGAATGCGGATGAGGTCGCCGCGCTCGACGAGATCCGCGAGACGCCGGCGCAACGTCGCGCGCCGGTGGGCAGGCCATCCGAGCCGCTCCATGAGGTCGCGCACGGTGGCGGGATGATCCACCTCCCGGCGCAGCGTCTCGAGGATCTCGTCCGCCGTGATCATCGGGGCAACGGCGGTCAGCCGATCAATGCGACCTGCAGGTCGCCGACGTTGGTGTCGGTCGGCCCTGTGCAGATCAGGTCGCCGAGCGCCTCGAAGAAGGTGTAGGAATCGTTGGCGGCCAGGTAGTGCTCGGGCCGGTGCAGCCCGCGCTCCACCGCACGGGCCGGCGTCGACGTGTCCACCAGCGCGCCGGCCGCGTCGGTCGGACCGTCTATGCCGTCCGTGCCGACGCTGGCGACGACCGCGTCCGGAAACCGCCGCACCAGGTGGAAGGCGGCGGCCAGGGCGAACTCCTGATTGCGCCCGCCCCGCCCCCGGCCCTTGACCTGCACCGTCGTCTCCCCGGCGGACACGATGCACAGCGGCCCCGGCCGCTCGTGCGCCAGGCGTGCAATGGTCCTCACGTAGCCTTCGGCCGCTCTGCGCGCCTCCCCGGTCACCGGCTCATCGAGGACCGTAACGGAGAAGCCCAGTTCCCGCGCCCTGCGCACCGCCCCCTCGACGGCATCGCGCCGGCTGCCGATCAAGTGGTAACGGGTGCCGGCGAACCGGCTGTCGCCCGGCTTGGGGCTCTCCTCGAGTTCGCCGCGGACGCCCCGTTCGAGCGCTTCCAGCGCCCCCCTCGGCAGCGTGCCCGCTCCGCCCGCCGCACGGCAGATCGCCAGCGCCTCCCCGAACGTCGTCGAGTCGGGTGTCGTCGGCCCCGAGCCGATGACCGCGGGATCGTCCGGTTGCGGATCGACGACGTCGGAGATGGCCAGGGTCACGACGCGGCCTCCGGCCGCAACCGCCAGTCGGCCGCCCTTGATCGCGGACAGGTGCTTCCGTACACAGTTGAGCCCGTCTATTGCGACGCCTGCCCGCAGCAGGACATCGGTCACCGCCGACTTGTCCTCCAGGGTCAGGCCGGCGAGCGGCACGGCGAGCCCGGCCGAGGCGCCGCCCGACAGCAGCAGGGCCAGGACCTCGTCCGGCCCCAGGCCGCCGGCCAGCGCCAGGGCGCGGCGCCCGGCCCTGACGCTCCCCGCGGTGGGCACGGGATGTCCGACGTCGAACCACTCCAGGTTCCCGGCCGCGCTGCCCGCCTGCGGAGACGCGACGAGCCCCCGCGCGCCCGCCCTCGGCACCACGGAAACGAACGCCGACGCCATCTCCGACGCGGCCTTGCCGGCTGCCACGACCACCGGGATCCGGTCGCCGAACGCGTCGTCCACGGCGCCTGCGCGCAATGCGCTTGTAACGAGCATCGACGCCCCGGCCGCCGCGATACCCTCGCGCACGATGTCCGGGGCGTGGCGCCGCAGGCTTGCGAGAGTCAGAAGAAGGCTCGATGTCAGTGAGTCGGTTGCCGGCCCGAGGAAGCCGACAGGCGGGTCACGCCGTCGATCTGCCGCAGCAGGCGGCTGACGACCTCGTCACCGTGCTCGCGGGCACACAAGCGATCCACGTTCGCCATCAGCTTGCGAAGGGCCGCGTCCACGTCGGTCATCGTCTTCTGCGAGTAGTACTCGCGCTGCTGATCCAGGCATTGCCAATGCTTGCGCAACTCTTCCCTGAAGAAATCGGATCGAGCGGAGGGTGCACGAACGAGGCAGCCACTGTCGGGATGCGGCGAGCGGGGAGGCTCGCTGTTGGTCACCGGCATGGATTCGTATGCATTCAGTCTAGCGACCGGGGCTCCGCCCTGTCAAACCGCCCTCATCAGGCGCCCCCCGTCGTGCGCCCGTTCACTCTTCGCCGGTTTCGAGCGCCTCCTTGAGCAGCTCGTTGACCACCCGCGGGTTGGCCTGGCCCCGCGTGGCACGCATGACCTGTCCGACCAGAAAGCCCAGGGCGCCTGTCTTCCCGGTCCGGTACTTGCCGACGGCGGCCGGATTCTCGGAGAGAGCCTTCCGGACCGCCGCCCCGAGCTCCTCCGCGTCACCGATCTGCGACAGCCCCTCCGCCTCGACGATGGCCTCCGGCGGCTGGCCGGTAGCGGCCATCTTCTCGAACACGTCGCGCGCGACCGAATTGCTGATCGTCCCGCCGTCGACCAGGCGAATCAGCGCCCCGAGCGACGCCGGGGTCACTTTCGCAGCGGCAATCCCCACCCCGAGGGTCTTCATCCGGTGCGCCACCGCTCCCATGATCCAGTTCGCCGCGGCTCTTGCGTTCCCGGCCGCCGCGGCCGCCGCCTCGAAGAACGACGACAGATCCGGGTCGTCGGCCAGCAGCGCCGCGTCGCGTTCCGGCAGTCCATGATCGGCCATCAACCGCTGCTTGCGGGCCTCGGGCAGCTCCGGCAAACCCTCCCGCACGCTCGCGACCCAGTCGGAATCGAGCACGAGGGGCGGCAGATCCGGATCTGGAAAATACCGGTAGTCGTGGGCTTCCTCCTTGCTGCGCATGGACACGGTGCGGCCGCCGGCGACATCCCAGAGGCGCGTCTCCTGCACGACGGTCCCGCCGCGCTCGAGCAGCGCCGACTGGCGGCCGACTTCGTAGTCGAGGGCCCGCTCCAGGAACCGGAACGAGTTGAGGTTCTTGATCTCCACCTTCACGCCGAGCGCTTCGGCGCCCCGCGGACGCACCGAGACGTTGGCGTCGCAGCGCAGGCTGCCCTCCTCCATGTTCCCGTCGTTGACCCCGGCCGCGAGCAGGATCCTGCGCAACCGCTGGAAGAAGCGGGCCGCCTCGGACGGCGCCCGCAAATCGGGCTGCGTCACGATCTCGGCCAGCGGCACGCCGCTGCGGTTGAAGTCCAGGTAGGTCTTCCCGCCGGAGTCGGGGAACCCGTCGTGAATCGACTTGCCGGCGTCCTCCTCCATGTGCACCCGCATGATGCGCACCCGCCGGGCCGCCCCGTCATCGAAGTACTCCACGTGCCCGTCCGTGGCGAGCGGCTCCTCGTACTGCGAGATCTGATAGCCCTTCGGCAGGTCGGGATAGAAGTAGTTCTTGCGCGCAAAGATGGAAGCGCGGTGGACGGTGCACTCGAGCGCCACCGCGGTCCGGACCGCGTGCTCGACGGCGCGCTCGTTCAGGACGGGCAGAGCGCCGGGCAGACCGAGGCAGACCGGACAGACCTGACTGTTCGGCGGGGCGCCGAACGCGGTGCTGCAACCGCAGAAGATCTTGGTCTCGGTCAGGAGCTGGGCGTGGACTTCAAGCCCGATTACCGGTTCGAACGGCATGACCCACGAGCCGGCAGGCCGCCTCAGACGCTCGGGCCGGCGCGGCGAACGTCGTCGTCGGCCTCCGCCTCGAACGCCTTGAAGTTCTCGGCGAACATTCCTGCGAGGCGTCCCGCCTGCGCGTCGTAGGCGGCGCCGTCGCTCCAGCTCCCGCGCGGGTGCAGGCTGTCCGCCGGCACGTCCGGAACCGCAGTCGGAACCTGGACGTTGAAGATCGGATCGGGAGCGTAGGGCACGTCGTCGAGCGCGCCCGAGAGCGCCGCCGCGATCATGGCGCGGGTGTGCCCAATCTTCATGCGGCTGCCGACGCCGTACGCGCCGCCGCTCCAGCCCGTGTTAACCAGCCAGACCCGGGAGCCGTGGGCCGCGATCCGGCGCCCCAGCAGTTTCGCGTAGACCGTCGGATGATGCACCATGAACGGCGCGCCGAAGCAGGTGCTGAAGGTCGCCTTGGGCTCCGTGACGCCCCTCTCCGTTCCCGCCACCTTGGCCGTATAGCCGGACAGGAAGTGGTACATCGCTCCCGCCGGGGTCAGCCGCGAGATCGGCGGCAATACGCCGAACGCATCGCAGGTCAGCATGACCACGTTGGCCGGGTGGTCGCCCTGCCCCGAGGGCACCCAGTTGTCTATGAACGAGATCGGATAGGCGCCGCGGGTGTTCTCGGTGAGCGTGTCGTCGTCGAGGTCCATCGCGCGGGTCGCCGGATCGAGGACGACGTTCTCGAGGACGGTCCCGAAACGGCGCGTGGTGCCGTAGATTTGCGGCTCGGCCTCTTCAGACAACCGGATCATCTTCGCGTAGCAGCCGCCCTCGAAGTTGAATATGCCGCGGTCGCTCCAGCCGTGCTCGTCGTCCCCGATGAGGCGGCGCGCCGGATCGCTCGAGAGCGTCGTCTTGCCCGTCCCCGACAGGCCGAAGAACAGCGCGGTGTCGCCGGACGCGCCGATGTTCGCCGAACAGTGCATCGGCATCACGTCGCGCAACGGCAGCAGGTAGTTCATGACGGTGAAGATCGACTTCTTGATCTCGCCCGCGTAGCTGGTGCCCCCGATCAGAACGAGCCGCCTCGCGAAGTTGAGCAGGATGAACGTACCCGAATTGGTCCCGTGGCGTGCCGGGTCGGCCGCCATCGACGGGATGTCGATCACGGTGAACTCCGGGGCGTGGCCGCCGCCCGGCGTGCCTGCCGGCTGCTCCAGGAACATCGTGCGCGCAAAGAGGCTGTGCCACGCCCGCTCGGTGATGATCCGCACCGGAAGCCGATACGCCGGATCGGCGCCGGCGAAGCAGTCCTGGACGTACAGGACCTTGTCGTCGAGGGCGCTGACCACCTCGTCGTGCAACGCGTCGAACCGGACCGCGTCGATCGGCCGGTTCACCTTCCCCCACCAGACGTCCGCGGTGGTGGACGGCTCGTCGACCAGAAACTTGTCGTTCGGCGACCGCCCCGTGTGCGGGGTCGTCAGGCAGACCAGCGGGCCGGACTCGGCGATCACACCCTCTCCGTGGCGCACCGCCTCCTCGTACAGGGCCGCGGTACCGAGATTCCAGTGCAGATGGCGTGGCCGTGCGATGTCGAGGATCGAGGAAGGTGTCACTTGCGACGGTGCCTCCGGCATAGGTGAGCAAACCTTAGTCGCGCGGCGTTCCCGAAGTCAAACGGGCCGGGGTATCATGTGCAGTGGTAGTTTTCAGGTACACGTTCGGCCGCCGATTTCGTCTCCGTCGGGTACGGAGAGCAGCTTCCAGGTGATGGCCGTTACACACGTCGAACCAGCCGTTCGTCAGGAACGCGCCGCCGTCGATTCGCAGATCGCGGAAGCAGTGTGCGCGCTTCTCGTCCGCGGCGACCGCGTCGCCGCGGGCGAACGCTTCGCGGAGATAGTCGAGCGCCATCAGCGCCGGGCGACGCGCATCGCCTACTACTACCTACGCGATCCGGCGGAGGTCGACGAAGCGGTCCAGGATGCGTTTCTGAAGGCTTTCGTCAACATCCGTTCCTTCCGGGAGCGGCTGTACTTCGAGCTCTGGTTCACCCGGATCCTCGTCAACGGCTGCCTCGACCGATTGAAGTCGCGCGCCCGCCGCAACCGCTGGATCGTACCGGCCGGGGGCAACGACGCCGGCCGCGAGCAGAGAGACGACCTCGATCGGCGTGCGGCGCTCGAGCCGTCGCCCGAAGCGACCCTTCTGCAGGCCGAACGCCGGGCGGAACTGATGGCGGCGGTCGATCGCCTGCCCGACCGGCAACGCGCCGTGGTCGTGCTCAGCCAGTTCGAGGGGCACGCGACGCGGGACGTGGCCGCCATGCTCGATCTGACGGAAGCCACCGTCCGTGTGCATCTGTTCCGCGCGATTCGCTCGCTGCGGCGCATTCTCGGTACCGAACACTGGTTCCAACAAGAGCAGGCGAACGAGACAGGACACGCATGAGCACGCGGGTTCTTCGGAGCATAGTCGGAACGTTGCTCCGGTCGGTGCGCCGCGGCGGACGGTCGCCGCACCTGACCGACCGCGAGCTGGCACGGGCGCTGGTGAAGGCTGACGGCGCGCGCCCGGCTGCGGCGGGCGATTCGCATCTGGCCGAATGCACCCGATGCGCGACCCGCGCAAGCGCCCTGCAGTCGGACCTCGACCGCATCACGACGGCGGCGGAGGCCGCTTTCGACGACTCCCTCGCCCCATGGCGGCTCGTCCGGCAACGCCGCCGAATCATGCACAGGATTCAGCGCGCGGCAGGCGGGCAGAGTTCGGCGCGCATCCTGAGATTCCCGGCGCCCCCTGCGCCCGCCGTCGCCGGCGCGCGCCCGAGCCGGCGGTGGCTCTCGCTGGCGGCCGCCGCAGGCCTCCTCCTCGCCGTCGGCATCGGCCAGGCACTCGACGGTCGACGCCGGCCGCCGGCTCCGAACCCGGGCGCGGCCGCCTCGCTGTCGCAGCCGATCATCGGGCCGGCCGCCGGGCCGCCGCAGGCGGTCGCCGACGAGCAGTTCATGCGCGAGCTGGAAGAGGCCCTCACCTCCTCGCGCGTCACTCCGCTCGTCGCCCTCGACGAGATGACGCCGCGGGTTCGCGCCGCAGCGATCGACATCCGGTAGATGCCCGCGCCAATCTTCAGAAAAGGCCTCGACCTCAAGCACGCCGTCGCCGGCGAGTTGGCGCGTGACTACCACAGCCGGATCCTCGATCGGATTCGCGAATCCGACTTCGTCTGGCGGAGCGGGCGCCTCACCCTGCACCTCGCCCGCGAGTTCGGCTTCTGCTACGGCGTCGACCGTGCGGTGGACTATGCGTATCAGACGCGCCGGAAGTTCCCGGACCGGACGGTCTTCCTGACCGGCGAGATCATTCACAACCCGCACGTCAACGCCCGGCTGCGCAGCGCCGGGATCCGGTTCCTCAGCGACCCCGGCGAGGAAATCGCGCAGGTCACCGCGGGCGACGTCGTGATCCTGCCGGCGTTCGGGGTCACGATTACGGCCCTGGAGCAGCTCGTCGGCTGCGGCTGCACCCTCGTCGACACCACCTGCGGGTCGGTCCTCAACGTCTGGAAGAACGTCCGGCGGTATGCGCGCGACGGCTACACCGCGATAATCCACGGCAAGGTCCAGCACGAGGAGACGCAGGCCACGGCGTCCCAGGTCCGGGTCGCATCCGGCGGCCACTACGTCATCGTGCTCGATCGCGAGGAGGCCGGCGTCCTGTGCGAGTTCATCCGCGGGCGGATGGACGCCGCGACGCTTCTCGACCGGCTCGGACCCGGCTGCTCCGCCGGTTTCGACCCGGCCCGCGACCTCGTGCGGGTGGGGCTCGCAAACCAGACGACGATGCTGATGTCGGAGTCGCTCGAGGTGGGCGAGTCGATCCGCCGCGCGATGCTCGACCGTTACGGCGAAGCCGCGCTCCCCCGCCACTACCGCGCGTTCGACACGATCTGCAGCGCCACGCAGGACCGGCAGGACGCCGTGGTCGGCCTCCTCGACGAGCAACGCTTCGATCTGGCGATCGTGATTGGCGGCTACAACAGCAGCAACACGCGAAACCTGGCGCGGATCTGCGCGGAACGGGTCGCGACGTACCACATCTCGGACCCGTCCTGCCTGGAACCGGCAATCGTCCGGCACCTTCCGTCCGGAGGTCGTCCGGGAGCCGAGATCGCGACACGCGACTGGCTGCCGCGCGGTGCGCCGCTGACCGTCGCGCTGACGGCCGGCGCCTCGACGCCGGACAACATCGTCGGCGAGGTCGTCGAGCGGCTGTCCGATCTGGCGGGCGGCGAGCTTTCGGCTTCGTAAACGCGACGCGGCACGCGACCGTCTTGCTGTTCAGGGAATCGGACGCGGCTGGGGTATCCTGACGGGGCACGCAGACCAGGACGCAACTGGCGGGGAATCGGCGATGAGCAAGACACGCGGATGCATGACGGTCGTCCTCCTCACGGCGGTCCTCTCTTTCGCGGTCGCCGCCGAGGCGACACAGCGCTTCAAGTGGTGGCAATCCGACGAGGTCGTCTCCGAGATAGGGCTGACCGAAGAGCAGGGAGCCGACATCGAGGCGATCTTCCAGTCCCTGAGGCCGAGGCTGCGGGATCTGGCCCGGCTCCTGCATCGGGAGGAGGACGAGCTGACCGCGATCATGCACGCCATGCAGGCGGAGGAGTGGGAGGTCGCCCTGCAGATCGACAAGGTCGAAGCGGCCCGCAGCGCGCTCAGCAAGACCCGTACGCTGATGCTGTACCGGATGCATCGGACGCTGACCGCCGACCAGTCGGAAGCCCTGCACGCCATGTGGGAACGGCGCCGCTCCCATGGAGAATCGTCGTCCCGCAATCCCGACTAGGGTCTGCGCCGCAGCACCGAACGGGGCCCGCCGCATCGAACCGTCCGCCCTCCCCGCCCGTCTATAACGGTCGCCGGGGAAGATTCCCGCGTCGGCGCGGGTCCAAGTACCCCGAGTCTGGAGGAACGCCTTGATGACCCACGCACGTGTTCTACCCGTCGTCCCGTTGCTCGCCGCCGGCTGGCTCCTGCTCGCGCCCTGCCCCACGCACGCCCAGACTCTTCGAGCCGGTGTCGGCGGCGTCGTGTCCCAGGCTGTGCTCCAGGCCGGCCAGGCGGCGCGCCGCTTCGACCTGACGCTGGACGACGCCGTCCAGCGCGCCCTCGAGCGCAACCTCGATATCGCCGTGCAACGCATCAACCCGCTGGTGCAGGACATGGGCGTCGCGACGGCCAACTCGGCGTTCCTGCCGCTCGCTTCCTCCGGCTTCGGCCTCAACCAGCGTACCAGCCCCAACCGCACGCTGTTCGACGGCGGCGGTCTCCGCGGCACGAACATCGTCAACGAACAGGGCAACTACAACCTCGGGATGAACCAGCGGATGAAGTGGGGCGGAGGCCAGTACGACGTCACGTGGAACAGCAACCGCGTGGAGTCGAACAACATCTTCACCACCTTCAATCCGAGCTTCGGCGCCAACATGACCCTGGGGTACACGCAGCCGCTGCTGCGCGGCTTCCGCACCGACCCCCAACGCACCCAGCTCGTCGTCTCGCGCATCAACCGCGACATCTCGGACATCGATCTGGAGCAGACCGTCATCAACACGCTCGCCAACGTCCGCCTGGCGTACTGGGAGCTGGTCTACGCGCGCGCCGCGGTCGCCGTGCAGCAACAGGCCCTGGAGCTGGCCGAGCAGCTCGTGCGCGACAACCGGGCACGCGTGGAAATCGGCACCCTGGCCCCGATAGACGTCGTGCAGGCGCAGTCGGAGGCGGCCGCGCGGCGGCAGTTGCTCGCCCAGGCGATCCGGACGCTGCGCACAAACGAGTTGACGCTGAAGCAGCTCATCGTGGGTGGTACAGCGGACGAGCTGTGGGACGCGGAGATCAACCCGACCGACCAGCCGCGGATCGAAGCCACGCCGATCGACCTGGAGGGAGCGATTCGCGGTGCACTGGACCGGCGCACCGATGTCTCCCGGGTGCGACGCCAGCTCGACATCAATGACGCCGAGGTCGACAACTTTCGCAACAGCACCCTCCCTCAACTCGATCTGGTCGGCAGCTACCAGTTGACGGGCCAGGGCGGATCGCGGCTGGTGCCCGCCGGCAGTTCCTTCGAGGCAATCTTCGGCGGCGCGGGCGGCGTTATCCCGGGCGGCTACGGGGACGCCATCAACGACATCGTCGACGCGGACTACCCGTTCTGGAGCGTCGAGTTGCGGATGAGCTATCCGCTCGGCCAGAGCGCGGACAAGGCGGCGCATGAACGGGCGCGGCTGCAGCAACAGCAGGCCCAGGCCCAGATCCGCCAGATCGAGCTGCAGATCGCCGTGGAGGTCACGAACGCCGCGCTGCAGATCGACGCGATCCAGCAGCAGATAGAGGCGGCGACGGCCTCGCGCGAGCTGGCGGAAGAGCAGCTTCGGGCCGAGGAGAGCAAGTTCGAGGTCGGACTGTCGACCAACTTCTTCGTCGTGCAGGCGCAACGCGACCTGGCGACCGCGCAGGATACCGAGCTGCGCGCGATACTCGACTACCAGCGGGCCCTGATCGAGTTCGAACGCTCCCAGCGCACGTCACTCGGCAACGCCGGAGTCACCGTCGTCGGCGGCGGTGGAGGCGGCGCGCCATAGTCGTCCGACGAGGGACAACATGAGACGAATCTTCCTCGCCCTCCTCATCCTCGGCGGTGCGATCACCGCCTACGGCTACTACACCGTACGTACGGTCGAGTTCGTGCCGGACGTCAGCACCGTCGCGGTGACGGAGGGCGACATCGTCGACACCGTGGGGGCGACCGGCGCACTCGAAGCGGTGACCACGGTCCAGGTCGGCAGTCAGGTCTCCGGCATCATTCAGGAGCTCCACGTCGACTTCAACTCGATCGTCCGCGAGGGGGATGTCATCATGCGGCTGGATCCCTCGCTGTTCGAGACGCAGCTCGAGCAGGCGCGCGCCAACCTGCTGCGCTCCGAGGCGGACGCCGAGCGGCTTTCCGTCGCCGTCGACGACGCCGCGACGCAGCTCAGGCGCTCGCGCGAGCTGGCGGCGGGAGATCTCATCTCCGAGACGGAGCTCGAAGCCGCCGAGGTGGCGCTGCGGTCCGCCGAGGCCCAGCTCAAGTCGGCCCAGGCCCAGATCCGCCAGTCGCAGGCCTCGCTGAGCATGAACGAGGTCAACCTGGAGCACACCGTCATCCGGGCCCCGATAGACGGCATCGTCACCTCTCGCCTCGTCGACGTCGGCCAGACCGTAGCGGCCAGCTTCCAGGCCCCGGAGCTGTTCGTCATCGCGGCCGACCTGACCAAGATGCGGGTGATCGCCAACATCGACGAGTCGGATGTCGGCCGGATCCGGCCGAACCAGCGCGTGACCTTCACCGTGGACGCATTCCCGGCCGAGGAATTCGAAGGCAGCGTCTCGCAGATCCGGCTCGAGCCGATCGTCACGCAGAACGTCGTGACCTATGCGACGGTCATCGACGCCCCCAACCCCGAGCTCAAGCTCAAGCCGGGCATGACCGCTACGGTGACCGTCGAGGTGGCGCGGCGGGAGAACGTGATGCGGATCCCGAACTCCGCGCTGCGATTCCGGCCGACACCGGCCATCTTCGCGGCACTCGGCCAGCCCGTGCCGCCCGAGCTGCAGGTGGGCCGCCGCCCCGGCGCCGGCGGGACGAGCAGCGGGAGCGGACCCGCACGGTCGGGCGAGTCGCCGACCGGCGCCCAGCGCCAGGGCGCTGCACCCGGCGGCGCGGCGGGCGGCGACTTCGGCCCGCCCGGCGGAGGCGGCCCCGGCGGCTTCGGCGGGGACCGCGGCTTCGGCGGGGGCGGCGCACCGGACCCGGAGCGGCGACAGCGCATGATGGAGCGGATGCAGCAGATGTCTCCGGAAGAGCGCCAGGAGTTCTTCGCCCGCATGCGGGAACGGCGCGCCGCGGGCGGCGGCGGGCCGGGCGGACCCGGCGGGCCGGGGGGTCCCCGGCGCCGCGCGAACGCGCAGCAAGGGCCGAATGTCCCGGCCGTCGAGCGGGGAGCGAGCACCATCGACGCCCTGTTCGCCCCCATCGAGGTGGAAGAGACCAACGGCCGGGTCTGGGTGCTGAACGGCGGTCGGCTGTCCGGCCTGAGCGTCCGCCTCGGCGTAACGGACGGCACGGCGAGCGAGCTGCTGGCAGTGGATGGCGGACCCGTGCCGAGCGAATCCGTGCCGCCGGCGAACCGCGACGTGGAATCGCTTCGCGAACGGCTGGCAACGGTTGCGGACGCAGCGGCGCGCGCCGCGCTCGAGCAGCGGCTGGCGGCCCTGGAGTCGGCGACCCCGGCCGCGCCGGCGACCACTGCCCAGACTGCCCCGGGGACGATCGAAGCCGGTGTCCGGCTCGTGACGAACGTCAGCACGCCCGACGCGGGCAGCGGCCCAGCGGTCGGCAACAGCGGATCGCCCCTGATCCCGCAGTTCCCCTTCGGAAGGCGCGGCCGGCGGTGACTTCCCCGAACCCGGTCATCGCGGTCGAGGACATCACCAAGGTCTACGCGATGGGCGACGTCGAGGTGCGCGCGCTCCGGGGCGTGAGCCTGTCCATCCAGGCAGGCGAGTTCGTCGCCGTCACCGGTCCGTCCGGTTCCGGCAAATCGACGTTCATGCACATCCTCGGGTGTCTCGACCGGCCGACCAGCGGCCACTACCTGCTCGACGGCCGGGATGTCTCCCGGCTCTCGCGCGACGAGCTGGCCGAGGTGCGCAACGGAAAGATCGGCTTCGTGTTCCAGGGCTTCAACCTGCTGGCCCGGACCACCGCCCTCGACAACGTCGAGCTCCCCCTGCTCTACGGCTCCCGCATGAACGGACCGGGGCGTCACGCGCGGGCTCGCGAGATGCTGCACGCGGTCGGGCTCGACGACCGGATGGATCACTTCCCGAACCAGCTCTCGGGGGGTCAGCAGCAGCGGGTGGCGATTGCCCGCGCCCTGGTCAACCAGCCCGCCATCCTCCTGGCGGACGAGCCGACCGGCAATCTGGACTCGCGCACCAGCGTCGAGGTGATGGACATCTTCCAGCGTCTGAATCAGGAGAGCGGCATCACGGTGCTGCTGATCACGCACGAGGCGGACATCGCCGAGTACGGCAACCGGATCATCCGCTTCCACGACGGAAGGGTCCTTTCCGACCGCCCGAACGCGTCGCGGCGCGTTGCGAGCGACGAATTCGCAGCCCTGCCGCCCGACAACGCCGACACGGAGTCGGCGGCATCCGTGCCGCAGACGGCATAGACGGGAAACGAGGTCAGAACGATGTCCGTGCTGATGGTGCTCCGCGTCGCGCTCAAAGCGCTCGGCCGCAACAAGATGCGCACCAGCCTGACCATGCTGGGGATGATTATCGGGGTGGCCGCCGTCATCACGATGGTCGCCCTCGGCAGGGGCGCGCAGCAGGAGATCGAGACGCAGATCCAGTCCGCCGGCACGAACATGATCATGGTCCGCGCCGGGAACTTCCGCCGCGGCGGGATCAGCATGGGCATGGGCCAGTCGCCGCGGTTGAAGGCGGACGACGTCGACGCGATCCGCGAACGGGTGCCGGAGGCGCAGTATCTGGCCGCCGGCGTCCGAACACGGGACCAGGTCGTCGCGGCCGGCCAGAACTGGAACACGACCATCCAGGGCACGGACATCGAGTTTCCCCAGATCCGCTTCTGGGACATCCAGCTCGGCACCTTCTTCACCACGACTCACGTCCAGAGTGCGGCGAAGGTGGCGGTACTGGGATCCGTCGTCCGCGACAACCTGTTCGGCGAGGGTGTGGACCCGGTCGGCGCCCGCATGCGCATCCGCAACCAGTCGTTCCAGGTGCTCGGGGTCATGGCCTCCAAGGGCTCGGGACAGTTCGGCGAGGACCAGGACGACGCCATCTTCGTTCCCTACACCACCGTCAACAAGAAGCTGCGCGGGCGGGACGGGACCAACATCTCCGAGATCACCATCTCGGCCGCCTCGGCCGACCGCATCAACGCGGTGGCCGACGAGATCACCGCGGTCCTGCGCGAGGAGCACGGCCTCGGCCCGGGCGAAGACAACGATTTCATGGTCCGCACGCAGGAGGACATGACGAGCATGCGGACGCAGACGACCCAGACCATGACCGGCCTGCTCGCCAGCATCGCCGGCGTCTCGCTGATCGTCGGCGGCATCGGCATCATGAACATCATGCTGGTGTCGGTGACCGAGCGGACCCGGGAGATCGGCCTGCGCATGGCGGTCGGCGCCAAGGGACGCGACGTACTGCTGCAGTTCCTGGTCGAGGCGATCGTCTTGAGCCTGGTCGGCGGCCTGGTGGGGGTCGGGCTCGGGTTCAGTCTCTCGGAAGGACTGACGCAGTTCCTCGCCTGGCCCACCTCGGTGCCGGCGGACGCGGTGGTCGTCGCGGTAGGCTTCGCCGCCGCGACCGGCATCTTCTTCGGGTTCTACCCCGCCCGCAAGGCGGCGCAGCTCGACCCGATCGAATCGCTCCGTTTCGAATAGCGACGGCCGACCGTGAACGCCGTCTGGAGACGCACCATGAAAGCCAAGACTCTTGTTCTCGCGGGCGCGCTCGCCGCTCTCGTCGCGCTGCCCGCCCAGGCGCAGAATCCCGATTTCTCCGGCACCTGGCAGCTCGATCGCGACGCCAGCGACATGCCGGAACGCGGCGCGCGCCCGCGCGGCGGGAGAGGGGGCGGTCCGGGCCGCGGCGCCGGGCGCCGGGGAGGCCCCGGCGGTTTCGGCGGCGCTGCCGCCACGCTGGTCATCACGCAGTCGTCCGACGTGCTCACGATCGAGCAGCAGACGCCGCGCGGCAGCCGCGCGGTCGGCTACCGCCTCGACGGCAGCGAGAGCACCGGCTCCGGACCGCGCGGCGACTTGGTGACCACGTCGAGCTGGGACGGCGCCACGCTCCTCACCGTGGGCACGATGGAGATGTCGACGCCGCGGGGCGACTTCTCGATGGACATCATCGAGCAGCGGTCGCTGAGCGCCGACGGCCTCACCCTCACGGTACAATCGGTACGAATGCTTCCGTTCGGCGAAATGGCGTCCACGCTCGTCTATCGAAAGGAAGTGCCTCGATGATGCGTTTCCTCGAACCCTACGCGGAGTGCATCCACGATACGCTCCGCATCGTCGCCGGCTACCTCTTCATGCTGCACGGCCTGCAGAAGCTGTTCGGCGTGCTAGGCGGGCAGCAGATGGAGTTGGTCTCTCTGCTCGGCCTCGCCGCGCTCATCGAGACCGTCGGCGGCGCGCTCATCGCGCTCGGCCTGTTCACCCGGCCGGCGGCGTTCATCGCCAGCGGCGAGATGGCCGCGGCCTACTTCATGGGCCACGTGGCGCGCCAGGGGCAGTTCCTCTTCCCGGTCGCCAATCAGGGAGAGCCGGCCGTGCTCTATTGCTTCCTGTTCCTCTACCTCGCGTCGGCCGGGCCCGGCGCCTGGAGCCTCGACGCGCGCTTCAGGAAGGCGTGATCAGCCTGCGGCGCAGGCTCCCGGCGGGCCGAGATCGTCCAGCAGCTCGCGAACGGTCCGCCGCGTTACCGGGTCCCTGAGGTCGGGCGCGATCGCGGCCAGGGGCTCCAGCACGAACCGCCGTTGCCGGAACCGCGGGTGCGGGACGTGCAAGTCGGACCGGCGGACGACGAGCTCGCCCATCAGGATGACGTCGAGGTCGAGAGTCCGCGGCGCCCCGGGGAAGGGTCGTTTCCGTCCGCGCGCGTTTTCGATCCGCATGACAGCGGCCAGCAGCGCCGGCGGCGGCAGGGCGCAGGCACCGACCGCCGCGGCGTTGAGGAACGAGGACTGGGGAGGCACGCCCACCGGCGCGGTCTCGACGAACGGCGACACGCGCATGCCCGCGAGCAGGTCCCCGAGCGCGGAAACGGCGAACGCAAGGTGACCGGCCCGGTCACCCTGGTTGCTGCCGAGGGCGACGGCGGTAACACGAAGAGCGGGCGGCGTGTCGCTCCCCGCCCCTACTGCTGCTTCGCCTTGCAAGTGATGCAGACTCGCGTCCAGGGAATCGCGTTGAGGCGGGCGGGCGCTATCTGCTCGCCGCAGTCGCGGCAGACTCCGTAGATTCCCTGATCGATGCGCAGCAACGCCTCTTCTATCGCCTTCAGGATCTTGGCGTCGGTCTGCTTCAGCTTGAGCTGGATATGGACTTCGTTGTTGCCGCTGGCCTGATCGGCCATGTCACCCTGGCGGGTGTTGTTGTCCATCGGCGTCGAGAATGACTTGGCGCCGCGCTCCGCGATGATCTCCGCACGTTTCCTTATCAACGCGTCCTTGTAGACGGCTTCTTCCATGACCCGGCTCCTCCTCTTTCGGCGGCTCGCCGGCAGCGCAATCAGGGAGTGTAACACGGTTCGTTCGCGGCCCGTCGGGCCCGACCGGGCCCGGCTACTCGGTCCGCAGGGTCAGCAGCGGCTTGCGGCGCAGCACGTCCACGCTGGATGCAACGCCGACCACCAGAACGACGACCGCCGTCACCAGCATGCCGCCGATGTTGATCGCCGGGGCCGGCGTCCACGGCACGTCGAGCACCTGCCGCGTGAGCGCCCAGGTCAGGGCGAGCGCGCCGATCGAGCCGACCAGGCCGGCCAGCGTCCCCAGCACGCCGTACTCGAATACGTACATCACGGCGATCAGACGGGTGTTCGCGCCGAGCGTCTTGAACACCGCGGCGTCGAAGAGCCGCTGAAACTTCGTCATCGCCACCGAGCCGACCAGGATCAGGCCGCCGGCCAGCAACGCGATGGCTCCGACCACGCTGACGGCCAGCGTGACGTAGTCGAGCACGCGGCGGAACGTCCGGATGATCTCCAGGCCGTCGATGACCGAGACGTTCGGGTAGCTGTCCACGAGGTCTCGCTGCAGCGCGCCGCGCGCAGCGGGCTCCGCCGGACCCCGCAGAAAGCTGATGTAGCTGTGCGGAGCGCCGTCGAACGTACCGGGGCTGAACAGGAACATGAAGCCGCCGCTGCGCGAGTCGTCCCATTCGACGGCGCGAACGCTCGTCACGCGCGCCTCGATCGCGCGGCCGAGGACGTCGAACCGGACCGTGTCGCCGAGCCGCATGCCCCGCTCCACCAGGCTGTCCTCGATGGAGACCTCCGGCGGACCCGCGGCCGCGGCATCCCAGAACGAGCCGGCGACGATCCTCTCGTTCTCTTCCAGCCGCTCGCGGTAGGTCACGGTGTACTCGCGCCCGAATCCCGCACGCCGTACGGCCCGGCGCCCCTCGATGGACGTGCCGGGGCCGTTCACCGCCGTCACCCTGGCGCGCAGCACGGGCAACAGGACCGGATCTCCCGCCTCCCCCTGGCCACCGACGCCGGCGTCCCGAAGAATGCGCGCCACCCCGTCCGCCTGGTCCTGCTGCACGTCGATGAGAAACATGTCGGGCATGTCGTCCCGCAGCTCGAGCGAGAACGACGCCAACAGGTTCGCCTGCACCGCGTGCACGCCGATGATGAAGAAGCTGCCCAGCCCCACCGCGAGAAGCACGACGCGGGTCTGATTGCCCGGACGGCGCAGGTTCAGCGCGGCATGCCGCAGCGGGAACCAGCGTGCCGCCTCGAGCGGGCGCGTCATGCGGACCAGAGCCCGGCCGAGCAGATGCAGTGCTCCGGCGACGCCGATGAACCCGCCGGCCACGTAGGCGCCGACCTCCAGGGAAGCGGCCTGCCAGGCCGCGACCCCGACCAGTCCCAGGCCCACGAACACCATGGCGGCCAGGCGCACCGGGTCGCGGGACGCCGTGGACGGCGCCTCTCCCTGCCGCAGCAGCAGCAGCGGCTTGGCGTGCCGGGTGTCCAGCAGCGGCACCAGGGCGAAGAGCAGCGAGACGAGCAGCCCCACCGCCAGCCCCTGCAGGATCGCCGACAACGTCAGGTCGGTCGAGACGACCTGGAAGCCGGTGGTCGCCGCCGCCTGCGCCGCCAGGGAATCGGGCACGGACGCCAGCACCCCCCAGGCGACACCGATACCGAGCAGCGCCCCGCCGAGTCCCAGCAGGGCGACCTGCACCACGTAGACGGCCAGCACGCCGGCCGCCGTGGCGCCCAGGCACTTCAGGATGGCCGCGCTACGGAGCCGTTGCTGCACGAAGACCCGCGTCACGCTCCAGACGCCGATCCCGCCGAGGATGACGATGACGAAGCCGATCAGGCTGAGGTAATTCTCGGCGCGCGAGAAGTTGCGCTCTATGCGGTTCTCCGTTCGCCGGTACGAACCGATGCGGACGAACGCCTCCTGCAGGTCCTCGCGCAGCCCGCGCACCAGCGGCTCGATGGACTCCTCCTCCGGCACGCGCAGCAGGAGCTGCCGTTCGACGCGGCTCCCGAACTCGATCAGGCCGGTCTCGGCCAGCGCGTCGTACGCCACCAGCACGCGCGGCCCGAGGCTGAAACCGCCGAGCTGGCGGCCCGGCTCGGTCACGATGGCGTCGCGAATCGTGAACGCCTCGTCGCCGATCAGGATCTCGTCGCCGACCGCGACGCCGAGCTGCGGCAACAGCTCCCGTCCCACGAGCGCGCCGCGGTCCCGGAGCAGGGCCGGCGAGTACGCCGCGCCGCTCTGCAGCGTGAATCGGCCGTAGAAGGGAAAAGCCGCCTCGACGCCGCGCAACTCCACGATCTTCGTCCGGGTACCGGCCCCGGCCGGCAGTCGCGCCATCGTCACGGTGTCGACGGTCTCGGTGAGCTCGGTCCCGGCGACCTCGGCCGCGCGCGCCTCGATGCTTCCCAGCACCTCGTCGGACCACGGCTGGTCCGTGCGGACATAGACGTCCCCGGCGGTCAGGCTGCGCGCCTCGGCGGCCAGCGCGGTGCGCACGTTCTGCACCAGCGAGCGGAGGGCGACGATGCCGCCGACCCCGATGGCGACGCAGCAGAAGAAGAAGATCAACCGGCGCCAGGACGCCCGCAGTTCCCTGTACGCCATGCGCAGGACAAAGGTCATAGTCGGTAGCCTGCTCAGCCGGCAACCGCGCCGGCCGGCTCCAGCACGGCCTCCGGGGGCGCGACACGCTCCGTCCGGCCGTCGCGCATCGCCAGCGTGACGTCCGAACAGCCGGCCAGCTCCTGGTCGTGGGTCACGAGCATGAGCGTCGTGCCGCGGGTCCGGTTGATGTCGACCAGCAGGTCGATGACGTGGCGCCCGTTCGTGCTGTCGAGATTGCCGGTCGGCTCGTCGGCCAGCAGTATCGGCGGGTCGTTGGCCAGCGCCCGCGCGATGGCGACCCGCTGCTGCTCCCCCCCGGACAGTTGCGACGGGTAGTGATGCCCGCGCTCGGTGAGGCCGACGTCGGCCAGCAGCCGGCGCGCCTTCCCGGACGGATTCGCGACGCCGGCGATCTCGAGCGGCACCATCACGTTCTCGAGAGCGGTGAGCGAAGGGATGAGGTGGAAGAACTGGAACACGAAGCCGATCCGCGCCCCGCGGAGCCGCGCGAGCTGATCCTCGTCGAGCGCCGTAATCTCGGTGCCGCCGATCAGGACCTTACCGGTCGACGGGGTGTCCAGCCCCGCGATCAGACCGAGCAGCGTCGACTTGCCGCTGCCCGAGGGACCGACGATTGAAAGCGACTGCCCCGCCGGCACGGACAGGTCCAGCGGGTGGAGGATGGTCAACGCGCGGTCGCCGCTCTGCACCGTCTTCGAAACGCCGCGCAGCTCGATCATCGGACTCAAGGGTCGACCTCCTGCTCTGCCGCCAGCTCGCGAAGCAGCGGCTCCAGCGCCGGCCAAAGATGCTCGGCGACGCGGGCCGCGCCGGCCTCGTTCGGGTGAATTCCGTCGGCCTGGTTCAGGTCCGGCACGCCCGCCACCCCATCGAGCAGGAACGGTACGAACGTCACGTCGCGGCTCTGGGCCAACGTCCGGAACACGTCACGAAAGTTGGACGTGTACGCGGCGCCGAAGTTCGGCGGCGCCTCCATGCCGGCCAGCACGACTCCGATGCCCCGGTCCAGGGCGCGGTCGATGATCCGCTCCAGGTTGTCCCGCATCTGGTCGATCGGCAGCCCCCGCAACGCGTCGTTGCCCCCCAGCGCCACCACCAGGATCCGCACATCGCCGTCGAGCGCCCAGTCGAGCCGGCGGAGGCCGCCGGCCGTGGTGTCTCCGGAGACACCCATCGCGACGATCTCGATCGGCCATCCGGCGCCGTCGACGCGCTCCTGCAACCGCGCCGGATAGGCATCCTCGGGACCCAGGCCGAGCCCGGCCGTGAGAGAGTCTCCCAAAACGACCACCCTGGCGCGCTGTGTGAAATCGTCCCGCCGGGGCAGAGATTCCGCGGCGCCCGCGGCCGCCGCCGGTTCGGAAATCCGCTCGCCGGTGGAGACCCCGGCCACATCGGCCGGCGCGCCGCCGCAAGCGCTCCATGTCCCCACGATCACGCACAGCGCGGCGGCCATGCGGAGACCGCGCGTCACGCCGCTGCCAGAAAAACTCCCCACGACATCACTCCATCCCGTCAATTCTACAGTCCGGTCGGCGCCTGTCGTGGCGGCCGCGGCCGGCCGGACCGCAGCGTGCGAAGCCACCATCCGTAGGCGGCCACGTTGATTCCGCAGGCGACGATCCCAAGCACGATCTGCGCCCGGCGGCTAAGTCCGGCCGGGTAGAGCACCGGCAGGAGGTAGCGCGCGATGAAGTCGCCGTCGTAGCCTGTCGCTCCCGCCTCCCAGCGCAGCCACTGCTCCAACGGAGTCAGCGGACAGATCGCGCCCGTCAACTCGATGCCGACGCCCCACGCGACGGCCGGCAGGTGCAGCCAGGCGAGCCACGGCCGCCGCGGCACCGCGAAGCCGCCGAGCACGACGAACCCGACGAACGCCAGGTGCACGCCGACCAGCAGATCGGCCGCGACCCCGTAGAGCATCCCATCCAGTATGTCCCGAACGCCGCACACGTCCGTTCGTCGCCGACGACGACTCGCCTGAACCTCAAGACGTCCGTGGCACTCACTTCATTCAGTGCTCGATGAAGCGGCGCCCTGCACGTCGACACCTGCTGCAGCACCGGTTCCCCTTATCCGGTTACGGTAGATGCGACCCGGCGATTTCGGGTACGATTTGACCCCCGATGACGAGTTCAGCAGCTCGCGCCGGCGCCGTCGTTTGCGTAGCTGTTGCCGCCGCCGGGGCCGGCGCCGGCCTGGAAAGCGCCACCATGACGACTCGTGGGCTGACCGCCATCGCCGGCATAGAGGTCGGCCATCACACGCTCGATGCACGACCGACCGGCTGTACGGTCGTTCTCACCCGCGGGGGCGCCACGGCGGCGGTCGACGTGCGAGGAGCCTCGCCCGGAACTCGGGAGACGGCGCTCCTCGATCCGGTCAACTCCATCCAGCAGGTGCACGCCATCGTCTTGTCGGGCGGCAGCGCGTTCGGTCTGGCCGCCGCCGACGGGGTGATGCGCTATCTCGACGAGCAGGGTATCGGCTACCGGACGCGGACGGCGCGCGTGCCGATCGTGCCGGCCGCGATCCTGTATGACCTCGGCATCGGCGATCCCGCGATCCGTCCCGACGCCGACTGCGGGCATCGAGCGGCGCGGGGCGCCCGTGGCGACGGCATCGACGAAGGCAGTGTCGGGGCCGGCGCCGGCGCCACGGTCGGCAAGCTGGCCGGTCCGGACCGCGCGATGAAGGGCGGCATCGGGACGGCGCTGATCGAGCTCCCGGACGGCCTGCAGATCGCCGCGCTGATGGTGGTGAACGCCGTCGGGGACGTGTACGACCCGGCGACGGGAACCCTGGTCGCCGGCGTGCGGAGCGCCGACGGCCTGCGCCTGGCCGGCGCGCGCGCCCTGCTGCGCCAGCCGGCGCCCGACCCGCCGGGCGGCGAGAACACCACCATCGGCGTCGTCGCCACCAACGCCCGGCTCGACAAGGCGCAGCTCGGCGTCGTCGCACGGATGGCGCACGACGGTCTCGCACGCGCCGTCCGACCGGCGCACACTCCCGTGGACGGGGATACCATCTTCGCCCTGTCGACCGGCAGCCTGGCGAACCACGCCGGTCTGCTGCGAATCGGCGCTCTGGCCGCCGACGTCACGGCGGAGGCCATCGTCCGCGGCGTGCGCACCGCCAGCGGGCTTCCGGGCTACCCGGCCGTCCGCGATCTCAAGGAGAGCACACCATGAACGCTGTCGTGCTTGCGGTAATCGGTCTGATCGCGGTCTTCTCCGGGTACCGGTTCTACTCGAAGTTCATGGCCGAGAAGATCTATCGGCTCGACCCCGACTTCAAGACCCCGGCGCACACCATGCGGGACGACATCGACTACGTGCCGACGAACCGGGTGGTCCTGTGGGGGCACCACTTCACGGCCGTCGCCGGCGCCGCACCGATCATCGGCCCGAGCATCGCCGTGGTCTGGGGCTGGCTGCCGGCATTCCTCTGGGTGGTCATCGGCACGATGTTCTTCGCCGGCGTCCACGACTTCGGCGCCATCTGGGCCAGCGTCCGGAACAAGGCGCTGTCGGTCGGCTCGCTGACCGGCGAGGTGGTGAGCCACCGCGCGCGCAACCTGTTCATGATCGTCGTCTTCTTCCTGCTGCTGATGGTGAACGCGGTCTTCGCCGTCGCGATCGCCACCGAGTTCATCAACACGCCGGCGAGCGTCATTCCCGCCTGGACCGCCGTCTTCGTGGCGGTCGGCATCGGCGTCCTGCTCTACAAGGTGGGCGTCGGGATCACCTGGCCGACGGTGGTGGGAACGATCGTCCTCTACGCGGTCATCTACCTGGGCGAGCTGTTCCCCGTCACGCTGGCCGAGACGGCCGGCATCGCGCCGGCGGCGCAGTGGATCCTGATCCTGTTCGCGTACGCCGCGGTGGCGTCGATGCTGCCGGTCTGGCTATTGCTGCAGCCGCGCGACTACATCAACGGCATCCAGCTCTTCGTCGGCCTCGGCATCCTGTACGGCGCGGTGTTCATCGCCGCTCCGACGATAGTCGCGCCGCCGATCAATCCCAACGTTCCGCCGGGAACGCCGCCGATCATGCCGCTGCTGTTCGTCACGATCGCCTGCGGCGCGATTTCCGGGTTCCATGGCCTCGTCAGCTCCGGCACCACCTCGAAGCAGCTCAACACGGAGACGGACGCGCGCTTCGTCGGCTATCTCGGATCGCTCGGTGAAGGCACGCTCGCGATCGTCGCAATCATCGCGGTCACGGCCGGCTTCTCGATGACCGAGTGGCAGGCCTCCTACGCCAACGCGGAGAGCTTCGGCGCGGTGGGCGGCATCAGCGCCTTCGTCACCGGCGGTGCGCGGATCGCCTCCGAGGGGCTCGGCATACCGATCGGCTTCGCCGAGACGCTGCTCGCCGTCATGGCCGTGCTGTTCGCCGGCACGACGATGGACGCCGGGGTCCGCCTGCAGCGCTACATCGTGCAGGAATGGGGCGCCATCTACAAGATCCCCGCCCTGACGAACGGCTACGTCGCCACCGCCGGCGCGGTGGGGGCCTGCCTGGTGCTGGCGTTCGGCGCGGGGGGCGCCGACGGCACCGGCGGCATGATCATCTGGCCGCTGTTCGGCACGACGAACCAGTTGCTGGCGGGACTGACGCTCCTCGTCATCAGCGTCATGCTGGTCAAGCTCGGAAGGCCGGCGCGCTACACGCTGATTCCGATGGTCTTCGTCACGACGATGGCGCTGCTCGCCGCGCTCTACCAGCTCAGCAGCCTCTACACCGAAGGCAGATACGTGCTGGTCGCCATCGACATCGTGATCATCATCACCGCGATCTTCGTCATGCTGGAGGCGGCTTCCGCGCTGATGCGCGAGCGGCGCGCCGCCGCGGCAGCGGGGGTCGGCTAGCGCCTCCCTCCTGGGCCGAGATGAGCCCTTCGCGACTCGACGGTGTCCGGGCTCGGCTCGCACGAGCCCGGGCACTGCTCGGCGAGTTCTACACGGCGCCCTACCGGGGCGCGGTGGCCCGCGCGCGCCGCGACGAGGACGATCTGTTCATGCTGTTCGTCTTCGCCGAGCTGATGGGGGTGCCGAACCCGGCCGCCTACTACACGCTGGAGCTCCAGCCGCTCCTGCTCGAGCGCTTCCACGAGTGGCACACCCGGATGGGCCTGGAGCACTCGCCCCTTGACCACTTCCGCTGCTGCTGACGGACTGCTCGCGCGCCGCATCGTCTTCGTCGGCGGCAAGGGGGGCGTCGGCAAGACGACGACGGCGGCCGCCCTGGCACTCGCCGCGGCGGAACGCGGGCGGACATGCCTGGTCGTGTCCACCGATCCGGCGCACTCGCTCGGCGACATCTTCGGCCGCGCGATCGGCGACGCGGAGACCGCGCTGGCATCCCGCCTGACGGGGCTGGAGATCGATCCGGACCGCGCCGCCGCAGCACATATTGCAACCGTGAAGGAGCGCATGAAGACGCTGGTCCACCCGCGGCTGTACGACGAGGTCGACCGGCAGCTCGACCTCGCCACGCACGCGCCCGGCGCCACGGAGGCCGCGCTCGTCGAGAAGGTCGCCGAGCTGATGGCGGAGGCCGGCTCGCGCTTCGATCTGGTCATCTTCGACACTGCCCCGAGCGGCCACACGGTGCGGCTGCTGTCGCTCCCGGAGGTGATGGGCGCCTGGATGGACGGCCTGCTCCGCCACCGCGAACGCTCGACCCGGCTCGGCGCGATGCTCGGGCACCTCGGCGGCAAGCCGGGCCAGGGCGACGATCTCTCGCTGATCGACGCGCGCGCGGATCATCCGCGCGACAGCCCCGAGGCCCGCATCAACGAGGTGCTGCAGGCGCGCCGGCGCAAGTTCATCGTCGCCCGCGAGCGCCTGCTAGACGCGGCCGGCACCGCTTTCCTGCTGGTGGTCAACCCGGACCGGCTCTCGATCCTGGAGAGCCGGCGGGTGGTCGACACGCTGGCCCGTTTCGATCTCCCCGTGTCGGCGCTCATCGTCAACCGCGTCCTGCCGGACAACGCGGATGCATCCGGCAGCTTCATCGAGGCACGCCGGACGCAGGAGCAGGCGTATCTCCGCGAGATCGACGAGGTCTTTCCGGCGCTGCCGCGAACCGTGGTCCCTCTCCGGCCCGACGACGTGCACGGGCTCGACGCCCTGCGCGCCATCGGCGGCCAACTCGTCTCCCATTGACCATGTCACCACTGCTCGCCGCCCTGATCTGCATCGCGGCCTACGTGGTCGCCTACCGCGTCTACGCGCGCTTTCTCGCCGAGCGCGTGTTCGCGATCGATCCGGCGCGGCCTACGCCGGCGGTCCGCTACCGGGACGAGATCGACTACGTGCCGGCCAACCGCTATGTGCTGTTCGGCCACCAGTACGCCTCGATCACGGGCCTCTCACCGATGCTCGGCCCCGCCATCGCGGTCATCTGGGGCTGGCTGCCGGCGATGCTGTGGGTGGTGATCGGCGCCATCTTCGTCGGCGCGGTGCACGACTTCGGGGCGCTCGTGGTGTCCATCCGCGCTCGCGGGATGTCGCTCGGGAAGGTGACGGAGAACCTCGTCGGCCCGCGCGGCAAGACGCTCTTCCACCTCGTCATCTTCTTTCTCATCGCACTGGCGATGGGCGTGTTCGTCCACGTCATCGCGGTGCTCTTCTCGCCCGACTTCTATCCGCAGGCGGTGCTGCCGAGCGGCGCTCTCGTCTTCGTTGCCGCGGCCATGGGGGTTGCCGTCCACCGCGGCGGGTGGAGCATCCGCAGCCTGACTGTCGCAGGGCTCGCCGTCGCGCTGGGGCTGGCGTTCGTCGGCATCCGCCAGCCGGTGGTCGGACCATCGCTCGCGCAGTGGAAGTGGCTGCTGCTCGCCTACGCCTTCGGCGCCAGCGTGCTGCCGGTGTGGCTGCTGCTCCAGCCGCGCGACTACATCAACAGCCTGCTGCTCTATGTCGGCGTCGGCGCCATGTACGTCGGCTTCGTCGCCACCAACCCGTCGTTCGCCGCCCCGGCCGTGGACCTGGCGCCGGCGGGCGCCCCGCCCATCGTTCCGTTCGTCTTCGTGATCATCGCCTGCGGCGCGGCCAGCGGCTTCCACGCGTTGATGTCGTCCGGCTCCACCGCCAAGCAGCTCGCTACCGAGGGGGACGCCCGCTTCGTCGGCTACGGCGCGATGATCGGCGAATCGCTCCTCGGGCTGATGGCGGTCCTCGCCTGCACGGCGGGGTTCGTCTCCCGCGAAGCGTGGCTGGAGCGCTACGTGAGCTGGCAGGCGGCCGACAGCCTCGGCAACAACATCGCCGCCTTCATCCGCGGCACCACGCACTTCCTGCAGACCCTCGGCATCCCCGAGGCGATCGGCGGCACGTTCGTCGCCGTCATCGTCGTCTCGTTCGCGCTGACCTCGCTGGACTCGGCCACGCGATTGCTCCGCTACAACGTCTCCGAGATGGGCGACACGCTGCGCGTAGCCGCGCTCTCGAACCGCTACGTCGCGTCGGGCATCGCGGTCGTCGCCATCTGGGCCTTCGCCTTCATCCAACTGGACGGCGAGTTCGCCGGGCTGATCCTGTGGCAGCTCTTCGGCACCACGAACCAGCTCCTCGCCGGCCTCGCGCTGCTGGCCGTCACCCTCTACCTGCTGCGGCGCGGCAAGCCGCTGGTCTATACGGCGGCGCCGATGGTCTTCATGCTGCTGTCGACGCTCACCGTGATGAGCGCCAACCTGACCGACTTCTGGAACGCCGGGCAGTGGCTGCTGCTGGCCCCCGCGGCGATCATCTTCACGCTGGCGGTGTGGCTGGTGGTCGAGGCGGCGCTGGCGGTCGTCCGGTTCCGGCGGAACCCGGTGCTGGACGGGCTGGAGGTGGTGTTCCGGGAGAAGTGACGCGCTGTCGCCGGGTCCTCGCAGGGAGATCACCGCAACAGCTGCCGACCGGCCCGGGTCACCGATCCTCTTCACGCAGGCGTCCCTGACGGCGCAGCTCCCTTTCGACGAACGGAGCGTGGCGCGTCAGGTAGTCGTGGCGGATTGCGCCGTTCCGGTAGTTCTCAGCGAATTCCAGGCGGGCCTTACGGCACTCCAGATCGTTGAGCCGGAGACGTTCGATAGTGGCCTCGACTCTCGTCAAGACGTCTGGTGGCAGCGCTTCGCCGGGCACGACCTGGAACTCCACCAGCTCCAGGGCGAACCAACCGTCCTCTATCTCGAAAGGGTCCAGCACACTCGCAATGGCGCTCTTCCGAGCGTTCATCAGCGAGCAGGCCAATCGGTAGTTGGTCCATTCGTAGACCTGATCCCACCGCATGGACTTCGCGATCATGTGGTCGACGCTGGGCGCGCCCGTGCCGCGAGAAATGTACAGGCACAGGTACGAACAGATGCGGTCGTAGCTCTCAAGCAGGTCTCCGAGTGCCTCGCGCCAGTACGGAGGAAACTTGGAGGCCGGAATCTCCTCCTCACACTCCGCGACACGCGCGTAGCGTCGACCCGCCGCACGCGGCGGCGTCTTCCCGACCAACTCGGCAATGGCCCGCAACCCCGGCCGTCTCACATCCGCATCGAAGGTTGGGGGTTCTTCTGCGGGTCGGACGCGAATCACGGAGTCCCTCCCCGGCCCTCCACGAACGCGTTCCAGCGCACCCAGAACCTGTCAACGTCCGGCAGAACGCGACGCAGTTCCTTGTGAACCTCCATCACTTCGTCCACCGATGCGTCGGTCTGCCTGAGAAGCTCCCTTGCTCGAAGAACCGCCCGTTCGGCCTCGATGCTGCCCCGTTCAGTCGCCAGGTCGAACGCCTCGCTGGTCAACCAAGCGCCGGGCGTCCCGCGTGGCGTGTACGGGCGGCGACGGAGCTTCGCCTCCGGCGGGTCGCCGTCAAGATCCAGATCGAACCACGCGTCCTGCTCCGGATCGAACCAGGGTTCGGCGGAAGCGAGTACCAGTGGAGCATGCGTGGAAGCAATCAGTTGCAACTCCGCACCATCAAGAAGCTCTTTGCCAACGTCGCGCAATGCCTTGAGGATCGACCGCTGCCACCTCGGGTGCAGATGGCTCTCCACCTCGTCGAATAGCAACGTAACTTGACGAGCGGCTTCCACGCCACGCAGGTCCGCCGCGATCCGGTACTCGCTCCAGGCCCAAGTGAGCATGTATGCAAGGGCAACCACTCGACGAATGCCGGATGATGCGTGCAGAATGGGTACGGTGCCCGCATGGCTCGTCTGAATCGACGGTATGTCTCGTGCATCGTCTACCGTCACGCGCAGGGGCAAGCCTGGCTCGAGACGGTCGCCGTGCTCCCAATCCGGCGATAGGGTACGCAAAGCCTGCGCCATGGCCTTCGATTGGACGTCCTTGGCCTTGATCCAGCTCGACCAGTCGTGGAGCAACCCATTACAGACGGGAACGCTTCGCCCGTCTACAGTACCCTTGAGACCGTCCCATACCTCCGATTGTGTGAATACATATGGCGGCTTCGACGTGAGCATTCCGCCATTCCCTCTCCGCATCCAACCGTTGCGAACTACGTCCCAGACGGAGAACGAACCATCGGCATGCGCATATACTACCAGACACGGGGTCATCGTAGACGAGTCGCGACTTATCCATGCTTCATCCCGGCGCGAATAGGTCCCTTCCGAATCGACCGTCTCGTTGGCTGAGCGCGTACGAAACCGTATTATCGAGGACCTATTTCTATCGCGGGGTCGCGCCACCAGGCCGGTAGTCATGGCTGGATTGACTTCAGCCGGCCAGCCCGCAGAAAACACCCACCACGCGGTATCGAGAAGAAAGCTCTTTCCGAGACCGTTGTCCCCGGTGATGAGGTTCACTCTCGGAGCGAATTCCACCTCCATGGCTGGTGCCGGGCCCACGTTTTCGAGCTTGAGGTACTCCAGCATGCGCGCCTCTACCGGCCTCAGTCGAACAACTCGCGGACGCGGACAGTGAAATCGCTGAGCACCGGAACACCGCTCAGCGTATCCTCTCCCGAGAGCGTCTCGGGCGACCCGCCCTGACGGTGCACGACCACCGACCACGTCTCCGGGTACGCTACCCACACGAGCCGCGTGCCGGCCGCCAGCCAGTCCTGGAGCTTGTCTCGGACCGCGCGGGCGGAATCACCGGGAGACACGACCTCTACCGCGAGATCGGGCGCCAGTTCCAGAAAGCCGGCCGGAGTCTCATCCGTTCCCAGCCGCTCACCCGCCACGAAAGCCACGTCGGGCGCACGGACCGTGTCCGGGTCGCGCCGCAGGAGGAAACCGGTCTCGGCGGCGAAGACCCTGCCCAGATCCCGCTCCAGCACATGGTTGCCGATGAAGAGCCCGAACCTGTGTGCGACCTGTCCGTGTCGTCCTCCCGCCGGCGCCATGACAACAAGGTCTCCTCTCACGAGCTCCGTGCGCTTGCCCAGGATGGAGAGGCGCGCCGAGACGAGCGGCAATTCGTCTGCCGTAACCGGGGTCTTCGCGGCGCCTGTCCTCATCGCGGGCCTCCCGTGTCCATTGTACGCGGCCGGCCGATCGCCCTTGCGTCAGTCGATGCACCCGCCGGACCCGCTCACGTCTCGAGGACTCCCAGGTCACCCAACGCCGTGTGCAGACTGCGTTCCAACTCCTGGAACGATCTCGACTGCCTCAGAGCGTCCATCGACTGGCGCTGAGCGATGGCGGGCAGAAGGGTGTCGCCACGCCACCCGCGGGGACCGCGACCGTACGACATGCCGAGTCGAGGCATCCCTTCGGATCCGGATGAACCTCCGCCTGCTCTGCTCCGCCCGGCAGGCCAAGCTCCGCTGGAGCGCCCCGATATCCCAGCGCATCGAGCACGGCCTTCGGATCCGCCAGCGCCCACCACTCCATCATGGATGCGGGTCGCAGCAGCACGCAACGTTCCCGACGCAACTCGCATTCTTCATGCATACGCATGCAGTAGGCGGTGCTCCGCTCTTTCGAAGTACGAATAGTCGGAAGCCCCCTCGCAGAACAGAGCGTATGCCAGATACATGTCACGCGGTCTCGACGTGCCGGCGCAGGATCTCTTCGACTTCGGAACGCGTGAGGCCACTCTCCGGATCGGAGGACACTCCACTTCCGATCCGCGTCCTCGAAGTGCGCGACTGCGTTCCCGGCGTCAACGTGGACACGACGTCCGACGCGACGACTTCGCAATCCCGCAACGCGGACATCACCACCGGGGAATGGGTGTTCACCAGGATCTGAAAGCACGTCTGCGTCCCGGGCGATTCGGTACAGCCGGCCGCGGACCGGATGAGCTCCATCAACGCCGGTATTCGCGGCTCGTGGACCCCGTTCTCGGGTTCTTCCCAGCAGAGGACCCCTCCGTGTTGGGGATCGTTCAGGATCGTCACCAGGGCCAGGAGACGAAGGGTACCGTCCGAGATCACACGGGAACTGAAGGAGAGCGAATCGGCCAGTCGGAGAGCGAACGAGTACTCCGAGTCGCCCGGATCGTCGCGAACCACCAGATTCGCCACCGACGGAATCAGCGAGGACAGGTCCGCCGCGACATCCGACAGGAGACCGTCCGGCCTCTTCTCGGTTCTCGTCTCCTCCTTGAGCCTGGCGAGCACGGTGGCGAGATTGGAGGCGTCGGGAAGCAGCCGCCGCGGCGCAAGTCGGTCGGTCGCACGCCTGGAAGCCTGCGGATCGATTTGCAGGAACTGAGTCGACGACAGCAGCGTGCGCAGAGCATACAGGTGTGGAAACTCAGCGGTCGTCACCGTGGACAGCCCCGTGCGAGACGCTTCCCTGGCCGACAGTGCCAGCGGCCGGCCTCTCTTGCCGGGGCCGTCCTGGCGGATCTCTATGACGTGGGATTCCTCGCTCGATCCGGAACGCGTCGCGATGAAGGGCTTCGATTGCTGTCCGTACCTGACGGACCCGCTGCTCCAGGCAATCGACCTGCGTTCTTCCTTCCGCCGTATCGGCAGACAGTGCTCCCGATGAACGTACACTCCCTCCAGACGCCGGTCCGCCCCGGTTCGAATCGCGATCTCGAGCTCGTACCGAATGCGCTGCGTCCGCAACTCGAACGACTTGCCGAACGGATCCGTGCCGCGGGGTTCGAGCAGGACTTCGACGGCGAAAGCCATGCGGTCGGAGCGCTTCGCAGCCGTGCGGCGGAACAGCTCTTCCGGTCGGCCTCTCAACTCCTGCATCGCCTCCCGAATGTCGGTCTGCGCCAGGCGCGACACGAACTTGATCGCGTCGAACAGATTGGACTTGCCGGACGCGTTCGGTCCTACGACGGCCGTGAAGGGACGCAAGTCCAGCTTGAAGTTGTCGAAGGTCTTGAAGCCGTCGATCTCGATGCGCGTGATCACCGCGAGCCCGCCCAGGCCGGGAGCCGAATCGTGATGTCGCTCCGATGCATGGACGCAAATGTACCGGACTGCCACCGGTGCTGCAATTCGGCGCCGGGGAGCCGAGAAGGCCTTCGTGGCGGGTCCGCACCACGAGTGCGGCGGCCCGTTCCGACAGCCCGCCCGTCGGTCCCCCGCGTTGCCGCCCTCACGCCCCCTCTACCTGGCGCCGGCGCGTCGAGTCGCGGGGATCACGAACGCGACGTTCGATGTATCGTCTTCCGCGGCGGCATGACCCTCGGCGAAACCTCCGGCCAGGGAGACGTGAGAACCCGCGCCTCCATCGGCGAGTTGCGAGAGAAGTCGCTGCACAGCGCCCTCAAGCAGCGCTACGCAGCCGCTGGCGGCAGCACCGAGACGGCCGTCGACGGCTACGTCGCCGACGTGGTGCTCGGCAACCGGATCATCGAGATACAGACCGGCGACTTCTTCCCGCTCAAGCGCAAGCTGCCCCCGCTGCTCGCGACTCACGAGGTGACACTGGTGTATCCGGTCGCAAAGGACCGCTACATCGTCAAGCCGCAGGGCGACCCGCACATGCCGGCAAAGCGGCGCATGTCGCCCCGCCACGGCTCCCCGTTCGCCGTGTTCGGCGTCCTCCCGAGCATCGCTTCCCTGCTCGAGCACCCCAACCTGACACTGGACGTCGTGATGGTGATCGAGGAGGAGATCCGCGTGCCGAATCTCGGCCGGCGACGGTGGGGGCGGGAGTGGGTGCGCGCGGACCACCGCCTTCTGGAGGTGGTGGAGACGCACACCATCCGGCGCATGGCCGACCTCTTCGCCCTGGTCGATCCGGGACTGCCCGACAGGTTCACCACGCGGCACCTGGCCGCGACGATGCAGGCGCCGCGCCGGCTCGCCCAGCAGGCGGCGTTCTGCTTTCGCGAAGCCGGGGTCACCGAGATCTGCGGCAAGGAGGAACGCGCGCTCCTCTATCGGCGTTGCGCGTCCCCCGTGCGCCGATAGCCGGCGCGGCCGGGGTCGCCGCGAACTCCGCCGGAACCGGCGCGGCCGAAATCAACCCTGATGCGAGGCGGGGAACGCTGGCAAGAAATGCGATGCGAATGGAACTGCGGCGCGGGTGTACCAAGTCCGCGCCGCGCCCCACGGGGACAAGCCGCCCCCTTCAGCGGAAGGCAACGCAGGATGTATCGGGCGCGGTCGATCCGATCTTTAGCCCTTCTTCAGCCCGGCGTCCGGAATCACCGCTCCGCGCTCCGGCGGATCCCGATCGACGGACCGGCCGTTTTCCCTTGGGCGCCCGTCGTCCGATCCGGACCGGGGAACGGCGGGGGATCGGTACCAGGTCGTGCTGCACGTCGAGCCGGAGTCGCTGCAGGCCGACGCGGCGGACGTCTCCGCGGAGACGCGGCCGGCCGGAGCCGGCGGACGGGCAACCGACCCGGCTCGACAACCTCGTGCTGCTCTGCCGCCGGCACCATCGGATGGTCCATGAGGAGGGCTTCCTGGTCCGGATGGATCCATGCGGCGACGCCACGTTCTGCTGGCCCGACGGCCGGCCGTTGCCCGCCGTGCCGGCCGCTCCCCGTTGGAGCGGGCTGCCTCTCGCGCCCACCGACGCCCGCCGCGCCGCGGCCGGCATCGAGATCGGACCGGACACGGCGACCCCGGACTGGCACGGCGAACGGCTCGATCTCGGCTACGCGATAGACGTGTTGTGGACGCCGCGAAGTGGGTCCGGCGCCGCCGCAGCCGCCGCGCCGGCCTAGTCCGTGGTGGGACCCTGCACAGCACCGGGAGCGGCAAGGCGCCAGCGGGCCAGGGCGCGACGAGGCGCGGCCCGCGCATGTCCTCATTTTCTTGTCGTGCACCCTCGACGACTGGGTGCGCGACAAGAAAGTGAGGTTCCTCAGACGGGGAACATGGATGCGCAGGACTTCGAGACCCTTGAGCAGGCACCGCCGACACCGCCTTGCGGGGCGAACCGATTGCGGTTACGGTAGTCGTCATCGACAATGGGCAGCTTGAGAGGATTCCTCATGCGCGTGATTCGGCCGGGCCGTAGAGCAGCACGCCGGGGGCGAGCGGCGATTTCGTGCGCCGGCGCGCTCGCCGCGGCGTTCGCTCTCACCGGACACACCCTGCAGTCGCAGACCCTGGCGGACGGCGCGTACACCGCCGCGCAGGCGGCACGCGGGCAGATGGTCTATCAGGCCCAGTGCGCGGTCTGCCACGGTGACGCGCTCGAGGGCAGCGTCGGCCCCCCGCTGGCCGGCGACGGCTTTCTCTCGATCTGGGGCGCGCGCCCGCTGGTGGATCTCGTCGACAAGATCCACAACACGATGCCGCTCGAGGCGCCGGCGCCGCTGTCCCGGCAGGAGTCCATCGACCTGACGGCCTACGTCCTCCAGAGCGGCGGACTCCCGGCCGGAGAGGCCGAGCTGACCGACGGCATGCTGGCCGGGATCGTGCTCCCCGCGGCGCCGACCGCAGCGGGGGCCGCGGCCGGCGGCGACCTGGCCCTCGCTCCGGTCGCCAACCTCGCCCAGTTGATGCGGGCCGTCACCTTCCCCAACTCGAACGTGATCTTCAACGTGCAGCTCAAGGACCCTGGATCCCAGGTGCTGCCGGCGCCGGGGACCCGGCCTTTCGACTACGTCGAGTGGGGATCGACGGTCTATCCCGGATGGCAGGCCATCGATCTGGCCGCGCTGGCGCTCGTCGAGTCCACCCCGCTCTTCCTGGCGCCCGGACGCCGCTGCGAGAACGGCAGGCCGGTGCCCGTGGAACGGGCCGATTGGAAGCAGTACACCGAAGAGCTCGTGGAAGCGGGACAGGCCGCCTACCGGGCGTCGCAGTCCCGGAGCGTCGATGCCGTGGTCGAGGTCGCCGACCAGCTCAACAACGCCTGCGACAACTGCCACACGGTCTATCGCGACGCGGGGGCCGAAGGGAGCGGGCAGGGAGCGGACCGCTGCCCGGAGGTTCCCTGACGACTACTCTGCCATCATGGCGGCCGCCGAAAGCCGGGAGGAACGAGCAATGCGCCTGATTCCCGTCGTTGCAATAGCGTCGATCCTGTCGATTCCGGGACCTGCACTCGCGCAGGAATGGAGTGAGTACGCGAGCCGGGAAGATCGCTTCACGTGCAATTTTCCGGGTGAGCCGACCGTGACGGAGACGACCTGGACCTCGGAGTTCGGGGCGGAGTTGCCGGCGCGCGTCTATGCCGCCGAGGTCGGACCGAGCCGCTACACGGTGACGGTGGCCGACTACAACCACGTCGAGAGGATACTCACCGAAAGGGCTGGCAACTGCCCGCCGGGAGCGGAGCGCTGCAGCGGCGGCGGGCTGACCGGCGAGGGGTACTGGAGGCACGACCTGCTGGGCGCGATGCTCTATGCGACCTGGACGTTCCTGCAGCGGGACACCGAGCCGACGCACCTGGGCTACAACAACGTAGATCGTGTCGAAGGCTACCAGTTGCATCTGACCAACCCCGACGAGTCGCGCACCTTCGTGTCGATCTACATGCACGAGAACAAGCTCTACGTGCTGGAGGGCACGGTCCCTCGGGGTTACCCCGATCCGGCGCTCTTTCAGCAGTCCCTGGGGTGGCTCGACGAGGACGGGAACGGGCTTCGCTACCAGTCCACCTACTCCAACGGATTCCCGGCGCCGCCCCGCGTCCCGGCAGTGTTCTAAGAGCGTGAGGAGGATGAGCATGCGGTTCAAGCTGACTGTCGCGGTCGTCTGTGCGGCTTCCTTCGCGTTGCCGGCCTGGGGACACCATTCCCACGGCAACTACTCCGATGCGTTCACGGATATCGAGGGGGTGGTCACCGAGCTCCACCTGCTGGTCCCGCACTCGTGGCTCTACCTGGAGGTCGAGGGCCCCGACGGCGAGCCGCAGATTTGGGCTCTGGAGGCCACCAGCCGCAACGGGCTCCTGCGGATCGGCATCACGCGCGATTACATCGGCCCGGGCGACATGGTGAAGGCGCGCTGCCACCCCGTGCGGGACGGCTCCAACGGATGCCTGCTCGGGTTCCTCAAGGCCAAGGACGGATCCGTCAAGGACTGGGACGGCGGGGAAGCGCCCGCCCCTGCCGACTTCTAGAGCGTTCCGGGGAGCCGCCCTGCCGGCGTCCACCGATCGAATCGAACTCGTGACAACTTGCGACGTGGAGAGCAGACGCGCGCAACGCTCGGCCGGACGGGTGCGTACGGCGCTGGTTACCCTCTCAGCGGCACAGTCCCTCGCACTGGCGGCGGCCATCGCTGCAGGATTCGTTTCCGTGGCGTTCGCGCAGCAGACGCCGTTCGACCGCCTGCCCGCCGCGGTCCTCGACGCCACGCCGCCGTCCGAGCGCGTGCGCGGCGCCCCGGGCAGGATGACGATCCACCGGATGCCCTGCCCCAACCTGCCGCTGAACGAGGTCCGGCGCCGCATCGTCGACCTCGCCGTTCAGGAATGGGCGTTCTTCGGGTTTCCCGTCGTGGACCGGACCAACGTCGACGCCGCGGACCGCGCAGCACAACGCGCCCGGCGTCGCCGGCGGCGTCCGAACCGCGCCGAATCCGCGCGAGTCGCAGACTCCATCGCCGGCTACTGGGCGGTGACGCCGCAGGGCAGTTGGATCCTCAACGAGCAGAACACGGCCTGGAAGGGATCGCGCGGGGTCGCCTCCAGATGGCGCTATCCCTGGTCGGCCGCCTTCGTGTCGTGGATCATGTGCGAGGGCGGTCTCGGCGACGCCGACCGCTTTCAATCCGCCGTGGCCCACCACGTCTACATCGACCAGGCCATTCGTGCGAACGCGGCCGACGGGTCACCGGGTGCGTTCACGGCGCACGACATCGGGACGGCGAGCATCGTGCCCGGCGACCTGCTGTGCAGCGCGCGGCGGCCCTCCTACCGCTCGATCGCCGAACGGCGCCGGCAGATGGGCAACGGCGCGCGGACCCACTGCGACATCGTCGTCGAGCTCGACCCGTCCCGCAATCGCATCCTCGCCATCGGAGGCAACGTGCGCGGCACGGTGGCCCTGAAGCTGTTGCCCGCGGCGCGCGGGCCGGACAACCACCTGCGCCCCGTCGGCGGGGCACGTCCGATGTTCGCGCACCTCAAGCTGCGTTCAGCGGCGATCGAGGCGAACGCCCTCGACCACACGCCGACGATGCGGGTGATCGGTTGCACGGATGGCCTCCGGATGCCGGCCGCGCTCGCCGCCGCCCACCTGATGCCTGCCGAGCCCCGCACCGCTCGATGCTGAGCGTGCCGGCCGCTACTGCCGCCAATAGTCACGACTTCCGTGCCGGACGTGCAGCACCTGTACGCTTCCTGGATGTCGTCCATGGCGCGCGGCGTCACGACGACCCGGTAACGTCTCACCGCTTGTCAGGATTGTCGACGAGCCCGTCGAAGAAGGTGGTCGCCTCGACACCCAGCCCGCCACGCGCTCGATCGAGGCCGTCGCGGATGCCGGCCACGGCCCGGGCGTGCTCGAATCCTCCCGTTACGACAGTAGCACCGCGCCGAGCGCCGCCGCGGCGGCCAGTTGCCACCAGAGCTGCGTCCGCTCCTTGAGCAGCAACGTCCCGGCGCCGAGCACGACGGCGGCGGCGAGCAGGAAGTACCAGTAGAGCTCGGTGAACGACTCCTGCCGCTGGACGACGCCGCGGGCCGAGCGCTGCACGTCGGACAGGATGCGCAGGGCCACCACGTGGTCGGGCTCGGCCCCCAGCTCGAAGTACCGGCCGCCGCCGGCCTGGGCGATCGCCCGCAGCGAGCGCCGGTCGAGCACCGAGTGGATCGGCGGCTCCGGCTCCTGGTAGCGCCCCGCTGGAAGCTGCGGGATGAAGCCGCCGCCGGTGGTGCCCACGCCGATGACGTAGACGCGGATGTTGCGGGCCTGGGCCAACTGCAGCGAGCGGGCCACCTCCCCGCTCCAGGACTGCCCGTCCGAGAGCACGACGAACGCCCGCGCGCCGAGCCGCGGGCCGTACAGCTCCTCGTCCTTCTCGATCATGCGGACGCCCCACGCGAGTCCGTCCTCGATGTTGGTGTTCCAGCTCGTGTCGTCGCGCAGGCGGAACGGCGGCTCGTCGGCCAGGTGATCGAGGAAGAAGAAGAGCGCGTTGGGATCGCTCGTCAGCCGGACCTGGGGCGCGGCCCGATGGGCGAACAGCGCCAGCGCCACCCGCTCGCGGCGCCAGCCGAGCACCTCGGCGAACGTCCGGATCCACGCGACCGAGCGCTGCCACCGGTCGGGCGCCACGTCGGTGACCCGCATCGATGTCGACCCGTCCTGCAGCACCACGAAGTCGACACCCGCCGTCTCGGTCACCGACACGAGCGCCTGCGGCCGCGCCAGGGCCACGATCACCAGCGCCGCGGCGACGCTGACCGCCAGCCAGAACGCCAGCCCTCCGGCGAACCGGTACCGCTGGCGAACCGGCGCGGTGCGCGACACACGAAGCCGCCCCACGTCGCGCCGCCGCCGGGCGAGCTGCCAGAGCCAGATCGGCAGCAGCAGGGCCGGACCGGCCAGCAGCCACAGGAACAGCGGCTCGATGAAGCGGACGGGCGGCATCATCCGCGTTTCCGGATTCGTTCCCCGGCGCCGAGGGTCGGCGACTCGTCCATCTCCGGGTCCACGTCGCGCTGCACCGGCACGTAGATCTCGATCTCCTCGAGCTGGCCGTCCTCCGGCGCCTCCCCCTCCTGCCCGTGCTGGCTGCGCCGCGGGGCCGGCATCTCCGCCCCCGACGCGAGATCCGCGCGGAGCCGCAGGAGGTACTCGTAGTTGTAGGCGGCGTCGAGATGGCCCGGGCTCTCCTGCAGCACGCCGAGATACACGTCGATGGCGCCGTCGAGAGCCCGCAGCACCTGCTCGCGATCCGCCTCCGGGTCGAGCGCGGCGCGGGCCGCCGCGTTGGCCAGGACGAACTGCAGCGGGAGATTCCCGGTGACGTCCGGCGACGACGCGCCGGCGTAGTCGGCCAGCAACCCGGCGTGGTCGCCCCGCCAGTAGCGCAGCGCCGCCCGGCGGGTCACGACGTCGGCCCGCGTGGCCCCGAACAGCCAGGGCACGGCGCCGGCGACGTCCAGGGACCGCTCCAGCTCCGCGTAGGCGGCCTCGGCGTCGTCGAAGGCGAACGTCGCGATCTGCTGCTGGGCGCCCGCGACGCGGCGGTCCATGCGGCCGGCCGCCGCAACCGCCGCGGCGACCGCGCCCAGGACCAGCGCCGTGACCAGGTACTTGAGTGCCGCCTGCATCAGGGGAACCTCCGGAAGTGCCTGACGCCCAGCGTCAGGGTCAGCGCGGTGAGCCACAACAGGACCGCGGCCAGTGCGAACGGGGCGAAGCGCGGCTCGTGGGCCGTATAGCGCCGCACGCGAATGCGGCCCTCGGCCAGCTCGTCGATCTCGTGGATGGCGGCCAGAATCGCGTCCTCGTTCGCGGCCGGAAAGAACTGCCCGCCGGTCCGCTCCACCGCCAGCTTCCACTGCTGGTCGGAGATGACCTCGCCGAGCGCCTGATCGTAGGCCGTGCGGATGAAGTAGACCGGGATCTCGTTGTCGGCCGCCTGCTGCATGATCTCGTCCAGCGTCAGGTCCTCGAAGCGCGCGTGGGTGTCCTGCCCGTCGCTGAAGATCACCATCAGGTTGCCGGCCGCGCCGAGGAAGTCGAACGTCCGGAAGAGCTGCACCCCGCGGCTGATGGCGTTCATGACGAGGGTGCCGTGGTCCGGGAAGCGGCGGTACTCCTCCGGGGTGCCGATCAGGCTGATGCTGAGCAGGATGTTCTCGTAGTCGGTGGTGAACGGGGTGACGATGTACGCCTCGTTGCCGAACTGCACCAGCGACGTGAGGTCGTGGTACGGCCCCTCCATGCGGCGCCGCACGAAGTACTCGGCCGCCGCCACGTTGGCGAGGAAGGTGTTCCCCGCGGCCAGCCGCTCGGTCGCGAAGGCGGTATTCATGCTGAGCGACGCGTCGATCAGTATCGCGATGCGGTGCCCCGGATACGACTCCTCCTCCTGCACGAGCGCGCTCTGCGGATCGGCCAGCGCCAGGCCGAACATGACGAGGCCGAGCAGGAAGATCGCGAACGCCGCGTGACGGAGCGGCGCCAGGTGCGCGCGGGGGGCGAGGCGGCGCGCCAGCAGCGCCGGCAGCACGACGTTGGCCGCGCCCGGTCCGCGAGGCCGCGCGTAACGCCAGATCAGCATGCCGAGCACGACCACGGCGAGCCCGCCGGCGGCCATGACCGTCGCGTCGCGCCGCAGCAGGGACAGTCCTTCCAGGTCCACGAGCGAGAACCCGGCCAGCACCTCTCCGATCCGCGTCAGGATCGCGCTCAGGGTCTCCATCGGTCCGCGGCCCACTCCCGGCCGCTGCGGTACACCCGGCGCAGGCGCCGGAACGGCTCGAACAGATCGATCTGGAGCCTCTGCAACACGTCGATACCGGCATCGAGGTCGGCCGCCAGGACGTCGGCCGGCAGCTCCCCGGCCGCGCCGTAGCGCACCGCGCCGAAGCCGGCCAACCCCGCGCGCAGCGACTCGACCGCCTGCGCCCCTTCCGGCGACTCGGCGGCGACCCGCGGCAGCTCGCGATCCACGTCCCGCACCGTGACGGCGGCGCACACCGCTACGCGCTCGGCCCCGAGCAGTCCCCGCCGCACCGACAGCCGCCCCTCCCCGTCGGCCGCCGTCCCGCTTGCGGCGGTCGCCGATTCGGCCACCGGCCGGCCGATGGCCAGCGCCGCGCCGATGCGGAACGCCGACAGCGCCCGCGCCACCAGATCGCCGGTCCAGCCTCCGTCCGACGCCGCCCGCACCGCCTGCAGCTCGCCGCACACCGCCCGCGCGATGCGCCACGCCGGCAGCCGGTCCGCTTGGGCCGCCGCCGCGCCGCGCCACTCGCGACGCGCCCGGATTGCCCCCAGCAGGAGCACGCCGAGGGCCATGACCCCGATGGCCGTGGCCGCGATGCCGGTCAGGTTGGCGCGGAACAGGCGCGCCTCCACGTCGCCGAACGTCTCCCCCGGCAGCTCCCGGATGTCCGCCGCCGCGGCCGGCACCAGCGACAGCACGCGGACCGACTCGGAGGGGAGCACGTAGGCCAGCTCGCGCCCCTCGGTCGCCGTGCGTCCGTCGAGCGAGCGCTCGATGCGGTAGCGCAGCTCCAGCGCCGGCAGCTCCACGTCGAGGCCGAAGTGGTCCTCCCCGATGATCCGCAGGGCGTAGCGGTACTGGAAGAAGCGGCGCGGACCGCGCACCACGTCGTCGTAGCGCTCGCCGTCGAGCACCTCGAACGGCGACACGCCGAGCGTCTCCGGCTCGAGCCACGCGAGGTCAGGCACCACGCGGGCGGTCCCGGTGTCGACCACCGCGCAGGTCAGCACCATGTCGAAGCGCTCGCCGACGTGGACGGCGTGGGCGGCGATCCGCCGCCAGCACTGCATCGCCTCCATCGCCACCCTGTCCGGCCCGGCCTGGGCCGCGGCGGGCGCGGGCCAGAGAGCGGCGGCGATCAGCAACAGGCTTGCGCCCGGGAATCCGCGATTCCGCCTCGCGCCGCGACGACGCGGGCGAGCGCTCCCGCCATGCACTCCCGATCTCCGGCGCCTCTGCAACACGCTGCCTCCCTATCGTTTCCGCAGACGGCGGTCGGCCAGGAACTCGACCACCTGGTGATGGAACCGCTCGGCGTCGGCGCCCAGCCGCAGCACCTCGAGGCCGAGGCCCGCCGCGCGCGCCTCCACCCCATCCTGCCACTCGACGACCCGCTCGCCCAGCCGGCGCACGTCGTCCGCCGACAGCAGCCGCGACTCGCCCGTCTCCACGTCGCAGCCCTCCACCCAGCCCGCCGACAGCTCCGGGAACGCGAAGGCGTGACGGCTGTCGATCAGCACCACGAACACGTCGTGCGTGGCGTTCAGGGCCAGCAGCTCGTCGAGCAGCGGCTCCGTGTCCTCGAACAGGAAGTCCGACACCACCGGCACCATCGACGGCTTGCGCAGCAGGCCGAGGAAGGTGTCGTCGATCCGCCGCGGCTCGTGATCCGACCGTTCGAGCACCAGGTCCTGATACGCCTCCAGGCAGTGGATCGCGTGGTTCCGGCCAATCTGCGGCCGGACGAGCAGCCGCCGCGAATCCCTGTCGAACGTAATCAGGCCGACCCGGTCCTGGAAGAACGCGCCGGCCAGGGCCAGGGTCGCGACCGTCCGCGCAATCACGCCGGCAATCGGCGCCTCCGCCGCCCCGCAACGGGTCGACAGCGACGTGTCGGCCACGATGACCAGGCGCGCCGTGCTCGGCTGCTCGAACTCGCGCGTCACCAGCGGACTGAAGTTGCTCAGCGTCGATTGCGGCCAGTCGATCGACGTCAGCCGGTCGCCCGGCTGCCAGTCCCGCAGGCCCGCGAACTCGAACCCCGCCCCCTGGAAGACGCTGGGGTGGGCCCCCGCCATGTACTCCCGCATGCGCCGCACGATGACCAGCTCGATGTCCTGGACCTCGGTCCAGCTCACCAGCTCGTCGCCGGCGCGGGAAGTCACGGTATCGGCACCTGCTCGATGATCTGGTCGATGACCGCGTCGACCGAGACCCCCTGGCCGGCCGCGTGCGGCGCCAGCCAGATGCGGTGGCCGAGCACGTAGCCGGCCAGATCCTGCACATCCTCCGGGTAGACCTCCGCCCGCCCCCGCGCGAGCAGCGCCCACACCTTCACCAGCCGCCCCCAGCAGATCGTCGCGCGCGGCGAGCCGCCCAGATCGACGTAGCGCTCCACCAACTCCGACGGCGACCGCCGCCGCCAGTCCGTCTCGGCGTCGTAGGGCCGCGACGCCGCCACCAGCCGCTGGATGTACTGCGCGATGGCGTCGTGCAGGAAGACCCGCTCGGTGATGCTCGACCGCAGCTCCACCACCCGCTCCTTCGACATCAGACCGTCGAGCGACACCTTCTTGAAGTCGAAGCCCACCAGCCGCTGCTCCTCCTCCGGCGGCAGGTAGCCGATGTTCACCATGATCGCGAAGCGGTCGGTCGCCGCCTCCGACAGCGGGAACGTACCCTGCCCCAGCTCGATGGGATTCATCGTGGCGATGGCGAAGCTGAACGACGGCAGGCGGTAGGTCTCCTTGCCGACGGTCACCGTGCGGTCCTGCAGGCCTTCCAGAAACGCGCTCTGCGATTTCAGCGGGATGCGGTTGATCTCGTCGAGCAGGATCACCTCGGCCGACGCCAGCGGGCCGAACTCGGTGATGAACTGCCCGGTCGCCGGGTTGATCATCTGGAAGCCGATCACCTCGGTCGGCTGCAGGTCCGCCCGCCCCTGCAGGCGCGCGAACTTCGCGCCGCTGATGGCGGCCAGGATCACCCCGAAGAACGTCTTCCCCACCCCCGGCACACCCCGCAGCAGCAGGTTGCCGGCGTTGACCTGCCGTTCCTCCTCGGCGTCGTAGGTGGTCGGGATCTCCGACAGCAGGACGGTGTTGGCCAGCACCTTCTCGCGCTCGTAGCCGACGAGCGCCTTGGCGCCCTCGGCGACGATCGCCTCGTGGAAATCAATGGCTTCCTGCAGATCGGAGTGCATGACTGTGGTGATCCTAGCAGTCATACCCGGGGGAGCACGCGCGAGGTGGGGAGGCCGCGGCCGAGCTCGGTATTCACCCCGGCGACGACATCGACTAGACTGTCAGCGGCAACGGCCCGCGCGTGACACCTTCCACGGATCGCCGGCCCGCCCTCGACCGCGAATTCCGGCTCCGCCGCTTCGACGAGGCGACGGAACGCTAGCGGCGCCGGCGGCAAGATGATGCCACGACAGCCGGGCGCGAAGCCCCCGCTCGTACGGTTCCGCCCGGTGGCCAAGCGGGTCTGGGCGAGCCTCGAACGCGAGCCTTGGGCGCCGCCGCCTGGCGCCTGGTGGGCGCCGAGGCGGTCATGAAGCGTCGCGCGCTACGGGCCAGCGGCGACTTCGATGCGTACTGGGACGTCCACGAAGCGCGCGAATACGAGCCGAACCACGCCCAACGATACGCTGACGGGACAGCGCCGCCCGTCAGCGAGCCGCCCCCGCCGCCCTCTCCACCACGCCTTCGACGCGTCGAGTAGCTCTTGCCATGCCACTCTCAGAAGCCCCATGGACATCTCTGGGCCGCCGACGAAGAGCCGCACCCTTCTGGAGGCCGACAGGTTCCCATCTGGGTCCAAAGGAGGCCGTCGGACTCTTCCTTCTTGCCGTCTGCTGCGCGGTCGCATTCCACGCTCGCGTCTACAAACAGTTCGATCGCGTCCGGATCACGGTCGTTGATGTGGAGCAATCTCCGGTAGACGGGCGCCTGGTCGTACTTCTGCCGGATGCGACCCGTCTTGCCGATACGTCGACGGCGGTCATGCTGCGGCTGGCGAATCGCGGTCCGGACACCAGGATCGTGCGGATCACCATCGGCACGACCCCGATTGATCGCGTCGTCCTGCGTCCTGGACAGACCTCCCGGGTCGATCTCGGCGTTCCCGTTCGATGGGATGCTGATGCCGATGACCGCATGGTGCTCAGAGGCAACGGCGCCGGCTGGGTGCTGGAGTACCTCGAGCTTGCCAACATCCACGGCTTCAACAGCGGATTGTTCAGCTTCGTAATCGTTCCTGACGACGAGGTTCCGGCCGACCGACCTCCGAAGGACTCTGCGGTCTTCGTCTTCCTGCTGCTGCTGGCGCTTCCGCTCGCGCTACGCCCGCTCTTGGGAGAAGAACCCAAGCACCCGGCCGCTCTGATCGTCGGTGCGACCGTCTTGTGCTTCCTCGGTGTCGTTCTCGTGCTGCCCGTGGTGTCCCCCTACAAGGTGCTGCTTTCCGTTCAGGCCTTCTGGCTGTGCGTCGCAATCGTATACGGCTCTCCGGTCGCTCCGCGAGTTGCCGGGCCGGGTGCGATGGCATTGGCGATCGCCGCTCGTCGGTTGAACGCCGGGTGCGGCGTGCTGCGGCGACGGGTGCTTGGTCCCACGCTCAGGTTCGGAAAGGAACTGGCTCTCTGGCCCGCCGCCGCCGCGCGATGTCTCGCGGCGTCCCGCCAGCGAAACCTCGTGGGGGCAATCGGCGTCATCGTCGCTTCCGCCGTCGTCCTCTCCTGGCTCGTCCCTGCTCTCCGATCCACGCCTCCGACCTATCCGAGCGGTGATCAGGCGCTCCTGGAGATCTACACGCTCCATGCATCACACGGGGACTTGAGCGTCGGGGCGTATTCCCGGAGGCAGTGGAACCACCCCGGCCCGGCGTACTTCTACGCACTGGCTCCATTGCACGCCCTGACTGGCCACGAGTTCAGCCTCCGCTGGACCGTGCTGTTGCTGAACCTGGCATCGGCGGTAGCAGCCGTCGTTCTCGTCACGAGATACGGCGGCTGGCCGTTCGGCCTGGGGCTGATGGCTGCGCTGTCGATCTACTTCTTTCGACCGAGTCCGGGGCCCTACCTTGGGTTCGGGAGTCTGCTGTCGAGCGCGTGGAACCCGCATGCGCCGATGCTTCCCCTTGCGGTGCTGCTCGTACTGTGTGCGCGGCTCGGAAGCGGGACCATCACCGTTCTTCCCTGGATCGTGCTGGCCGCGTCCTTCGTCGCGCAGACGCACATAGGCCTGGTTCCATGCACTGCCGCCGTCACCGCAGCGGCCGCACTGCGGTACGCTGCGGCGCGCAACGTCTTCGGCCGACACCCGGAAACCCCGGAGACTGGCTCGGCGGGGCAGCCGGCCGCCTTCTGGATCCACGCGGCGATCTGGCTCTTCGTGCTGCTGTGGTTCCTTCCACTCCTTGAACAACTGCAGGCTGGCGCGGGCGGGAATCTGGCACACATCGTCAGCGATTTCGTGGCCGATTCGCCCCGCGAAACGCCGACGATAGAAACGTCGTTCATTGCTCTGAGCTACGCGCTCTGGACGGCAATCGAGTTGGGTGTGGCTCTTCTTCGTCGACGGCCCAGGGGGCTTCTGCAAGCGGCATGGCAAGAGCTACTTGACGCGTCGAAGGCGTGGTGGGGAGGGCGGCGGGGGCGGCTCGCTGACCGGCGGGGCTGTCCGCGCAGCGTATCGCTGGGCGTGATTCCGTTCGTATTCGCGCGCTTCGTGGAAGTCCCAGTACGCATCGAAGTCGCCGCTGGCTCGTAGCGCCCGCAGCTTCAGGACCGCCTCGGCTCCCACCAGGCGCCAGCGGGCGCCGGTCAGATCCATCCGGTCGCGGACCAGGTACCGGCACGCCCCTTCGATGACGCCAGTGGCGATGGGATAGCCCGCCGCGA
>MKWU01000445.1_pt1 | contig 79081 bp, 78 predicted proteins | sample 809101 | NCBI WGS metagenome assembly MKWU01 (sample SAMN05860141, study PRJNA318959) | sponge metagenome | host: Aplysina aerophoba | place: Slovenia: Piran, Adriatic Sea, Gulf of Piran | collected 2013-05-07 | reverse complement strand
TCCTCGCAATGAAGTGCGGCCATGCTCACCGATTCGGTGCCCAGGGTGGCCTAAAGACCTTGGCGAACTGGCCTAAAGACCTTGGCGATTCCTTCGTTTACTGGCCTATAGTTCTTGGCGTTTGACAGCGGTCGTCAGCACTCTCAGGTCGTGGTCGCTGAGGGCTCCATCGTCCAGCTTCCGCTGTACCACCCTGAGGCTTAGGTCTGTGCGCACTCGCTTCTGCTTCTCGTTGATAAGAAGGAACTGGGCTACTTCTTCGCCGAGGGTCAAACCAACGAAGACACGAGCGTCTATGGTATGGCGGTCCGTGATGGTTCCCTGAGCGAGGGCGTTCTTGATTCCGTCCAGCCGAGTACCTCCATCAGTGACTGACAGCCATCGGGTCCCGTCGTGTTCGAAGCTGAGAAAGCCGACCGTGGCGTCATCATCCAACCCTTCGAACCTCCACTCATCGGGACTGAGCCGGGCATTGATGGTCAGCTCAAAGAGCTTCGGTTCAAGGTTGGCGTCGAGACAGCGCCGAATGTAGTCCGCAATGTCCCGGGCTCTCTTGGGACGGAGCGTCTCATCTCGCTGGTACCCCCCGCCGGTCGCGTCGGTGTAGTAGTCGACGAAGGCGTTAGCTACCAGCATGCCCGCAGGTATGGAGGCGCTGTAACTTCCGTCGCGATTCCGTTTCGCCAAGATCTCGTACTGTGGCATAGGGCCACCTCCAGGTAGGCAAGGTGGCTAGAGCATATTCACGGCAAGCGCTCAGTGTCAAATGCTCAGTACGCAATGCGCAGTACAACTGCGCAGTACAACTGCGCTAACCTTATAGAGCGCGCCGATTGGCTTTCGCGATGAAGCCGTCCAAGGTCATTACTTCCACGTTGCCTCCAGTGGTGAGGTGCTGGTTGAGTCCTCCCTTGGTGTAGAACTCCTTGAGCTTCCAGCCGTCCCCACCCAGAACAACATAGGCCTTCCGATAGCTTCCTTGGCTCTTGTCGATAGCGTCTGCCAGGCAGATGACCTCAAAGGGCACCTTCTGCTCGGCAGTTCCGGAAGTCTGCTGCCACTTGAGGGAAACCAGGATTCCTTGGTCACCAGTAGGTTGGGCAAGGACATCGACCTTGTGGCGCCCCCCTCCAAGCCGCTGGCCGACGTCTACTTGCTTTCTGGGGTTGTACCCTCCTCGCTGTAGGGCAGGCAGCACCATCTGTTCGAGCACCCAACCGGTGGATGTGTCGCGTGGGGCCATGATTGCCTCCTGCGAATCTAGCCATCACACGATTCAATCGTGTGACGCATGCATTTAATCGTATATGCCCCTAAACCCCCACCTTCGCCCGCTTGCGCGGCTTCGGCGCGGGCGGCGCTGCCGCCTCCTCGGGCGCGATGCCGTGCTTGGCGAGGGCGTCGCGGAGGAAGGCGGCGGTGCGCGAGTCCGGGTGCGCGGCGACGCGCTCTGGCGTCCCCTCGATGACGACGTCGCCGCCGTGGATGCCGGGGCCGGGGCCCATGTCGATGATCCAGTCCGCGTTCTTGATGAGGTCCAGGTGGTGCTCGATGAGCAGCACCGTGTTGCCGCCGTCCACCAGCCGGTGCAGCACGCGCAGCAGGTGCGACGCGTCCTCGAACGACAGGCCGGTGGTCGGTTCGTCCAGGATGTAGAGCGTTTTGCCGGTCGCGCGCTTGGAGAGCTCGGTGGCGAGCTTCACGCGCTGCGCCTCGCCGCCGCTGATGGTCGTCGCAGGCTGGCCGAGCCGGATGTAGCCGAGACCGACCGCCTCCAGCGTTTCGAGTTTCGACCTGATGCGCGGGATGTTGGTGAACAGTTCGTGCGCCTCGGTGACGGTCATCTCCAGCACGTCGGCGATGCTCTTGCCCCGGAACATGATCTCCAGCGCATCCTCGTTGTAGCGCCTGCCGTTGCACACCTCGCACGGCACGGTCACGTCGGGCAGGAACTGCATCTGTATCTGCACGTAGCCGTCGCCCGAGCACGCCTCGCAGCGCCCGCCCTTCACGTTGAAGGAGAAGCGTCCGGGCATGTAGCCGCGCGCCTTCGACTCCGGCAGGGCGGCGAACAGCTCCCGTATGGGCGTGAACGCGCCGGTGTAGGTGGCCGGGTTGCTGCGCGGCGTCCTGCCGATGGGCGACTGGTCGATGTTGACGACCTTGTCCACGTTGTCCAGGCCGTCGACGCCGTCGCTCGCACCGGGGCGGTCCTTGGCGCGGTAGAGGCGCTGCGCCAGCCACTTGTAGAGCACCTCGTAGACCAGCGTGGACTTGCCGGAGCCGGAGACGCCGGTGACGCAGATGAGCTTGCCGAGCGGGAAGTCCACGTCCAGACCGCGCAGGTTGTTCTCCCGCGCGCTCTTCACCCGCAGCCGCTTGCCGTTGCCCTTGCGCCTCGCGAGCGGCATCGAGATCTCCCGCCGGCCGGAGAGGTACGCGCCGGTGAGCGACGCTTCGCTCTCCTCGACGTCGTCGATGGTGCCCTCGGCGACGACCCACCCGCCGTGCTCGCCCGCGCCGGGGCCGAGGTCCACGAGGTGGTCGGCCGAGCGCATCATCGCCTCGTCGTGCTCGACGATGAGGACGGTGTTGCCCAGATCGCGCAATCCCTTGAGCGTCTCGATGAGGCGCGCGTTGTCGATGGGATGCAGGCCCACGGACGGCTCGTCGCAGACGTAGAGCACGCCCATGAGGCCGGAGCCTATCTGCGTCGCGAGGCGAATCCGCTGGCCCTCGCCGCCGCTGAGCGTGCCCGCGGCGCGTGAGAGCGACAGGTACTCCAGCCCTACGTTGAGCAGGAAGGAGAGGCGGGAGCCGATCTCCTTCAGTATCTGATTGCCGATGGTCAGCTCGCGCTCGGTGAACACCGGCGAGTCGGCGTGCTCCGGCCAGCGCGGCTCGACGGGCGCCTCCGGCCCGAGCCCCTGCACGGACAGCGCCCACTCGCTCGCCTCGGCGACGGAGAGCGCCGTGACCTGCATGATGGAGCGGTTCGCGATGGTGACCGCGAGCGCCTCAGGCCGCAGCCGTTCGCCGCCGCACGCCTCGCAGGGCAGGGCGGTCATGTACCGCTCGATCTCGTTGCGCATGTAGTCGGACTGCGTGTCGCGGTAGCGCCGCTCCAGGTTCGGGATGATGCCCTCGTAGCGCGACTCCCACTCGAACACGCGCCCGTGGTGGGTGCGGTGGCGCACCTTCACCCTGCGCCGGTCCGGGTAGCCGTAGAGGACGATCTTCCGCGCATGCTCCGGCAGTCTGCGCCAGGGCGTGTCCATGCGGACGCCCTCCGCCTCGGCGACGCCGCGCAGGATGCTGAAGTACCACGCGGTGCTGGAGCCCGCGCGCGACCACGGGTGTATCGCGCCGTCGTCCAGGCTGCGCGAGAGGTCCGGCACGATGAGCTCAGGGTCGACCACGAGCTTCATGCCGAGCCCGCTGCACGTCGAGCACGCGCCGTGCGGGCTGTTGAACGAGAACGTGCGCGGCTCTATCTCTCCGAAGCTGATGCCGCAGTACGGGCAGGCGAACTGCTCCGAGAAGACCTGCTCCTCGCCCGAGTCGACGTCAATCGCCAGCATCCGCCCGTCGCCGTAGCGAAGCGACGTCTCGACGGAGTCGAGGACGCGGCTGCGCTCGGTCTCGCCGTCGAGGACGAGCCGGTCGACGACGATCTCGATGGTGTGCCACTGCTGCTTGTTCAGCTCGATGGTCTCGTCGAGGCTGCGCACCTCGCCGTTGACGCGGACGCGGACGAAACCGGCAGCGCGAGCCTCGTCGAATACGTCCTTGTGCTCGCCCTTCTTGTGGACGACGCGGGGGGCCAGGAGCATGAGCCGCGCGCCGCGACGGGAGAGCACGGCCTCGGTCACCTGCTGCGCAGTCTGGTGCTGCACAGGCCTGCCGCAGCGGTAGCAGTGCGGGCGTCCGACGCGCGCGAAGAGCAGGCGGAGGTAGTCGTACACCTCGGTGACGGTGCCGACCGTGGAGCGCGGGTTGTTGGACACGCCCTTCTGGTCGATGGAGATGGCGGGCGACAGCCCCTCGATGTACTCGACGTCCGGCTTGTCCATCCGCCCGAGGAACTGGCGCGCGTATGCGGAGAGCGACTCCACGTAGCGCCGCTGCCCCTCGGCATAGATGGTGTCGAAGGCGAGCGTGGACTTGCCGGAGCCGGACGGGCCGGTGATGACGACGAGCCGGTCGCGGGGGATGACGACGTCTATGTTCTTGAGGTTGTGCTCGCGAGCGCCGCGAACGACGATGCTTTCGAGGGCCATGGGACCTTGCGTCGGGGATGTCTCGCAGCGCCCTGCGCCACGGGGTTAGATGGTATCACCTGCACCGGCGTTCGCCCTATCCCCCCTCTAACGGGCTGCCGATGGAAAACGTGACATCCGCTCGTTGCGCGTTCAGGGAGCCGGTTCCTATGGTGTATGCAGCACGCTCCGCTCCGGTTGGGCGTGCGTGGTACACTGCCAAGGAGAGACGAACCGATGACAACGCAGATGCCGGCAATTGAAGAGCGCGCGAGCCGCCTGGAAGGCGCTTACGAGCAAGTGAACGAGCGGCTTGGCGACCTCACCCAGGCCATTGCGAGCCTTCGCTCAGAGATGAACAGCCGGTTCAACACGGTGTACGCTTTCCTCGCCACGTTGGTCGCGGCGAACCTCGGCACTCTTGTCGCGATTTTGGTCAAGGGCTAGGGCGCGAAAGCGCAGCCTCACCCCGTTCGTGGTGAGTTCTATTTCCGCTCATGGTGAGCCTGTCGAACCACGCCCCCTGCCCGTCCATTCCTGCGCAGGCAGGAACCCCGCAGCCCCTAGGCGCCCCGAGGCATCGGACGTCCCGGCAGACGCGCCCAGACTTCGTCGCCGCGCACGAACGTCTCGAAGGCCACGGCGTCGTAGGTGTAGCGGTCGAGGCACTCGCCGGTGACGAAGTCGAAGATGGCCGAGTGCAGCGGACAGATGACCTGCCCCGGCTCGATCGTGCCCCAGGAGAGCATCGCGCCCTGGTGCGGGCAGAAGTTCTCCAGCGTGCCGAGCTTCTCGCCGTCCCAGAAGACGGCTATCTCCCACCCGCGGTACTTCGGGTGCTCGATCTCGATGGCGAGCACGCCCTTCTCCTGCACCTCGCTGAGAGCGCAGACGTAGTACTCGTCCAGGGTCGTGGGGGCCCGGTTGAACATCGCCTACTGGATCTCCAGCAACGGCTGACCGGCCTCGACGGCCTGGTCCTTCTTGATCTTGATGCCCTTCACGACGCCGCTGCGCGCCATGCGCACGCTCTGCTCCATCTTCATCGACTCCAGCAGGCAGATCTCGTCGCCTGCCTCGAGCTCCTGGCCCTTCGTGGCGGTGACGGAGACGATCTTGCCGGGCAGCGGACAGCGGATGACGCGCTCGTCGCCCTGCGTGATGCCGCGCAGACCGGGAAGCTCCGCCTTGCGGGGCGCCGAACGCCGCACCGGAACGCCGGCGTCTCCCGGGTTGCCGACCTCCACCAGGTACGTCTCGCCGTCCACGACGACCTCCACCGGGCTCTGGTAGAGGTCGCCTACCTCGACGTCGTACCAATCGTCGTTGACTCGCACGCGCATCCGTTTCACTACAACGCTCCGTTACTGAGGCGGTTCACCATGGCCATACGCCGGCCGTGCATCCGCCACCTGCTGAACTGTATCTCCTGCGGGGACTCCTGTTCCAGCGCCATGACGACCGCTATCGCGGCGGCGATCGCGCTGTCGCGCGCCGGCTCGTTCAGCATCCGCTCGAGGAACGCGTTGTCGAACGCGCCGCTCCTGAAGTCCTTGTGCGCCAGCACGCGCTGAACGAGCGGGATGTTCACGACCGGCCCCTCGACGACGTACTGGTCGAGCGCCGCCAGCATGTGGGCGATCGCCTCCTCCCGCGTCTCGCCGTGGACGATGAGCTTCGCCATCATCGACTCGTAGTGCGGCGACACCTCGTAACCCTCGTACAGCGCGCTGTCGACGCGCACGTTCGGCCCCTCCGGCTCGACGAGCACCGAGACCGTGCCTGCGGTCGGCAGCAGCATCACCGGGTCCTCCGGGTAGATGCGAGCCTCGATGGCCGCCCCGCGCTGGTGGATGTCGCTCTGCGACAGCGGCAGACGCTCGCCCGCCGCGACCCGCAGCTGCAGTTCGACGAGGTCCAGCCCTGTGACCATCTCCGTGACGGGATGCTCCACCTGCAGCCGCGTGTTCATCTCCAGGAAGTAGAAGCGCTCCTCCTTGGCGTCGTACAGGTACTCAATGGTGCCCGCGTTCGTGTAGCCGATGCTCTTCACGAGCCGGACCGCCGACTCCAAGAGCGCGTTCCGCACCTCCGGCGTGAGCTTGGGGCACGGCGTCTCCTCGACGACCTTCTGGTTGCGGCGCTGCACCGAGCAGTCGCGCTCGAACAGGTGCAGCGCCTTGCCGAAGTGGTCCGCGATGACCTGCACCTCGACGTGCGACGCGTTCAGGATGCGGCGCTCCATGTAGACGCGGCTGCTGCCGAACGCGTTCAGCGCCTGCGACCGCGCGCGGGTCACCGCCTCCGGCACCTCTTCGATGTCGTTCACGACGCGGATGCCCATGCCGCCGCCGCCGTCAGCCGCCTTGATCATCAGCGGGAAGCCGATGCCCCGAGCGATCGCCACCGCCTGCGAGTCGTCGATCTCCCCCTCCGCGCCGGGGCTGATGGGCACCCCCGCCTCGCGAGCGAGCCGCCGAGCCATGATCTTGTCGCCCATCTGCGCGATGACCCTGGACGACGGCCCGATGAACGTGAGCCCTTCCTTCTCGACCGCCTCGACGAACGACGGGTTCTCGGAGAGGAAGCCGTAGCCGGGGTGGATGGCCTGCGCCTTCACCTTCTTCGCGGCCTTGATGATGGACTCGCCGTTCAGGTACGACTCCGACGCCGGCGCCCCGCCGATGTGGACGGCGCGGTCCGCCATCTGCACGTGCTTCGCCTTCGCGTCCGCCGACGAATACACCGCGACGGCCTCGATGCCGAGGCGCTGGCACGTGCGGATGACGCGGCAGGCGATCTCGCCGCGATTGGCGATGAGCACAGTGTCGAACATGGGATATCAGTGTAACGGTCGCACCCGCCCCCGGCCAACCGCCCACGCCCGTAGGGCCTTGTCATGTTGAGCGAAGTCGAAACATCTCTCGGGGAACGTCGGTAAACGACGACGCGCCTCCCGAGAGATTCCTCGGCTCCGCTCGGAATGACAAGCTCCCGGCCTGCGGAGCGCTATGCGGGCGGCCCGTGGCCACCGTTGTCCTCCCCGCACCTCCTCTGTGGACGCGCCGCGCAGGCGTGAACCGCACGCCCGGGTTGCGAAAAAGTGCGCCAAAATGAGCCAAAACTGGCCACGCCACTCCTGCGGAACCGCCCCCAGGGCCGATCCCCCGACGCTACCCGCGATGGCGGAGCGCCGCCACCAACCAGCGTACGCGCCCCTCCCGCGACCGCGAAAGGGGCGCGTGTCGCAACCCCGTCATTCCCGCGCAGGCGGGAATCCAGAAGGGGCGGGGTGTGTGGCGCCCGGTGTTGGGGCGTCCCTTGTGGGCGCCCTATCTGGGTGAACCCCTCGCCCACGGCCGCAGGCCTTGTCATGTTGAGCGAAGCCCGCGCTTTAGTGCGCAACATCCTCTCGGCAGACGTTCGTGAACAACGGCGCCCCTCCCGAGAGATTCCTCGGCTCCGCTCGGAATGACAAGCCTCCGGCCTGCGGAGCGTCCACGCGGGCGGCCCGTGGCCACCGTTGTCCTCCTCTCCCCTCCTCTGTGGACGCCCCGCGCAGGCGTGAACCCCACGCCCGGGGTGCGAAAAAGTGCGCCAAATTGAGCCAAAACTGGCCACGCCACTCCTGCGGACACCCCCAGGGCCGGACCAGCCCCCCGACGCTGTCCGCGCCGCCCGTGCGCCGCCACCAACCAGCGTACGCGCCCCCGCCGCGACCGCGAAAGGGGCGCGTGTCACAACCCCGTCATTCCCGCGCAGGCGGGAATCCAGAAGGGGCGGGGCGTGTGGTGCCTGGTGTTGGGGCGTCCCTTGTGGGCGCGCCATGCCTGGTCCCCTCTCCCTCGGGGAGAGGGCTAGGGTGACGCCTACCCCACCTCCCCCATCACGCCCCCGAGCGCCGACGCATAGTCGCGAGGCTCGATGTGCGGAAACAACGACCGCGCCACATCGTCGGTCACCACGACGTCGTTGCGAAGCCCCTCGACGAGCGCCCGCGTGATGGCGGTGGGGATCGGCGTGAACCAGTGCACCCAGTACGACGACAGCCGAGGCGTCAGCACCGGGACGGCGAGCATCAGCCGGTGCAGCCCCCGCGCCCTTGCGTAGCCGAGCATCAGCCCCTCGTACGTCGTCACGTCCTTCCCGCCCACCTCGACGATGCGGCCCCGGCACGACGGCGTGTCGAGCGCCGCGACGAGGTAGTCGAGCAGATCGTCGACCGCTATCGGCTGCACGCGCGAGTACAGCCATCGAGGGCAGACCATGACCGGCAGACGCTCCACGAGATAGCGGACCATCTCGAACGAGATGCTGCCCGCCCCGACGACCACCGCGGCGCGGAACTCCGTGACCGCGACCCCGCCCGCGCGCAGCGCACGACCGCACTCCTGCCGCGAGCGCAGGTGCGGCGACAGGTTCGCCCCCGACCCCAGCCCGCCGAGATAGATGACGTGCCCGGCGCCCGCCTCTGCGGCGGCCTGCCCGAACGTGCGGGCAGCCTGGACGTCCAGCTCATGGAACCCGGCGCCGGAGCCGCTGCACATGCTGTGCACGAGGTAGTACGCCGTGTCGACGCCCGCGAGCGCCTCGGACAGCGACCCGCGGTCGAGCACGTCGCCGACCGCCACCTCGACCTGCCCGGCCCACGGACGCGAGCGCACGCGCTCCCGGTCGCGGACGAGGACGCGCACGCTGCGCCCCTCCTCCAGCAGACGAGGCACGAGCCTCCCGCCGATGTACCCCGTAGCTCCGGTGACCAGGATCGTTCCAGCAGCCCCCATCCGGCACCCACCCCCGCGCAGCCCCCACCGCCCCTCGCCAGCCTCAGGGCACGGTGCTGCCCACACCTCTATTGTACGAGGTCTCCTCCGTCGTTCCCGCGAAGGCGGGAACCTCGCAGCCCCGCCTTAGGCACATTGAGGTCTTTGGCGGCCTGTCAAAGAGGGAGCCAGGCTACTTGCCATCGACTATACTCGTGATAGCATGCCGCTCCGCGCTCGGAGTTGTGTCGCTGACACCGGAGTTTAGCCCAGGGAGGAAGGGCCTGATGCCTCACAGTAGGCTAGCCAACGTAACTCAGGCAGAAGCCGCGCTCGCAGAGGAGACTGGAGGGCCGCTCCTCTCCATTTCCTATACGCCCGACGGACAGCGACTTATTGATTTCCTTAGTGAAAATACGTTCCTACAGGACACTCCTGAAGAACGCCGCCGACAAGAGTACCTGCGCGTTCTGCACTATGAATATCGGTACCCCAAAGAGCAAATTCGCAGGGAAGTTGCCATCAATATCGGCAGTAATCAACGAGTTTACGCTGACATTGTTGTCTACCGCTCTGTCGCGGCAGCACAAGCCAATGACCAAGGGCAGATTAGATTCTGCGTAGAAGTGAAGCCTGAATACGAAACAGCAGGGCACAATCAGCTCGTCTCGTATGTCTTCTTTACTTCAGCAGAAGGGGCAGTATGGACCAACGGAGTAGCTACGCGGTACTATCGGCGATTGGATAGCCCGGAAAAACGGCTAGAGCCCTCCAATGGGATCCCCCGCCCAACCGAAACCTGGGATAAGATTGGCGTTCTATCTAAAGAGGGCCTTACCAAACCAAAGGACGTCAAACGTCTCTTGAGAATATGTCATCAGAAACTCTTCCGGTCGGGGATTGAGAGCGAAGACCTTGCTATGGACATGGTTCGCATTATCTTGGCAAAATGGCGAGATGAAATCCTTCCTGACCCGTTGCCCCGCTTCTATTGTACGGCAGAAGAATATCGAACTCCTCATGGTCGCGATGCAGTCGCACGTCGTGTGCAAGAACTCTTCGCGGAAGTTCGGGAACAGAACCCTGAAGTATTCGAATTCGGAGAAGACATAACTGCTCCCCCAGACCACATTGCTGAGGTTGTCAATGAACTGCAATCTTCAAGGCTGTTGGTGGATGAGGATGCTTGGTGGGACATCTTGGGCGCAGCATATGAACAGTACACCGCCAGCCACTTCCGCCAAACTAATGGGCAGTTTTTTACAAATCGCCTAGTGGTTCATATGATGGTTGAAATGGCTAAACCTTCGATTGATGACGTAATCCTTGATCCTGCTGGCGGGAGTGGAGGGTTCATTACTGCAGTGCTGCGGCATATACGCCGTGAACTCATAAGGAATCATCTATCTGAAACCGCTCGTCACCAGCTTTTCGACCAAGTGCGTCGAAGCGTTGGATTGATAGAGAAAGCACCTAGGCTAGTGAAAGTGGCAAAGACCGCTGCTATCTTGACTGGAGACGGACACGATAATTTCTACCCTGGTGATAGCTTGCGTCCTTTAACGGATACCTGGTTCAATGCGGGCTTTCTTACAAGATTTGGAGAAGAACGGCCTAGCATAATTTTGACTAATCCCCCTTATGCGGGAACATCAGAAGGAAAGATCACTGACCCCGATATTCTCCAACAATTCGACGTCGCCAAAATCTGGCAATCAGGCATGCCCACTTCCGTTCTCATACCGGGAGGGACACCGCCTGAGCTGCTCTTCTTGGAGAGGTGCTTCCGATGGTTGCGACCTGGCGGAAGAATGGGGATTGTGATGGCTCGGGGCATGTTGGACACACAAACCTCCTTGGCCGCGAGAACCTTCCTGCTGGAAAATGCACACATTCACGCTGTGGTCAATCTGCATAAAGATACCTTTCAGCCCTACACAGGCGTTAGGACTAGCGTGTTATTCGTTGAAAAGCCAATTGGAGGCCGGCCACCAAGGGACTATCCAATATTCATGGCAATGTCCCGGAAAATAGGTCAAGATTCCGAAGGCGTGCCTGTTTTCCGTGTAGATGATAATGGACATGAAACCGAAGACCTAGACCACGACTTGGATTACATTCTCAACAAGTATGAGGAATTTCTAGTAGGCATTATGCCTAGCTCGGAATTTGTTTTTAAGGTACAAAAGTCACAACTGGACGACGATAGCAAGAACATGAATCCGCAGCATTATTTGCCTGCATACCACGACTCTATAGGGAAAGTGATTGAAATTGGGGAACAAGATGGTTGGACGATTAAGACCATTGGTAATATCGCCCCCGTCGTATTTAAGGGTTCGTGGTTTCAACGCCAAAATTTGGAAACCGAGACTCGGGACAGCCCAGGGATTGAGCCTTTCTTTACTCCTACTGCTTTGTTTCAGATCGGAAAGGAGCATGTAAAACATCTTGATCTGAACCGTGCTACAAAGGAGCAGAGAGGGCATATTGAAGCGAGTCGAGCTCAGCAAGGAGAAATCCTCGTCACTCGAAGCGGTACCATTGGTCGTGTTCTGTACGTGACAGAAAACCTTCACGGCCAATTGATAAGCGACGACCTCATTCACATTCGCATAGAAGACTTGAACCTTCGACACTATGTGTATTTGATGTTGAAACATGAGTTGGGACAACACCAAATGCTTCGGAACGAATATGGCACTGTCCAACAACACTTGGAACCGAGACATGTGCGGGATATTGTTGTCCCCGTTCCAGAAGACGACGCTATTGTTGGTATGATGGCGCGCGATATGATGCAGAGTATCACGGCAAGAGAGACAAGCGCATACCGCGAAGACAGGGCTTTTGATGTGTTGGGGAGGCTGTTCGAGTCACCTGGTTTGGTTGTGGACAGTAGGATGGAGGATTTCGAACGAGAAGAATGGCCAACAGGCAAGAACTATTTCGATCGACTTGTGAGTGAGTGGGAACACGATCGACCGAAGGGAGTAGACCTCCATGAAATGGTGATGCATCCAGCCTACCAGAGAATCGTGGGTATGGGTGTGCAGGCCGTACCCTGGCTATTAGAGCGATTGGAACGACAACCCGGGCATTGGTTTGTCGCTCTAGGGACTATTACCGGCGCTGATCCTGTTCCGACGGAGAGTCAGGGGAAGATTGACGAAATGGCGGCTGCGTGGCTCGAATGGGGCCGGCGTCTTGGCTATCTCCGGCGGCCTCATGTGGATTGACAGTTCTTTCCCTGGTTTGAAAACGCAGGGCTATTTGGTCACTAGCGGATCAACGGATACGTACAACTGTATAGCCTATGCGGCTGGAGATCAGACGTCGTGGTGGAGTCATGCGCCTGGCTACCACTGGCCCAATGCGGCCCGGACTCCTTCAATAGAAAGCCTAGTAGAGGTCTTTGCTGGACTTGGTTATGAACGCTGTGATGACGCAAATGAGGAGGTGGGTTTTGAGAAGGTAGCTCTGTACGAAAAATATCAGCGGTGGACTCATGCAGCCCGGCAGCTACCGGGAGGTGCCTGGAGTAGCAAACTAGGACCAGATGAAGACATTCGCCATCCAAATCCAGAATCTCTCTGCGGAACGATGTACGGAATAGTCTACTGTATTATGCGGCGACAGCAATCTGGGACTTAAGTCCCCCCCCAAACCACTGACACCCGCCCCTTACCCCGCCGACCCCTCACCCCGTACGCTGGTTGGATGACCGTCGACCGCGCAGCACCCATAGGCAGCGCCCATAACTCGGGGCCCAGCCATGGATGTTGCCTGCGCCTCGGCAGCCTCACACACAACTGCGGTGACGCCTTGGACGCCTTACCCCCGGAAGCAGGCCGTGGCCTTGTCGATATAGATGACAAAACGTCAGGATACCCCCATGTTCACTCGTAAGGTTGACGCCTATATCGACGCCTTGGTCGCGGAGCACGAGGTCTTCACACACACTTTCGGCGCGCATCTTGCCGCCTTACCCCCGGAAGCAGGCCGTGGCCTTGTCGATATAGATGACAAAACGTCAGGATACCCCCATGTTCACTCGTAAGGTTGACGCCTGTATCGACGCCTTGGTCGCGGAGCACGGTGTTGCACACACACCATCCACGCTGCGGTTGAACAGAAGAACGCGGAAGCAGGCCACGGCCTTGCCGATCAACCGTTCAATGAACGGAAAACGCCTTGCGTTTACTCGTGAGAGTCGCCAGTTAAAGGGGGCGGTTGAACACAGGAACGACGGAGGCGCAGCCCTACAGCACCGCCATCATGTGGTGCTGCACGCGGTTGCCGCGCTGCACGCCCATCTTCATCACCTGCCGCGCCGGGCGGTCGTCCGGGTCCGGGAACATCGCCGTCCATGCCGCGTCGATGGCCGGCAGGTCGTCGTAGTCCTGGATGAGCAGCGTGATGAGGCCCACGTTGTCCATCGTGCCGCCGCCCGACTCCACGAGCGACTGGATGTTGCGGATGCCGTGGTGCGCCTGCCCCTCGATGCCCTTCACCGGCTCCAGCTTGTCCGGCCCCGCCGTGTCGACGCCGGAGACGCCGCCCGAGCAGAAGAGGTCGCCGATGCGCGCGCCCATCGGGATGGGGTCGTGGTGCCCGTGCCCCTCTATCTCGTGGTTCGTCCGCTCGCCGCCTATCCTGCCGATCACCTGCATCTGGATCTGCCCGCCCATCGGGTAGCGGTACGTCTTGCGCGCCGCCTGGTACTGGCCTATGGGCCACGCCTCCAGGTACACGTCCACCATGTACGGCTGGTAGGCGAAGTCGTTCAGGTACACCCACTGCAGCACCACGTCGTCCACCGTCCCGCCCGCGTGCTCCATGAACACCCGCATGTTGTCGAAGCACTGGTCGGTCTGCGCGTCCTCGCCGGTGACCGGCAGCGACGTCGACAGGTCCCACGGCACGATGACGGACGAGAAGACGTAGTCGCCCATCCGCACGCCGTTCGGGAGCGGGTCGCGGTGCGTCAGCCCCGGCACCTCGATGCGCTGCCGCTTCTGTCCGGCGACGCCTATCGCATGCAGCTCGACGCCCTCGCCGGGCGGCAGCGGGTAGGACGTCGTCTTGCGCGCCGGCCGGTTGTCCGGGTCCGGGAACAGCTCCAGCCAGCCCGTGTTGATGTGCGGCCGGAAGTCCTGGCTGTCGATGAAGTTCGTGACGATGCCGATGTCGTCGGTCGACAGCCCCGCGGCCTCGACGAGCGTGCGCAGGTTGTGCCACGCGTTCAGGAACTGCTCCGCGGGATCGTCCGGCATCACGCCCGTCTCGAGGTCGATGCCGTGTATGCCCGAGGTGAAGAACAGCCCGCCGACCTGCACGAGGTCCGGCGCGACCGCGTCCGGCGCGTTGAGGCCGGGCAGCCGCGTCGTCGAGCGCTTGTTCGGCTTCCCCGGCGCGCCCTTGTCGCTCAGCGCCGGGCCGGGCGCGTCGCGGAACTTCGGACGTATCGCGGCGTTCGCCAGCCGGGCGTCGCCCGCGGCCTTGACCATCGCCTCGGCGCCCGCGAGCGCGAGCCGCTCGTCGCGGTCCTCGTCGCCGGTGCCGCACACGCCGATGCCGCCGATGACCTCGCTCGCCCGGTGCAGCGTCAGCCCGCCGTGCAGCGTCGTGACGCCGTCGTTCGACCAGTCGGCGACCGTGCGGCCGTCGTGCGATATCTGCTGCCGGTATATCAGCGTGTCGCGCCCGATGAACGCGGCCGTGTACGCCTTGCGTTCAGCGTTCCGCACGTCGGTCGCCGACGCGCCGTCCTTGCGCACGGAGTACACGAGCGCTCCGCTCTCGTCCACGACCGCCAGCGCGAACGGCCGCTCGCTGGGCCGCGCCGCCGCCATCGCGGCAGCTACCGCGCACTCGGCGTCGGCAAGGCTGATGGTCTCTCGTGCCGGCATGCCTACACCCCCTCGACGCAGATCACGGAGGCCGTCGCGGCCTCCCAGCGGACGCCCACGATGCCCTGGTACGCGTCGGAGTTGTACCAGGCCTTCAGCGTCTCCATGTCCGGAAACTCGATGACGACGAGGCGGCTCGGCTGGTACTCGCCCTCGATCGTCTCCGCCGCGCCGCCGCGCACGAGGAACTTCCCCCCGTACGGCTCCAGCGTCCCGGGCACCTGCGCCCCGTACGCCTGGTACGACTCCTGGTCCTGCACCTTCACGTCCGCCATGAGATACGCCGGCATCACTCCACCCCCATCGCTTCGAGCCCGATGCGCGCCAGCGCCTCGTCCCGTATCGTCGAGTTTCCGCTCATCGCTATCCCGCCCACGACCTGCCCGCCGGAGACGATGGCGAGCCCGCCCTGCAGCGTCGTCAGCTTCGGGTCGCCCCAGTCGTTCAGCGTCCGCGCGTTCGCCTTCACGACGTTGTCGCGGAAGTCGACCGTGTTCATCCCGATCCGCGCGGCCGTGTACGCCTTCGCGCGTGCGCGCCCCAGCATCCGCGCCGGAGCCCCGTCCACCCGGGCGCACAGCACCTCCGCGCCGTGGGCGTCCGTGATGCACAGCGCGCCCGGATTGTCCGTGCCGTCCGCGAACTCGGCGAATATCGCCTCCTTCGCCTTCAGGGCCTCCTCGAGGCCGATGCTCTTCGTCTCGAACATGGCTACAACTCCCGCAGCAACCGGCCGAAGCCGGGTATCTTGTCGTCCACCCCGGCGAGGCGCAGCGACTGCCACGCCATCGCCTGCATGCTGCTCACGACCGGCACGCCGAGCTCCTGCTCCAGCGTCTCGACGACCGCCACGCTCGGCATCCGCGCCCCCCGTCTCCACACCCCGGCCGCGTTCGGCGTCGCCCGGAACAGGTCCGCCGCCATCCGCCGCACGATCCCGAGGTCCATCGTCGAAACCTCGTACGCCCGCAGCTCGCCCCCCGCCACCTCGCCCACCACCGAGCCCGCATTCGCGACCTCGATATCGGCGTTCGAGACGTAGTCCGCCAGCTGCGCGTGCGTCTTGTCGTCGAACGGCGTCAGCATCGCCACCCGGCCCATGCCCAGCCCATTCATCGCCTTGATGCACGAGCCAAGGTCCGTCGCCGCGGGCGTGTCCGTCACGCTCCCGATGCGCCGCAGGATCTCGTCCTCGAACTTCCACCCGCGCCCGGAGATGATCGGCACCCCCGCTTGCATGATGGACTGCGGCCGCCGGGTCATGATCTCCTCGGTAGCCGCCGGCAAACGCTCGATGCCCGCCGCATACGACCGCTCCCCCTCCGAGAGCACCACCCCCAGCGAGGTCATCACGATGGTCACGCCCTCCGGCGCGATGAGATAGAACTCATACGAGTTGTTCTCGTGCGCGGGAGACGGTGTAATGAACCCGCACCGTGCGCGCCAGCCATAGGGCCGGTCAGCGGTCGCATTAAGCGCCATGCGTCCTCCTCCATACCGGGGTGCGGGGAGTGTACTCGGAGGGTTGGCAGCGCGCCACTTGCGCAGGGGCAGGGTGGAGGGTGGGCGGGCGCTTCGTCTAGCCGCGGCGCTTGCGCAGCTCCGCCCAGACGTCGTCGGGCGAGAGGCCCGCGTCCGCGAGCAGCACGAGCGTGTGGTAGAAGAGATCCGCGACCTCGCCGGGAAGGCTCCCGGTGTCCTGCGTGGCCGCGGAGAGCGCGACCTCCACGCCCTCCTCACCGACCTTCTGCGCGATGCGGGACGTCCCGCTCTCGAACAGCGACGTCGTGTAGCTGCCCTCCGGCCGCTCCTGCTGTCGCTGCCGTATGACCTGGAAGACCTCCGAGAGCACGCCGGGGCCCGCGTCGCTCCGCTCGTACTCCGGCTGCTCCGGCAACGGCGTGAAGAAGCAGGAGCGCTCGCCCGTGTGGCACGCAGGGCCGTCCGCGCGCACCTTGAACAGCAGCACGTCGCCGTCGCAGTCGACCTGCGCCGACGAGACGTGCAGGAACGCCCCGGACGTCTCGCCCTTGTGCCAGGGCGCCTGGCGCGAGCGGCTGTAGAAGTGCATCTCGCCCGACTCCAGCGTGCGCGCGACCGCGTCCGGGTTCATGTGCGCGACCATCAGCACCTCGCCGGTGGCCTCGTCCTGGCATATCGCCGTCACGAGCCCCTGGGCGTCGAGCTGTATCCGTGCGTTCTCTGCGGTCGTCATCGGGTTCCTCCCGCGTTCGCGGCGCGTCAGTCGAACAGCGCCGGGATCTCGGACAGATCGCTCACGATGTGGTCAGGCGGCAGCAGCGCGCCGTTCTCCGGCGGCGGCGTGCGTCCCGGTGTGTCCAGCGTGCGCTGGATGAGCACTGTCTTCATGCCCGCGAGCTTCGCTCCGTGAGCGTCGTCGTAGGGGGCGTCGCCCACGTAAAGCACGGCCTCCGGCGCAACGTCCAGTTCGCTCACGAAGCGCGCAAAGATGCGCGGGTCCGGCTTGTAGGCGCGCGCGTCCTCCGACGACATGACGTGAGCGAAGCAGTCCCAGCCGTTGTGCCCGATCGTGCCGTGCAGGAAGCGGTCGTCCGCGTTGGAGAGCACCGCGAGCGTCCGCATCCTTCTCAGCGCGTCGAGCGCGTCGTTCGTCTCGGGGAAGGCGTTCTTGGTGGACAGCGCCGTCACGCTGTCGGAGGCCGCCTGCTCCGCGTCGCCGGTCAGTCCCATCACCTCGAACGTTTCGATGAAGGCGTCGCGCCACGCCTCCCAGTACGTCTTGAACGGCGGGCTCGCGTCCGGGTCGGCCATGTTCGTGCGCGTCTTGCGGAACTGCACCTCGTGCCTGGCCCACTCCGTCCAGAACGCGATGGGGTCCACCGGCAGGCGTTGTCCGTCCACGATCGCCTTGTGCGCCATCTGCCATTCCGCCGTGTCGTTCTTCACGAGCGTGCTGAACATGTCGAAGGCGACGACTTCGATGTGCTGAAGGTCTGCCATCGTCTCAGTGGACCTCGCGTGCAGGGATGCCCTGCGCCGCCAGCGAGCGCTTGACCTCCGCGATGGTGTGCTGGCCGTAGTGGAAGATGGAGGCCGCGAGCGCAGCATCGGCGTGGCCGTCCGTCACCGCCTGCGCGAGGTGCTCGATGCAGCCCGCGCCGCCGCTCGCGATGACAGGGACGGGTACGGCGTCTGCCACCGCGCGCGTAAGCTCAAGGTCGTAGCCGTCCTTGTGGCCGTCGGCGTCCATGCTTGTGAGCAGCACCTCGCCCGCGCCGAGTTCCGCCGTGTACTCCGCCCAGCGCACCGCGTCGATGCCCGTGGGCGTGCGGCCGCCGTGGATGTAGACCTCCCACTGCGACTCCGGACCGACGGCAAGCGCCCCCTTGCCGGGGTGGCCGTCCGCCAGCAGCGACGGGTCCGCCTGCGGACTGTCCGGCGCGATGCGGCGTGCGTCGATCGCGATGACGAGGCACTGGTTGCCGAACGCCGCCGTCGCCGCCGCGAACGCGTCCGGGTTCAGCACGGCGGCTGTGTTCATCGACACCTTGTCCGCGCCCGCGTTCAGCAGCTTCCGGACGTCCTCGACGGTGCGGACGCCGCCGCCGACGGTGAGCGGGATGAACACCTGCTCCGACACGTGCTCAACCACCTCGATGATGGTGTCGCGCCCGTCCGAGCTGGCGGTGATGTCGAGGAAGACGAGTTCGTCCGCGCCCTCGCGGTCGTAGAACGCGGCGAGCTCGACCGGGTCGCCGGCGTCGCGCAGGCTGACGAACGACGTGCCCTTGACGACGCGCCCGCCGGTGACGTCCAGGCACGGGATGATGCGCTTGGTGAGCATAGTCCTAACAGGATAACGGACGAGCCCTGAGAGCGGAGCGACTTACGCTGTCCACGAGACATGACCGTACAGGTCGGCGGGCTGCGGCTTGCTCTTGAAGACGGCGAACTCCGCCTTCGACGCCGCGACGGTCGTGTCCGCGCCGTGGCCGGGGAGCACGAGCGAGCCGTCGGGCAGCGTCAACAGCCGCTCCTCGATGCTCGCCACGACCTGCCACAGGTCGTCGGACGTGTTCGTGCGGCCCGGCCCGCCGGGGAAGAGCGTATCGCCGGAGACGAGCGTGCCGTCGGTGAAGAGGCATAGCGCGCCAGGCGTGTGGCCGGGCGTGTGCAGGATGCGGATGCGCAACGCCCCGATACTCAGTTCGTCGTTGTGGGCGAGCAGCGCGTCCGGTTCGCCGGGCAGCCTGCGGGCGTCGCTCTCGTGCACCGAGACCGGCAGGTCGGTGAGCCGCTTGAGGTCGGCGTAGCCCGCGACGTGGTCAGGGTGCGTGTGCGTGACGATGACGCCTTTCACCTGGAAGCCGTCCGCCTCGCTCAGCAGCCGCTCGATCTCCGCCGGGGCGTCGACGAGGTACGCCTCCTTCGTGGCCGGGTCGGCGATGACGTAGCCGTTGTTGTCGTACGGCCCCATGCCGGCGACCTTGAACACGAGATGCGGGCCATCGTAGACGAGCGTCATGCGCAACTCCTCCGCGCGGGTGGTCGGCATAGGATAACGCGGAGGCGTCGAGTAGGGGTGCTATGCTGCCTGCCGCACGACGGCATGGAGGGCGCGGAACATGGAAGGCTCGCTGAAGGACGCGGTGCGCGAGTACGCGCTGGGGCTGCCCGGAGCGTGGGAGGACCACCCGTGGGGCGAGAGCGCCATGAAGGTGGGGAAGAAGGTCTTCGCGTTCCTCGGCGTGCCGGGGACCGGGTTCGGCATGGGCGTCAAGCTGCCCGACTCCGCAGGCGCACTCCTCGCGATGCCGTTCGCGCGTCCGGCGGGCTACGGCCTTGGCAGGAGCGGCTGGGTGGAGATGACGTTTGCCGAGGACGACGCCGGCGCGCCCCCGCTCGACCTGCTGCTGGAGTGCGTCGAGGAGAGCTACCGCGCCATCGCGCCCAGGACGCTCGTGAAGGAGCTGGACGCGCGGGCAGGGTAGGGCGTGGTTCGACAGGCTCACCACGAGCGGACGTGAGTTCGGGGTGCTGTCCGCCTACCGACGCGCGGGCAGGGTAGGGCGTCAGGCTGTAATGGCCGTCCCTTGGTGGAACAGCAACAGCCAGCCGTTCTCTGCCCGCAGCCAGAGCGAACTGCGGTTCGCGAGTTGCCTTTCGTCCGCGTACGTCTCGACAGTGTTGTAGGTCACCTGCACAACGTCAGCGCTCAGTGAGCGAACGTTGAAGCCCACGAGCCTGGCATGGATGGGCCGCGCGGCCATCCCGAGCGTGTCCTCGCGGCTGTAGGTGCGGCCTGACCTGCCGAACTCGAAGAAGCCCGGCGCGAGGACGCCTTCCATCCACTCTCGGTCGAACCGGGTCTCGGCGCGCCACAGGCCCTCTTCGAGTTGTTCCAGGCGCCGCCGGTCTTGTTCGCTGAGTTCCACGCCTATCGAAGTGCGGGCAGCACCTCGGCTGCCGCGAGGCGTATCGCGCCCTCGACGACCTCGCGCGGCGTGCCGGGCCACCCGAAGCGCAGCGACGCGTGCGTGACGCCGATGTCGGCGAACGCCTGCAGGTCGGCGGTGACGTCGTCCGGGCTGCCGACGATGAAGCGCCCCGCGGCAAGCTCCTCGAACGGCTGGGTGAAGTCTTCATCGCCCGGCAGCGCCTTGTCCTGCCCCCATGCGGCGTAGGCCTTGTACTTCCCCTCGAGAAACGGGCGAGCGGTCGCGATGGCTTCCTCGCGCGTGGGCGCCACGAACGTCTCGCGCGACATCGGCAGCGTGTCGAGGGACGGATGGCCGTGCTCGGCGCGCACCGTCTTGTACAGCTCCACCTGCCGCGCCAGCGTGTCGAACGGCGCGTGTGGGTTCAGGTACCACGTCTCGCCGGTGCGGGCGATGCGCCGCACCATGCCGTCGCCGTTCGCCGCGATCCAGATGCGCGGGTGCGGCTGCTGGATGGGGCGTATGCCGAGGTGCACGCCGGTGACCTTCGTGAAGCGCCCCTCGAACGTCACCTCGCCGCCTGCCCAGAGCTGCTTGGCGAGGCGGAGGTTCTCGAACATGCGCGCGATGCGGTCCTCGTGCGTGACGCCGAACGCCTCGTACTCCTCGTCGCGATAGCCGAGCGCGGCGTTGATGATGACGCGCCCGTTCGTGAGTACGTCGAGCGTGGCGACGTCCTCGGCCATCTGCACCGGGTTCTGCAGCGGGATGAGGACGGTCGAAAGCATGTCCATGTCGCCGGTCTCGGCGCTGATGCGCGCGAGCGCGATGAGCGGCTGCATCATCTGGAACGGGTGCGAGAGGTAGTGCTGGCCTGCGTAGATGTAGTCGAAGCCCAGTTCGCGACCGACGCGCACGAGGTGCAGCACGTCCGCGAACCGCTGCACCATGTCGCCGTCGCCGGAGTGCTGAAGGAGGCCTGAGAGGGAGAGTCCGAACTTCACGATGCCGCGTCCAGCCGAGCGACGTCAGCCTGTATCTCTGCGACTACGCCGAGGATGTCCCTGACCCGCTCCCCGTGCCGTTCACTCTGCCGCTGGAGCTCCGTGATCCGCTGGTTGTGCGATCGCAGCCACTGGTTGTGTCCCCGCAACCATCCTTCGTGTGCCTGCCGCGACTGCTCGATCTGACGTTCCCACTCCTCCACCTGTTCTTCGTGCTGTCGCACCCACTCCTGTTGCTGCTGCATGCGCGCGTCGTTGGCCTGCCGCTGACGGTCCATCTCGTCCATGGCAGCCGTGATGTTCTGGATGGCCCTCGCGAGCATCTCCATGCGGTCCGGTGAACTCATCGATGTCTCCTCACGATGCCGCGTCCAACCGTGCAGTGCCGGCCTGCATACTCGTGAGCTCGGTGATGATCTCCCTGATGCGGGCGCGGTTCTGCCTGCTCTCAGTTTGGATGCCCTGCACCCATTCGTTGTGGGATTGCATCCATTCCTCGTGCCCCCGAATCCATTCCTCTATCGTCTGCAGGTGCCTGTCGTGCGACTGCTGCTCCTGCTCCATCCGGTCCATCGCCTGGACTAGGTTGGCTATGGCCCTCGCGTGCATCTCCATGCGTTCCGGTGAACTCATCGACTCTCTCCTCCGTGCGCGGCGATTATAGCAACGGGTGTCCGTCCCAACGACCGCCGCGTGTCACTGATTCGCGCCGTCCCTGCGGACGGGAGCGCAACCCGTGCGCTGCTATCATTTCCCCGCCCACGCATCCCCCCGACGGAGGACGACACCCGATGGACCGCACAGCCCACATCGCGCAGCGCATCGTTGGCGCGCGGATATTCGAATACGGCATCATCGCGCTCATCCTCGCGAGCGGCGCGCTGCTCGGACTCGCCACCTCGCCCGCGATCGTCGACCGCTACGGCGACTCCATCGCGATGGGCAACCGGGTCATCCTCGGCGTGTTCGTCGTGGAGGCGGCGCTCAAGATGCTGGCGCTCGCCCCGACCTCCCAGCGCTACTTCCGCGACGGCTGGAACGTCTTCGATTTCGCCATCATCGTCTTGGCGCTCGTGCCCGCGACCGGCTCGTTCGCGATGGTCGCGCGGCTCGGACGGCTGCTGCGCGTGCTGCGCCTCATCTCCGCCATCAAGGAGCTGCGGCTTATCGTCGGCGCGCTCGTGCGCTCCATCCCCAGCGTCGCCAACATCATGATGCTCATGAGCATCGTCGTGTACATCTACGCCATCGTTGGCTACCACCTCTTCCACGAGGCCGACCCCACTCACTGGCGCACCCTCGGCATATCGCTGCTGTCGCTCTTCCGCATCATCACGCTGGAGGACTGGACGGACATCATGTACGCCGCGATGGAGCACCACGGGCTCGCGTGGCTCTACTTCCTCAGCTTCGTGGTCGGCGGCACGTTCGTCGTCGCGAACCTCTTCATCGCGGTCGTCATCAACAACCTGGACAAGGCGAAGGTCGAGCAGCTGAACGCGCTGGAGACGCCGCCCTCCCGCGAGGAACTCCTCCGCGAGCTCCGCACGACGCAGGAGACGCTCCGCCGCCTGGAGGACCGCCTCAGCGGGTACGCGCCGGACTCCGCGCAGCGCCAGTAGCAGATCTTGCGCGTCCGCCGTTCCTGTAGAACCGGGATCTCGCTGCCACGAACAAGGTGTGCAATCGGCCCCGGAATCTGAGCATCTTGTTACCGGCGCTACGAGTAAACAGGGGGGTTCATTTGAGCACCTTGAGCACCTTGCGTTGCTCTGTGCAAGGCCATGGCCTGCTTCCCGCGCAAACTGAACAAGGTGCTCAACGATTTCAAAAGTTTGAGGGCGGACCCATAGACCATATCTATGGCTGGGCGTTGAGCTATAGACGCTGTCTATGGGTGCTGTCCGCACGACGGTCATGCAACCAGCGTACGCAATCGCGCGGGGACTGCGAAAGGGCCACGTGTCGCGGGAGTGATGGGCTGCGCACGACCAAGAGACCCTCCCCCCTGGTAGTCAGCTGACGGGGTATGGTAAGGAGGAGCGGTAAGAAAGTTGGTTATTCTTCCGACCTGATGAATGCTTGACGGACAATCTGCATGGCTGCTGTAATCTGCCATTGCTCCTTGACATCTAGGAATACACCGCAATAGCTATGGATTACGTTAGGCAAGAACTTGTAGTCCGTAACGTCCATGGCGATTTCCTCTGGATCGTCGACCTCATCGAAATCGAGAGGTACGAGTATTCTAACCTGGTAGGCCATCGGCAACATTTCTACGAAAAAGTCAGCAAAACTATCATAGAAACATACTGACCTATATTCGATAACTTCGATTACGTCACCCAATTCATGAACAAAACCCTGTAGTGAAGTGAGCAAATTCCGGACTTGCGGGGTCATCGCAATGCTGCCAGAGTCTTTTTGTGCCGCACGTCCTCGTAATTCGCGAATCTCCTCGTCGAGGATGAGTCCTTCATCGGCTTGGTGATTCGGCCAGATTGCAATCGCACGGTTTGCCAAGAGACGTCCTCGCTCCTCCATCTCTGCGGCAGTCCATTGCTCTTGTTCCCGTACGTATTGGTTGAGACGGACGGCGCTCTGGTTAAACCCTCCTTGGATCGTCTTTTTCTGCAAGAAGGGCCTGTTTGAGTACGTGCTATTGTAAGCAGTGAGTGTCAGATTCCCCAGTCGATGCAGCCACGTTTCATGTACCTCTTCCCAATCTGCTCCCAGCATTTCTTGCCATTCTGGAACATCTTGAATTTGCTGCGGTAAGATGTGTTCAACTGAATACTCTTGAATTGGACTCGGTTCTCGCTCTCCGTAATTCTCTAGGCGTTCCAAGATGTGACGACAAATGCGAAGCCGATACAAATTGCATTCTTGTAGGCCTGTAATAAACTCTCTGTCAGAAGGAAATCTATAGCTATAATTTTGACGAGCGAGTACCACCTGGAAAGATTCAAAGACTGAATCTTCTTTTATTGAGTGTGCCATACGGGCAAATACCGACCAGTAGTCACGCGTCTGGAGTCCTAGGACTGCCCGGCGGATAAGGTAGCTCTTTATAAGCCTTAGCGCTCGTATGAAGTCAGCTTGAGTAACTAGGTTTCTGTCATAATAATCATAAAGCCGCATGACAAGCGGTGCATGGGTATTCCCGAAACCACCTGAACGAACGTGAACCATGTAAGGGAAGATTGGTTTGTGTGGAGTCATTGACGGTCGAAGGAACGCCACGTAGTATCGAGCAAACCGGCCCATGTCTTCAAGGATAACAGCCGTTGAATCCACATCCGAGAGTTGCCAAAACTTCTTGAAATCTTCGTAGATCTGGTCCGCTTTGCTCTGAGTGGTTAACTTTTGCTTGAGCGCAATGTAATCACGGAGGAATGAATCAGGTGCGTTTCCTGCTTGTCGAAAGTTATGTTCTATCTTGCTCCAGTGGTCATTGTAGAGCTTAGTTTGTTCTTCCTCCTTCAATCCCATGAGAAGATAGTTACGTATAAGGTCACTCTCACTGAGGTCAACGCCTGTTGAGTTGAGGCTTTCGAAGACCAACTGAGGGTTGTCGCGATAATCAAGCTTGACATCAACTATTTCTAGACAACCGATGCCCTTGTAGACGGCATCAGGGTCACTCTCCGAACCTGCAAGCAGTTCCCTGAATAGGTCATACGCTTCGACGACTGGTTCTGATGTATCAGACGAGTCCAACAAATCCTCACCATCAATGAGAGATCTTAATGTTGAATTGTCAGCGCGCCTCAAAATTAACTTGTATGAGCGATTATCCTTTTCATAGATGTTTCGCAAGAAGTAAGCGTCGATTTGATCCGTGCTTGGACTGTCCTCCCCTCCAACCCAACCTGTCTCTCCTATATGGTCCCGAAGAGCGATAAGGAGAAGAGTCAGTGTGCTTAGCCTTTGCTGCCCATCAATCACTAGCCAGGTGCTGAATGCAGCTCCCGCGGTGCCTTCTACATATACAAAAGACCCCATAAAGTGACTAGCTGATTCTTTGCTGCTCGCACGAAGTACATCTTGCCATAGCTGCAGGCATTGCGTTGTTGTCCAACTATAGTCTCGCTGAAAAACAGGTATGATGAATTGCTTATTGCCGTTGATGATTTCTGCAAAGCGGCGATTTACAGCTAGCATTTGTGGTTTCCCTGATGTTGTGGCTGGTTGGTAGGCATTGGAACGTGGTTAGTTTAGAGAGCGTCCAACGAATATGCAACTGATGGGTTGTGGGGTGAGTTGGTCCTTGTTGTGGTACCTGTGTGCCACGCACCCCTTACGCGGTCGCCCTGCCTCCGCATTCGCTGTCCTGTGATTTCGAACAACACAGGGAAGAAACGCACCTTCGCGAGGATGCCTTCCCGCCCTGTCCATCGATGTGAGTTCCGGATGTCGAGGGGCGCTAGTTGCGCGAGGAGCGGCCGCCGCGGCGCGCCGGGGTCTTGCCGTTCCGGCCCGCGGAGCCATTCCGCGCAGCGGCGCCGTTGCGCGGTGTGGCCTTCGCCCTGGGCGGCTTGTGCGCGGTGCGGCTGACGCTGCGGACGCCGCGCACGCCCTCGATCCGCGTGAACAGGCGCGAGAGCTGCTCGATGCTCGTCACCTGCGTGTTCAGGTGGATGACGACCATCCCGCCCTCCGTCGGCTCCGTCGTGGAGCCGGCGATGTTCACGTGCTCGGCGGACGTCGCGCCCGTGATGTCGTGCAGCAGTCCAACGCGGTCGAAGCACTCGACGACGATGCGGGCGGGGAAGACGTTGCGGCTCTGCCCCCAGGTCACCGGCACGATGCGGTCCGTCTCCGTCACGGTGCGGACGTTCGGGCAGTTCACCTTGTGGACAGTGACGCCCCGCGTGCGGGTGATGAAGCCCTCGATCTCGTCGCCCGGCAGCGGGTTGCAGCACTCGCCCATGCGGGTGAGGAGGTCGCCGACGCCGAGGACGCTGACGCTGCCGAGGACGGGCGCGTCGGGCGTCTCCGGCGCGGCCTTCGGCAAGTCGCGCTCAGCCGCCTGCTGCGCCGCGGAGAGCCGTCCGGCGATCTGCGCTATCGTGACGAGACCGGAGCCGATGGCCGCGTACAGGTCGTCCAGGGCCTCGTACTGGAACCACCGGGCTACCTCGGCTTCGTCCACGAGCGCGGAGAGGCGCTTCAATTCCTTCTTCAGGATGGCGTGCCCGCGCTCGATGTTCGTCCCGCGCTCCTGGTGCCGGAACCACGAGCGTATCGCCTGCCGCGCGTTCGCCGTCTTCACGTAGTCCAGGTGCGTGTTCAGCCAGTCCAGGCTCGGCCCGCGCGCCACCTTGCTGGTCAGCACCTCGACGGTGTCGCCGTTCTTGAGCGGCGTGTTGAGCGCGACGAGCCGCCCGTTCACCTTCGCGCCGATGCACTTGTGGCCGATCTGCGTGTGGATGCGGTAGGCGAAGTCGATGGGCGTCGCGCCCGCGGGTAGCTCGCGTATCTCGTTCTTCGGCGTGTAGACGAACACCTGGTCCCGGAATGCGTCGGTCGTGACGTTCTCCAGGAACTCGTCCGTCGCGCTCACGTCGCGCTGCCACTCCAGCAGCTGGCGCAGCCACGTCATGCGTTCCTCGAACTGGCTGTTCCGCGAGCCCCCCTCCTTGTAGCTCCAGTGCGACGCGACGCCGTACTCGGAGATGCGGTGCATCTCGTACGTACGCACCTGCACCTCCACTGGCAGCCCGTCGATGGAGCGCACCGTCGTGTGCAGCGACTGGTACATGTTCTCTTTGGGGTTGGCGATGTAGTCGTCGAACTGGCCGGGAACGGGCCGCCAGAGCGAGTGCACGAGTCCGAGCACGCCGTAGCAGTCCTGCACCGTCGGCACGAGGACGCGCACGGCGAAGAGGTCGTAGATCTCGCTCATCTGCTTGCCCTGAGCGGCGTACGACTGCCCCTTCCGGTAGATGCTGTAGATGTGCTTGGGGCGTCCCGTCACCTCGGCCTCGAAGCCGGCGTTGGCGAGTTCGTCCCGCAGCAGGTCGGTCACCTGCTTGATGTAGGACTCGCGCTCCGTGCGCTTGGTCGAGAGGAGCTGCGAGATGTTCCGGTACTGGTTGGGCTGGATGTAGCGGAAGGCGAGGTCTTCCAGCTGCCACTTCACCTCGCCCATGCCGAGCCGGTGGGCGAGCGGAGCGTAGATGTCCAGCGTCTCCTGCGCGATGGCAACGCGCCGCTCCGGAGAGAGCGCGCCCAGCGTGCGCATGTTGTGCATCCGGTCCGCCAGCTTGATGAGCACGACGCGGATGTCGTTCGCCATCGCGACGAGCATCTTGCGCAGGCTCTCCGCCTCGCTGTCGGTCTTCGCGACGAGCGGCTGAGCGTCGCCGGTGATGGTGTCCATCCGCGTGAGCTTGGTCACGCCGTCGGCCAGTTTCGCCACGTCCTCGCCGAACTCCTTGCGGAGGTCGTCCAGGCAGACGTCGCAGTCCTCGATGACGTCGTGGAGGAGCGCCGCGGCGATGGTGGGAGCGTCCAGGTTGAGGTCGGCGAGGTATTCGGCGACGGAGATGGGGTGCTCGATGTAGTCCTCGCCGGAGCGCCGCTTCTGCCCTTCGTGCGCGGCGGTGGCGAAATCGAGCGCCCGCTCGATCATCCCGGCGCGGTCGCCGGGCATGTACTCGCGTACCTTTTCGAGCAGGCTATGCACGCCCGCATTATACGTGCTGAGTTCGTTAAGTGAGACGTGGTACGAAGGCACGTCATTCCAGCTGAGGCTGGGATCCAGAACGGGGAGTGGGGGTGTGTAGTCCGTCGTTCCTGCGCAGGCAGGGACCTCGCAGCCTGTAGGGGCGGTTCGCGAACCGCCCCTACGTCCCGTCCACTGCCGTCGTCCGTGCTTCAGCGCGAAACCTCCGCAGCCTGTAGGGGCGGGAAGGAGGCTTGTCATGTTGAGCGAAGCCGAAGGCGGAGCCGAAACATCTCTCAGGGGCAGCGCCAGTGGACGACGGGGCGTCACCTGAGAGATTCCTCGACTCCGCTGCACTCCGCTCGGAATGACAACGGACCGCGACCACCCCATCCCGTGAGGTCTGGGGGCGAGGGTCGGCCAACGCCTATAATGAACCGCACCCCGTCCCAACGAGAGGTCCGATGCACCAGGCCCCCAGAGGAACAGCCGACATCCTGCCGGAGCAGCAGCGGTACTGGTCTTTCGTGTACGGCACGGTCGCCGAGGCCGCCCGGGCGTTCGGCTACGCCCGCATCGACACGCCCATCTTCGAGGACACGGCGCTCTTCGCCCGCACCGTCGGCGAGGAGACGGACATCGTCCAGAAGGAGATGTATAGCTTCGAGGACCGGGGAGGGCAGGAGATCACGCTCCGCCCCGAGGGGACGGCAGCCGTCTGCCGCTCCTACCTGGAGCACGGGCTGCACAACCAGCCGCTGCCGGTGCGCCTCTACTACCTATGCCCGATGTTCCGCTACGACCGCCCGCAGGCCGGACGCTTCCGCCAGTTCCACCAGTTCGGCATCGAGGCCATCGGCGACTCCGACGCGACGGTCGACCTCGAGGTGCTGCAGCTCGCGATGGAGAGCATGGAGCGGCTCGGCCTCGGCGGTATGACGCTCGTGCTCAACAGCATCGGCGACGCCGCCGACAGGCCCCGCTACGTCGAGGCGCTCCGCGAGCACTTCACGCCGCACGCCGCCCACATGGGCAAGGACGACCGCCGCCGCCTCGATACCAACCCGCTGCGCCTGCTCGACTCGAAGGAGCTCGCGGGCGAGTCGTTCATGGCCTCCGCGCCGCGCAGCGTCGACTACCTCGGCGACGAGGCGCGCGACCACTGGCAGGAGCTGCTCGGCTACCTCGACGCGCTCGGCATCCCGTACCGGCTCGACCACACGCTCGTGCGCGGGCTCGACTACTACACGCGCACCGTCTTCGAGGTGCACCCCTCGCGCGAGGGCGCACAGAGCGCGGTCTGCGCCGGCGGGCGCTACGACGGCCTCATCGAGCAACTCGGCGGACGCCCCACGCCCGGCATCGGCTTCGCCGCGGGCATCGAGCGCCTCATCATGAACCTGCGCGAGCAGGGGACAGAGCCGCCGGACACGGCCTCGGCGCCGCTGGTGATGGCCTATCGCGGGGAGCGCGCCAAGGCCGAGGCCGTCCGGCTCGGCGCGACGCTCCGCGCCGCCTCGGGCGCCGCGGTTGTCGTAGCGCCGCCGCGCAGCCTCAAGGCGCAACTGCGCTACGCGTCGGCGCTCGGCGCGCGCGGGGTGTTCATCCTGGGTGATGCGGAACTCGAGAACGGCACGGTGACGTACCGCGACATGGCAACGAGCGAGCAGCGTGAAGTGCCGGTGGCGCAGGCGGCGGAGGCAGCGGCCCGCTGAAGCGGGGGGCTAGAACGCCAGGTCGAGGGAGTTCACGTTGTTGCTGGCGCGGGTGACCTCGGCAGTCACGAGAGAGGCTTCCCCGTTTATCCAGAACTCGATGGTTGCGCCGAGGTAGGTGGAGACATTCAGCGATATCGGCAGATCGTACTCACCCGCTTCCAGGGTCGGCCGGGCGAACCAGAGGGTGGGTTTGCCCTCCTTGCTCACTTTCGCATAGATATACGTGCCTGCGAGCGGAGGCTGACCGTCCACCGTGACGTCGCCGAGGAAGACGATCGGGATCTGGGGCGGCGGGCCGGTCGGGCCGGTGGTGTCCAGCACGGGCGGGCTTATCTGCGTGTAGCCGCTGCGCAACTGCGGGATGAGAACGCCCCCGATGTCGGCGGCGGACCCTGCGTAGACCTCCCTCGGCTCGCCGATGCTCTTCTCGGTCAGCCACGATGCCGGCATACGGATGCCCTGCAGTTTCGCCTCGTCGTTGACCAGCGCCCCGCCGTCGAACGCTGAGCTCTCGCCGATGTGCAGGTGGACGTAGCCGTACCCGATGAAGGTTGTGGTGTATCCCCTCACGTTCACCGGACGCGGGTCCAACGAGCCGTTGAACGGGTCGTACTGGACAAGCACCATCCGCTCCCCGATGGTGGGGATCCTGGAGGAGAGCGGAAGGAAGTCGTAGGCGCGCGGCTCGCCGAGCGGCGTGAGCAGCGCGAGTCCCTGTTCGTCGTTCCGCCCGGTCACCCACGCGACTCCTTCCGTGCCGTCGGCCAGCGTGAAAGTCACCTGCGGAGCGTTCCCGAGCGGGCCGGATACGGTGAGTATCTCGCCGCTCTCGCTGATGACCGTGCCGGTCCAGATGGTCTCGCCGAGCGTGAGCTTCACGACCCCGCTGCTGGCCTGGGCCGCAGCCTCCTCCAGCGTGAGCATGGGAACGGGAGTAGCCGTGGCCTCTGGCGTCGGGGTTGCCGTCGGCTCCGGCGTAGGCGTGGCCGTCGGCGTTGGTGTCGGAGTGTAGGTCGGCGTAGGCGTCGGGGTGTGGGTTGCCGTCGGCGTCGGCGTTGCCGTGGGCATCGGAGTGGGCGTTGGTGTCGCCGTGGGCGGGGTCAGGGTTGGCGTGGGAGTAGGCGTGGGCGCAGGCTCTTCCTCGCGGGAAGCGTCGAAGGCAACAACCAGCGCCAGCACGAAGGTGGCTGCAAGGATGATCAGGGTTGGGATGCGCAGGGATTTCCGCATAGCTTATTGGGGTTTCGCCCGCTCTTTCGTTCGCGGCTCGGTTCCGTTCATCGCAGGGAGGGCGGACATGCTCCCGCCTCTCTCAAGCGGGCGTCAGTTGAACGCGATGTTCAGCTCTACCACAGACCCTGCGGGCCGGTCGTAGGACCCCGTTTCCCCGGCAAGTTTCCCGTTCGTCCAGAACTCTACGATGGCTCCGGCGTAGTTGTTGTTCGGCGCGGACACTTCGATGAGGAAGAACCCCAGCTCATTCGTTGGCGCCGACTCCCAGTAGTCGGGTTGACCGGCTTTCTTCAACCGGGCGTACAACTGCGTCCCGGACGGTGCGTCCACGCCGTCTATGGTGAAGTGGCCCTTGAAGATGATGGGGAGAGCCGGTGGGCTGTCGCCCGGCCCGTCAGTTGAGGTTGTGATGTCTCTGATGACGATGCGTCCGGTCCGCAGGGCAGGGATGGCGGCGGTCCCGACCTGTGCCGCGTCGACGGCGCAGACCTCGCCCGGATTGCATACCTGTTGCTGCAGCAGCCACAGGGTCGGCATGCGGATGCCCTGGATCTTCCCCAGGGCGTTGATCAGCATCGCTCCGTCTGCCGTGGAATCGGTGGCCTGTATCTTGATGTAGCTGTACCCGATGGGAGAGGAGTTGTACCCGTTCACGCGGGTGATGCGCTGGTCCAACGCCGGGGAGAAGCTCGAGTACTGGAGCAGCCCGAGTTGATCGCCGATGGTGGGAGGGGTGGCCGAGAGCGAGATGGTGTCGTACGGAGGCGTCGGGTTGACGGGGGTAAGCAGGGCAAGTCCCAGGTCGTCGTCCCTGCCGGTTACCCATGCCTGTCCCTGGTTGCCGCTGCTCAGCATGAAATCGGCGACCGGCGCACTTCCCAGCGCAGCGGAGGTGGTGAGTATCTCTCCGCTGTCGTTGATGACGGCGCCTGTCCAGACAATCTCGTTCGCCGTCAGCCTGACCATGGCCCTGCTGGAGAAGTCAACGACTTCCCCGGCCGTGGGCGTGGCCGTGGCGGTCGGCGTTGCGGTAGGTGTGGGAGTGTGGGTTGCCGTAGGCGTTGGTGTCGGGGTGAGGGTTGCCGTGGGCGTAGGCGTTACCGTGGGCGTGGCTGTCGCGGTAGGTGTGGGTGTAGGTGTTGCCGTGGGAGTAGGCGTAGCCGTGGGCAGCGGAGTCGGCGTCGCGACGACGGGCACGACCGCTGGCTGAGGGTCTTCGCAGGCGACAGTGACCGTCATCGCAAGCGCGATGGCGAGGATGGCGAACATAGGGGCAGCCGGAGATATCCGCATAAGCCTCATTCGGGGTGCAAGTTATGCCGTCCACTGCGGGAACACTGGAGCGATTCTATGCTGCAGGGGGGCCGTCTCCAACGAGTTAGGGTTGCTTGTTTGCTACGGTGTGCCAATGAAGATTCCGGACCGCCTCGGACGCTATGCTATGCTGACTACTACGTTCCCGGACCTTCCGGGGTTCCATTCTGAGAGTGCCCAACCATGTTCGAACGGCTCGACAACCTGCTGAAGCGCCGTGAGGAGATAGACACGCTCCTTGCTTCGCCTGAGGTCGTTTCCGATCCAGCTCAGCTCACGAGGCTGGGCAGGGAGCGTGCTGCCCTGACTCCAGTCGTGAACGCGTGGGAGCGACTGCAGATCGCCCAGACCGAATTGGCTGAAGCCAAAGAACTCGCTTCCGACGCTGACCCGGAGGTCGCAGCGCTGGCCGTGGAGGAGGTTGAGAGCCTCGATTCCGAGGTAGAGAAGCTGAATCAGGAGCTGCGTGAGGCCCTGCTGCCCAAGGACCCGAACGACAGTAAGAACGTCATCATGGAGATCCGCGGCGGAACCGGCGGAGACGAGGCGGCGCTCTTTGCAGGCGATCTCTTCCGCATGTACCAGCGGTACGCACAACGGCACGGCCTTCGCGTGGACATCGTCAACACGAGCGAGACGGAACAGGGCGGGCTCAAAGAGGTGGTGTGCGAGATCGAAGGAGCGGACGCCTACCGCCGACTGAAGCACGAGAGCGGCGTGCATCGCGTGCAGCGCGTGCCGGTGACCGAGGCCCAGGGGCGCATACACACCTCCACAGCCACTGTCGCGGTGTTGCCGGAGGCGGATGAGGTGGACGTGGACATCAAGCCCGAGGACCTGCGGGTGGACATCTTCCACTCCGGGGGCCCCGGCGGGCAGAACGTGAACAAGGTTGCGACAGCCGTGCGCGTCGTGCACAACCCCACGGGCATCATGGTCGTCTCGCAGGATGAGCGCTCGCAGCTGCGGAACAAGACGAAGGCGATGGCCGTGCTCCGTTCACGCCTCTACGAACAGCAGGCGCGCGAGCAGCAGGCAGCGACGTCGGCAACTCGGCGCTCGCAGGTGGGCGCGGGCGATCGTTCGGAGAAGATACGCACCTACAACTTCCCGCAGGACCGTCTCACGGACCATCGCATCGGCATGTCCATGCACGGCCTGCAGGAGATCATGGCCGGTCAGATAGACGCGGTGGTGGATGCGTTACTCCAGGACGAGCAGGCCCGGTTGCTGGAGGAGGCGGAGGCCGCCGTCTGACGTCCGTTGGCCGGGGCCGGACTACGCCGCCACGGGCTCGGCGGACTCGGTAACCGCGTCGGAGGCAGACGCCGCGGGGAGCGATTCGTCCCACTCCATGCCTCCGCGCTTCCATTCGTAGGCCCAGCCCGCGACCATCACGGCGGTGAAGAACAGGATGGCCCCGAACGCGGACCAGCCCATGACGCCTGCCTGAGACGCCCACGGGAAGAGGAAGACGACCTCCACGTCGAACAGGAGGAAGAGGAGCGCGAAGCGGTAGTAGCGCACGTTGAAGCGCTCCCAACGTCCGCGCTCCGGCTCCATGCCGCACTCGTACGGGGTGTACTTGATGGGGTTGGGCCGGAACGGCCGGGCCTTGATCCGGGTGCTTATCTGGGAAAGCACCAGCACGCTGGCGGGAATGACAACCGCAACGGCCGAGAGCATCAGGACGAGTCCATACTGCCGGAGGTAATCTTCCATGTCCTCATGCTATGGATGCTGACAGTTGAGCGTCAAGCCGGAAGAGCGTAAGAGTGGGACTCTTCCCCTGTCGCTTGCGCCGTACGTGAGCAGAGTGCTAGTATGCGCTATTGTGTCCGCTTGTTCCGTGGGAACTCCATAAGCGGTACTTTCCGGAAAGGGGGGCTGCTTGATTGGAAGCGCTTGGTCGCCACGTCCTGCTGGAGCTCCGCTCCTGTAATCCCGCATCACTCGATGACCTTCCTTTGCTGGAAGGCATGATGCTGCGCGCCGCCGAGGAAACCGGCGCGACCGTTATAGGCAAGATATTTCACCAGTTCAGTCCCCAGGGCGTTACCGGCGTCATCGCGATAGCGGAATCCCATCTTTGCATCCATACCTGGCCCGAGTTCTCCTACGCCGCAGTAGACATCTTCACCTGCGGCGAGAACTTCGATCCCACGGAAGCGGCCAAACTCATCATCGCCGGCCTTGAGTCGAGCGACGCGGAGATAACGGAGATCGACCGTGGCGTCGACATCCTCTCCGTCGCCACTCCCGCCTGACATGAACGGGCTCTCTCCCCGGACCCTCTGGTACATGGAATACCTGACGCCTGACCTCGTGCAGGCATCCAGCGTGCAGCAGGTCATCTACGAAGGCGACACCCCCTATCAGCACGTGCAGGTGCTCGAAACCGGCTCCTTCGGCAGGATGCTGGTGCTGGACGGCAAGACGCAGTCCTCCGAGTCCGACGAGTGGGTATACCACGAGGCGCTCGTCCAGCCCGTGATGCTGGCGCACGCGAACCCGCGGCGCGTCATGGTCGCCGGCGGCGGCGAGGGCGCGACTATCCGGGAAGTGTTGCGGCACGACTCGGTCGAGGAGGTCGTCATGGTCGACCTCGACGAGGCCGTGGTCGATCTCTGCAAACAGCACCTCCCCGAGCACCATCGCGGCGCGTTCGACGACCCGCGCGTAACGCTGCTGCACGAGGACGCGCTGGCGTACCTGGAGCAACGGCAGACGCCCTTCGACGTCATCGTCATCGACGTGCCCGACCCGCTGGAGGGCGGGCCTGCCTACCTGCTCTTCACAGTGGAGTTCTATGAACTCGTGCGGGCGCGGCTCGCGCCCGGCGGTCTGATGGTCGCGCAGTCCGGCCCCACAGGCCCCACGAACGTGCGCGAGGTCTTCACCGCCATCGCTCAGACGATGGGGCGCGTCTTCGACCACACGTCCGGCTACCACGCGCACATCCCCAGCTTCGGGATGACGTGGGGGTTCATCGCCTGTGGCGGCGCCGATGCCCCGAATGTCGGCGCGATGAGCGAGGACGAAGCGGACGCGCGCGTGCGCGAACGCATCGCATCGCCGCTGCGCTTCTACGACGGCGCGGCCCACCGGGGGATGTTCGGCCTTCCGAAGTACGTCCGGGAGGCGGTCGCCACGGAAACGCGCATCATCACGCGGGACAATCCCATCTACGCGGTCTGAATTCACGACATCGAATGTGTGACGAGCACAGAGAAGGGGCGCACGATGCGCCCCTTCTCCTTGCAAGTCGCTGCTCCGGCTCAGGCGGCCGAGTCGGAAGAAGAGTCCTCAGTGTCCTTGTCCCCGGACTTCCAGCCGTGCCCCCACCCACCCTGCTTACCGCGATGATGGCCTCCTCCGAAGGCGAACTTCTTGCCGAACTTGCCGGACGCCAACTCCGGAGGGTCCAGGTACCAGTCCAGGTATTCGTCCGCCTGCTCCTGTGTGATGCTGCCGTCCTCGACCATCTCCGCCAGCTTGTCGCGCAGCCGCTGTTCCCAGGCGGCCTTCCGCTCGGCCTGCAGCTCTTCCTTCGTTTCCTCTACCGCCGTCTGGACCTGGTCCTCGTCGATGCCGAGCTTACCCGCGAGTATCTCCACGAAGCGCGACACCGAGGAAGAGTCGTCGTCCGACTCGCTCTGAGCGAATGCCGTTCCCGCGATGGCTCCGGTCAGGAGCAGGGCCGCGAGGGCCGGGATGATCAGCCATTTTCTGCGCATTGATGTTGCCTCCTCGATTGCGATTGGTTCTCTCGTTCCGAACGCGCGCTACAGGACACTACGGATGGGGTCTCCGAGCGGATTCATCGCATCGGGCGGGTTCCCCGAAGCGCGCAGCGCTACGTCGTTGAAGGCGCAGTGCGGCGGGTGCATAGTTGACATCCAGTCCATGCGCCCTGTTCGGGGCGCTTCTCTTAGAAGGGCCGGATACATGAACCCGATGGATCTGCTCATCCTCATCCTGGTGGTAGGCGGAGGCTTCCTCGGCTGGGTGAACGGGCTCGTCAAGTGGCTGTTCGCCTTCCTTGGGTTCATCGTGGGCGTCTTCGTCGCCAGCAGGCTCTATGAGACGCTCGACTGGGCCATCCCGCTGGTCGACAGCGACGGCGTACGGCAGCTCGTCATATTCATCCTCATCGTCGGCGCCGCCTCCATAGGGGGGTGGATGCTGGGACGCGCGATCAAGATGACGTTGAGCATCCTGATGTTGGGGTGGGTCGACAGAGGCGTGGGGATGGCCTTCGGCCTGCTGGTTGGTCTGCTTGGTGCGTCCGCGGTTGCCCTGGCAGTGACCTCCATACCGGTCGACGAGTTGCAGCAGGCGGTCGAGGATTCGCTCCTGACGGACGTGCTCCTCGATGCGACGACCTTCCTGCGCGGCTTCATGCCGTCGGAGTTCGACGTGAAGGGTTCGCTGTTCGGTGGTGCGGATAGCGCGTAGCCCTCGCGGGTGGTTAACGGACAGAGGTTGCCGCCGCTCCATCACACTCTTATGATTCAGGTGTACGAGCCGCCTGGCGTATGGGCGGCTCGTGGGAGGAGACGCTCTGAGCGAGGCTGTTCTCATCCTGAACCAGAACTACGAGCCGTTGAACGTCTGCGGCGTGAGGCGGGCGCTGCTCCTTGTCCTGGGGCAGAAGGCCCAACCGCTCGAGTTGGGAAGCGGCGAGTATCACTCCGTGTCGCAGAACTTCCCCATCCCCTCGGTCATACGTCTGCTGTACATGGTGAAGCGGCCGCTCTTCACGCGCCGCCTCTCTCGCCGCGAGGTCTTCTGGCGGGACCAGTTCTCGTGCCAGTACTGCGGCAGGCAGACGCGGGAGCTGACGCTCGACCACGTCGTGCCTCGTGTGCTGAACGGCCCGCACACCTGGGACAACGTCGTGGCGGCCTGTGTCCCGTGCAATCACCGCAAGGCCGGACGCACGCCCGCGCAGGCGAACATGCGCCTGCTGCGCGAGCCGATGCCGCCGAGGGCGAACCCGTACTACCACCTGATGCACCGCAGCCTGCCCGACGAGTGGAGCATGTACCTGCCATGGAGGGCGCAGCCGCGCCATCGCGTGGAGAACGGGTTCGTGGCGCTCGCAGAGGCCTAGGGATAGCCTGAACAAGTCCTCCTCCGTCGTTCCTGCGGAGGCAGGAACCTCGCCCCTTGCCTGTCATGTTGAGCGGAGCCGAAGGCGGAGTCGAAACATCTCTCGGGGAACGTTCGCTTGCTCAGAGGTTCCCTGGCCCCCGCGTCACCGGCCCTGCCATTCCGAGCGCATCGCCCCTTGTCATTCCGAGCAGAGTCGAGGAATCTCTCGGGCGGCGCGCCGCCGTATGCCAACGTCCCCTGAGAGGGATGCTGCGCGCTGAGTCTGGTCACACACGCGTTGTCAGCGCAGGCGCTTCCAGCATGAACACGTCCAGCGCGAGCCGGACGTTGGCGTTGCGCTCCAGCGCCTCGATGGTGCGGGTCACGTTCTGCGCCCAGCGGACGACGTCCGCCGGTTGCAGGGCGTTCGCGTGCCGCTCCAGCACCTCCCGCCAGGAGAGGTTGGTGATGCTCCCGCCGTGGCCCTGCTGGATGAGCATGATGTCGCGCAGCCACCGCAGCCAGAGGAAGAGTTCCTCCCGGCCTGCGCCGCGGTCGCGGTCGATGCGCCGGGCGAGTTCGCCCGCGTAGGTGAACCGTTCTTCCAGCCCGCCGTCGATGGCGTCCACGATCTGCTCCATCCGCTGGTGCACCGACGCGTAGAGCGTGTCGTCTCCCGTCGCGGCGATGGCCCAGCCGATGCAGCCGCGCGAGAGGCGGGCGAGCACCTGCGCCTGCTCTGCGCCCACGCCGTGCTCCTCCTGCAGGACGCGCGCGACCTCATCCACCGGCAGGGGGCGGAAGTAGAGCGTCTGGCAGCGGGAGCGGACGGTCGGCAGTTGGTTGTCCGCGCTATGCCCGACGAGTATCAGCACCACGTCGTCCGGCGGCTCCTCCAGCACCTTGAGCAGGGCGTTGGCGGCGTCGCGGGTGAGGAAGTCGGCCTCGGTGATGATGAACACGCGGGTGCGCCCTTCGTAGGGACGCAGGTGGGCGGCGTTGATGATGTCGCGGACAGCGTCGATGCCGATGGACGCCGCGTTCTCGCCGAGGTCGATGAAACGCACGTCCGCGTGGTTCCCCTGGGCGATGCGGGTGCAACTCGGGCAGACGCCGCACGGTGGCGTGTCCGCGTCGCAGTTCAGGGCCTGCGCGAACTGGACGGCGAGGGTCGCCTTACCCAGGTGTGCGGGGCCGGTGAAGAGGTACGCGTGGTGTAAGCGGCCCTCGGACAGCGAGCGCTCCAGGGTCTGGACGGGAAGTTGCTGGCCGTGCAGGCGGAGCATGGGTCAGACGACGTCCTGCGCGATGAGGTCCTCGTACGACTCGCGGCGGCGCATCAGGGTCGCCGCGCCCTCCGACGCCATCACGATGGCAGGACGTCCGTTCATGTTGTAGACGCTGGCCATGGACGGGGCGTACGCGCCCGACGCGGGGATGGCGAGGATGTCGTTCGCGTGCACGGGAGCCAGCGACGCGTCGTGGATGAGTACGTCGCCGGACTCGCAGTACTTCCCGGCGATGGTGACGGTCTCCGTCGCTGCGTCGTTGGCGCGGTTGGCGACGGCGGCGATGTAGCGCGAGCCGTAGAGCGCGGGGCGTATGTTGTCGCCCATGCCGCCGTCCACGGAGACATAGGTGCGGACGCCGGGGACCTCCTTGATGGCGCCAACGGTGTAGACGGCGACCCCGGCAGGGCCGGAGAGCGAGCGTCCGGGCTCCACGGTCAGTTCGGGCTCGGCGAGGCCGTTGGCTGCGCAGCCCGCCTTGAGTTCGGCAACGATGGCTTCGGCGTAGTCGTCGATGGGGGGCGGCTCGTCGTCCTCGGTGTAGGCGATGGCGAAGCCGCCGCCGGGGCTGAAGCGCCGCATCTCCAAGCCGTATTCACCCATGCGCGCTGCGAACCGCAGCACGCGCTCGATCGCTTCCGTGTACGGCTCCAGCTCGAAGATGGGCGAACCGAGGTGGAAGTGGATGCCCTGCAGGTCCAGGTTCGGCGCGGCCATCACCTGCCGGACCGCCTCCTCGGCGTCGCCGGTCTCGATGGGGAAGCCGAACTTGCTGTCGAGCACGCCCGTGGTGGTGAGCCGGTGCGTGTGCGGGTCGATGGAGGGCGAGACCCGGATGAGCACGGGCTGCGTCCGCCCGACTGCCCCCGCTGCCTCGTCCAGCAGGCGCAGTTCGTGGAAGCTGTCGATCACGAAGGTCCCGACGCCCCAGGCCACGCCCTGCGCGATCTCCTCCGGCGTCTTGTTGTTGCCGTGGAAGTCTACCGTGGCGAGGTCGACGCCCGCGGCGCGCAGCACCGCCACCTCGCCGCCCGACACCACGTCGAACCCGAGGCCGAGCCCAGCGAGATAGCGCGCGAGCGGTACGTTGATGAACGCCTTGCAGGCGTAGACGACGCGGCTGTTGGCGTAGCGGGAGCGGAAGGAGTCCAGGAAGCCCGTCGCCTGCCCGCGCAGCGTCGCCTCGTCGAACACGTAGAGGGGCGTGCCGAACTCGCGGGCGAGCGCGGTGACGTCGCAGCCACCTATCTCCAGATGGCCGTCGTCGTTGATGGCGGTGGTGATGGGGAACACTTTCGACTCGAGAGGGGCGGACATGGGGTTCTCCTGTCAGTAGTCAGAGCGCCCCGCCGGACGGGCGGGGACGCTGCCTGTTAAGTGTGCCACCTCGGGCTGCGACGCGCCATTGTGTGGTTGAATCCCCTCTTCCTGAGGGGAGAAGGGTTAGAGCCTGCCCCGCACTTGATGCGGGGGGTGAGGGTGAACTGGGAGGCGCGGGGCGTGAGTCTGGTTTCTCAGACGGGGAGCTGGTCGGCGTCCGGGGCCGCAACGACGCCGAACGCGGTGTTGATCGCCGAGATGTATTGGTACTGGCCGACAGTGGCTGCGAGCTCGACGAGCCATCGGACGCCCTTGCGGCCCTCCAGCGCGTCGAAGAGGTCTTGCTCGACCTTGTTGTTCTGCAGGAGTTGCCGCACGAACTCGATGATGTCGCGCTCGTCCTCTTCGAGGCCGCTGGTGTCCTGCCTGTGCCTGACGGCTTCGATGGCCTCTTCCCGCATGCCGGCGGCGCGTCCGGCCCTCACGTGCGCGGCCCACTCGTAGGTCGCGTCCTTCTCCCTGGCGACGGCGATGATGGCCAGTTCGCGCTCGACCGGGCTGAGGGTAGAGCCCAGCCTGACCTGTGCGCCCGCCGCCATGACCTTCTGGGCGAGGCCGGGGCTGTGCATGAGGACGGCGAAAGGCCCGCGCACCCCGTGAAGCGTTTCGACGATCGCGTCGAACTCAGCGTGCCGGTCCTCGGGGATCTGGGCCTTGTCGGTAATCATCTCGATGCGTGGCATGGCTTCTCCTGGGGCAACAATGCCCGATCCGTTCGGGAGAGTTTCTCGGCCATTGTACTGTTTCCTGCCCACCTGACTTGATGGCATCAAGACCTCCTCCGAGCTCTTGTGATTGCCGCCACTGGAAGGGGTGCCCATCGGCGTGATCCTTAGGCGGGGCAATCCACCGCCCGGATGCCGGTAAGCGCTGATGCCCATTCCACTATGCGTTCCCCGTCGTGTTGGAGCGTGTACTGAGTCAGGCGTGAGAGGAGGGGATTCGCCAACACGGATTCGACGACAGTGAACTCGTCGCGCAGCCCTTCCTGCTCCGCATGCAGGTCGCGCCGTTCATACCGCACCGCGGGCAGGCCGTTCAGTTCCGTCTCTCCCTGGTAGAAGGGAGCGTTAACGACACCTTTAGGGAAGGGTGACGAGACGGGCCCTTCCGCGTAGACGCCAAGCCCGGCGACGTATGCGAAATCGTCAAGCCTTCTCAGGGCGATGCTCCCCTCCACGCGCTCCGTCTTCATCCCCACCTCCCCCCCGTCAAACCTTTCTAGTGACAGTTCCAAGGCGCACCCTGATTCGACCTGCGCCCGAAACTCGTTCCACAGAGCCTCGGTCTGCGCCGCGATCCCGCGCGTCACCTCGTCGGCTTCGTCTCCGCCGTCGTCCGGCGCGCACATCCCGGCCTCAAACCCGCTCACATACCGTTGGCGTTCCAGGTGCGTCGAGCCGTCGGGAAGCACGAGGTACTGCTCCTCGCCCCGGATGAACGGGTTGGCCGTGGCGAAGTATCGGACGAGCAGCGTCTCGGCGTGGCTGCCGTCCGGTCCGGGGCGCTCTGTGCGGAACTCGTAGCGGAGGGCGGGCTGACCGAGAAAGTGCGCCTCTCCCACGTAGGTGGCGCCGCGCAGCATCCCCGCCACCTGTTCCACTTCAAAGTACGCCTCGACGTCCAGTTCTTCGCTGAAGTCACCGCGCATCGCGCCACCCCCCGCGCCCCCGATGATGTTGCTTATCAAGAGTCCCATCACCTCGGCCCGGCCATCGAGGGTGCGCTCGATGATGAGCGCCCTGACGCCTCCAGACGGGTCTGCGCCCCACGCCTCACCGGATGGCAGCGTGCGGATGATGCTGTACCTGCCCTCCGTGTGTACGAGAGAGCAGCCGCCTTCTACTGAGGCGATGATCCCGTTGCGGATCTCCTCAGCGGTTTGCAGTAGCGAGGCGGCTCTGGCCGCCAGAGGTGCGGGAGCCGGAGCGGGCGTCGCGGTTGCAGTGGGAGGCGCCACGGTGGGGCTTACGGTCAGCGTCGGCGTGGGCGGAGCGGGCGTTGGTGTAGGAGTTGGCGATAGCGTTGGAGTGGATGACGAACAGGCTGTCAATGCCGCCAACAGTACCGCGAGGAGAGCAACCAGCCATCGAGAGACCATGTGAGCAGTATACCCGTCGCCTGACGCTACGCTCCCATACCGCGAGTCCGGCACTCCTCGGCATTGCAGGTGATGCGACCCCCATAGGGTATACTTTGCCCACCTGACTGGACTTGAACCCCCAGTGGCACGCTGTCAGCTGCCGGTCGACAGCTTGCCCCCAACTCCCCCGTGACACGCGCCCCTTTCGCGTCGACTACAATTGGGCGAGGAGGCGACGGTATGTTCAGGCGCGCTGTCCATCCAGGCGAAATCCTCAGGGACGAGCTCGACGAGTTGAGCGTCAGCCCGACCGCGCTTGCGCGCTCGATCGACGTGCCGCCCAACCGCATCAGCCAGATCATCGCCGGCAAGCGCTCGATAACGGGCGACACCGCCCTCCGCCTCGGCCACTGGTTCGGGATCGACCCTCAGTTCTGGATGAACCTCCAGGCGCAGTTCGACCTCGCCACCGCCGAACAGTCCGCCGGTGCAGCGGTACGCGAGTTGCCGGTCGCGCCCCGGAGCGCGTAGCCCGCGCTTCTCCCCCACCCCCGTGACACGCGACCCTTTCGCGGTCGCCCCATGGCGCCGTACGCTGGTCGGCGAAGGCGCACCGCGTGAGTTCGACGCTTCCTGCGCTCGGACAGTGTCTCAGGAGTGGAATGGCTCAAAATGTCTCACTTTGGCGCACTTCGAACGAACCGGATTTTGCCATCCACGCTTGCACAGCTATCGCGCAGGCGTGAGCGACGCATGACAGAGATGGCCACGCGTGGCCGGGCGCTTGGCAAGCCCCGTCATTCCCGCACCGGCGGGAATCCAGAGTGCGCGGGCAGCGCACAAGGGGCGGGGAAGGGAGCGGGGAGCGTTCGTGCAGTGCGCTCGCCTCATCAACTCTGAACACCTGCCAGGGCGTGGCCCTGCCATGCGGCATCGTGCAGCGTGCGCTAGAATCCGCCCATCCTCAGTGGGGAGGGAGCGTATGAAGGCAGCGGTATTGCAGGGCGCAGACCAGGACCTCGTTATCGAGGATTTCGAGACGCCCGACGTTGACGACGACGACGTGCTGCTCGAGGTGGCGGCGTGCGGCGTCTGCCACACCGACCTGAAGGTGCAGGACGGCTCGATACCCACGTCGCTTCCAGCGGTGCTGGGACACGAGGTCTCCGGCATCGTCGTCGGCGCGGGCAAGAACCAGCGCGAGCACTTCAAGGACGGCGACAACGTGACCGTCGGCATGCGCTTCCGCTGCGGGCGCTGCGAGTACTGCATGACGGGCCTATCGAACCTCTGCCAGCAGATGCCGCTCGGCTCACCGTACCGCAGGGCGGGCGGCGAGACCGTCACGCGCTGGAACGTCGGCGGGTTCACGCAACTGCTGTCGGTGCCCGCGTACATGGTCTTCCACCTGCCGGACGGCGTGGGGCTGGAGGAGTCGTGCATCGTCGGCTGCCGGGTGACGACTGCCTACAACGCGGTGAAGAATGGCGCGCACCTCGCTCCCGGCGAGTCCGCGATGGTCATCGGCTGCGGCGGCGTGGGGCTGAACATCATCCAGATGCTGCGCCTCTTCGGCGCGTACCCCATCGTCGCGGTCGACGTGGTCGGCAGCAAGCTGGAGGCGGCGCTCTCCTACGGCGCGACCCACATCGTGAACGCGACCTCCGACGACCCGGTCGAGGCGACGAAGGAGATCACGAAGGGCGGCGCGCGCAAGACGTTCGAGGCCATCGGCAACCCGGTGACCGCCGACCAGATCGTGCGGGCGACTCGACCCACGGGCACGGCCACCATCGTCGGCGCGATGCCGCCGGGCCCCATCACCATCAACGACTCGCGCTTCCCCTTCAAGGAGATCAAGGTGACCGGCGTTGCGATGCGCCGGACGAGCGACGTGACGGAAGTGCTCGACCTCGTCGCGCAGAGACGCATCGAGATCGGCTCCTTCATCACGAAGCGCTACGGGTTCGAGCAGATCAACGAGGCTATCGAGGACGTGCACCACGGCAACGTGCTGATGGGCATCACGCTCTGGAACTAGGGGCGTGAACGGCGAACAGGAGCGAGGTTCCTGCCTGCGCAGGAACGACAGGTCAAAGGGCGCAAGGAGGGCGGCATGACGCAGGTATTCAGAGCGTATGAGATCAACGCACAGGGCATAGGGGAGCACGTCTCCTTCCTGGAGCCTACGCCCAAGCGCATCCGGGTCACGCTTGGCGGGGAGACGATCGCCGACAGCAAGAGCGCGGTCATCATGTATGAGACGCGCCACCAGCCGATCTACTACTTCCCGATGGCCGACGTGCGGATGGACCTGCTGGAGGAGACCGATAAGAGCACCTTCTGACCGATCAAGGGAGACGCTCAGTACTGGAGCGTCAAGGTTGGCGACCGGGTGGAGGAGAACGCGGTCTGGGCGTACCAGGAGCCCTTGGAAGGCTGCGTGGACGCACGGGACTACGTGGCGTTCTACTGGAACAGGATGGACGGCTGGTTCGAGGAGGAGGAAGAGGTCTTCATCGGCCCGAAGGACCCGTACACCCGCGTGGACTGCCTCCGGAGCTCCCGCCACGTGCGCGTGGAACTGAACGGTGTGACCGTCGCGGAGACGGACCAGCCGGTGATGCTGCTGGAGACCGGGCTTCCCCACCGCTACTACATCCCCGGCAAGGACGTCCGCAAGGACCTCCTCCGCCCGAGCGAGCGCGTGCTCGGCTCCACCTACAAGGGCCTGGCGAGCTACTTCCACGCAGACGTGGCCGGCGAGACGTTCGAGGACATCGCATGGATGTACCGCGACCCCACGGCGGAGTCCGCCAAGGTCGAGGGCTACGTCTGCTTCCCGCAGGGCAAAGCCGACATCTACGTCGACGGCGAACTGGAGCCCAAGCCGAACACCCGCTGGGACTAGGAGCCGAATGCGGCCAGGCTCCCCGCCGCGGAGGATGTTGACGCCTCGCTGGTATCATGGCGGCGAGGAGTAAGTCTGCGATGACGCCGCTGGTGGAAGAACGCATCGTCGAGATCGAAAGGCTCTGCCGGGAGCACGAGGTTGCACGGCTGGAGTTGTTCGGCTCCGCCGCGACGGGAGAGTTCCGCCCCGGCGAGAGCGACCTCGATTTCCTCGTGAGCTTCGAGCCGCGTCCGAAGGGCAGCCGCCCCGCGCCCTACTTCCGCCTCGCTGTCGCGCTCCAGGACCTGTTCGGCATGGACGTGGATCTCGTCGAAGAACAGGCCATCAGCAATCCGTACTTCCGGCAGGCCGTTGATACCGGACCGAGGACGCCGCTCTACGAGTCTCCGACCGCGCCGGAACGCCCACCGCTCGCTGCCCCCCATCCCGCACCGGAGTGCTCCCCCGTGGAACTGCGAACCAAGAAACTGCTCTACGACATCAACCAGGCTGCCGGGCAGATGAGCTGGTTCACAGAGGGGAAGGCGCTGGACGATTACCTTGACGACCTACTCCTCCGCAGCGCGGTGGAGCGGCAGTTCGAGATTATCGGCGAAGGGGTAAGCCGCCTCGGCAGGCAGGACCGTGCAACCCTCGAACGCATCATCGGCTTCCAGGAGATCATCCGGTTCCGCAACCTCATCGCTCATGAGTACGACAGGCTGGAGAACGCCCAGGTGTGGGAGATCGTCGAGCGCGATATCACTGTCCTCTACGAAGAGACGACCGCGCTCCTCGCCGAGTGAGCCGGCCCGCTCGGAGGCCTACTCCGCGAACTCGCCGCGCAACTCGCGATAGAGGCGTGACATGAGCGGCGGGAGGCGGTCCTCCTGCCGCCCCCAACCGGCGAACGGCCCGAGGTCCAGCGAAGCCACCGCCTCCTCCTCGGAGCGTCCTTCCGCGAAGCTGCGCTCTCCCTGCTCCGTGATGCGCAGCAGACACTCGCGCATCTCGTCCATGTCGGCGCGCGTCCCCAGCGGCCCGTGCCCCGGCACCACGACGTCGCACTCCACCTGCGCGGCGCGCTCGGCGGCGTCCGCCCACGCGAGCGGGAAGCCATCCCGCGCGTTCGGGATGTACTGGTGGAAGGAGAGGTCGCCCGCGAACAGCACGCCCTCCGTCGGCAGGTAGACCGCGATGTCGCCCCTCGTGTGCGCCCTGCCGAAGAAGCGCAGCTCGACGGGCCGCTCGCCGAGGTGGAGCGTCAGCGTGTCGCTGAACGTCAGATTGGGCGGCGTCTGCGGCAGGTCGCGCCACTCCTCGTAGATCGCTGGGTAGAGGTCGCGCAGGAACGCGCGGTGCGTGTCCCATTCTGTGGCGAGGTCCTCGCGGCAGGTGTCGTGCGCCACGATGGGCGCTTCCGGCATGAGCGCGTTGCCGAAGAGGTGGTCGCCGTGCCAGTGCGTGTTCACGACGTACCGCACCGGCTTGTCCGTCACGCGACGCGCCTCGGCCAGCAGCCGCTCAGCAAGCGCGGGCGTCATGAGCGTGTCGATGATGACGACGCCCTCCTCCTCGACGAGGAAGCCCGCGTCCGTCGCGCCGCCCGCCTGGATGAACGCATACGCGCCGGGCGCAACCTCGATGGCGCCGGTGCGGTAGTCGCCCTGTGTCACGACCGCAACTCCGGCACGACTCTCGTGCTGAGCAGGTCGATCGTCCGCTGCACGTCGGCGAGGCTCCGCGCCTGCGGCAGAAAGACGAAGTGACTCACGCCCGCTTCCGCGTACTCCGCGAGCGTCGCCGTGATTCGCTGCGGCTCGCCGGTGAGCGCGCCGCGTTTCTCCGCGCCTGCTATGTCCGGCTCGTCACGCAGGTCGACGAGCACGCGGAGCGAGAGCGAGACCGCGCCGTCGCCGCGTCCGTGGGCAGCCGCCTCCTCGTTCATCGAGCGGTGCGCTTCCGCGAGCGCCTGCGGCGTCGTGGCGAACAGCGGCGGGAACCACGCGTCGCCGTAGAGCGCGGCGCGGCGCATGACCGGCTTCGTGTGACCGCCCACCCATATGGGCGGATGCGGCGCCTGCGCCGGGTGCGGATACGACTCCACGCCCTGCACGTTGAAGAAACGCCCCTCGAACCGCACCTCCTGCTCCGTCCACGCTGCGAGCACCAGTCGCAGGCTCTCGTCGAGCGCTGCGCCGCGCTGGTCGAAGTCCAGCCCGAGCGCCTCGAACTCCTCCCGCAGCCAGCCAGCCGCGACACCGAGAATGCTGCGTCCGCCGGAGAGTACGTCCAGCGTAGCGGTCGTCTTGGCCGCAGCAAGCGGGTGGCGCAGCGGCAGCAGCGTTACCGCCGTGCCGAGCTTCACCCGCGACGTGAACCCCGCCACCCAGGCGAGCGTCGTGAACTGGTCGAGGAACGGCAGGCCGGGCGCGATGAGGAACTCGCCGTCGGCGCTGTAAGGGTACGTGGAGGTGTGGCTGGTCGGCAGCACGATGTGGTCGGCGGCCCAGACCGAGTCGAGCCCGGACGCCTCCGCCTGCTCCGCAACGAGCCGCACGGCTGAGGGGTCGTCCATGCCGATGGTGGGGAGCGACACGCCGAACTCGATCATAGGGCGCAATGGTACAGGAGACGGCGGCGCGCGCGTATACTTGCCGTCGCACTCTTGACCGCACGGAGGCCCAACCGATGGCGCTCGCTACCAGGGAGTTTCTCGCCGAGATGCAGCAGTTGCAGGAGCTGAAGCACAGCCGCAAGCACCCGCTGTTTGAGATGATCGAGGAGGGGCAGCTCACACGCCCCCAGCTCAATGGCTTCATCAAGCAGTTCTACCTGCTCTTCCCCAAGCCGTTCCCGAAACCCATCGCGGCGATGTTCGCGCGCTCCCCGCAGGACACGGAACTCGAGCGCATGTGGTTCGAGAACCTCTCCGAAGAGGCGGAGGGCGGCGAGACCGGCACCGCGGGCCACAAGGAGTTGTACATCCAGTTTGCCGAGGCCGCCGGCATCCCCCGCGACGAACTCAACGCCACCCAGCCGCTGCCCGAGACGCGCGGCCTGCTGAACTGGCGTGAGCTGCTCATCGGCCAGCGCTCCTGGCTGGAACTGTACGCGTCGCAGGGACTCGCGCTGGAAGGCACCGCGAGCGGACGGATGAACCGCGTGGTCAACGGCCTCGTCAACCACTACGGCTTCGAGCGTGACAGCGACGACATCCTCTACTGGACGCTGCACATGTCGGTCGACGAGGAGCACATGAAGGTGGGCCCCTACGTCATCGAGAAGTACGCCGTGAGCGACCTCGAGCAGCAGTCCGTCCGGGAGTCGCTGAACGCAACGCTCGACACCTTCTGGCTGGTCTACGACGGCATCGTGCGCGCGTTCGTAGACGAGGACCCGCTCTACGCCGACTGGCGGTAGGGGGAGCCAATCCCACTCAAGTGCTTCAGGTCCGCCTGGCTACCGTGATGCGGTGGGTCTAACGTCGGCAGGGTACCGGGCCACCACCTGGGACCATTCGCAACTGGCGCACTCGAAGACCAGTTCGACCCACACCGTGTTCTCCCAGTCCAAGAGATGCCGAGGCTCTGTTTCGTGCTGGGTCACGGTCGTCTCTCCGCAGTGAGGACACGCGTAGGCGATGACAGGTTTGGGGCCGTTCGGCATCGGCTGACATTCTCCCAGAGATGAGGCTGGCATTGTCTGTTGGGGCAGACGACCCTGCTCAGCGCACCGCGCCATAGGCTTCTTCGACCCGCCGGTGCAACTCCTGCACGAGCTCGTTGGCGGGAGCGTAGCGGCCAACGTCGTCGCGCCAGTAGCCGCGATGGTACTGCTCGCGGTAGCCGCCGATCCTGCTGCCGATGCGCCGGACGGCCTCTTCCTCGTCACGGTAGCGAACCTGGGAGACGATCTCCTCCATGCGGTCCGGGTCGCGAAAGACGTTGAGGGGGTCGCCGCCGTCCTCCACGATGCGCATGTTCTCCTCCAGCTGACGCCGGAGGAAGACGATGGGGATGTCGGTGCGGCCGAGGTTCTCGGCGGTGCGGTCCGTTATGGCGCCCTGCGACCACCACGCGATCATGTCCTGCGTAAAGGTGTGGTCGAGGATGGCCTTCCCCTCCCGGTCCCAGAGCGGCACTTCGTAGAAGGGAACGATTTCCTGCCGGGGCGTGTCGACGCCCTTCGGCGCGGCGGCTATCTCGTAGTGGATGTAGTAGGTGCTGGTGTCGTCGATGGGGACGCGCACCTGCGTCCTGTTGTACATGGTGTTGCCGATCTCGCCGCCGGTCATGACGGGGAAGATGACGGTCGAGTGTCCGGCCTCCCCGTCGAAGTCGGCGCCGAGTGCCCTGGAGTAGCTGATGCCCTTCTCCATGCCGAAGGGCGTGGGCCGGGCGTAGAGGCCCTCGATGCCGATGCCGGAACGGATTGAGGTGAAAGCCCGGTGCGTTCCTTCGTCCGTGACCCGGTCCTCCAGCAGTCCGTCTTTCTCCAGGGCGTACTTGAAGAGCTCGCCGTGAAGCCACGGGTTGTGCGCGGGGTCTCCGGTGTTCTCCCAGCTCTGGAGCCAGTTGCAGGGCAGGAGGGTGCAGGCGATCTGGCGGATGGCGTTGGGCCATACGAAGACAGGCCAGGGCGGAAGCAGCGGCGCCGGTTCCGGCCCGAGGTAGGCCCAGATGAGCCCGCCCATCTCCCTGACCGGGTAGCCCTTGAGTTTGATGCGGTTCGTGAAGGCGCTGTCGTGCGCCTCCAGCGGGGTATCGAGGCATCGCCCGTCAGTACCGTAGAGCCAGCCGTGGTACGAGCAGCGCAATCCGTCTTCGTCCGGGATGCCCCACTCCATGCCCATCGAGCGGTGAGCGCACCTGTCGCCGATGAGCCCGATGTCCCCGTTCAGCGTGCGGAAGAAGACAAGGTCTTCACCGAGTAGGCGCACCTTCATGACCGGCTCCGACAGGAGTTGGGCGTAGGGCCTGAGCGGCAACCAGTAGCGGCGCAGCAACTCGCCGCCCGGAGTCCCCGGGCCAACCCGAGCCAGCCGCTCGTTGGTTTCGGCTGTGAGCATGCCGGCCTCCTCCTGGTTTTCGGCTACTACCGGCTACGCCCGGACGGCCCCCCAGCGGTGGGTGGGCTGCTTCTGCCAGACGTCCTCGTCGATGTTCGTGTCGACGATGGGGTGGTCCGGGTCCCGGATGACGCCCAGCGGGTCTTCGCCGCGTGCGACGCGCTCCATCTGCTCGAACATCGTGCGGCGCAGCAGGACGACGCCACGGTCCGAGTAGGAGAGGTGCTCGGTGGAGCGGTCCGTGACGGGGCCCTGCGTCTCCCAGGCCATGTGGTCCTGCGAGAGCACGGAGCGGCGGTCGTACCACGCGTTCGGGTGGCTCTTGTCCGCGGGCACTTTGTACGGCTCGATGTACTCGACGGGCGGGTCCCACGTCGTGTCGTCGGGCTGGCCGTCATCGGTGAGCCAGAAGTTGATGTGGACGTGCCAGGTGTGCTCGTCGTCTATCGGCGTGCGGAACTGCGTGCTCGGCCCCTGCCGGAGGATGGAGGGGAAGAGGACGGGGTGCTCGTCTACGACGCCGTTGGTGTAGGTGCGCTTCTTCATCAGGCCGTAGCCGGTCTGGTAGAACTCGAACGAGTCCACGTCGTCGGTGAAACCGCGCGTGGTGTTGACGGGCTCGCGCTGGCCGCGTGCGTAGTACTCCTGGTGGAGTATCTGCAGGTGCGCCGGGTCCATGGAGTTCTCCATCGCCTGGAACCAGTTGCAGTCCAGCACGGGGTGGAGGTTTATCTTGCGGCGTCCGTCCTCCCGCACGAGCGTGTCGAACGGGGTGAAGACGGGCGCGGGCTTCGGCCCCATGTACGCCCAGACGACGCCGAGGTAGACCTTGCAGTCGTAGGCGGGCTGCTTCACGGAGCGCATGATCGCCTCGTTCTTCTCAGGCGGAGTCTCCAGGATGTTGCCCTCGGTGTCGTAGAGCCAGCCGTGGTAGGCGCAGGCGATACCGCGCTCCTCGACGCGCCCGTAGACGAGCGACGCACTGCGGTGCGCGCAGTGGTCGGCGAGCAGCCCCCAGCGCCCGGACTTGTCCCGGAAGATGACGAGGTCTTCGCCCAGCCTGCGCACGGCCATCGTCGGGCGCTCCTCCGTTATCTCCGACGCGATGGCGATGGGGTGCCAGTAGCGTCGCAGCAGTTCGCCCGCGGGTGTGCCGGGGCCGACCCGAGTGAGCTTCTCGTTGTCTTCTTTCGTCAGCATGACGTTGTCCTCCCGGGTTTCCCTAGACGGTCTGGCCCACCTGCTTGCGGCGCTCGATGGAGTCAGCGCCGCCCTCGACGCCGCGCTGGTTCAGGATGGGGCTGTACTTGCTCGCCATACCCTGGCGCCTGATGCCCTTGTCTCCCTCGCCGCGCTCCTGGTACTGCTCGTTCCGGCGGGACTTGTGCTCCGTGTCCATGCCCAGGTAGACGTTGGTCGCCGGGTCCCGGAAGGTGTTGATGGGGTCGCCGCCGTCCTCGACGATGCGGACGTTCTCCTCCAGCATGCGCCGGAACATGATGATGCCCTTGTCCGAGCGTCCGAGCGATTCCTTGGTGCGGTCGGCTATCGAACCCTGCGTGATCCACGCGGCGACGTCCTGCGCGGAGTTGGAGTCGAGTATCTCGAAGCGGACACGGCCATCCTCGGCCAGTTGGATGAGGGGTGGGAAGAAGAGGGGCACGTCCTCATCGCGCTGTTCGGGGTCGTCCGGCGACATCTTCGGGTGGCACATCACCCACCAGTGTCCGGTATGGGTGTCGTCCAGCGGCACGCGGATCTGGAACGACGGGCCAACGCCGACGCCCATGCCGCCGCCGCGCCTGCCGTCCCACGTGTCGATGGCGGTGCCGCTGCCGCCCTGGCGAAGGAAGTAGGGGAAGACGATGGGGTGGCCCTGCGCCCACTCGCCGTCATCGTAGCTGCCGCCCTTGACGAGCCTGCGCTTGTAGATGCCGTACTTGAACTTGTCGAAGCCGATGCGCTCGTTCTCGTAGCGCTTGCGCACCTTGTCGCCCTCGCCGCGCATCTCCAGGACGTAGTTCGCCCACTCGCCGTGCAGCCACTCGGAGTGCACGGGGTCGAGCGAGTTCTCCTGGCACTGGAGCCAGTTGCTCGGCAACTCCGTGTAGCCGATGTCCCGCACGACGTTTTCGAGTGCGAACACGTCCCAGTTCGGGAGGAGCGGCACGGGGTCGGGGCCGAGGTAGGCGAAGATGAGGCCCGCCTTGACCTGCAGCGGGAACGCCTTGATGCGCACCTTGTCCTTGAAGCGGTTGTCCGGAGCCTCGGTCTCTTCGTAAGGCTGTTCCAGGCAGCGCCCGGTCTCGTCGAACATCCAGCCGTGATAGGGGCAGCGGATGCCCTCGTCCGTCGGGATGCCGTAGACCATGCCCATGCGCCGGTGCGGGCAGTAGTTGTCCACGAGGCCGAAGACGCCCTGCTTGCTCTTGTAGAGGATGAGGTCCTCGCCAAGCAGGCGGATGGGCTTCGTGGAGCGGTCGTTCATCATGGCGACGGCGGCGATGGGGTGCCAGTAGCGGCGCATCAACTCGCCCATGGGCGTGCCGGCCCCAACCCGTGTCAAGCGGTCGTTCTGCTCAGCGGTCAGCATGCTGTGTCCTCCTCACTCTGCGGTTCTCATTCCCGTTCCGTGGACGGGGTCTTGTCCGTATACGCTCTGTATCAGGCGCTCGCAAGCACCGGAGAATCGACGGTGATGCCGTAGAAGTCCAGGGCGTTCTGGCCCATGATGTCGTCGACGACACCCGGCGCGAGGCCGCCGTCCTCCTTGATGATGCGCATCGCCTCGATCTCGCTCGACTGGTCCTGGTGACCGTAGTCGGTGCCGATCAGGATGTGGCGGTGGCTCACGTACTTCAGCACGTCCGGCAGGTTGTCGTCCGTCTGGGCGGTGACCCAGATGTTGTACGCGCCGAGCACGTCCTCCTCCAGTTCACGGCCTCGCGTCTCCAACCTGCGGCGCAGGTCGTGGATGGCGTAGGGGAGCCACTGGCTGCTCGCCTCAATAAAGCCCCAGCGCAGGTCCGGGAACTTCTTGGGCGTGGCGGTGGTGATGAGCTGGTGGAAGCTGGCGACGGACATGAGGCGGAGGCCGCCGAACGTGCCGCCGATGCCGTCCTTCGCCATGAGGTTGCGGATGTAGGCGTTGGAGTTGCCGATGTGGATGGCGATGGGCTGGTTCAGCCGCGCGGCCTCCTCGTAGAGCGGGTAGAAGTACTCGTCTATCAGCAGCCGCTCGTCCTCGATGGTGCGCATGGTCACGCCGCAGGCGCCGTGCTCGGCTGACCAGCGCAACTGGTCCAGCGCTTCGTCCATCGTGGCGAGGGGAAGGATGGACGTCCAGCGCAGGCGCCCCTTGCTCTGCTCCCAGATGTCGGCGAGCCAGCGGTTGTAGCTCTTTGCCAGCGCGATCTCCGTGTCGGGGTTCTCGCACATGCGCCCGATGTACATGGTGGGGTAGAGCACCTGCACGTCTATGCCCAACTCGTCCATGTGGGCGACGCGTCCGGGGATGTCTTCCATGTAGCGCTTGGAGTCGTCCGTCACCATGTTGCGCTTGACCTTGTCGGAGAGCCCGAACGCGGCGACGGGGCCTCGCGCGCGCCCGCGTATCTCGCCGTCTATCTTCCAGAACTTCCCGCCGCTGCCGTCGTCCACGACCTGCGGCCGGTACTTCTCATCGCCGGGGTCCATGTAGTCCCAGGTCTGCTCTGTTTCAACGACATGCGCGTCAGAGTCGATTACCGGCATGGCTGCCCTCCTTGCCGTTCCCGTTTCCGGCATCCGCTCTGGAGCGGATATGCATACTTCGACAGATGGGACGCTAGCACCGTGTGAACGGAGTGTCAAAGGCATCGGGACGTATATCCGCGGGTGCCGCAGCCTACAATGCACCGACCAACCTACCGGAGGCTGCGCCATGCTCGAACTGCCCGCACGGGAGACGCTTGCATACGTCTGCCACGACATGCAGAACGACTACCTGAAGGAGGGAGGGCGGACGCCCGAGGCGGGTCGCAACCCGCGCACGCCGCAACTCATAGAGAACCACGTCCGGCTGCTGTCGGCGGCCCGCGCCGCTGGCCTGCCGGTCTTCTTCACCGGCCACTTCCTGCGCGAGGACTACCTGGACGCCGCGCGACACGGGCGCGCACGCTCGCTGGGCTCGCTGCGCGACGGCACGTGGGGCGCGGAGGTTATCGACGAGCTCGCGCCGCTGCCGGGCGAGTTCCTCATCCGCAAGGGCGGCGGGATGAGCGCGTTCACGGGCACCGCGCTGGAGAAGTGGCTGCGGCGCCTGGGCGTGTCCACGCTCATCGTGGCGGGCATCGCTACACAGGCTGGGGTCGAGAGCACGGTGCGGGACGCCCGCGAGCGGGACTTCGACAACATCGTCGTCGGCGACGCGTGCGACGGGCGCACCGAGAACCACGAAGCGTCGCTGCTGAACATGGGCACGTTCGCGCAGGTGGTTTCGACGGAGGAGGCAGCCGCAGCGCTGGAAGCGCTGTGAGGAGGGGTGGGCTACGCCAGCGGGTCCACGACATCGAGGAAGGGGAACAGGCGGAAGTCCCGGTCGCGCGTGCAGATGCGGCTGATGCCGTGCTCGCGCATGAGCACTGCCGTATGCAGATCGTGCATCCGCAGGCCTCGGATGTTCGGCACCTCGGCCAGCGTCCGGCCCAGCACCGCGGTATGGCGGGTGGTCGGTGTCAGCAGTGAGAACCCCGGCGACTCCAGCAGTCCGGTGAGGAAGGCCCACGCCTCTGTGGGGTTCCAAGCTACAGGTTGAGCCCGGGAGTGGGTTACGACCTGCAGGAACTCGTAGCAGACTCCCCAGGTCAGGAAAGCGGGAGAAGGGTCGTCGCGGGCGTCATCAAGGCTCCGGCGGCAAGCGTCGTGGAACTCCGAGTCTTCGTTGGCGGCATAGACGAGTACGTTCGTGTCGAAGGCGATCATTCGTCCTGCTTCGTAGCGCTGTCCTGCCGGATGTCGCCCCCGTAGAGAGCGCGGTCATGCTCTTCGTAGAGCACGCGGTAGAGTTCTTCCCGGTTGGATATGTCCACGAGGGGCACTCCGCCGCGCCAACTCGGCAGCGGGGGAAGGTCGGCGCGCTTGCCGGGCTTCTCGTCGAGTATCCGGCGCAGTGCCCCTTCGACGAGGGAAGACATCGTTACTCCACGTCGCGCGGACTCCTCCCGCAGGCGCTGCATCACGCTGTCGGCTATGTTCAGGGTCGTCTTCATCGTATGGTTAACCATACGCTCGTCATGCGCCCCAGTCAAAGCGGCCGGCGTTCATCTCAGCGCTCGCGGCGTTGTGTGGGATCACTCTTCGATGCGACTGAACCCGTCCAGGGCAGCCGACACGAAGGCTTCCGCCAGCGTCGGGAAGCTGGTGACAGACTCCACGAAGTAGTCGAGCCTTCCGCCGTGGGCGATGACTGCTTGGCCTATCTGGACCAACTCCGCGGCGCCCTCGCCCGCGACGTGGACGCCGAGCAGCTCCCGCGTGTCGATGTGGAACAGCAGCTTCAGGACGCCGGACTCGTCGCCCTCGATGACGCTTTTCGCGATCTCCCGGTACTGGGCCCTGCCTACCTCGTAGGGGACTCCCTCATCCGTCAACTGGGACTCCGTCTTGCCGACCATCGCGACCTCCGGAGTCGTCTTGACCGCATACGGGAAGAGGCCGGGCACGCTGTTGGTGATGACGTCGAATGCGTGGTATGCGGCCAGCCGCCCCTGCATCTGTGAGGTCGACACGAGGTCGGGGAAGCCGATGACGCCGCCCACCGCGTAGATGCCCTCCACGCTCGTCTGGTAGTTCTCGTCGACGCTGATGCGCCCTCTCTCATCCGTTGCCAGCCCTGCGGCCTCGAGGTTCAGCCCCTCCGTCGCGCCGGTGCGCCCCACGCAGTACATCACCGCATCGCTCACGATCTGCTTGCCGCTCTTCAGCAGCACGCGCACGTGATTACCGCGTTCCCCAGGGAGGTACTCGATATCGAAGACATCCTCGTTCAGGCGGAACGTCACGCCGTTCTCCCGCAGGTGGTAGACGAGCGCGTCGACTATCTCGTCATCCGCGAACGGCAGCAGCCGCGGGCTCCTGTCAACGAGCGTCACTCGAACGCCAAGCGCCGCGAACGTGCTGGCGTACTCCAACCCGATCGCGCCGCCGCCCACCACGGTCAGTATCCGCGGGAGGTCGGGCAGGTCCATGACGTCGTCGCTGAGGAAGATGAGCCTCCCGTCCGTGTGGATGGTCGGGGGCTGGGTCGAATGCGACCCTACGGCGATGATCACCTTGTCGGTGGTGATGGCGCGGTCCGGGGCGTCGTCGCTATCCTCGTCGAGGTGGATCGTGTGGCGATCGGAGAACGATGCCTCCGCGTGGAGCATGTCCACCCGGTTCCTGGCGAGCTGGCTCCGGAGCATCTCGGCCTGCTGGTGCATCACGTGGTTCGTGCTGACCATCAGGTCGCTCATCGTGATGTTCTGCTTGACGGTGTAGGACTCGCCGTAGAGGGTGCGCTCCCGGAACCCGCTCAGGTGCAGCGCGGCCTCGCGCAGCGCCTTGCTCGCGGTGCCGGTGGTGACGTTGAGGCCGCCGATGTGCGGCAGCCGCTCGACGACGGCCACCTGCTTCCCGATCTTCGCGGCCTGCACCGCGGCTCTGTGGCCCGCCGGGCCCGAGCCGATGACCACCAGGTCGTAGTCGTAGTCAGTCATTGCCGATGTTCCGCTCACGCATGGCACACAGGATAGTGGCAATCCTGATTCCGTGGGGGGAATGCGTCAAGGGCGCTCGCCGAAGGTCTGCTCCGGCCCTGGCACGAACCAGCGGTAGAGCAGCGGGAAGAGCGCACCTGCCACCAGGAACAATACCCCCGCAGTCCAGAGGCTCGCTTCGATGCTGAACATCCCCGCCAGCGCGCCGAAGCCCAGTGGCGCCACGAGCTGAGCCGTTCCCCAGTACAGGCCGACGTAGGCCATCGCCATCCCGCGCTGGTTGGGGGAGCTGTGGTCGGCGCCCGCTATGGGGTAGAGGATGCCGAGCGTCGAACGGAAGACCCCGTAGAGCAGCATCAGCGGCACGAGGGTTGCGTAGGCCCCCGCGCCTGCCGATATGCCGAGCACCACGATGCCCACCATGAGCAGGGCTATCGTGTAGGTCCACTGCCGCCCCAGGCGCGCGAGGACGTGGCCGAACACCATGCCGATAGCGACGCTGCCCCCGACGCCGATCGCCTGCATCCCGCCGATGACGTCCTCGGTGTAGTCGAGTTCGCGGAGGTAGGGGATGAAGAGGATGCTCGTCATGATCATGGACATGGATGCAACGAATGCGGCGAATGCGGCGAGGCCCATGCCGCGGTGCCGCGCGATGCCGGGGATGTGCCCGAGCGGCGCGCGGAAGCCGCGCCGCGCCGGCCGCGCCGCGAGCGGCGGCATCGCGAGGCAGCCTATGAACCCGGCGAGCGCGATGGCCCCCGTGACGGCGAATGCCACGCCATATCCCAGCGTGATGACGAGGACGCCGCTCATGGCCGCTCCGATGAGGCCTCCCCCGCTGCCGAAGGCGTTGAGGCGTCCGTAGATCTCGCCGGAGCGTTCCGGGTTGATGCGGCTGACGTACGACTGCGTCGCCGTCCAGTACGTCGCCCGGGAGTAGCCGACGAACGACTGGCCGAGGATGAGCATCCAGAAGAAGCCGGAGGCGACGAAGAAGACCATGCCGACGATCATCGTCACGAAACTGGCCCAGAGCACCCACCGCTCGCCGAACTGGTCGGCTATCGCTCCCGCGAACAGCCGCAGCACCAGCCCGAAGACGGCCTGCGACGCGACGATGACACCCAGCAGGGTGAGGTCGTAGCCGAGGTGCAGCGCGTAGAGCGGCACGAGCACCTGGATGAGGCCCAGCGTTATCTGGTACGAGAACGAGGCGCCGTAGCTCAGCAGGGCGGCGCGGGTCTGCGTGCGCTGGTCCGGCTGCGCCTGTGGCTGGGCGCTCATGCGGAGAAGCGGCCCGGCGCGTGGGGCGCGAGGTCGATCGCACCCGAGCCTCCGGCGATGAGGTCCGCCATCGCCTTGCCCATGCCCGGCCCCATCATGATGCCCTGCCGCCCGCCGCCGGTGGCGACGTATGCGCCGTCAGTGCCGGGGATCGCGCCGAGCGTGACCGCGCCGTCCGGCGTCACCGGACGCAGGCAGGCGGTCTGGAGCACCAGTTCGGCGTCCTCCAGCGACGGCAGCATCCGCAGCGTGGACTCGATGATGGCGTCGCGCGCCTCGGTCGTGCGGGACTCGTCAAAGTCGGCGTGCTCCTCCGTGGTGCCGCACCAGACGAGGCCGTCGGACGGCTTGGTCATGGCGTAGTTCCCCAGATGGCCGATGCTCAGCGCGTACGGAGCGCCGGGCGCCTGGAGCCGGATGATCTGCCCCTTGAGCGGGTGCACCGGCAGCGGCACGCCGAACCACTCCGACGCCTGCGCGGTCCACGGCCCCATCGCGACGACGACCGTGTCGCAGTCGATGCGCTCCGCGTTCCCTGCGCCGGTCGCGATGCTGACGCCCTCGACGCGCCCGCCGTCACTATGGACGGCGGTGACCTCGCCGCTGCGGAGCGTCACACCGCGCTGCTCGGCGGCCTGCCCCAGCGCGAGCGTCAGCCGGTACGGCTCGATGTCCGACGACCCCTCGACGTGGAGTGCGCCGACGGTCTCCGGCGAGATGCGCGGCTCGAGGGCCCGGGCCTCGTCCGGCTTGAGCCAGCGCACCGTGTAGCCCGGCAGCGCCTGCTGCCAGTCGAGGTAGCGCGTCAGCGTGGCAGCCTCGTCGTCGGAGAGGGCGAGCCGCAGCAGCGGGCGGGGCTGGTACTGGATGTCGACGTTCGTCTCGGCGGTGAGCGCCTCGGCGAGCGGAGAGTAGAGGCTCATGCTGTATTCGATGAGCGGGGTGTTGGCGTGCGGGCCGTTCGTGACGCCGCCGGAGAGTCCGCCGTAGGCGAACCCGGAGGCGTGGCTCGCGATGCCGTCGCGCTCGATGACCGTGCTGCGGACGCCCATCGCCGCGAGGTAGTACGCCGTGCCGATGCCAGCGATGCCTCCGCCGATGATGACGACGTCCCGCTCTCCGTTCGTGGTCATGTGCGCTCTACGCCGTCCCGAGCTTGCGCACTGCGTCTCCTACGCGCACGTCGCCGGACTGGACGACCTTCGTGTTGATGCCGCGCAGGCACAACTCCTGACCCACCGCAGTGCTGACGAGCCGCAGCGCGTCCTTGCCGAATCGCTCGCTGAACTTGGCGCAACCCGTGTGGGGCGCGGCCGATACCTCCAGCACCGCCGTTCCGATAGCGAGCCGCGTGCCCGGCGGGAGGTTCGTCCTGCTCATGTCCATGTCGACGTACAGCTGGTCGCCCGCGATGTGCCAGCGCTCCCTGTCGCCCGCCACGAGGTCGGCGACGCGGGAGTTCATGAGCGTCACCTGCATCTCCGGGTTAGCCAATCCATCGGGCGTGACGGTGCTCCCGCGGGTCAGCCAGTTGTCACCCACGAGGCCGACCTCTACGTCGAGGCTGGCCTCGTCGACCAGCTCGCGTTCCAATCTCTCTGGACGCCGCACGATGAGTTGCAGCGTGCCCTCGTCCTTTGGCGAGCTGCGAACGTCGTCGAGCCCCGCTTCCAGTTGCGCCATCGTCGGGTGTTGTGCCGTTCCAGTCATTGTCTTACGCCTTGTAGCCGCCCACCAGGGCGAGCGAGAGATTCTTCCAGAAGCACTCCACGTGGGTGAAGCCTGCGGCGCGCAGCCACTCCAGGTGACGGGCGAGCGTGGCGTCCCGGTGATGGTGCATGGCGTCGTGGGCGATCTGCTCTGGCGTGCGGCGCTCCTCGCGGGGCGCGCGGTTCTCATGGCGCCGTCGTGCGCCCCGCATGGCGTTGCGGAGGAATTCCGTCTCCGGCGACGCGGTGTCGAGGTTGAAGAAGACGCCGCCCGGGTTGAGCGCGCCGTGGACGCTGGCGTAGAGGCTCGCCATCAGCTCGGCCGGGAGGTGGTGGATGGCGCGCGCCGAGACGACGACGTCATACGGGCCGGCGTCGACGACCTCCGGCGGCAGCACGCCGTCCGCGAAGTCGCCGAACACGTAGGCGAAGCGCTCGCCGAACCGGGCCATGCGCGGCTTGCCCGCCTCCATCATCGCCTCCGAGATGTCGAGGCCGACCGCGGTGGCGTTCGGGAACGCGTCGAGGCACGCCGTCGCGACCGGGCCGTATCCGGTGCCGATGTCGAGGATGCGGACCGGTGCGTCAGCGTCGGCCTGCACGAGGCGGGTCATCATGTCGAAGACGGGCTGCCGCTCGTCCTGCTGCTCGTCCATCCGCTCGACGTACTCGGTGACGCGGTCCTCCTCCTTCCAGGAGTGGCCCCACCGGAGCCCCTCTTGCTCACCGTGGCCTCGGTGTTCGTGCTGGTGCGTCGTCATGCTGTTCTCCTTCGCTGGGCGTCCACGAGGGACGCCCCTACATCGAGGGCGAGGTTCCTGCCTTCGCAGGAACGACGGAACCCCGCCCCGCCGACTCACCCCCATCCTGACCTTCCACTATCGAGGGGGAAGGGATCAGACGCTCCTCAGCCCGACTGCCGCATGGCGAGGTTGCCGCCGTCCACGGGCAGGTCCGCGCCGGTGATGAAGTCCGCGTTGTCGGAGACGAGGAAGAGGACGGCCTGCGCCTGGTCGCGGGGCCTGCCCCAGCGTCCGCGCGGCACGCTCGCCGGCACCTCGTCGTCGGGGCGCGCGGGCTTGCCGCCCACCGGCATGCCGGTCTGTGTCGGCGTCAGCGAGTTGACGCGGATGTTGTGCGGGGCGAGCTCCATCGCGCAGGCGCGGGTGAAGTTGAGGATGCCCGCCTTGGCCGACTGGTACGCGATCGCGCCGCTCTTGCCGCGGTGGCCGGACGTGGAGGCGACGTTGACGATCGCGCCGCCCGTGCCCTGCGCCACCATCTGCTTCGCGACGTGCTGCGTGCAGTTGAACGTGCCCGCGAGGATTACGTCCACGATCTTCCGGAACGTGCCGAGGTCCTCGTCGAGCAGGCCGGGGCTGCTGGTGATGGCCGCGTTGTTCACGAGGATGTCGATGTGGCCGTACGCCGCGAGCGCCTGCGAAACGAGGTTCTCCATGTCCTCCGGCTTCGTGATGTCGCCGTCGACGGCGATGGCCTCGTAGCCCCGGTCGACGACCTCGCGGGCGGTGGCCTCCGCCGCGTCACGCCGCAGGTCGAGGCAGACGACGCTCGCGCCGTTCTGGGCGAGCGTCGCCGCTATCTCGCGTCCGATGTTCGGGCCGGCGCCCGATACGATTGCAACCTTTCCTTCCAGCATGTGCGCCCTCCTTGAGTGTGTCTCCCGTCGTTCCTGCGGAGGCCCGCGCTTCAGCACGCAACCTCGCAGCCCCTCGCCCACGCCTGCGACACTATGACGGGCCGTGTGGCGTGTCAACTTGCGGACCGGTGATCAACGAGGATGGACAGGATGTGTGCGGAATGTGCAGCGAACGAGTCGTGATGAGCACGGCCTGCTCGCGAATGAGCGCCGATGTTCCGGCATGTTCATCCCGGTTCACTCGTGTGCGCGGGCACGACAGGAGCGCGCCCACGAAAACTCCTGTACCAAAGTGCAACATTCTGCAACATGCCACCTCTGGCAGCGCTGGCCCTCATCGAGCGGAGTGGGACATTCCGGGACATTGTGAGCCACGGCACTCTCGATGCGAAGGGAGGCCCGCCACCGGAACAATGGTAGGGCGGGCAGGGGCGACCTCGTAAGGGGCGGGTGTCACACTCTAGGAGGAACGTGGGGGGCTTCCTTGCAATGGGAAGCAAAATGGTAGCCGTGAAGGCTAGAGTTAAACCATAGAAAGATATTCTTCAACGAATCTTGCTACTGAGTCACATCCACCCACAAAATCGTCACAGATAACTTGTTGTGGAGCCAATAATTCACTGAAACGACTTGCGGCAGACTTATCCTTATTCACGACATACCAGTTAGTACCTAAAATAGGTTGACTATGTGTTAAGAAAAAGCACATTCCTAAGTCTGATAGTGGCAGTGAATACCCAATGACGAATACCCTTCTTGCACTTCCTAGAACGCTGCTCGATTGTTGCCATAACTGCCTGACAGTCTCATTGTTGAAGAATGTGGTTTTCTCCGTGACCGGGGGAATAAGCAAAGTCTCCTTATCCATAGTATAGAGACGAGACTCTTGTTCGTCTTCACCTAAAATTCCCCAGCGTGAAACATCAGAATAATAAATCGTTTCTCCATAGAAAATCTCTCTCCCAGAGTAATGCCAGTTTACAGAGCCGTGAAGTTTGTAGTATTTGAAAGTGTCTATTAGTGTACTATGCGAAGGGGCCTCTACTCGTGATCGTATGTTGGAGAGATAGGGAGGATACAGGTGGCCCGCTCCCAAACTAAGAGAGTTCATCATGGTCGCGCGTTCCACAAGAGTATCGTAGTTCAAGGTTATTACTGCGGCATTATGTTTATGCCACTGTTTGATCAAAGTGATGAGCCAGGATGGCGGAGGTGAAGTAGTTGTTTGGTTAGTACAGTCTTCAATGATTGCTCTTATTCTACGTCGAAGCTGAGCAGCGGTCGCTTTGTTTTGCAAATTATGGTGAGCGTCTAGCCAAGGCTGGTCTTGAGAGAGATACGTCATCCAAAGTTCTATATTCTCATCGAGTTCTTTCCCATTGGATTGGGCGTTCTTCAAAGGGGCTGGAAGGTTGAGCCCATATTGAGCGGCAGTCTTACTAATCATAATCGTCAAGTCTTTGGTAGTTGGCATCTGCGGATTGATAGCACTAGAGAAACCTGCTCCCAATATAAATACATCCTTCGGACTCATTATTTCCTCCAGCAATAGGGCGAATGCTCAAAGGCGTACGACCGGAATCAATATCGCATGATGGAGAGTATATGTCAACAATGAGACGCATTATTGCACTAGAGTGTGCTCTTCTAGTCGCAATGGCCTGTGTTCTTTATGAACTTAGATCTCCGTAAGGAGGGAGTTGTGACTCCATCTGGAATGCAAACACTGACATCCGCCACTTACGCCGACGCTCCTCCTTCGCGTACGCTGGCTGCATGACTCCGTGCACCTGCCTCACCTACGGGACCGCGCTTGATAGCTCAGGGCCGTTGTTGGAGACAGCGCCCGTGACCGGAATGGTTGCACACGCTTTCCGGTACGCATCTTGATGCCTTACCCCCAGAAGCAGGGAACGGCCTTGTCGATATAGACGTCAAGGCGTCATTTCGCTTGGCAATCACTCGTAAAGGCAGACATCAGGAACGACATCAGGAACCCGAGCCCACCCATACGTCCGCCGCGCGGCCTATCGACCATCCTGGCTACCAGCCTCCGCTGGCATGACAGCCCCATCCTATCCATCCTGTGCATCGATGTGAGATTCCTGACACCCGCCCCTTACGAGATCGCTCCGCACTCCCGTACGCTGTCTCCATGAACGGAGCGCATGGCACGTACCGCACGGATGACTGGAGAAGGGCTGAGGGGCTCAAAAAGGCTCAAAAGGCTCACAAATTCGGGCAAATGAGCCCTTTTGGACCCCCTGCGGGGGCTCATTTTGGGTACGGCGCCAGAGGTAAATGAGCCTTAATGAGCCCCTCGTTACGAGTAAACCGCAAAAAATGTCGTGTGCGGCGGCGCGTAGGGCCGGATTCCCGCTTTCGCGGGAATGACGAAAGGAGCAGGACCAAGACGGGCGGGCGTGGTTCGACAGGCCCCACCATGAACGGCGCGGCGTGGGGAACGCCATCTTGACCCTCTGCGCCGTATCCCATAGGTTGCGGGGCAGACTGCACACGAGAGAGGGAGGCGCGCGATGCTGAAGGACAAGTCCGTGGTCATCACGGGTTCCGCGAAGGGGATAGGACGCTACATCGCCCACGGGTTCGCCAAGGAAGGCGCGAAGGTGGCGATAGCCGACGTCGACGAGACCCGCCTGCAGCAGACGCTCGGCGAGTTGGGCGAGCTCGGCGCGGAGGCGATGGCCGTCCCCACCGACGTTACGAACGAGGACGCGGTGCGGTCGCTCATGGCGCAGGTGAACGAGCGCTTCGGCGGCATCGACGTCCTCATCAACGACGCCGCCATCGTGCCGCACTTCAACTGGAACGACAAACCGCGCTGGCCGAAGATCCAGGACATGGAGAAGACGTGGTTCTGGGACACGGTGATGGGCGTGGCGCTGCTCGGCTCGTTCCTCGCCTCCAAGCACGCCGTGCCGTACATGGAGGCGGGCGGCGGTGGGAACATCGTGAACCTGCATGGCGGCGGCGGACTCACCCCGCCCGGCGCGCTCGCCTACGCAACGGCGAAGGACTCGCTCATCACGTTCACGAAGTTCCACGCGGAAGAGGTGCGCGACTCCAACATCAGCGTCGTCATCATCTCGCCGGGCGCGGCCATCGCGACGGAGGACGCGCCCGAGGAGGCGCGCAACCGGATGCCGGGGCCGGACTACGCGGGAGAGCGCTTCCTGCTCTGCGCCGAGGCCTCGATGGAGCTCTCGGGTCACCTGCTCGACCTGCAGGACGGCCAGTTGGTGGTCCTGAAGTAGAGTCCCGTCATTCCCCTATTTCTACCGTCATTCCCGCGAAAGCGGGAATCCACCAGAGTGGCGCGGGCGTGCGGGTAGCGCAAAAACCAGGAGCGTGAGCTGGGAGTTGGACGAGGGATGCTGACGGTGACGGAAACGGCGTGCGCCGAGTTAAAGAAGGTGGCGGACGCGCGGGCGATGGAGCCGGGCAGGCTGCTGCGCCTCGCGGTCCCGCCGGTGTGGACGGGCCAGGGCGACTGGGGCATCGTGATCGATCAGCGCGGCGCGGCTGACATCGCCTACGCGCACGACGGCGCGACGGTGCTCGTGGTCGAGGAGGTGGTCGCGGACTCGCTCGCGAACGCGGTGCTGGACTACAAGACCAGCGGCGTGCCGAGCCCGCGCTTCACGCTGGATATCTACTAGGTCTCGCGCTCGCTGGTGGGGCCGACCTCGCCGGTGCAGTAGGGGATGAACGCCTTCATGCGGCAGGTCGCGCCGGCCTTCGCGAGGTCGGCCTCGAAGATCTCGTGCCCCGAAGGGCGCCCACAAGGGGTGCCCCTACGCCAGGCGCCATTCCAGGCCTCGCTGGAACGACGGGTTGGGTCACTCGACGACGGCGACTACCTCTATCTGGATCTTCATCCCCCCCGGAGGGGGCTCGTACTTGGACGTGTGGCGGGAGGGGCGGTCGTTCTCGTCGGGGAAGAGCGCGAGCCAGGGCTCGTTGAGCGCCTGGCGGTCACCGAGGTCGGCGAGGAAGCAGGTGAGCCGCACGATGTCGTCGGGTGTCGCCCCCGCGATCTCGAGGAAGGTGTGCATGTTGCGGAAGCACTGCCGCGCCTGCTCGTAGACATCCTCCGGGAGCTCGCCGGTGTCGGCGTTGATGCCCTGTATCGCCGAGCTGTAGATGACGTTGCCCACGCGCGCGCCGTAGGGGATGGGGGCGTTGTGCTGCACGCCGGGGATGTGGATGGTCTGCCGTCTGCCCATAGCCTCGTCTCCTGCCGTCGATGCGGCGGTTGGTGTCGAGGGGGATGGTACGACAGGGCGGCGCGCCGTGCGCTACCCGCCCTGCAGGCCGAACTCACGGGCGACGAGTTCGTAGGAGCGGATGCGGTCTTCGAGGCGGTAGGTGATGGTGACGACGCCTACGTCCGTCGTCTCGTAGCGCTTGGCCATCGCGAGCAGCGCCTCCTTCACCTGTGTGGGGTCGCCGTCGATGTAGCCCTCGGTGAACTGTGCGACGTAGTCCGTCGCCGCAGGGCTGAGGTCGACCTGCGACGCCTCCTCCGGCGGGGCGAGGCCCTGCATCTGCTCGCCGCCCTGCGCCTGGATGGCGCGCCGCGCCCGGTTGAGGTTGCGGCTCGATGCAAGGAATCGCGCTTCCTCCTCCGTCGGGGCGCAGACGACCTGCGCGGTGACGTTGACGCGCGGCTCAGGGCAGAGCGGGGAGGGGCGGAAGTTGCGCCGGTAGATCTCGGCGACGGCGGGCCCGTGCTTGCCCGTGTGTCCGAAGAAGTCGGCGAAGGCGAACGGCAGCCCGATGTAGGCGGCGAGGTTGGCGGAGTAGTCGCTGGAGCCGAGCAGCCAGACCTCCGGCGCGGACTCGGGGGGCGGGCCGGGCCGCGGCTTCCCCGGCCAGAACGGGGGGGCAGGGGGCGGGGCGGCGGGGGCGGAGTCGGGGGGGGGGCCGGGCCGCGCCTTCACCGCCGCGAACGGGTGGTCAGGCTGCAGTCCGTTGTGCAGGTAGCCGATGAGGTCGACCACCTGCTGCGGGAACGTCTCGATGTCTGCGGGCCGCTTCGGGTAGGCGAGCGCGAACATCGTGGTGTGGTCGCTGCCCGGCGCCCGCCCAACGCCGAGGTCGACGCGTCCGGGGTAGAACGAATCCAGTACGGAGAACTGCTCGGCGACCTTGAGCGCCGAGTAGTGCGAGAGCATGACGCCGCCGCTGCCGACGCGGATATGCGAGGTGTTCGCGAGGAGCTGCCCGACGACGATCTCGGGGCTGGTGCCGGCGTACGAGCCGGTGTTGTGGTGCTCGGCGACCCAGTAGCGGGCGTAGCCGAGGCGCTCGGCAGCCTGCGCGAGCAGTACCGTATCGCGCAGCGCGCTCGAGGGCGACTCGCCGCGGCGCATCGGCGACTGGTCGGTGACGCTGAGCGTGAGCGACATGAGGCTAGTGCTGGCTGAGGAAGGCGAGCACTTCGCGCGTGATGGCCTCCGGCTGTTCGGGGAGCAGCGCGTGGCTGGCGTCAGGGAGGTCGACGACGTGAACCCGGTCGGCGCCCAGCTGGTCACGCAGGACGTAGCCGTTCTCCGGCGTGGCCATCGGGTCGTCGAGACCCTGGATGGCGAGCACGGGCGCGGCCCCGGCGTACCCCCACTCGGCGTAAGGGATGGAGTCGCGTGCGTCCCACTGCATCTTCCTGGTCGCCGGAGACCAGCCGTCGAGCCAGATCGAGGCGTCGCGTCCAGGGGCGAAGAACACCCGCTGCACGTCGGCGAGCCGGTCTTCGGCGGGGCGGTCGAGCTCGAAGATACGCATGAGCGTGGGCGGGATGTCCGGAGCGGGCGGCGACTGGCCGCCGGGAGCGATGAGCGTCACGCTGCGGGTGAGTTCGGGGTGGTCGGACGCGAGGCAGCGCACGATGCGGTTGCCGTATGCGTGGCCGATGAGGTGGGCAGGCGCGCCGCCGATGTGCTCGATGGCCCGCGCCACGTCCTCCGCGAAGTCGCGGAGCGTCAGCCCGTCGACGGCGGGCGAGCTGTCGCCCACGCCGCGATGGTTCACGCCCGCGACCCGGTATCCGGCGTCGTCGAGGTCCTCCCCGAGGGCGTCAAAATCTTCGATGCCGCGTCCCAGCGAGGAGACGCAGACCACCAGGTCGCCGCTGCCTCGTTCGCTAACTTCGACATGCCCGTCTTTCACCGGTACGCGCACGGTATCCCTCCTTGCCAATTAGCTTGGAGGCTGAGTATAGCGTGCCGAATGGGGAGTACGGCGTGCGGCAGGTCAGTAGCCGCGCTCCCAGTCCACCTCGTTGATGAGGGGTTCGCCGGCGAGGAAGCTGGCGATGTTCTGCTTGAGCACGTCCATGGCGAACGAGGAAGCCACGTCGACGTGCCCGGAGTTGTGCGGCGTCATGAGGACGCGGGGGTGTGCAAGCAGCTCGGGGTCCGGCGGGCGGAACCATTCGTCGGTGTAGACGTCGAGGTACGCCCCGCCGACCTTGCCGGAGCGCAGGCCGTCCTTCAGCGCGCGCTCGTCGATGAGTTCGCCGCGCCCGACGTTTAGGAGCACCGCGCCGTCCTTCATCGCGGCGACGGAGGCATCGTCGATCATGTCGCGCGTCTCGTCGGTGAGGGCGGTCGTGAGCGCGACGTAGTCGCACTCGGCGAGCATCTCGTGGAGGTCGGCGGCCGGGTAGAGGGTCTCGACGCCGTTCTCGCCGGGTTGCCGTTCCGTGATGGAGAGGCGGGAGGCGAGGACGCGCATGCCCATAGCGTTCGCGAGCCGTGCGACCTCCAGGCCGATGCCGCCGAGACCGACAACGCCCATCGTCCTGCCCGCGAGCAGGCGGAGGTCGTACCCTGAGGCGTCCATCTCGCCCGCGATGGCCTGCGTCACGGCGGCACGGAGCGTCTTGGCGAAATAGAGGGCGGCTGCCATGACCATCTCGGCGATGGGAGTGGTGTCGACGTAGCCGCGCGACGAGGTGAGGCGGACGTGCCCGCCCCACAGGTCGGAGTGCTGGAGGTCGGATATGCCGGCCCAGAGATACTGCGCCCAGAGCAGGTTGGGCATTCGAGGGGCCAGGCGCTTCGGGTAGGGCAGCGTAAGCACGAGGACGTGGGTGTCTCGCAGTATCTGCTCCCGCTGCTCGGGAGTGAGGTCGGTGCTCCAGGGACGCGGCTTCCAGAGGCCGGTCGTCGTGGGGAGCATGCCGGCGTCGTCCACGAACGCCTGTGCGGGAACAGCAGTGACGCTCAGCCTTCCGGGGGCAACGGCCTCCAGTTCGGCGATAGGGGCGTTCTCGGAGTCCATGAACAGGAGGAGGTTGAGGGGGGTTGGCAGGTCGGTCATGGGGGTGATTCTACACAAGCATCCGGGGGTCGACGGCAAGGGCGCCCGTGAACGGCACCGGGGAATGAGTATCTGCGCCGAGAGGTACCTTCAGCCTGATGGCTGCGCTCCGCACAACGTGTATAGTTCCATCGTTCACTGCTGAAAGGGGTAAGAGTGACTCATCCGTCGACACCTGTCAGAGTCATGATCGTGGACGATCATGGGATCGTGCGGGACGGCCTTCGAGAGGTGCTGCAGAACGCCGGCGGTTTCGAAGTGGTCGGTCAGGCCGGAGACGGCGCGACAGCGGTCAAGGCAGCCCGCGACCTCAAACCCGACGTGGTCGTCATGGACATCCTGATGCCGGTGAAGAACGGCATCGACGCGTGCAGGGAGATCACAGACGCGCTGCCCGACACGCGCGTACTCATACTGACCGTCGTGACCGAAGAGGGCGCGGTTATCGAATCGGTTGCCGCCGGAGCGGCAGGAGTCCTCCTGAAGTACACGGGGAGAGATGAATTCCTCGGTGCGGTGCGCGACGTTGCGGGAGGCGAATACCGCATACCCGGCGACGTGATAAGGCGGGTGTTCAGCGGTGTCCGTGCTGCCACCCGACCGGCAGACCCCCCGGGCCTGGAGAAGCTGACCGCACGGGAGCGGGAGATACTCACGCTCTTTGCGAAGGGGTTGTCGTACGCCCAGATCGGTGAAGTCAGGGGCAGCCGTCCGCTGACCATACGCAACGCCATCTACGGGATCCAGAGCAAGCTGGGGACGAAGACGAAGCAGGAGATGGTGGTCTGGGCGGTGCGCAGCGGCCTGCTGGACGACGGCTCCAGGGAATAAGCGGCGGGCCAGCTCGGTCAGGAGCCCAGCGATGAGCGGCGACCACCACCACGACCACGATCACGAGCATGACGGCGAGCACGACCACCGCCGGCGACGGGGATGGAGAGACGCTTTCTCGCCCGAAGCCTGGTCCATCACCATAGCCAACTTCCGGGAGAGCGAGCTGCCGTGGCCCAGGAAGCTCCTCGTCGCGGCCTCCAACTACCGGCGGAAGATAGGAGGGGGGCAGGAGTGCTGCGGCAACCCCGGGCAACCGGGTTGCTGACTGAGGTAGTCCTCGCCGGGGTCCCGGCGACTGAGAGAGAGCAGGCGAGGACCTTCCCCCATCGAGGGGACAGGGACGAGACACCTGCGCGCGCGGCTACCATTCGGCGAAATCCGCCGGTATCAGGCCGATCTGTACGAATATCCAGACGTAGACGCGTGGCCGTACGTCCAGGAAGGTGTAGGCGACGATGTTCAGCGCGGCGATGGCGATGACCAGCCCGGTGATGCAGTAGGTGCGCCGGAGCATGGAGCTCATGGCGCCATCGCTCACGAGGATGGTCCCGTCCTCGGCCTGCCGATGCTCGCTGCCGAGGGACTGCGAAAGCAGGCGATCAGGGAGCCGGCGCATGAGCCAGGGCAGGGCCAGCGCAGCAACTGTCCCGGCTGCACCGACGGCGAGCAGCATCCCGTTCGCGCCGTGCTCTCTCACGTGGAGGGCGACATCGAGGACGTAGACCGAGGGGAGGGCCCACACCGGAACGGCGAGCAGACCGAACGGAGAGCATCCGCGCCTGGACCTAGGCTGCCGTGGAGTGAACTGCTGCACGAGGCGACCTCTCCCTAAAGCGCGGGCACGAAGCACCGCAACAGCGGCGAACGCTAAGGCAGCCGCACGGGAGACGCAAGGGCAGGACTGTTAACGAGCGCAGCGACCGCTTCCGGTGCGAGCCTTCGGTGGAGCGCCGGGGTTGCCCGAAGAGATCTCAGCATGACAGTCTCCATGCTCGTTCCAACGTGTGCGCGGTCCTAGTCCTCCTCCAGCGTCGAGGTGTCGCCTTCGTCGAGGCCGAGTTCGCGAGCCTTGAGGAGCCGGCGCATGATCTTTCCGCTGCGGGTCTTGGGCAGACCGGGGATGATCTCGATCTCGCGCGGAGCGACGGCGGCGGCGAGCTTCTGGCGCGCGAAGCCCATCAGTTCGCGGCGCAGTTCGTCGCTCGGCTCGTAGCCGTCCTTGAGGGAGACGAACGCCTTGACGACCTCCATCGCGATGGGGTCAGGCTTGCCGATGACGCCGGCCTCAGCGACGGCGGGGTGCTCGATGAGGGCCGACTCGACCTCGAACGGGCCGACGAGGTGCCCGGCGGTGTTGATGACGTCGTCGGAGCGCCCGATGAACCAGTAGTAGCCGTCGGAGTCGCGGACGGCCTCGTCGCCGGTGATGTACCAGCCGTTGACGAAGCGGGAGTCGTAGCGCTCCTCCTGCTGCCAGTAGGTTTGGAACATGGAGGGCCAGGGCGTGCGGACGGCGAGGTTTCCCTCCTGCCCGTCCGGCTTCTCGTTGCCCTCCGCGTCGATGATGCCGGGCTCGATGCCGGGGAGCGGCCTGCCCATGGAGCCGGGACGGATGTCCATGCAGGCGTAGTTGGCGATCATGATGCCGCCGGTCTCGGTCTGCCACCAGTTGTCGTGGAAGGGCATGCCGATGGCCTCGACGCCCCACTCGACGGCCTCCGGGTTGAGCGGCTCGCCGACGGAGGCAGCGAAGCGCAGGTTGGAGAGGTCGAATGTCTTCGGAAGCTCGACGCCGGACTTCATGAGCATGCGTATGGCCGTCGGGGCGGTGTACCAGACGGTGACCTTGTAGTCCTCCAGTATCTGGTACCACTTGCGGGCGCTGAACCCGCCCTCGTAGATGACCTGCGTGACGCCGTTCGTCCACGGCGCTGACATGCCGTAAGACGTGCCGGTGACCCAGCCGGGGTCGGCGGTGCACCAGTAGATGTCGTCCGGGTGGAGGTCCAGGCACCACTTGCCGGTGAGGTAGTGCTGGATGACGGCGTTGTGGCGGTGGACGGCGCCCTTCGGCTTGCCGGTGGTGCCGGAGGTGTAGTGCATGATGGAGTAGTCGTCGCGCGTCGTGGCGAGGGGACCGAACTCGTCCGAGGCCTCGTTCATCAGGACGTCGTAGTCGAGGTCGCCCTCGGCGAGCGGCTCGGCGGAGCGCCCGTTCTTGTTGACGACGATGATGTGCTGCAGATCCGGGAGTTGCGGGAGTATCTCCGCGATCTTCTTGCGGAGGTCCGGCTGGGTGACGAGCACCCGTGCGCCGCTGTCCTCCATGCGGTCGCGCACGGGGTCGGGGCCGAACGCGGAGAAGAGCGGGCCGATGACGCAGCCGGCCTTGAGCGTCCCGAAGACGGTGAAGTAGATCTCCGGTATGCGCTCCATGAAGGTGAAGACGCGGGCGCCCTTCTCGACGCCGAGCGCATCGAGGACGTTGGCGAAGCGGTTGGTCTGGCGGCGCATGTCCTCGTAGGTGTAGGTCTCCTTCTCGCCGTTCTTGCCCTCCCAGAGCATGGCGGGCTTGTCGGCGTTGCCGTGGACGACGTGGCGGTCGATGGCCTCGTAGGCGAGGTTGAGCCCGCCGCCGGGGAGGAAGTCGATCTCCTCCTCGACGCTGGCCCAATCGAACGACGCCCGCGTGGCCGCGTAGTCGGCGAGGTTGGGGTCGTCGCGTGAGGTGGAGGGTTTGGTGATGGTCTCGTGGCGTTGCATCGTCATGTCGCGCCTCTCCGGGTCTGATCCCCTCTCCTGGGGGAGAGGGCTAGGGTGAGGGCCCTGCGTGTATGGGGCAGGCGCAAGTGTATGGAGGGGCGGTTGGGGTGGCAAGGGGTGGTGGTTCGACAGGCTCACCATGAGCGGACAGTCCGTCGTTCCTGCGGAGGCAGGAACCTCGCAGCCCTGTCCCGTCATGCCGAGCGCAGCCCGCTCTTCGGCGCGCGACATCCTCTCGGAATCGGTCGTGGCCAGCGTTGTCCACCCCGTACCACTCCTCCGTACGCATAGCGCAGGCGTGGGCTGCGTGGCGCTATCCTTCTAAAGTGAGCCATTTTGAGCCATTTCTGGCCATTTCACTCCCAAGAACCGCCCGGTACCGAGCGGGCGCGCGGACGGCGCTATGCCGCTACTGACCAGCGTACGCGGTCGCGGGACGACTGCGGAAGGGGCGGGTGTCACAGGTGGGTGGGCAGGCGGGCTGTTGACCTCCTGTAAACACAATAGTATCGTTGTGTTGTGATACCGGAATTCAACAGTGCAGGACTCCTTCCTCCGGGAGTCCATTGGGCTGATTGGGAAACGTTGATCCACCGGTTCGGGAACAACGCGTGGAGACAGCGCCTTATGGCCGGTTTGAGGTCTGCCCTCGAGAACCTGAAAAACGCGGGATGCCGAACCGTCTACCTCGACGGGAGCTTCGTGACCATCAAGGTCATCCCGAACGACTACGACGCCTGCTGGGACGAGGATGGGGTCGACCCGTATCTTCTCGATCCCGTGCTGCTGACCTTCGACGCCGGGAGAGCTGCGCAGAAGGCCAGGTACATGGGGGAACTCTTCCCCGCTTCGATTGTCGCGAACGCGGGCGGGCTCTCGTTCCTCGATTTCTTTCAGACGGACAAGGAGACCGGGGACTCCAAGGGCATCGTCGCCGTCGACCTGGGAGGTGTCGGATGATCAAGAACGAGCGGCAATACCGCATCACCAGGGCCCAGGCGGACGGGCTGTCCCGGACGCTGGAGAGCCTCAGCCGAAGGGCGGGAGTAGCGCATCCCCTCATCGCAAAGGCTCAGGAAGACGCGTTGAAGAGCCAAATCGAAGACCTCCAAAGCGAGCTGCGCGACTACGAATCCCTCCTGTCCGGCGGATTCCGGCCTGGCGACCTGCAGACGATCGCCAAGCTGCCGACCATGCTCATAAGGGCGCGCATCGCGCAAGGGTTGAGTCAGAAGGACCTTGCAAAGCGGCTAGGGCTGAAAGAACAGCAGATACAGCGCTACGAGGCCACGGACTACGCCTCTGCCAGCCTCACGAGGATCAGGGAGGTCGCAGGCGCCCTCGGCGCTTCAGAGGGGCAGTGACCCTATGCCGTCACCGACCAGCGTACGCGGTCGCGGGGCGGCCTCGGAAGGGGCGGGTGTCACATGGCGGATCGGCAGGCGCAGGGGCGTGCGTGAGGACGTACTCGTGCTCGGTCAGTTCCCTGGCTCTTCAGGAGTGCAGCCGCGAATTCTTACGCAGGTCCGCGAGTGCTTTCACTGCGAGCGGCGCCGCGGCCGCGTGAACCAGTAGCCCAGCACGAGCACCGGCAGAGGCTGCAGCACAACCTGGAGGACCCAGGCTGTATACCGTGGCGACCAACCCCAACTGGACCACAATTCGTACAGAGGTATCCCGAGCAGGCCCAGTTCTCTCAATACGGGCAGTGCCAGCAGCACCGCGACAAGCCGGACAGGCGGCTTGTCGACGTAGCGGATGAGTGCCCAGAGCAGCAGGACGTTCATCCCCACCGCAGTCGCAACCTGCCAGAGCGCGGTCGCGAAACCCTGGCCGTCAGGGCTCACGATTTCACTGAACAACCACTGATAATTGAACGACAGGCTGATGCCTGCCAGCGCGAGCAGCAGGAAGGCGTGCGGTCTGCTGGCCCGTGCGGCCCGGCGCATGAACCAGACGACCACAACCAGGGAGAACAATCCGTTGAGACTCAGGTGATAGAGGGCGTCCCAGGAGTCGCTCCCGAGCGGCAGCGTCAGGATTGTGACTCCACTATAGGGATGGCCATATCCCAACAGGAGGGGCGTCAACCAGAAGGCCAGAGTCCCGATCGAGAGCATGATGTGGACTTCCCACAGGAGCTTAAGGAGTTCGTGGCCGTACCGGCGCACCCATGGGTATGTTGCGGCAAGCACCACCAGGACCGCTGTCGCGATGATGGAGGCATTAAGGACGACGACAAGCCATTGCAGCGATACAGAAGGCCATCCGGCCACATGAAGCCATCCGGCCAGGGGCGTCGCCAACGCCGAGAGCCAGGCCATCCACGCTGGCACACCCAGCAGCAGGAACACTTCCCACGGGTGCGACCGTGCAACCGGCAAGTTCCGCCATCGCCACATCAGGCCGGTCAACAGAACGGGAGAGAGGACGAGACCTGTCAGCCAAGCAATCGATGCCAGCGCCAACCTGTCGTGCACCATAAGGTCAAATATGTACAACGAAACCGCGAGCAGCAGAACGCTGACCCCTATGGCGATGAAGGCGATGCTGAAGTGTTTCGTTCGGCCTGGTTCCACGGAGGACTTCCTCGGAGACGGGTGACTGTGGTGTACGGGGCGAAACCGGGCACCCTGCGTCGGGTTCATTGGAGACTACCATCCTTCTGATTACATAGGGGTGAAGTTCAGGCCGATTCCAATGACGGTTCGGTGACATCGGAGCAGTCCTGCAGGGCGGCTCACCGGATCCGCCGGGAACGGACGGTTTCACATTCCACAAACAGGTCCCATTCCACTAGAATCCGCCCGCCATCTGGTGACGGGACATGACGAACACTGAACAGACAGCGGGAAGCATCGAGCGGCGGCACGACCTCGACGCGCTGCGGGCGTTCGCGATGTTGCTGGGCATCGTGCTGCACGGGGCGCTCGCGTTCATCCCCGGCGCGTGGGCGGTCAGCGATGCGTCGGTCGAGGGCGACGGGACGCCATACGCCATCCTGGTGACGGCGATCCACGGGTTCCGGATGCCGGTCTTCTTCCTGATGAGCGGCTTCTTCACGGCGATGCTGTGGCGGCAGCGCGGGCTGCAGGCGCTGGTGACCCACCGGGCACGGCGGGTCCTGTTGCCGCTGGTGATCGCGATGATCGTCGTGATCCCGCTGTCGTGGGCCGCGTGGGGCTACGCGGAGAGCGTGACCTCCGACGAGGATGGCGACGTCGTCGAAATGGAGGCCGTGCCTGAGGACAACGTATGGAAGGCCGCGGCGCGGGGCGACGTAGCAGCGCTGGAGCGCCACGCGGCGGAGGGGGCGCCGGTGGACGTTCCCGACCCGGCCCTGGGCACGACGCCGCTGGGCTGGACAGCGTTGCACGGGCACGTGGACGCGGCGGAGTGGCTGCTCGACAACGGCGCGGGGGTGAACACGCTCAACGGCGACGGGAGCACGGCGCTGCACTCGGCAGCGTTCATGGGCAGGGCGGAGGTCGTGCGGCTGATGCTGGAGCGCGGCGCGGACCCTCATGCCAGGCATCCGAACGGAGCTCTTCCCATCCACAGCAGCCGCGCGGACCCTGCGACGACGGCGTACTACGTGGGCCTGCTCGGGTTGACGTACGACCAAGCGGCGCTGGACGCGGGGCGCGCGGAGGTTGGGCAACTCCTGACTGAGGCGATGGAGCGACCGAGGGCGACTGACAGCGCGGCGGCGGGGACGGACGAGGAAGCCGGTGTCGCGGAGGCGCGGACGGAAGCGGCAGGCGGCGTGGCCCCGTACCGGGGCGACCCGGATGCGAGCCTGCACGAGGAGAGAGCGCTGCTCGTGCCGTGGTACTGGGAGGCGCTGTACGCGTATGAATGGGGCGGGCTGTTTACCTACGACGTCTTCAGCCACCTCTGGTTCCTCTGGTATCTCGTCTGGCTGGTGGTGGCATTCGCTCTTGTCGTGTGGGTAGCGGCACGGCTGGGCCTGCGGCTGTCCTGGCTGCCGGACCGGCTGGTTGTGACGCCGGCGCTCTACCTGTGGGCCGTGCCGGTGACGATGGCGGCGCAGTACTTCATGGGTGTCGAAGGCCACTTCGCCGAGTTCGGGGCGGGCACGTTCACGGGGGTCCTCCCCGCGCCGCACGTACTGGCGTACTACGCCATCTTCTTCGGGTTCGGCGCCGTCTACTTCGGTCGCAACGAGGGCGGAGCGCGCATCGGGCGCTGGTGGCAGGCGACGCTGCCGCTTGCGCTGGTCGTGTTGCTGGCGGGCCTCGTGCTGACGTTCCCGGAGGAGGGCGGCACGGCGCAGGGCGGAGCGCGCTGGGGCTCGCTGTTCTTCCAGGCCGCCTACGCCTGGATGATGACGCTGGGGCTGATGGGACTGTTCCGCGCGGTGCTGGGAGCGGGGAACGCGCGGGTGCGCTACCTGTCGGACGCCTCGTACTGGCTCTACCTGATGCACCTGCCGCTGATCATCGCGCTGCAGGGGTTGTCCTTCGAGTGGGCGCTGCCGTCGATCGTCAAGCTGGTGCTGCTCATCGCGGTGACGACGGGCGTGCTGCTGGTCGTCTACGAGTGGGGCGTGCGGTACACGCCGGTGGGGACGCTGCTGAACGGGCGTCGTACGCGGGTAAGGAGCGCGGAAGGTTGAGGGCATGGGGGTCGGGGACTGTGGCGAGGGCTGGTCGCACCCATACCGTGCCCCTCACCCCAGCCCCGCCACCGCGTGCGCTGCCCGCGCACCCTGGGTTCCCGCCGGTGCGGGAACGACGGATGTCGACGGCGGACCGCGTATGAGAATGACGACGGGGTGCGCCGACGTCCCCGAGAGATGTTTCGACTTCGCCTCCGGCTCCGCTCAACATGACAAGCCAGGGGGGCCTGCCTTCACAGGAACGACGGCGGCTCACCGGTAGACGGCGCTGACGTGGTCTCGGAGGGCGGGCATGACCTGCTCGGCGATGCGCTCCATGTTGCCGACCGCCTGCTCGTGGGGCATCGAGCCGAATTGCGGCAGGAGGACGAGCGTGCCGATGCCGGACTCGTCGATGCACTCGCGCAGGCGGCGCGTCACGGTCTCGGCTGAGCCGATGATGATCTGCGAGTTGCCGTCCAGCTGCTCGATGGTGGTGCGCTGCGTGCCGATGGCTGAGAACGCGCGAAGGACGTTCTTCGCGGAGTCGTCGGAGAGGTAGCCGGGCGGGAAGAAGACGGGCAAGGGACGGCGCACCAACTGGTTGAAGAGGTACTCGGCGTGCGGCCTTGCCTCGTCGATTGCGGACTCGTCGGTTGAACCAACGTAGACCGGCAGCGCCCAGCCCATCTGCTCGGGCGATGCCTCGTAGCCGTTCTCGCGCGCGGCGTCGCGGTACTGGCCCATGAAGCGCGCGACGTTGCGGAACGGCGTGAAGGTGACGATGAAGGTGTAGTGGCGCTCCGCGGCCCAGCCGATGGTCTCGCCGCTGCCCTGCGACGGTATCCAGATGGGCGGGTGCGGCTGCTGGAGCGGGCGCGGCCACGGGTTCACGTACTCGAAGCGGTAGTGCTTCCCCTCCCACCGGAAGGGGCCGGGGCGCGTCCACGACTCGACGATGAGGTCGTGCGCCTCGCGGAAGCGGTCGAGGCTGGTGGCCGGGTTCATGGTGAAGTTGTGGTACTCCGGCCCGATGCCGCGCACGAAACCGCAGATCATCCTGCCGCCGCTGATGACGTCCATCATCGCGACCTCTTCCGCGACGCGCAGCGGGTGGTCGCGCAGGGGCGTGGCGTTGCCGAGGATGGCGATCTTGGCGCTGTTCGTGCGGGCGACGAGGTACGAGGCGATGACGTCAGGCGACGGCATGAGGCCGTAGGCGGTCTGGTGGTGCTCGTTGACGGCGATGGCGTCGAAGCCCAGCTCCTCCGCGTAGACGAGCTGCGAGAGGTACTGCTCGTAGACCTCGGCGCCGCGTTCGGGGTCGAAGTGAGCGTTCGAGTAGGTGACCCACGCGGAGCGTTCGCTCTCGAACGATTCGTCGAGGTGCGGCCAGGGCATGAGGTGGAAGTAGACGAACTGCATCGGGGGCACCCTCACCCTAACCCTCTCCCAGAGGGAGAGGGGAATTCATGGAGGAACGCGGCGACGAGCTCGGCTGTTGCGTCGGGCTGCTCACGGGCCGGGAAGTGGCCAGCGCTGTCGACGACGGCGAGCCGCCCGTCCGGCGCGCCGTTCGCGAGCGCCTCGCCGTGGGCGCGCGAGAGGAAGTGGTCGTTCGCGCCCCAGACGACGAGCGTCGGCGTGCGCAGGCGGTGGAGGCGTCCGGCGAGCGCAGGGTTGATGTAGCGGGGCTGCCAGACGAGGCGGGCGGTCATGCTCTCGTTGCGGATCGTGGTGTCTTCGTCCACCTCGGGCGCGCACTCCGGGTCATTGAAGAAGAGGGCGGGCCGCTCGTCCTGCCGCAGCACGAAGTAGTCGAATGGCGGGTCGCCGGGGATGTCGATGCCAGGCGCGCCGATGGCCACGAGCGCCGATGCGGGCGCGCCGCGTACCGCGGCCTCGACCGCGAGCCATCCGCCGAGGCTCGCGCCGACGATGGCGGTGGGGACGAGCGCGTCGGCGAGGTCGGCGACCACGAATGCCAGGTCGTCGAGCGTGTCGGCCCACTCGGGGCGTT